>ULWH01066572.1_pt1 | contig 35355 bp, 39 predicted proteins | sample 1960201 | NCBI WGS metagenome assembly ULWH01 (sample SAMEA4835808, study PRJEB28245) | human gut metagenome | biome: gut microbiome; material: fecal sample | place: Denmark | collected 2008
ACGCCGTTCCTGAGAAAATACGATATTACTTTCTTATGACCCCCGACCGATCCATCGGGATGATTTTCCCAAAGAGCTTCAGGAACACCAGATCAAAAACGCCCTTGGCAAAATAGCCGATGATCATGCCGGTGATCATTTCCTGCCCGACCGTTCGGTTAAAGATTCCGCCGGCAAACAGCCCAAACACAAGCGACAGCAGGGTGGCAATCAACATGCAGATCAAGATGCCGCCGGCGCCGCCAATACCCCAATGCGTGATGAGGATCAGGCCGATTTGGCCGGCAGCAGCACCCAGAACGATGGAGAAGTTCAGGCCCATACCGCAAAGAACGGGCATGAGCAGCGAAAGGATCAGAACGGAGTTGCGGCAAATTCTCGAAATCGTTTCCTGCAGGACAAAGCTTGCGGATTGTCCGGAAAACGCGATGCTGAAGACGCACAGAACCGCAAAGATGATCGTGACGATGTTTTTCTTGATAATCGCGCCCACTTTTTCGTTCATCTTGCCTTCCCTCCGTCCAGCTTCGTTAATGCGTAAAGAATAATGCCATTGCTCACAATCGTGCGCAAAATCTCGGACAGGCTGCTGTCGGAGAGCATTTCGCTTGCTACCGGCAGAGCAATCGTCAGGATGGACTGATACAGGATAGCGCCGACGACCACGTTCCCGATGGTCGCCCGTTTGGTCGTCGCTCCACCGATCAGGATGGCCGATATCGCGGGGTACGCCATCATGATGGGCGCGTTGTAACGCTGATAAAAACCGAAGCTCTGCGAATAAACAAGAATACCAACCGCGCCCAGCACGGTGGAAAGGATGGTTCCCTGCATCCGTACACGATCGTTGTCGATGCCGATCGCCGCGCCAAACATGGGATTGCTGCCGCTGCTGCTCATCATGATGCCTGCCTTGCTCCTCACGAAAAGCCACATCGCAAGGCACAGCAGCGCAACGAGAAGCAGCGTGCCGCTCGGGATCGTAATGCCAAACACATCAAACGACCAGAGGTTATCCAATATCTTTTCGTAGTTTTCCTCCAGCGTAATGGTGCTCCTTACGCCGCTGCCCATCGCCCAGATGATCTTGCCGTTTTTGAACGGGAGCACCATCCAGGCAATGCACATGAGCGAAATGACCGAAAAGTTCAGGTAATTGACGACCATCATCTCGGAACCCCGCATCCGATTCAGCAGCAGGCCATAGCCATATCCAGCCGCCAGCGGCATGACGATGGCCATGAGGCAGGCTGCCAGGAAGCCGGCCATGGCCGCAACAGTAATATTGGTTTCGATGGACTGATCCAGCAGCAACCCGACGCCGCGCCTGTCCTCCGACACGAACATGACGCCCTTCTTCAGCGTGGTGAGTGCATCGGACACATGGAACATGCAAAACCGCATGCGGTCAGCATGTCGGCAATGGGCCTGACCCGCTCGCTGTCCCCGCCCAGCAGGCCGATGCTCGTCCTGCCGCTGCCGCCGTGCCGGACATGCCCGTTGCCCAGCAGCGAACTGTTGTGCTGCGTGGTCCCGATGATGACGTGGTCGCGGTCCGCAAACTGCAGCAGCTTCGACTCGTGCCCCGCGCCGTTTTGCAACGTCATCACATAGGTCTCTGCTCCAATCAGCCCCCGGTTCGCCTCCAGCGCCGTTATCGCATACATCGATTTCACAAATACGATGACAAGATCCATCCGGCCGAGTCCCTGACTGTTGAGCACGGCTTTGGGATGAAACACCTCATCCCTGTCCTCGTTGGAGACAACAACACCATCGGTACGGATTTTCTCAACTCTGCTTTGATCGACATCGATCAGGAACACGTCGTTTTGCCGGGATAAATACCCGCCAAACAACATTCCCATTGCTCCAGCGCCCAATATTGCAATTCGCATACATGCTCTCCAACCCGTCAGAATTCCGTCGCCAAGTGATAAATAATACATTCGATTGCAGTAATTGCATCATACCAGTAAAATCTTGTTTTGTCAATGCACTATTTTAATGTTTTTGAACAATTTTTTCTTCCCTGCTCTTTTTTTGTTCATTCGTTGCGCTTTCCTCCATTGCCATTGCGCTTGTTTTTCGATATACTATAGGCTATAATTCGCAAATGTCATTGGAACAGAACAAGGTGAAAACAGGATGGTGTTACTATGAGTATGCAATTGTGCGAAACGGACAGAGCGATCCTGCAGTCCTACCACTCCGTTGTCGACGGTCTGGCCGAATTCTGGGGGCAAGGCATCGAAATCGTGCTGTATAGCCTTGAGGATTACGACAAGGCTGCCGTGAAGGTTGTCAACGGTCACTACACCGGGCGCAAAGAGGGCGCTCCGCTGACCGATCTCGCGCTGAGCATGCTGCGCCAGATTCAACACAGCGGCGATAACCACAAAAATCTCATCTATGCCAACAAAAGCAAAAGTGGAGCTCCCATCCGCTCGGAGACCCTACCGATTGTAGGAAAGCATGGGACGATCATCGGCCTGCTTTGCATCAATTTTTATCTGGACATTCCTCTGCACCTGTTTTTTAACGGATTGTTCGAAGTGGGTTCGGCGGAAAACCTGCCGAACGAGACGTTCGCCAGCAGCGCGGACGAGTTGATCGAAACCACGCTGGTAAAAGCCCGTGAGGAAGTCTATGCCAACCGCAGCATCCTTTCCTCGAATCGCAACAAGGAAATCATAGCAATCCTGCACGACAGGGATATCTTCCGGCTCAAGAACGCCGTATCCAAGGTTTCGGAAATGCTGGGCATTTCCCGCAATACGGTCTATCTGCATCTGCGCAATCTGCAGAATGAAAAAAAGGGAGATGGGCCTCTCTCCTCATAGTCATCGCATTCCCGCTGCTCGCCGGCGTCCGCCGGCCCAGATCAATCCGCCGCGCAAGCCCGTCGGAACGGCTCTTTGGCCCCCCTGCCGGTTCCCGCGCGCCGTATGATCGGAGCGATACCGGGGCCGACCGTTGATGCGCGCGGCGCTCCCACGGCGCAGGCAGACGCAGGCGCCTTACCACTGTAGTGCGCAGCGCCGCCGCGGGATTTCCGGTCCTGACCCGGTCCTAACCGGCCCTTCTCACCGCAACGGACGCCTCCCGGAGCCCGCATCTCCCCATCAAAAACCAACCGCCGTTGCGAAAACGGCGGTTGGTGTGGGCGGCAATCGCTCTTGCCGCCCGTGTCCCATGGCATCGGGGATGCATGCGCTCCACCCGATGCACGCGGGTCGAAGGAGCCTTCAGTTCAGCAATTCGCGGACCGCATTGGCGATCTTGGACTCGTCCGGATAAAACGCATCTTCACAGTTGGGTGCAAACGGGACGATCATATCCGGCGCCGCAACGCGCTTCACCGGTTTTTTCAACAGGTCAAAGCCTTTTTCGCAGACCACTGCGCATACCTCTGCTCCAAAGCCGCCCGTCACCGGCGCCTCGTGCACGACCACGAGCCGCCCGGTCTTGCCGACGGAATTTAGGATCAGATCCTCGTCAAGCGGCTTCAGCGTCCTGGGATCAAGCACCTCGGCGTCGATGCCTTCCGCCGCGAGCAGCTCCGCCGCCTTGAGGGAGCGCTGCAGCATCCAGCCCGTCGCAACGATCGTGACATCCTTACCGGCGCGCTTGATATCGCCCTTGCCGATCGGCACGATATAATCGCCGTCCGGCACCTCGCCTTTGAGGGTTTTGTACAGATATTTCTGCTCAAAGAACAACACGGGGTTGTTGCTGCGGATTGCGGCTTTGAGCATACCCTTGGCATCTGCCGGGGTGGACGGCATCATGATCGCCAGCCCCGGCGCATTGAGAAACGACGCTTCAGGGCTTTGCGAATGGTTAAACGAATACCTGCCGCCACCGCCAAACGCCGTGCGGACGACCAGCGGCACCTTGGTATCGCCGCCAAGAATGTAGCGCATCCTCGGCGCCTGATTGATAATCTGGTCCGCGCAGACATACAGGAAATCCGCGTACATAATCTCCACAACCGGCCGGAAGCCCATCATCGCCGCGCCAACGGCCGAGCCGACGATGGCGATCTCCGAGATAGGCGTGTTTATGACGCGCTCCGCCCCGAATTCCTCAAACAGGCCGGCCGTGACCCCATAGCAACCGCCATAGGCGGCGATATCCTCGCCCAGCAGGTAGACGGAATCGTCACGAATCAGTTCCTCGCGCATTGCGCTCTTGAGCGCCTCCAAATAGGTGAGCTCAGCCATTATTCCTGATCCTCCTTATACAACATGCAGTAGGGGTCGAGCAATTTTTCCGGGTCCGGATACGGGCTCGCCTCCGACACGCGAATCGCATCCGCAATCTCTTCCTCGACGGCGTCCTTGATCGATTTTACTTCCTCCTTGGAGAGTACGCCTACGGCGGTCAGGTACCCCTCGAATTTTGTTACGCAGTCGTCCTGCTGCCAGCGGATAATTTCATTCTGCGTCCGGTACACGTTTTTATCGTTGCCGGAATGGCCGGACCATCTGTACGCGCGCACTTCCACCAGCGACGGGCCCTGTCCGCTGCGGGCGCGTTCCACGGCGTTATACACCGTTTCATATGTCTCCAACACATCGTTTCCATTACAGACGTAGCCCGGAAAGCCATAGGCCTTTGCGCGATCCGCAACGATGTCCAGCTTCAGAATGTCCCGCGTGGGCGTGGACCATGCGTAATGGTTGTTCACCAGGCAGAAAACGATGGGCAAATTGTAGACTGCCGCAAAGTTCATCGACTCGTGCACGGCGCCTTCGTTGCTGGCACCATCGCCCATAATGTTGACTACGACGCTTCCATTTTTCTTCCGTTGGTTGGCATAGGCAACGCCAATGGCGATCGCCTGTGAGGCGCCCAGGATCGGATTTGGCGGCAGGATATGCTTGGGCAGGTCCCCCAGATGCATCAGCCTGGTCCTGCCCTGCGTGTGGCCGCAGTCCTTGGCGTACAGCATGGCCATGACCTCCAGCGTGCTCAGGCCACCCGCAAGAATCGCACCAACATCCCGATACGAAGGAGAAATGTAATCCCCTTCCGAAAGTGCCATCGTGATGCCGACCGATGCGCCCTCTTCGCCCACGCCGGTGTGGACGCTGCCTATGATCCTCTTTTCCTTGTTCAGCTGCGTCGCAACTTCATCAAAACGGCGGGTAAGATACATATACCTGAACATTTGAATCAGTTTTTCGTTGCTGATCTCCATCTGCGATTTCCTCCTTTTTTCCTAAACGTTCCGTTTCCCCCGCAGGCTTGTTCCTATTATAACACATTTTCAAACACTTTCAAACATTTTTGTACGTTTTGAGATAATTTTCTTCAGTCGCCCGTCATGCCAAATAGGAACGGCAGGGACGCCCGCTCCCGACGTCAGGCCGCAGTGGCGGAACCGGGCCGCACCGACAGACCAAGCGGACCGGCGCCCGGCCATCATGCCAGCCCACACGTGCCCACGCAGCCCTGGCCAGGAAGGCACACGCTCCCGACATGAGGCTGCGGCGGCGGAGTGGTGTTATACCGACAACTCGCTCATGCGAACCGTCTTTCCGTCCAGCGCCGCCGATCTGTACCCGGCCTCCACCACCCGTGATGACAGGGCCGCCTCCGCAATCGTGGGCGTCTCCCGATAGACGGGTTCGCCCTCCAGCAGCAGGCTGCGATAGAAATGCAGTTGCGATGCCAAGTGTGCATCCGTCATCCAGCCAAGGCTTGTCCTTGGATACAGCCCGGCAACGTGCTGCGCAAACGGCGAACCCAGGGGCGCAGCCCCACAGGTTTCACAAGCGTCCGCCTGGCGGTACACGCGCAGCCTGCCGGGGGCGGCTGCCGTGAAATGCAGGCTTCCGGCCGTACCGTAGACGGAAAAGGTCGAGCTCTGCTCCAGGACCGACGCCACGCGCGTGATCTCCACAATGCCTTCCCGGCCGTTCACCAACCGCATGCGCACCCGCGCGCAATCCTCCACATCGACGTTGACGGGCTGCCCGGTCTTCTCGTCCGGGCGCTGCCGGATGACCGTTTTCATCTCCGCCGCGACTGCGTCCACTTCGCCGAGGGAGAAACGAATCAGATCCATGATATGCACGCCGATATCCAGCAGGGGACCGCCGCCTGAGGCGGCCTTCTTCAATTTCCAGTTGCTTTTGCGGGACGGATTCAGATAGCCGGAATGCTGGACGCGGCATTGGAACTCTATCACCTCGCCGATCTCTCCGGCCGCCACCAGATCCCGAATGGCGATCACGCCCGGCATAAAGCGGTACATCAGCGCAACCTGATTCCGCGCCGGACAATCCCCTGCCAGCCGCGCCAGGGCCTCAGCCTGGGCCATGTTAACGCCCACCGGTTTTTCCAGGTACAGGTTTTTCCCGGCGCGAATCACCTGCGCCGCCTGTTCAAAATGCACGTCGTTGGTGCTGCAAATATCGACGACGTCGCTTTCCGAAATCAGTTCTTCCAGGGTTTGCGCATACCCGAGGGAAAAGAAAGGCGCCGCAAGAGAGCGGTCGCGCCGATAGATCTTTCCAATCCGAATGGGGAGCCCGGTATCGGCGGCAATGGCGGCCGCCGCCATGCAATGCGTCCTCGCAATGGAACCGAAACCGATCATGCCAATGGTCAAAGCGTTCATGTCAACCTCCTGTATGGTACAAATTTTCTCCCGTTCTTTCTCCCAGCAGCAGCGTCTCCAGCGCATAGGCGACGCCGTCTTCATCATGATCCAGCGTAATATAGTCCGCCAGAGCCCGAATTTCTGGTTCCGCATTGCGCACCGCCACGCGCGTGCGCCCCGGTGTAAACATGCTGCGATCGTTGTCGCTGTCCCCCATCACCATGACCTGCCAGTCGGCCAATCCCAAATGTTCCATCAGCAGCTTGAGGCCGCTGCCCTTGTTGCAGTTACGCGCCGTCAGCTCGACATACCGAGGCGTATTGCAGCTGATCTCCGCCCCTTCGACCCGCTTGAGCCGGGCAAGGCATGCCCGGTAGGCGCCGTCGTCCAGAAAATCCAGATTGAATTTTTCGATCCGATCCACCCGTTCCTCAAAGACCCGCTCCGCATCCGCCCTGCGCTTCCACATGGAAAAAAAGGCGTTTACATATGCCGCGTCAGAAGCGTACTTCTGCCGAATCAGCTCCATGGATTCCCCGGAAAGATACAGCATCCCGCCGGACATAAACCCGAGGGCGCAACGATACTCTGCGGTAATCTGTGCAATTTCGCGCACGGCATCCACGGGAATCAGCTGCTGCGCAATGATGCGCCCTTCGCGCAGATCATAGACCGTTGCGCCGTTGGCCAGGACGCAATAGCGGAACGCCTGGATCGTCCGCAACTGCTCCGGAAGCCCATAGAGTGGGCGCCCGGTTACCGCGGCAAACACCACTCCGCTTTTGATCACGCGCTCGATCGTATTCAGGCTGCGTACCGAAACAACCCGCTCCGAATTGAGCAGGGTGCCGTCCATATCACAGCCAACCAGACGAATGTCCGTCATTACTCTCATGCTCCAGTTCCCCCATCCACGAATTGCGGCGTCGTTATCAGCAGCGTGCAGGCGCCATCGACCCAGCAGCCCTCCAATGCCGCCGGCAAAAACAGGCTGTCTCCTTTGGCCAGGCGCTCCGAGCCCGACCCGCCGGTCAGCAACCCCGTCCCGCCGACGCAGGTAACGGTGCGGAAACTGCCCGTGCCGGCCGGAAGGCGCCAACGGCCGCGAACGTTGACGCGATCCACCCGGAAATGCGCATTATGGCACAGGGGCAAGGCCCGGTTCGCTTCGTCGTCTCCACCGGCCGAATCGACCGCCGGCTGCAGGCCGAGATCCACCACATCCATCGCACGCTCCAGTTGCAGTTCGCGCGGGCGCCCATAATCGAACAGACGATAGGTAACGTCGCTGTTTTGCTGAATTTCCACCACCAGACACCCCGCTCCAAGGGCGTGAACCATCCCGCTGGGTATGGTGATAGAATCCCCCCGATGGACCTCAATCCGGTTCAGATACTGCTCTGCGCGGCCTGCAAGGACGGCGTCCCGCAGTTCCGCCTTCGTGCAGGAACGCACCCCGGCAATCAAGCAGGCGCCGGGTTGAGCGTCCAAGACATACCACATCTCGGTTTTGCCGCTGCACCCCTCGACACGCCCAGCATAGCCGTCATCGGGATGGACCTGCACGGACAGCGGCTCCCGCGCATCGATCAGCTTGACGAGGAGGGGAAACGACGCCGCGCTCCATCCGTCCCCCAGCAGCGCCTTCCCCTGCCGCTTCGCCAGCGTGCGGAAAAGCTCCCCCGCAAATCTGCCGTTGGCGACCCTGTTGTCGCTGTCGCTGCGGCAGGCGATATCCCAGCTTTCCCCGATACACCGGTCGGAAAATTCCCCGCGCAGGCAGGGGATTTGTGTGCCGCCCCAGATCTTTTCCCTATATATGGAGGAAAGCCGCATGGGATACCAGGTTGACTGTACATTCAAGACTTCCATTCGACCAGCAATTCCTCCAGAGAATGCAGACAAACCGTCGCCAGCCGCGCCTGCTCCGCACTCGGTCGGACAACATCCGGCACCAGAATGCACCGCATGCCGCCGGCTACGGCGGCCAGCAATCCGTTGACCGAATCCTCCAGCACGACCGTCTGCGACGTCGAGACCCCGCACGCCTGACAGGCAAGTAGGAAAAGGGCCGGATCCGGCTTGCCCGCCGAAACATCCTCGCCGCAAAACACCCGTTCAAAACGATCGTAAAGCCCCGTTTTTTTCAGGCACAGATGCGCCCGCTCCCAACTGTTTGAAGTCGCTACCACGCAGCGGACTCCCCGCCCGAGCAGCCTGTCCACCAATGCCAGAGAGCCCGGCTTTAGCGGGATCTCCCCGTCGATAAGCGCCTGTTCGTACGCCTTCTTGTTGGCATCGACAAATGCCTCCAGACCGTCCGCCTGCGGATAACGCGCCCGATAATATCGATGCGTCGCCTCCCACGTCATGCCGACCGTGGCCAATACGTCCTCCTCGGTCAACGGAAATCCCACGCGGCGCGCCGTCTCCAGCGCGACGCGTATACCGAGCCGTTCCGTATCCAGCAGGAGCCCGTCCATATCGAAAATGGCGAGGGCGACGTCTTGAAAAAGCGCCATACCTTACCCCTGTTCCTGCTCCGCCGCAACCGTCCCCGGTTGTTTGAGCGCGTTTTGCAGCGCTGCGAGCTGCTCACCGTCCGCAAACGCATCGTCGGGGACCGCCGCAACGGCTCCATTCTTCAAAACAATGCAGAGATGGCCGTGGTAATCGTATGCGCGTTCGACTTCGTCAAGCGGGTAGGCGCGCTGGCGGGTTGCATCGCCGATGGACAGCGTCCCATCCGCAATGCGCAGGACCCGTTCCCGCTCCATGCCGTCCTTTGCCTGCGCGATGTTCTGCTCGATCCGCTTTTGGCACCGGCCGATATAATGGCGGCGATATCCCAGGGCACACCAGGCCAGGAGCGCAAAGGTACCCACTGTCAGGCCATAGGAAAGAAACCCGTCCGTGCCCGCCGAGCGTCTGGCGAGGAGGTTGTCCAGCGCATAGAGGAAGACAACCGCGGCGACAAACGCCAGGATCCAGGTCCGCCGCGCAACCGCTCGCCGGAAACGATCGGTATGCGTCAGCGCATGCATGAGGCAGGCGACGGAACCCTCCGGCGTGTTGTAGTATCTGATCTCCAACGCTTGCTTCCCTCCTCTCCACGGCCCGCGTTATAGCGTGTGGCTGCCGCGGTGATAGTCGTCCTCCACCCGGATGATATCGTCCAGTTCCGGGGTCGTAACCTCGATGAACCTGAAGTCCTCCAGCGCCCGTTGGCGATGCATGACAAACGGATAGTTTTTCATGATATCTCCAGGACCGACCTCCCGTTCCACAAAACGACCCTGCTCGTCCTGCGTCGTGTAGATGGCGCGTCCCTGCAGCACATAGAGCGTTTCCAGCTTCTTCTCATGGTACTGCAGGCTCACCGCATGTCCCTTTCTGATCAGCAGCTCGCGGACGGCATAGTGATCGTTGCAATCAATCCACTTTTCCGTTCCCCACGGCTTTTCGACAATTTCCCCGGATGGATATGGCGCTTGCATCTCTTCCTCCTCACAGCTTGGTTTTCACAAACTCGTTGATGTTCCGATAGCGGACATGCCGCGCGTCAATCCCGAACTTCAGGCTCAGCCGGTACGACGCCAGCTGCAGAAACGCCAGACCGACAAAAATGTTGAACCGGCTATCCGGCGCGGAGCAGCGGATATCCCCGCCATCCCGATTGGACACAACGCAAATGCGGTCGGTCAGGCGATTGCCCAGCAGGAATCGTCTGAGCCCCTCCCCAAAGTCGCGGGACGCCCCGTCGAGCGCATAGATCAGGAACACATCGTTTCCATCAACGCCCATTTCAAAGCCGTGCAAAAACTCTTCCAGCTCCTTGTGCGCCGCCTTGATATAGGCGCATTCCGTCACCTTCATGGCGAACTCCCGCGCCACCGCATAATGGTGCGCCGTTGCCGTTACCCAGAGCATGTTGTGCGCTTCCACCAGGCCCGTAAACCGCTCCATCTGCGCTTCCAGCTCTTCGGTATACCGCCGCAGGTGCGAAACGATGCCGCGTATTTCGGCAAGCTCAGCATCCAACCGCTCCTGATCGATGTATCCCTGCATCCGGGCGGCATGCAACCCGAACAGCAGCAGCGACAGGACCGTGCAACTGACGCCCTTGGTCTTGGAATTCCAGTTCTCCTCGCCGCAGCCGATGTTGATGTGCGCATCCGCCTCTCTTGCGATCAGGCCGTCGTCGTTACCGGTCAGCCCCACCGTGATGCACTTCCCCTTCGCCGCGCGCTGCGCCTTCACCACGAGCGCGGAGTTGCCGACCTGAGAAATGAATATCGCCAGATCATCTTTTTGCAGATGATGCTGCGTCGATAGAAATTCCACAGGATGGTATACGGAAACCGACAGACCGTAGTCCGTTAAAAACGGCTCCGCCATCTTGCCGGAATTGAAAGAAGATCCACAGCCTACGATGAACAGGCGCCGAAACGCCGGATGGGCCGGATGGCGATAGCCGTCCAGCAGGCCGATGAGCAGCTCCTGCTCCTGATACAGATAATCCCGCATGGTGTTCATGATGCTCCTCCCGCAAAACGCACTCGCAGTTCTTTTTGGTTTTGTTTTGTTTTATTTTATCCGATTGTTCTGCGCATTTCAATAGCATTTGTTTGGATTTGTATTTAATTGTGCATTATTTCTGCATATAATCGTACCTTTTCCTGTTTTTCTCTTGGAAAATACTCCGGATTTTGTTTCTTTTTGGAACTGTTTATACTGTAAAAAACTTCTTCAGGATTGACATTGCCTTCGAAGACGGGCTAAAATAGTAATCAAGTCCCTAAATGTTTACGCCCGCACGGGCGCCGGAGGTTATACATGCTGATACAACGCACAATGGGGCCGCATCAGGCCGAGCAAAAAGGGGAGGCGCCAAACGCCAGGCACCACGGGATTTCCGTTTCGCCCGGAATTGCAATCGGCTCCGCCTATTTTTTCCAGCCGCTCGAATATGAGATTGCCGAAGCGCATTGCACGGCCGCCGAAAAGGACGAACAGCTTCAACTGTTTGAAAAAGCGCACGCGGCTGCCCTGGACGAACTGGACGCCATTTTTGCCTCCTTTGACGACGCGCAAAAGGATAAGGCTGAAATCTTCCGTGCGCACAAGGAGCTTTTGCAGGACGATGCTCTGCTTGGCGACATCCGCGACGGCATCTCTTCGAAGCTGTATACGGCGGAGTGCGCCGTGGACATGGCCTTTCGGGAATACATTGCGCTGTTCGCCGAAATGGAGGACCCCCTCTTTTCGGGGCGTGCCGCAGACTTGCGGGATTTGCGCAGCCGCCTCCTCCGGCTGCTGCGCGGCGATGAGCAGAAGAGCCTCAGCCATCTTCCGGGCAGCGTGATCCTGGTGGTGCACGACCTCTTGCCGAGCGATACGGCCACGCTGGATCGCGAGCATGTACTTGGAATCGTTGCCGAGATCGGTGGCGCGACCTCCCACTCCGCCATCATCGCGCGCGGGCTGAACATCCCCGCCGTGCTCGGCGCCGCCGACGCCCTTTCATACTGTACGGACGGCGGCCGGATCATCCTTGACGCGATGTCCGGCGTGATCATCACCGCTCCGGATTCGGCGCTGGTGGAGGAGTATCGGGTCAAACGCTCCAGCTATCTGTCACAACGCGCGACCATTCAGAAGTATTTGGATACCACCCCCGTGACCAGGGATGGCGTGCGCATAGAGATTGGGCTCAACACCGGTTCGGATGCGGTAAACGATTATGAGGCGTACGTGGATTACGTCGGCCTTTTCCGCTCCGAATTCCTGTATATGCAGAGCAACCATCTCCCCACGGAGGAAGAACAGTTTGAAGCGTACCGCCGGGTGGTCGCACGGTTTGGCAATCGCCCGGTCATTCTGCGCACGCTGGATATCGGCGGCGATAAGCAGCTCTCCTATTACCAGCTACCGAAAGAGGAAAACCCCTATCTCGGCAAGCGCGCGCTGCGGCTCTGCATCTCCGACGAATCGATCCTGCGCACCCAGCTTCGCGCCGCTTACCGCGCCGCCGCATATGGCAATCTTGAGCTCATGCTGCCCATGGTGGGCAGCATGGACGATATCGACTATGCCAAATCCGTAGCAAAATCGGTCCGCGAGGAGCTGACTGCGGAGGGCGTGGTGATCGGGGAAATGCCGCTTGGTATCATGGTGGAGATCCCTTCCATTGCAATGATTGCCGACCTGGCCGCCGCCGAAGTGGACTTTGCCTCCATCGGCACCAACGATCTTACGCAGTATCTGTGCGCCGCTGATCGGCTGAACGCGGATGTTTCCGCCTTTTATCAGCCCCTCTCGCCGGCCATGTTGCGCACGTTGAAACGGGTCATCGACGCCTTCCGTTCGGCCGGGAAGCCGGTATCCGTCTGCGGGGAAATGGGCGGCGATGTGCGCGCGGCGCTGCTGTTGGTAGGACTCGGGCTGAGAAAGCTCAGCATGAGCGGTTCCTCCATCGCCGAAATCAAGGCGATGCTGGCACAGCACACGATTGGGGAAATGGAAGCGGCCGCCGAACGGGCGCTTGCCTGCCGCACCGAAGCGGAAGTCATCGCCCTGGTCGACAGCCTGCTGTAGAAGCTGCCGATACGGCGTATCCCGCCCTCCCGTCATCTGGCAGGCGGGCCATGCATCCTGCATGGCCCGCCTGTCACGCCTCCTCAGATAAGCTTTTTCCGCTCAAGCTGTTTTTCGATCATCCGTTCATCCAGCGGGCAGGGCATGCCTCCCAGCCGTATCCCCGGTTTGGTCTTCCCATGATAATCGCTTCCGCATGTCGCCAGCAGGTCGCGCGCACAAGCAATTCTATAAAGAAACTCCGCCGTTTCTTCATCGTGATAGCTGCTGAACGCCTCAATCCCGTCAAGCCCCTCGTCGAGCAGGCTGCCCAGCCGCTCCATGTGCCCCTCCAGGTTTTTCCCGGGGTGCGCCAGAACGGCGGCGCCGCCATGTTCATGGATCAGGCCAACGATCTCCTCCATCGTTGGGAGCACTATCTCCACGTAGCACGGCTTGCCCCGCGCAAAGAAATCCCAGTAAAAGTTGACATAGGGATTGTCGCCGCGCACGTTTCCGCTGCGATAGGGCGCCAGCAGCGGGTTTGACAGGTACCGCGGGTCCTTCAAAAGCGCCTCGGCAAACGATTCGCCCGTATAGGCGCCGCCGCACACGCCCGCCATATCCGCGGGAGAAAGGCAAAAGCCAAGCGCATTGACCAGTTCGAGCTTGCGTGCGTTGTTGGCCAACTCCTGCGCCAGATAGGCGTCGCCCAGCCGGTTGAATGCCGAACAGGTCGGATCGATGCCGTAACCGAGGACGTGAAAATCCATACCGCTCCAGCGGCAGTCGATTTCAATCGCCGGGATACATCGAACCCCCAGATGCGCCGCCGCCGCCATCGCCTCCGGCACCCCCTGCACGGTATTGTGATCCGCGATCGCCATACAGGTTATCCCGGCGTTTTTACACCGTTCCACCAGCATTGCGGGCGCGCTCTCCCCATCGGGGCTGTAGCGGCTGTGAATATGCAGGTCGATATGCCTGTTTCCCTTGTCGTCCATCATCTGCAAGATTAGCAACCCCGTCCTGTCGGTACAACTGGCGGCTCATGCCGTGGGCCGCCGCCGCGGGTCGGTAAACGGGGCGCTGGATCGACTTAGCGTCCCTTCAACGCCTCATTCACCGGCGCCCGCTTCAATAAATGCGACCAACTCATCCACGGCCCGCTGTTCGTCTTCCCCCTCTGCGCGGACGGTCACGGGCGTACCCTTTACCAGGGCAAGCGTCATCAGGCGCAAAACCGATTTTGCGTCCGCGCTCTTCCCCGTATTTTCGTTTTCAACGGTAATCTGCGACTGATACTGCTTGGCGCAATTCACAAAACCGGTCGCCGGCCGGGCGTGCAGGCCGGAAGCATTTACAACACAGGTATGTTTCTGATACATGATGCTGCATCCTTTCGTTTGTTGTAGAAAATTCGATTCCGATCCCATTGTTCGGCAAAGAATATCACCTGTTTTGTACAAAATAGCATGGTTATTCCCCAGTGTCAACCCCGTTTCGGAATTTTGAGCCCTGTAATGGACGTTCATTCCAACTATTTTTGAAATATCTCCCCGGAATTTGTTTTTAATGGTTTGAAAATGTTTGAATGTGTGCTATAATATTGGTCAGCCCGGGAAAGGAGATTTGACAATGATTATCGACATCAACAACAGGATCGGCACCCGGCCTTTGCGGTCCTTCAGGTCGGCCGATTTACTGTTGCGCGAGATGGATGCCGCCGGTGTGGATCGCGCAGTCATCTCCTGCTTCCCCACGCAGGATGAAAATGCAGTTGTACTGGAAGCGATTCACGCGCACCCGGACCGGCTGAGCGGCATGTTCCTGATCAACCCCCATCAAAAGCAGGCCGAAGCCTCCTATCGCAGAGCCATCGAGCAGGGGTTCTGTTCCCTCCGGCTCGAACCGCTTGCGCACGGCTTTTCGGTGGACGACCTTGCGCTGCTGTCCCCCCTGATGCAGGTATGTGCCGCATTTGAAACGCCCGTCTGGATCTATGGCACAGCCGATGTCTGCTGTGCGCCGATCCTCTTCCAGGATCTGGCGGAGGCTTTCCCGAGCGTTCCCGTTATCATCGGCTATATGGGGTATAACTATGAAGCGTCGTCGGCGATCAGCATTGCAAAGCGATACGCCAACATCTATCTTGACCCGACGGCGGCAATGAAGCAGAATCTGATGCGTGCCGTCAACACCGCGGGCCCCGAAAAACTCCTGCTCGGCTCCGGTACGCCGGTTGCGAGCTACTTTGAGTTGGAGATTGAAAAGATTCGCCTGATCGAGTCCGACTCGGCAAGGCAGCAACTGATGCTGGGCGGCAACGCCATCCGCCTGTTTCGGCTGTAAAGGAGCGCAAACATGATCGTCGATATGCTGGTGAACATTGGCTATAAAAAGGGAAACGGCTCCGATTATACCGATCGGGCGCTCATTGCGGTCATGGATCGCCACAACGTATCCCGCTCCGTCGCAATCTGCCAATCCGAATGGCCGGACAATGCGGCGACCTTTCGCTCGGTCCAGGCCTATCCGGACCGGCTGATCGGGATCGGTATGGCAAATCCCTGGCACCCGGATGCCGAACAGGAGCTGGAAAAATGCTTCTCGGCATATGGATTTCGCGGCGTGAAATTCAACTGCCTGCGTTTCGGCCTCTCCGCCGAACGGCATGGGCTGATGGACCCACTGTTCTCCATCATCAGCCGCCATGGCGGCTTCGTAATCGCGCACGCCATGTCAGACCTGTTCAGCATCCCCAATAAGTGGGAGGAAATGGCCCGGAGCTTCCCCGACGTGCCGGTTTTGATGTCGCACATCGGCTCGCCCAACATGCACGAAGCCGCCATCCGTTGCTGTAAACGGACCAAAAACCTGTATTTGATTACAGCGGGGGCTTTCCCGCGCCATATCGCGGATGCCTACGAGGCGCTTGGCCCCGAAAAGCTGTTCTTTGCCTCCGACGGGCTCTACGGCTCCATGGGCCAGGAGTTGAGCACGATCCGCTTTATCGTCAAGGACCCGGTGGCCCGATCGATGATCCTCGGCGGCAATGCCAAAGACATTTTAAATCTGTAGCGCAGGAGGAAGCCAATATGCAAGAATTCCGTATCCATCCCGCCATCCGGCAATACGACGACTGCGCCCAGTTCGTTTCAGACCTGGGCATCACGGGAGATGACCTCATCCTAACCAATGAATATATTTTCCGCCCACATTTTGAATCCATGCGGCTCCCCTGTCCCGTACTGTATCAGGAACGGTACGGCAGCGGCGAACCGTCGGATGACATGTTTCGCGCTTTACTGGCGGATGCGGCGTGTCCGCACGGCCGCATCATTGCCATTGGCGGCGGTACGATCCTTGACCTTGCCAAACTGCTCGCCCTAAAAAACCGCGACCAGGTCGCGGCGCTGTATGCCGGCGAAGCGGTCCCGGAAAAGGCCTGTCCGCTCATTGCGGTTCCAACCACCTGCGGGACGGGAAGCGAAGTCACGAACGTTTCCGTTCTCTCCCTCGTTTCGCTTGGCACAAAAAAGGGGCTGGCACATGACGCGCTGTATCCGGACATGGTCGCGCTGGTACCGGATCTGGTCAAGGGGCTGCCCTATCGCTTCTTTGCGACCAGCTCTCTGGATGCGTTGATCCATGTCGTGGAATCGGCGCTTTCCCCCAAAGCGACCCCGTTCAGCAAGGCATACGCTTACCAGGCGATTGCGACGATTCTGGCGGGGTATCGCGTCATTGCCCGCGACGGGGAGGAAGCGCGGACGCCGCTGTTGGGCGATTTTCTCATCGCCAGCACCATGGCCGGCATTTCCTTCGGCAACGCCGGCTGCGCCGCGGTCCATGCGCTCAGCTACCCGCTTGGGGCAAAATATCATATTGCCCATGGGGAATCGAACTATGCGCTGTTCATGGGGGTCATGCGCAACTACCTGGAACTGCAAAGCGGCGGCGAAATGGGGACGTTGACCGGACGCCTCTCGGCCGCCCTGAGCTGCGCGCCCGCGGAGACATGGTGCGCGCTGGAGGCGCTGCTCAACCGGATCCTGCCGCGCCGGCCGCTCTGCGAGTATGGCGTCACGCAAGAGGATCTGGACGAGTTTACCGATTCCGTCATGGAAAACCAGGGGCGTCTGATGGCAAATGCATTTGTCCCGCTGGATCGTGCGCGGGTATCCAAGATTTATCAAGAACTGCTTAAGTGAGGCGAGAAACATGTTTCCCATTACCGAACGGGTAAAATACCTGAAAGAACAGGTGCTCAACACACCCCCTGCCCTGCGGGCCGACCGGAGCATGATTGCCAAAGGCGCCTTCATCGCACACCAGGGGGAAAACCGCCTCCTGCAGCGGGCCCACATACTGGAAGCCGTGCTCCATGAAATCCCGATCAACATTTTGGACCGGGAGCTGATCGTCGGCCTGCCGGGCGATTCGCTGAACGTGGCTCAAATCTTCCTGCCGGAAAACAGTGCGGAGCAGCTGATGCGCGAGCTGGATACCCTTCCCGCGCGTGAGCAGGATCGGTTTCTCGTGCCCGATCGGGTAAAAAACGAGTTGCAGGAGTTGGCCGGTTTCTGGAACGGCAGGACCGCAAACGACCGCATCACCGCCATGATTGAGCCGGGCGATAAAAAGCTGCTGGACGCCGGCGTATTCTTTATCCAGAAAGACGTCGGCTACGGGCATTGCCTTGCCGACTACGAGACCGTGCTGAAGATCGGTTTTGCCGGCCTCAAGCAGCGGGCGAAGCGCCGGCTCGACCTTGCCGACCCGGCGGACGAGCGCCACCCCTTCTGGGAGGCTGTTGTCATCGTCTGCCAGGCTGCAATGGATTATTCCGAACGCTATGCCGCTTTGGCGGAACAGCAGGCGGAACGCTGCGACGACGCCGCGCGTCGGGCTGAGCTCGAACAGATCGCCCGCATCTGCCGCAAAGCGCCCCTGTACGGCGCCGAAAGCTTCCAGGAAGCGTTGCAGGCGCTCTGGATGGCGCATCTCATCATCCAGATCGAATCCGACGGCACGGGCGTATCCTTCGGCCGCCTGGATCAATACCTGTACCCCTACTATTGCGCCAGCACAAAGGCGGGCCAGTCGCAGGAGGCCCTGCAGGAGCTTCTGGACTGTTTCTGGATCAAGACCAACCACCTTCTCAAATACCGGCCCTCGGCTGCGGCAAAGCTCTGGTCGGGATATATCATGAACCAAAACGTCACGATTGCCGGCAGCCTGCAGGATGGCGGCGATGCGACGAACGCGCTCTCCTATATGTGCGTGGAATGCCAAAAACGCCTGTGCCTGAAGGAGCCGCAGTTTTCACTCCGCGTTTGTAACGGCACGCCGACAGCGTTGCTTAAAAGCGCCGCCGAGGCGCTCGCCACCGGCGGTGGAAAGCCGCAATTTGTCAGCGATCCCACCATCATTCCTTCCCTGCAGCACCTCGGCGTTCCGGAGGATGAAGCGAAGAACTATGCGATTATCGGTTGTGTGGAGCCGGGCGTCGTCGGCGGTTGGGGCCGCTGCAAAAGCGGGCATATCAACCTGCCGAAGGTGCTCGAGCTGCTGCTCAACAACGGGGTTGATCCGGTGACGCACAGCGATTGCGGCATCCCGGTCGGGGTCGATTTCCCGACCTTTGAGGACTTTTTCTCCGCCTTTGCGTCGGAGCTGGACTTTGTGATCGGCCGGCTGATCGGCATCCAGAAGAACGTCACCCATCGTGTCCTGGAGGAGGACGTGCCGCACGTCTACCTCTCCTCGCTCTTCCCGGATTGTATCGAAAAGGGGCTGGACTTCACCAGCGGCGGCTCCCGGCATGACTGGAGCAGCTTTACCATCACGGGCATGGCCAACGTGATCGATTCGTTCTATACGATCAAAAAGCTCGTATATGAACAGAAGGCCTTCTCCCTGGCCGCGCTTTGCCGCGCATTGACGGCCGACTTTGCCGGATATGACGACATGCTGCGCCAGATCCTTGCGCTTCCCAAATACGGGAACGACATTGCCGAAGTGGACGACCTGGGCGGCCGGATCGCCGATCTGCTCTACGATACGGTGGAGCATTACCGCGCGCACCACAACTCCCGCGTCACGATCGGATATGTGACGGTTACGAAAAGCGTATCCTACGGCAAGCGTACCGGCGCAACCCCCGACGGCCGTCATGCCTTTGAAGCGTTTGCGGACGGCGTATCACCCTCGCACAACTTTGACGTCAAGGGGCCCACTGCCGTCATGAACTCCGCCAGCAAGCTGGACCTGATGCGTGCCGGCGAGGGGTGTATCCTGAACCAAAAATTTGTCGCCAACGCCCTGAAAGAGGATTATCAGCGCGAGAAGTTCGCAAACTTTTTGAAGACCTTCCTAATCGATCTTGGCGGGCTGCACGTACAGTTCAACATCGTTGACAGGGCCACGCTCCTGGCCGCGCAGGAAAACCCCGCCGCATACAAACACCTGCTGGTGCGCGTCAGCGGTTTTAGCGCCTATTTCGTCGACCTCAGCAGAGAGGTCCAGGAGGACGTGATCGGCCGGACGGAGTTTCAGGGCATCTAATGGAGAGGGACGGCATGCTGGGTCAGTTGTTGAACATACAGCGCTTCTGTACGCAGGATGGTCCCGGCATACGGACCACCGTGTTCTTAAAGGGGTGTCCGCTCCGTTGCGCCTGGTGTTCCAATCCCGAATCGCAGGCCGGGCAGGTGCAATATGCCATCGACGCGCAGATCTGCCAGGGCTGCCAAACCTGTCGCCACGTTTGCCCGCATGGCGCCGTTGAGGTCCTGCAGTCGGGCGTGTGCGCCATAGCGCAGGAGCTGTGCCGCTCCTGTGGCGCCTGCCACGGGGCCTGCCCAGCGCAGGCCGTCAAGCGGTACGGATATGCGGCGACCGTCGAAGAGGTCCTTGCGGAAGTCCTGCGCGACATGCCCTACTATCGCCGCACGGGCGGCGGGTTGACCGTCTCCGGCGGAGAACCAGCCGTGCAGTGGCAATTTACCCGCGAGCTGCTCCGCCGCGCAAAAGAAGCGGGCGTGGGAACGCTGGTGGAAACCGCCGGCGCAGTCGGCTGGGAGCAGCTCTGGGCTGCGCTGGAAGAGGCGGACATCGTATACTTTGACCTCAAGTTTGCGTCTTCCGAACTCCACAAACGCTATACCGGCATGGACAACGCGCTGATCCTGGATAACCTGCGCAACACATCCGCCCGCAAGGAAAATCTCGTGGTCAGAATCCCGCTCATTCCCGGTATCAACGACGCGCCGGAGGAGCTGGGCCGGATGGCGGAGCTGATCTGCCGCCTGCCGCACGTTTCGCGCATCGGGCTGTTGCCCTACCACCGCTACGGCGTTAAAAAATACGCGCTCCTCGGCCGGGACTATGCGCTCGAGCAGGTGCCCGTCCAGGCCGAGCATAGCGTTGCGCAGGCGCGCGACCTCCTGGCCCGGGCCACCGGCAGGGAGGTGCGCAGCGGCATCTGAGCCGCCCGGCGCCGCTCATTTTACGCCACAAGCCCCAAGGAGCGCAAAGAGGAGCGCGGACCAGCCGCGCTCCCGTCTGCAGATCCTCCTTCAACGCTTCCAGTTGAGCAGGCGGCAAATATTTTCTCCCATGATCAGGCTGCGGATCTTTTCATCATCCGTGGCCTTCTTGACGAGCGCGATGGACAGCTCAAACCGGCCCCAGCTGGCATCCGTCCCCATGAGGATCTTATGCGGGTCCATGCCCGCGATTGCCTGCCGCAATGTGTTGAGACCCACGCCGGCGGTATCGACATAGAGATTCTCATATCGATTGGCGGCCCGAATGGCCGCTTCCACGGCGTCCGGCTGGCCGATATGGGCAAGGATCAGTTTGACGTTTGGGAACGTGCGCGCCATCTCCTCAAACTTCCCCGGCATATTAAACATGTCGGATTCTCCATGGCAAAGCACCGGTTTGTGGTAATGATCGCAAATTTCAAAGATGGGGTCCACGATCTGATGCCGGTCCAACGCGTACCCGTGCCGCAGGGTGTTGAGCTTCAACCCGTACAGGTGGAGATCCCGAAAACAATGCTCGAGCTCTTCTTCCGCAGAGTATAGCCACGGATTGACGACCGCGTAACCAATGATGCGATCCGGGTACTGCCGCTGTGCCGCAGCGGTATATTCGTTATCGTACGACTCCGGCTGGGAAGTGGCCACGCAGGCGTCCACACCGGCCCTGTCGAGCCAGTCGATCAGCGTTTCCGCAGGGAAGTTTTCGCCCTTGCGGACGCCAAAATGGTTGTGAGAATCGACAATCATTTCCTTACCCTCCTATCAGCGTTTGTGCGTTCCCGCCCAGGATAGCCGCCAGCGCCTTCGCATCGGACACCTCGCCCCTGATCTTCATCATTTCAAGGTCATAATCCCCATAAGGCATGTCTGAACCCATGACAATCCGTTCGCAGCCGACGTCGGCAAGCTGTTTCTGGATGTTAACGGCAAACACGGTGGACGTTTCCAAATACAGGTTTTTCGTGCGGGCCGCTGCGCTAATCGCAGGCTTTGCCTCGTACATTTGTCCGCTGTGCGCCATGACGAGCGGCACGTCCGGGAAGGTCCGCGCCATCTCCTCAAACATGTTGGAAACGCAGAGCACGTTGGCCGCGCCGTAGGCGATAACCGGCACTTTATATTTTCGCGCAATCTCGAAAATGGGGTCCAGCAGCAAGTGATTATCGAAATTGAACCCGTGCTTGAGCGAGTGCAGCTTGATCCCCTTCATCCGTCCGCCGTCAAGACAGGCCTCGAGCTCCGCTTCCGCGTTCTCGTCCCATGGATTCACCGTCGCAAAGCCGGTCAGCCGGTCCGGGTGCCGCCGGCAGGCCTCCTGAATAAAGCCGTTGTTGATATTCTCCGGAAAGCTGAAAACAACCGCTCTGTCAACGCCGCTGGCGTCCATCCGGGCAAGCAGGTCTTCGTCGGTAAACGTCAGGCCCTTTTTCCTGCCAATATGATTGTGAAAATCAATAACCATCTGTTCCTCCTGTTCTTAAAAGGCGAAACCGGGCCGATGCAGCCGCCGGTTGCGCCTTATCCGTATCCCTAAGCTCGTCCGGCCTGCGCCGCCACGTCAGTCGGCAAGCCCGACCACCTTCTTGGCGTTGCCGCCAAGCACGAGTTCCAGATCCGAATCCTTCCTGATGACGTATTTGATCTTGTCGATCTCCTGCGCCATGGAAACAAACGGGGCGTCCGTGGCCAGCATCAGCTTGCCTGCGCCCACGGTTTCGTAGGCTTTCTTGATCGCAGGCGCAAACGAGCAGGCGCTTCCTAGATAGATATTGTCGTATTTGCGCGCCAGTTCGATTGCGCTGTCCACCATGTATGGCACGCCCATGTGGTAGAGCAGGATCGGGACTTCCGGATAAACGCGCGCTATCTCGCCCCACTTGTCGGGAATGGAAAACAGGTCGGCCATATTGTGTACAACCGCCATTTTGCCATAGGACCGGCACAGATCAAAGAACGGATCGACGACGCTGTGGCGGTCGGCCGAGTAGCCAAAGCGAATGGCATTGAGCTTGACGCCATAGAACTTGTAATCGCGCAGGCACTTTTCCAGCTCCGCCTCGCCATCGATATCCCAGGGGTTGATGACCGAAAAGCCAAACACCTTGTCCGGATACTTCTGGCAGCAATCGAAAATATACTCGTTGTCAATGGTTTCCAGCTGCGAGCAAATCATGCCCTGGTCCACGCCGGAAGCCTCCATCATGTCGAGAACCTCCTGCACATAGCAGACGCTGCCCTTGCGCTTTCCAATGTGCGACAGCATATCGATAATCTTCATTGCCTGTTACCTCTCTTCCACATGAAAGATCCGTGCCGCATTGCCGCCCATCATCAGGGCGACCGTCTCCGCATCGGCAGAGGACTGCTGAATCTTTTTCATCTCCAGCTCGAAATAACCCCATTCAGGCGTCGCCGTGCCCATCACGGTGTTTCTTGGCCCGGCGTTCTTGAGCGCGCGCTGGACATTGGAAGTCATGCAGCCGGACGTGTCCAGATAGACGTTTTTGAACCGCTGCGCAACCCCGGCCGCCGAAGAGGCGTCGTAGGTGAAGCCCATGGCGCCCAAAATGATATCGACATCCGGGTACTTCTCCGCAATCGGCGCAAACAGAATGGGCGTGGAAAAGACGTCCGCCGCGCCATAACACCAAACGGGGACATGGAGTTTCTGGCAAACGTCGATGAGGGGATATACGATCTGATGTTCGTTCAATGCATACCCGTGGCGGACGGGGTCCAGTCGCAGTCCCCGGAAGCCGCGGTTGCTGATCGCATCTTCCAGATCCGCCTCGCAGTTCTCCGCCCACGGGTTAACCGTATACAGGCCGATAAGGCGCTCCGGATAGCGCTTCATCGATGCTTCGATATAGGCGTTGTCCATGCTTTCGGCGTAACAGAAGACCACCGCCTTGTCCACGCCGGCCTGATCCATCTGTGCAATCAGGGATTCGGCCGATACGAATGGTTTATACTTATGATGACCAATTATATTGTGAATATCAATAATCATCGGGAATTCACTCCTTTATACTTGCCATAACCACATGTTTCAGCATGTCGCGCTCTGCGCTGGCCACCATAAGCAGGTCCATCGCGTGCAGAATAATCAGTTGGAACTTGATTTCTCCGCCTTCGAGCTGATATGCCATCAGTTTGGTAAACTGCGCGTCATGCGCGGCCTGCAGATAGCCGTCCGCCGTCTCCAGTTCCTTCTTTGCCTTTTCGCGCTCGCCGCCCAGGTAAAGGTCGAGCGCCGTATAGACGTGCGCGCGCCCTTCGCCGGCATTGGAGATCACCTCCATGCAGACAAGCTCCAGTTCTTCTTCACTCATGCATTTGGTGCTTTCCATCTCACACATCCTTATCTGTGCCAACCCTCGCCAAGCATCGACGCCATGGTGAAGTTGATTACGACGATCTGATACAGGCATGCCAGGCTCTCGCGGCATTTGGGGTGGATGAACACCGCCGTTTTATCGTTTGGCTTGACGTTCTCGTTTTCCGTAATCACAATCGCACGGCCGCCCTTTTCCATGATTCGGTTGTACATGCGCACCTCGACCTCTTCGGTAAACTCCGGTACGCAAAGAAACTCGGTGTAGGCCGGATTTACGGAAAGAATCCAGTCATGGGCGTAATCGGCCAGCATAATCGTCGAGGACTTTGCAGCGGGTCCCTCGCGCAGAATGATGCCGCCCTGCATCGCCGCCGCCATGGAGGGCCCGTCGGCAAGCATGTCGAACATGTCAGATCCCTTGACCATCGCCGCCAGCGGCGCTATCTTCTCGTCCCTGTTCCGGATCAAATCCTCCAACCAGTCCACAAAGCCATACAGCTCGGCCTTCAGCGCCGCCATATCGTCGCCGGCAATCGTGTGGGCAACGATGTTTAATATGGCCAAGGAGTGCAGAAAGCTGCGATTTGCGAAAAGCACCTCGGTGTCGGCAAACATCGGAAGCCTGATGTCGCTGTTCTGGTTCAGCAGGCTTTCCTCCTTGTTGCAAATGCCGACAATCGTCGCCCGCCCAGCCAGGTTTTTGAAGAAATCCGCAAGCTCCCAGGACTTCCCGGACTGGGAAATCCCGATGACGAGGGTTTTGTCATCAACCAGTTCCCACTGGTAGCGCGCCGCATCGAACGCATTCAGCACCACTGCGGGGATGCCCTTGCCGGTTAAATAGGCAGTGACGCAAAAGGCAGAATAATAGGAACTGCCCATTCCCGCCAGGACGACCCGGCTGATGCGGCCGTTCTGCGCCATCTCGCGGATCATTGCCAGTCCGTCCACCTCGCCGCCAAAGTAGCGATCTAGGCAGCCGCGCAGCTTTGTCCCCTGCAGCAGGGCCTCCTCCGTAAAAGCATTTTTCATTCGTCTAACCTCCGTTCTGCATCCGATCTGATCGGATGGCCTTAACACTTCCAGGGATACTTCAGCCCTGCTTTTGTTCTGCCAGCTTCAGGATGTTGTCCAGCACAACGTCCCCCTTCGCCAGCGCGTATTCGTACATGCCAATCTCACCGATCGCCACGGAGTAGCCCTTGAGGTACTCCCTGATATCCGCAGCCTGCCCGCGAATCTGCGGTGCAAGCAGCACAACGTCCACCGCATTGAAGTCCTGATCCTTAAAGTTCAGAGACGGCTGGCAGTGGATATCAATTTCCATATCCCGCGCAGCGGCAGACTTTCGGACTGCATTGACAATAACGCTGGAAGACATTCCCATCGCGCATAAAATAACAACTCGCAGCATTGACCTTCTCCTCTTTCTTAGATTCAAATGTACGTATGGGGTTATGCTTTCCCCCATACGTACATTTATGCCTGCTTTCAGGACTTGTTCGTTACTCGGCTACCTCTGCTACGCCGGTTTCCTCCGCAATGCACCTCTTCTCCCAAATCTTGGCAAACGGGTACCACATGATGCCGACGATTACGATCAGGATAACCTGCGCCACAACGGCTCTCCAGTCGCCGCCGGTGGAGAGGTACGGCCCGATCAGCGGCGGAATGGACCACGGCGTCTGTACGAACGTCGTGCTGATGAGGCCAACCCTGGTCAGGATATAGCCATACAGACCGGCAAACACGCTGATGCCGACAAACGGGATCAACAGGATCGGGTTGAGCACGATCGGAATGCCGAACATAAACGGCTCGTTGATGTTGAAGAGGCCCGGGGCCAGCTCAACGCGGGTCACCTCGCGCAGGCGTATCGACTTGGATTTCCAGAAAATGGCGATGAGCGGTAACGTAAAGCCGACGCCGCCGACCATGATCCAGTTGAACACAAAGGGCTCGGTGAACACGCGGACCATTTCCTCACCGGCCGTACGCGCCGCCGCGTTTTCCGCAATACCGGCCACAAGGAACGGATACAGCACGCCCCAGACGGTAAAGGAACCGCCGTGGATGCCCACAAACCAGAGCGCCGTGAGGAACAGTGTACAAAGCACAACCGCATACCAGGTATCCGTCAGGGACATCAGCGGGGAAATGACCTTGGACAGCAGCGCCGTGAGGTCGAACTTGAGGATAACGCTGATCACCCAGAAGAAAACGAGCAAAATCGCCATCGGGACCAGCGCGGAGAAGGAAGCGGAAATGGTTTCCGGGACCTGCTCCGGCATCTTGATGCCGATGTGCTTGTCGCGGCACAGGCGCATGAACTCCACGACAATAATCGTCGTGATGAACACGGTAAACATGCCGCTGCCGCCGAAGTTGGCAACTGCCATCACGCCATCGCCGATCGGCGCCGCCGTAATCAAGAAGCATGCGAGGGAAACCATCGCCGCCGTGATGGGCTCCATCTTGTAAGCCTTCGCCAGCTCGGCACCAAGGCTGACCGAGAGGTACAGGCTCATAAAGCCCATCGTCATGCCGTTGAGCGTGTTGAGAGCGGGCACAACCGGCGCAAAGAAGTTCGCAAGGCTTTCAAACGGAAGGCTGGTAAAGATCAACGGAATCGAGCCAACGATGATCAGGGGGATAATCCTGATCAAGGCGGAGCGAATGGCCGCCATATGGCGCTGGTTACCAAACTTTACCAGTGGTGGCGCGATGCGCTTTTCGATCCAGGCGCCGAATTTCTCCAGCCACTTCCAGGACCCTTTTTTCTTTTCCATACGTGACACTCCTTTGTTATTTGATATCCCGAACATCGGGTATTATCTGCAAAAATACTGCGATCGCTCTTCATTTTATATATTTGCAGAGTATGAACGGTATCATACTTCCGATTTGTTTGTTTACGTTCGTTTACGTTCGTATTTTCTCACATTAACGGGGGGTTGTCAAGAGAATAAATCTAAATTGTGTCTTTTTTGAGAATAAATCGGTATATATCTTCCTGTTTCTTCCCAAAAATGCCCATATTCCCGCATTTTTAGGGATGCTTTCTTTCAAAATTGGGCGAATTTTAGATTCGTTTTAATTATGAATGCCGCCTGCAAACAGAAAAAGAGGGCCGGCAAACGCGCTACGCTTGCCGGCCTCCTGCTTGGCCCGCTCTCTTATCATGCCTGCGAAAGGGCGGAACACCGCCGCCATGACCTGTGTGCGTCCGAAAGGCCAGACCGCCGCCACGCTCTACTGGTAAATCTTCCCTTCCGCCAAAAACTCCTTGAGTCTGCTTTCGTCCCGCTTGTGGAGCTTGATGCCCACGAACCGGTTGTGCTTGGGTATGGTTTCTCTCAGTTGGAGAATCTCCCGTTTGTCCTCCGGCGTAAGCCCTGTGACAAATACAAACACCATCTTATGTGTAAAGGGATTGGCCTTGACAAAATCGGCCAGCAGCTTTGACGCCGCTCCAAGATAAGCGGGCGAGCCAAACGCAAGAAGATCGTAGTCCATGGGATCATACTGCAGCTTCGAGGAGGGGTGATTCATCGTCACCTCATACCCGTTTTTGCACATATCCTCCGCTACGATCTGCGCCATCCTGCCAAGCGTGCCGTGGCGGGAGTCCTGATACAGCAGCAGCGCTTTCTTCGGCGCGGCTTCAAGCGCCTGATCGGCCTGCGCCTCCCGCCTGCGTGCGGGCAGCACTTTCTCGTCCGCCTTTTGCGGGCGCCGCAAAAACACATAATATGATCTTAAATAGAGCAAAACCGCGATCAGCACCGCCAGGGCGGCCACTTTTAATATCCAACCCAGCATATCGACTTCTCCGCCGTCAAACGGCGAGCACCTGTACGCCTCCTTCTTTTTCCAGCTTCTCCAGTTCTTTTGAATTTGCCCCCGTATCCGTAATCAATACGTCGATATCCGATATGGCGGCAAAGCAGGCAAGCGCGATTTCGCCGAGTTTTGTCGAATCCGCAAGGCAGACCTTCTGGACGGCGGCGTGGATGATCGCGCGCTTCACCTCCGCCTCCCCCTCGGAAAACGTCATGAGGCCCTGTTCAAAAGAAAAGGCGCTGGTCCCGATAAACGCTATGCAGGCGTTCTTCTGCTGGATCGTATGGATCGTATCCTGGCCGACGAAGGAGTAGTTGTCAGCATCCCTCCGGAGCTTCCCGCCGGTCGAATAAAGCGTGATCGACGGGCAATCCTTGAGGGCGTTGGTAATGATCAGGTCGTTGGTAATTACGATAATCCGCTTGTTTTTGATGAATTCGACGAGTGCCTGTGTGGTCGTGCCGTTGTCGATGATGACGATGTCGCCATCCTTGATGAGCTGCGCGGCGGCACGTCCGATTCGTCTCTTTTCGTCCGTATGGTGCTTTCTTCTATCGTTAATGGGAAAGATGCCGTTTGTGGTTCGCTTTGCGACCGCTCCTCCACGCACGCGATCCAAGAGCCCCATGTTCTCCATTTTGATCAGGTCCTGCCGAATTGTTTTTTCCGTTACGCCCAGTTCCTCGCTCAGTGGACGTATGCCCACACTGCCGTCTTCCTCCAGCTTGTCGCAAATCAATTGCATTCTTTTGATCAGCATTCTCTTCTCCTAGTTTCGCGTTTCATGGAAGAAACAGATTTTTGAGATAACATATATGGCTCGACATTATCTTTGACCTTATTCTATCGTATTTATGCCATACGCGCAACACTATTTTATATATAATGAAGCACAAATAAACTTTTTCGTACATTTTTGTTCGCAGTATGCCAAACACGGCCTTGACATCTGTCGTCACGACCGGCCGTACAGCGGGATGTCCGCATTGTCCCCGCATGCAATTCGGAAAACCGTCCGCCGGCGCAAGGGATGGCCGCGCGCCGCCCCGGAAGGGGGTGGGCGCCGCCGGTCGGGAAAAGTCCCCCGCGGCGCGGCAACTGACGTCGATGGGCGCTTCCCCGTTCGTCAGGACGGCTTCCCACACCGGGTCCGGCGCTGCGGCGAGGCCGGGGTGCGCCGCGTAATATTCGTTCACGTGCCGGCGCAGCGCCAGCCGGTCCAGCACGACGGGTTTCCCCTGAGCGATGGCCAGCGCGCGATTCTTTCCGCGCAATATGTTGAGCTTATCGAAGTAAGAGAGGGGCTCCAGCTTGTCCCGATGCTTCATTTATAAAAAAATCTAGATTTTATCAAATTAGAACCTGCGCCATGGGACAGAATTTTTAATACAACAAAAGCACCAACAAAGTAGTTGGAGATGGGCTATTCGGCTGATTTCAAATAATTGGACTTATTGCTTCTCTTAATCAGTACTAATATCCTCATAGAAAATATCAATCTGTCAAGATTATAATACAAATGAATTCATAACTGCTTTGTGGTAGGTTTTCAAGACTTCTGCTTTGCGCGTGTTTCGCACTTCAACGTAATGGCGGGTAGTAATATCGAGATTACCTGTCACGCCGAGAGAGATACCCATATTTTTGAGCGAGTGTCCAAGTATCGTAGCAACAGTCAAAAAATCGCCCGTCAGTTCGTGCATATTTGTTCCCGCAGAATGTCTCAAGTCATGGAAACGTATGTACTGCGGAATGAGGCCGCCGGTAAAAAACAGGTTGAACACGACCAGCGCGTTGACCAGCTTCATGCCGCGGATATGCACCTTGCTGCATGCGTACGCCATCGTGGAGGTGACCAGCAGCGAGAGCACCGTGGCCAGCACCGTCTTGCTGACGGAAATCCACATGCTGGTAGTGAACGCCTTGGTGTTGAAGATGGCCTGATAATACTGCAGGTCCACGCCGCCCGTGGGCCAGAGCATCAGCCCGCCCTTGATATACTCCTCATACGGGGTAATGGAGCAGATGAGCACATACCACATGGGGTACACGCAGATGAGCGCAAAGAGGATGCAAAACGCGTATACGAACACATCGTAAAAATTGAACCCGACGGTCTGCAGCATGGAACGCCGCGTCAGCCCCGCACGGTTAAGAGATTGCCGCTTCATTTGCCTTCCCCCTTTCTCAGAAGATGCCCTGCACGTCGAGCTTGTTGACGAACTTGTTGGCGATGAGCACCACGATCAGGCCCATCGTGTTGAGCAGGAAGTTCATCGCGGTGGACAGCTCAAAGTCCGTGCCGCTGCCGCCGAGACTGATGCGATAGATATATGTGGAAAGCACGTCGCCGGTGGACAACACATAGTTGTTGTACAGGTTGTAACCCTGATCAAAGTTGGAGACGAACAGCGACGCCAGCTGCAGGATCAGCATGATCATGATGCAGGGCATGATGCGGGGCAACGTGATGTGCGTGAGCATCTGCCAGCGATTGGCGCCGTCGATGGCCGCGCTTTCATACAGCGTTGGGCTCACGCCCGCCAGCGCCGCCAGATAGACGATGGTGGAATAACCGGATGTTTTGATGATGTTGGAGATGACCAGAATCCCCCGGAACATCTCCGGCCGTTTGAGAAAGTCAATCGGCTCGCCGCCCAGCCGCTGGATGATCTGATTGACGGCGCCGCCGATATCCGCCGAGGTCGGATACTCCAGAAATACCTGTACCAGACCGGCGAAAATAACCCAGGAAAGAAAATACGGAAGATATACGCAGGTCTGTACGACGCTCTTGACCTTGCGCAGCTTGATCTCGTTAATCATCAGCGCAAGAAAGATCGCAAAGGTGAAGCCGAAAATCAAGTTGTAGATGTTGATGATGATCGTGTTCTTGAACGCCCGGATAAAGTTTGGGTCCGCGAACATCCGCTGGAAATGCTCGAGCCCGGCCCAGGGCGACCCCAGCACGCCAAGCCGGGGGGAATAGTCCTTAAACGCAAGCAGGATGCCGTACATGGGGCCGTAGTTGAACACCGCCATAAAGCAGAAGCCTGGCAGCATCAAAAGATACAGGAACCAGTGTTTGCGCAAATGCCCCCTTTCGTCTACCATCATCTCCCATTGTATCCGCCGTTGCCTGCGCTGTCAACGCACGCCTGCCCCCCTGCGCCCGGCCAAAGGTATGGAATCTGCGCCGGGAGAATGCAAAAACGGCGATTTTTTGCATTGTTTGATCGCGCAAAAGCGGCTACGATGAAGGTGGGCCGAGTGGCCCGGATACACAATGATGAACAGGAGGATTACATTCATGGCAGGCAATGTGATGAAGGGCGATGCTTCCGGCCGCGGTGCAGTAGAGGGTTATCGGGTCTCCATTCCGGCTCGCCAGCGCCCATACACCGAAGCCGAAATTGCCGTTGTCGTCGACGCGATGCGCAACGTGCAGGGGCAGACGCAGGGCGCCAAACAGGAACAGTTTCAACAGGACTTTGCGGCTTTCACCGGCGCAAATCACGCCTTTGCCGTAGCCAATGGACGAGGAGTCCCTCGTGACCATCGCCGACTCGGTCAAGGGCGCTATCGCCGACCTGAAGGCTGGCAAATGTGCGGGGTAGCGGCAAGGCCGATCACAGGCGGGGTGCTCGTCCCCGCCTGTTCCCCCTGCGATGAGCGGGACGTATTTCTCGAAGACGTATTCGCTGCATCGCTTGCCGAGAGCCTGCGGGAGCCGCTCGACGGCGCCTATCTGTGCGGCGGGACAGGTGACGGAATGCACATGCGCCTTGAGGAGCGCAAGGCGGCCATCCGCATCGGCGTATCGCTCTGTAAGAAAGCCGGCAAGTGTTCGCTTGTACAGGTGGGCGCGCCGACAATGCGCGATGCGCTGGAGCTGGCGGCCTACGCCGCCGAATGCGGAGCGGACGGCATCTCCAGCGTGCCGCTGGGCGGCTTTGATCACAGCGCGCAGATGCGTTACTACCGCTCGCTCCTCAGTGCCGCCGACGGTTTGCCCGCCATTCTGTACTACATGCCGCAACCCGGCGTTTCCTTCACGTTGGACCAGATCCTGGAAACGCTCTCCATCGAGGGTGTTTCGGGGATCAAATGTTCCTCAAGCGATCTGTTTTTTACGGAGCGTCTCATCGCGGAAAAACCCGCCGGCAAGGTGCTGTTTAACGGCAAGGATGAATACCTCGCGCCCGCCGTCATCCATGGGGCGGAAGGCGGCATCGGCATGTGGGCAACGGTATTCCCGCGCGCCTATGCTTCCATTTACCACCATGCGCGCAACGGCGAACTGGCAGCGGCGTTCCGCTTGCAAAAGCAGCTCAACGCCCTCTGCTGCATGGTCATGCGCCACGGTCTGCTGGAAAGCTATGCAGCCATTCTCCACTATCTCGGCCTGCATGCGCGTGTCTTCCGCGCGCCGCAACCGCAGTTCAATCCCCGCACCTATGATGAATTCATCGAACGGGCAGCGCCGCTGATCGACCAGCTTCGCGCCTGCCCCCGTCCGCCGCAGCCGAAAGGAGGCCTTGCATGAACAGAATCCCCGGAACCGAGATCAACGTATTCCCCATCACCCTAGGCACCATGACATACGGCTCGCCCGTTGCGTTTGACGAGGCGGTGAAGCTGACGCAATACGCCGTATCCTGCGGCATCAACCTGATCGATACGGCCAACATGTACGAGGGTTACAACCGCTATGCGGGCAGCGCCGGCGCGTGGCAGAAGAAATCGTGGGGCGGGCCCTGCGCGGACTGCCGCACAGCGGCGTTGCCGTGGCCACGAAGGTAGGCATGAAGGTCGGCGCCGCGCCGGAAGATGAGGGCACCTCGCCCGCCGCCATCCGCAAGCAGCTCGACAACAGCCTGCGCCGGCTCGGCATGGACTGCGTCGACCTCTACTATTTGCACCGCCCGGACGAAAGCATCCCGCCGGCGGATATCATCGGCGCGCTCAGCGACGCGCAGCGCGCCGGCAAAATCCGGTATTACGGCGTGAGCAACTATTCGGCGGAGCAGCTTGCCGCGCTGCTGCGGGCGGCGGACGAGGCGCATCTGCCGCGGCCGGTCGCCTGCCAGCCGCCCCTGAGCTATCTCAAGCAGGAAGCGCTTGCGCATCTGTTACCGCTCTGTGCCGCCGAGGACATCGCCGTTATTCCCTATCAGATCTATCAGGGCGGGCTGCTCACGGGAAAATATCGCCGCGGGGAAGCGGCGCCCGCCGGTTCGCGCGCAGCGGAAAAGCCGGAATGGATGATGCGGCTTGACGATGCATTGTTCGACCGGATTGAGGCGTTTGCCGCCGCTGCGCAGTCGCACGGCAAGAGCATGTCGCAATATGCCGTCCGCTGGACGCTGGAGCAACCGGCGGTCGTCTCCGCCATCATCGGCGTTAAAACGGCCGCGCAGATCGACGACGCCGTCGCTGCGCTGAACTGACGGAAAGGGGCTACAAGCATGAAGATTGTAATTCTTGACGGTTACACGGAAAACCCGGGCGACCTCTCCTGGGACGGTTTTGCCATGCTTGGAACGCTGACCCTGTACGATCGCACGGCGGAAAGCGCCGTCGTTTCTCGCATCGGCGATGCGGAGATCGTCTACACGAACAAAACGCCCATCACGGCAAAGACGCTTGCTGCCTGCCCCAACCTGCGATACATCGGGCTGCTCGCAACCGGATATAACGTTGTAGACGTGACGGCGGCAAAGGCGCACGGCATAACGGTCACGAACATTCCCTCCTACGGCACTGCGGCAGTCGCTCAATTCGCCATCGCCATGCTGCTCGAGATCTGCCACCATGTGGCCCATCACAGCGACGCCGTACATGCGGGAAGATGGACGGCAAATCCGGACTGGTGCTTCTGGGATTACCCGCTCATCGAGCTGGACGGCAAGACCATGGGCATTATCGGCTTTGGCCGCATCGGCCAGGCGACGGGCAAAATCGCACGTGCGCTCGGCATGCGGGTCCTCGCCTACGACAGCCACCCAAACGATGCCGGGCGCGCCATCGGCGAATACGTCCCGCTTGACAATTTGCTGCGCGCCTCCGACGTCATTTCGCTGCACTGCCCGCTCTTCCCGGAAACACAGGGCATCATCCATGCCGGGAATATCGAAAAAATGAAGGACGGCGTCATTCTCCTCAACAACAGCCGCGGGCAACTGGTTGTTGAGCGCGATCTGGCGAACGCGCTCAACAGCGGCAAGGTCTATGCCGCCGGGCTCGATGTGGTTTCCACCGAGCCGATACAGCCCGACAATCCTCTGCTCACCGCGAAGAACTGCTCCCTCACGCCGCACATTTCTTGGGCGCCAAAGGAAAGCCGCCAACGCCTCATGGATATTGCGGTGGAAAACCTGCGCGCGTTTCTGGCAGGCAGCCCGGTCAACGTGGTCAATCCGTAGCGCCACGGTTTTGAATGGCCCGACCATCGCGCAAGCACGGCGAAAGCGCCATCCTTCAGGATGGCGCTTTCATGCAAAAAAAGAAAACCGGCGGGACGATAGGCCCGCCCGCGCACAGCGGGAAGCGCATGTCGGTAATCCCCGGATCGGGCGTTCCCCGCTTCCCCCGCCTGCGTTCCGTCGTCCCTCTCCCTAAGGGCTGCAAACGGTCGAAATCCGCCTTCTCGTCCCGCTATCGGGAACGCAGAGGCGGACGCTCCATTACGAAGTTTGCGAGCAGAACGCCATTGCGTTCGACCTGCTGGGGCCGGATGACACAGTAGCCGCGTCCTTCAAAAAAAGTCCTTGCCGTGAGCGACGCATGGGTAACGAGCGTTGCCGCCGCAAACGGTGCTTCCAGCACATCGCACAGGGCGGTAGCGATACCACGGCGTTGATAGGCGCTGTGGACATACAACCGATCGAGATAACCGGAGGCATCCATATCGCCAAAGCCGACGATCTGCTCGCCCAGCACCGCAACAAGCGTGTAGTGCGCCCGAAACGAACGGTCCCAGGCAGTTCGATCCGGCCCGTTCTCGCCGCCAATCCAGGCGTCGATCTGCGGCCGCGTATAGTCCGCCGCATTCACGGTGCAAACCGTATCGCGGAAAAGGCGGATCATCTCCGGACAGTCATGGGGCTGATAGGGACGTATTGACACTGCAAGTCTATCCATGGCGCACTCCTTCTGACCTTCACATTTGATATTCCACTCAGGCCGACACAAAACAGGGACCCATACCGCGTCCATGGCGTCCCGCCGTCCTCGCGTCCTTACCCGGTCCCGACGCCCTCTTGCTCCCCTCCCCCCACGTCGATCGGGCTCCCGGTTCAGCGCGGGGAGGCGGGGCGAGGGACGGATGGGGGACGGGCGGCTCCGCTGAATGCAATTCGCCCCGCACTGTTCGTGCGGGGCGATTCGCTTTGGATCCCGGCGGCTACCTATCTTCCCAGGCCGTCTCCAGC
>ULWH01043089.1_pt1 | contig 34406 bp, 26 predicted proteins | sample 1960201 | NCBI WGS metagenome assembly ULWH01 (sample SAMEA4835808, study PRJEB28245) | human gut metagenome | biome: gut microbiome; material: fecal sample | place: Denmark | collected 2008
CAAAATGTCTGCTACGATAAAAAGTTCAGCCAATCGCACCTATGGTTGACGGCTACGGTGAGAACAACCCGATTGTTGTAAAGTCAGAGTTCATCATGTCGCTGATCGAGCAGATCGACAAAAAGGGTGTCGGCCCGCAGCATAAGTCCATCATCGACCGTTGTATTACCAACGTGTACCGCAATGCGGCAGAAGCCGGTACGATTCCTACGCTCTGCACGCTCCGTGATATGCTGCTTGAACAGCCCGAACCCGAAGCAAAACAGATTGCATTGTCTTTGGAGCTTTATACGACCGGTTCCCTTGACATTTTCGGTAAGCAGTCCAATGTTGACCTCGACAAGCGAATCGTTGTGTTTGACATTCACGGTCTTGGATCGCAGCTTAAACCGACCGGACTGCTTGTTATCACCGACACGATGCTGAACAGGGTTACGCTCAACTGGAAGAAAGGCAAGCGTACTCATGTATTTATCGACGAATTCCACGTCGTCTTTGAAAATGAGTTCTCCGCACAGTTCTTCAACTCCGCATGGAGGCAGTTCCGTAAGCGTAATGCTTATCCGACCGCGATTACTCAGAACGTGGAATATTTGCTGGATTCCGTACAGGCAAGCACCATGCTTTCCAACTCTGAGTTTGTTATCATGCTCAACCAGGCGGCGTCCGACCGTGAGAAGCTCGCGCAGCTGCTGAACATTTCCAATGAGCAGATGAGCTATATCACCAATGCCGACGCCGGCTGCGGACTTATCAAGTACGGCTCCGCACTTGTGCCGTTCATCAATCAGTTCCCGCGTGATACGAAACTGTATCAGCTCATGACCACGCGCCCCGGCGAGGGTGAATTTGCAAGAGGACAGGATTAACCCTGTCCTCAGATTTTTATGGAGGTATTTGAAATGAAAAAGAAAACCATTGGCATTATTGCCATCTCTGTCCTTTTTGCTTTTGCTATCTTTGCGGGAGCTATGTTCACGCACCAGTATATTGATGCGAAGAACAGTGTCGAGCAGTTTGATGAACTGACTGATCTTATCGCGGATGTTGAAACTGGACCGGAAACCGAGAGCCCCGAAGAATCCGAAAGCACGGAAGAACCGGAGCTTTCCGAGGAGGAGCTTGCGGCAGCGCAGGCGGCTCTTGCACATGAGAAGTACGGTGCTCTTTTTGAGCAGAATGAAGACTTTATCGGTTGGATCAAGATTGACGGCACGAAGATTGATTATCCTGCCATGCAGTCTCCAAACAACCCCGACTATTATCTGAAGCACAGCTTTGAGAAAGCATACAGCGACTACGGAGTGCCGTATATTGACGAAGCTTGTGCGACCGGTATCAGCAATAACCTTGTCATCTATGGACACCACATGAAAAACGGGACCATGTTCAGCGACCTCTGCAGCTATACTGATGCTGACTTTTGCAAGGAGCATCCCATCATCAACTTTGATACGCTTTCCGGCTTCAGTGAGTATCAGATCGTAGCGGTATTCAAGTTTGACACCAATCACGAGGATTTCCGTTACAACGAATATACGCAGATGAACGAGGAGCAGTTCAAAGAGTTCATGTCTCAGGTTCATGCAAGACAGTGCTATGACACCGGTATTGATGCTGAGTACGGAGATCAGCTGATTACTCTTTCCACTTGCGAGTACACCTACAACAACGGCAGATTCGTGGTTGTTGCAAAGAAGGTATGACTTACTCTCTCTGAAAGGGGGGCGATAGCTTTGAGTAAGATTAAAACAAGAGAAAGCGTCAAGGACATCAAGGTCCTTGACAAAGCGGCTGTTGCCTCCGAGCGTATGAAGACGGCGCTGATCCGTTCCAAAGACCAGATGCAGAATCTAATGGACGATGGACAGGCCTCGCCGTCCGAATATGCGGAGGATAAACTGCGCTATGCCGCAGAAGACATTGCGGATCGTGTCGGTCACGATGTTTCTTCCGGTACAAAGAAAGCAGTCAATAAAGGCAAAGAAGCCTACCGTGAACACCGTGAAGAAAAGCGTATTCAGAAGAACGAGGAACGTGTCAGAAAATACGAGGAAGAATTGCGAAGATCTTCGCAGACCTCCTCCCCGCAGCAGAAAGCGGCAAGAGATACCGCAAAGAAAAATGTCGAGACACGGAGAGCCAACACCCGTATCAAGCGGAATCAGACAATTAAAACGACTGAGCGTACAGAACACACTATTAAACAGTCTGCCCGTTCTGCGGGCAAACAGACGGTGAAAGCCGGTGCGAAAGGTACGGTGAAGTCAACGGAAAAGGCGGTCAAGACTGCCGAAAAGACTTCCAAAGCGGCTATCAAGACGGCAGAAGCTACGGCGAAAGCTACGCAGAAAGCGGCGCAAGCGACTGCAAAGGCAGCACAGAAAGCGGCAGAGATTGCAAGGCAGACTGCCATTGCCGCATACAAGGCGGCTGTTGCAGCGACTAAAGCGATTGCAGCGGCAATCAAAGCCATTATTGCAGGTATAAAGGCCCTTATTGCTGCGATAGCCGCAGGCGGCTGGGTCGCAGTCGTTGTGGTGGTAATTATCTGCCTGATCGGTTTGATTGTTGGTTCCTGTTTCGGCATCTTCTTTTCCAGCGAGGATAAGAACGACGGTTCCCAGACCATGCGAGAGGTTGTCGTTGAGATCAATCAGGATTACCAGAATCAGCTTGATACCATCAAGGCGAATAACCCGTATGACGATCTTGAAATGTCCGGCTCCCGCGCAGTTTGGCCGGAAGTGCTTTCCGTCTATGCGGTAAAGACCACAAACGATCCCGATAATCCGCAGGAAGTGGCCTCTGTTACGGAGGAAAAGAAACAACTTCTGACAGATATATTCTGGGAGATGAATGATATTTCCTATCGCACGGAAACGGATACCGAAACGGAAATCATTGAATCCGATGACGGCAACGGCAATATTCTTGAAGAGACTGTTGAGGTGACAAAGACTACGCTCTATATCACGGTAAGTCATAAGACGGCAGATGAAATGTCAGATCAGTACCGATTCAACGATGACCAGGACTCACAGCTTGAAGAACTGCTTAACGTGGACAACTCCATGTGGCTGGCAGTGCTTTACGGCATCTATGGCTCTGATGATATGATCGTTCAGGTCGCGCTGTCGCAGATCGGCAATGTTGGCGGAGAACCTTACTGGTCGTGGTACGGCTTCGGCAGTCGAGTGGAGTGGTGTGCTTGCTTTGTGTCGTGGTGTGCTGACCAATGCGGGTATATTGAGACCGGTGTATGCCCGAAATACGCAGGCTGCGTAAACGGCGTTCAGTGGTTCAAAGAACACAACCAATGGGTTGACGGTTCTGAAACTCCCTCGCCGGGCATGATTATCTTCTACGATTGGGATAGCCCAAACGGTTCATCCGGTCCACAGGACGGCCTTTCAGACCATACCGGTATCGTCGAAAGAGTGGAGAACGGCATTGTTTATACTGTCGAAGGTAACTCTGGTGATAGCTGCCGCCAGTGCCATCGAGCGGTAGGCAACTATGAAATTCTTGGATACGGTGTTCTTATTCCGTAAATAATATGCTCCGGCATCGGGCTCAGAGATGGGCTTGGTGCTGGAGCTTTTTCTTTTTTTGCGATTTTAGAGAGCAGGTGTTGTCAAATGGCGACAGAGCACGCTTAAACTTGTGAATAATCACGTTAAAATATTGACATTTTGCGAATATCGCGCTATAATATAATTTGCTATATTATAGGCTTATTGCAACCTTGTATAGCTCGTTCGTGATGACGCTATTTGGAGAGGACTTAACATGAAAATCAGCTATGAAAAACTTTGGAAGTTGGTTATCGACAATAAAATGAAACGGCAGGACTTGGCCCGTGCTGCTGAAATTAGCGCGAATACAGTAACGAAGTTGGGCAAGAATGAAGCTGTTTCTTTGGACGTTCTTATGCGCATTTGCAAGGTCTTCCACTGTGATATTGGCGACATTATGGAAATAATCGAAGATTGAGTATTGAGGTGAGCACATGACCTGTGATTATAACGGCGGATTGACGAGAGAACAATTCCTGTTTTTCGAAATCCGGATTGTCGCAAAGTTTATTTGCGAGGGTTTGCAACGCGAGGAGATTCTGAAAAGACTGACGGAAGAGAACCTGTTTCAATTTCCGACCGAGAGAATGATTTCTTCAATTGCAACAACGTGTTTTAAGCGAATCGAAGCTCTCGAATCAGAAACATTAGTTTATCAGTTGGCTAATTCACCCGTAGAGGTTGCAAAACAAATTAATCTATATGCCATGATGAAATACAACAAGATTGTGTGGGATTTCATGACAACTGTTGTAGGCGAAAAGTATAGGACGCAAGAATTTGAGTTTTCAAAAAAGGATCTCAACGTTTTCTTTTTCCGCCTGCAGGAACAGAACGATACTGTGGCATCATGGAGCGATTCGACTATTAGCAAGATAAAGCAGGTATTAACTAAGTCGCTTGTCGAGTGCGGATATTTGGATACTACAAGATCTACTCAATTGAACAATATATCAATTGAGCCCGAACTGGAAGATGAAATCAGAGCATCCGGTGATCTTGCTGCACTTTCGGCTTTCAACTGTTTTAGATGAGGAGTAGCTTATGGATAATATTATGACCAATTTGAACAAAGTCTCGGCAAGATTGTCTGAAGAAGCATTCCTCAGCAATAAAGGCTTATCCAACGAGGTTGGAATTCACGTTTTCTGCTATGATCCGGCTGATGAATTGACTGTCAGGGCATACTTCGAAAACTTAAAAAGCCAGACTGATAAACCCTATCACCTAATAGAGTGCGATCTCTATAAAATATTCCTCGAAATTTGCGAGGAGAAGAGAATCCTGAAAAGTATTCCCAATATGGAGGAGCGCAAAGGCAAAGAGTACCTGTCAGAGCAGATTCAAAAGATTGCCACTCCAGAGGCATTCGTAGAGAAGATGAAGTATGAGCCTCATAAACACGGGGATGTTCTTATGATTACCGGAGTCGGAAAAGTATATCCCTTCATGAGATCACACAAAATCCTGGATAACATACAACATATCTTTGCAGACATCCCTGTTTTGATGCTGTATCCGGGTACTTTCAACGGTCAAGATCTTGGTCTGTTTGGAAAGTTTTTGGACGGCCATTACTACAGAGCATTCAACTTGCTGTAAAACTGGGAGGATCAAAAAATGCAATTACAGTACATTTATAAGTCAGATATCAATCGTGACATAAACGGCGTTATCAAAGTTGCCCAGAATGATGAAAAGAGCATCGAGCAGGAACTGCGTGAATATATCATTACCAGAGAACTGAGAAAACATTTCAACACGTTCTTTAATAACTATGAGAAGTCCTTAAACTATCCTACCGACAAAATCGGTGTGTGGATTTCAGGTTTCTTTGGAAGTGGTAAATCTCACTTCTTGAAGATCCTTTCTTATTTGCTTTCTAACGATACCGTTGCAGGTAAGCCTTCGGTCGAATATTTCACAGATAAGTTTGACGATCCTATGATGTTTGCTCAGTTGGAACGCTGTGCGAATGTTCCTACGGACACAATCCTTTTCAATATCGATTCCAAGAGTCCGATCAATAAAGATAAGACTGCTATTTTGCGCGTCTTTGCGAAGGTTTTTTACGAGTATCGCGGCTTCTACGGCGATGATCTTAAAGTCGCAAGGCTTGAACAATTTATTGATAAGTCCGGAAAGACCGATGCCTTCAAGGCCAAATTTGCTGAGGTCAACGGCGATGAGTGGGAAAACGTGCGAGATGCCTTTGCTTTCTTTGAAGACGATATTGTAGAGACCCTTGTTGAAACGCTTGGCATGAGTGAAACTGCAGCCCGCAACTGGTTTAACGGAACCGAAACTGCTGATATGTCTATCGAGCAGCTCGTAAAGGAAATCAAAGAATATATTGATTCCAAGGGCAAGAATTTCCGACTGATGTTTATGATCGACGAGGTCGGTCAGTACATCGGTTCTGATGGCAGCTTGATGCTTAACCTTCAGACCATCGTTGAAGAGATCGGCTCAAAGTGCGATGGACGTGTTTGGGTTATGGTTACAAGCCAGGAAGCTATCGACTCTATTACAAAAATCAGCGGCGATGACTTCTCAAAGATTCAGGGACGCTTTAATACTCGCCTGAGTTTGTCCTCTTCGTCTGTTGATGAAGTTATCAAAAAGCGTATTCTTGCCAAGACTGAAACGGCTGAACAGATGCTTCTTATGAGTTACGGCAAAAACAGTGCCGTACTGAAGAATCTCTTTACTTTCAATGACGCTGTGCTGGATCTCAAAGGGTATTCCAGTGAATACGACTTTGTTGAGACTTATCCGTTTGTTCCGTACCAGTTCAGGCTGATGCAGAATGTTCTCGCCCAGATCCGTAAACACGGTAATTCCGGAAAGCATCTTTCCGGCGGCGAACGTTCGATGCTTTCCGGCTTTCAGGAGGCCGCACAGGCTATTGAAAACAAAGACGAGAATGCACTTGTTCCGTTCAGCCTGTTCTATAACACCGTTCATACCTTCCTCGAAAGTGCTATTCGTCGGGTAATCGACCGTTGTCAGACTGCTGCAGATAGCCACGACGGAATTGAGCAGTACGATGTCAGCATCTTAAAGCTTTTGTATTTGATCCGATATGTTGATGATATTAAGGCCAACGTAGATAACATCACGACCCTTATGGTGGATGATATCCGTGCTGACAAGATCAACATGCGTAAGTCTATTCAGGAGTCTCTGGATCGTCTGGTTTCGCAGAACTATATTGCGAGAAACGGAGATACCTATACCTTCCTGACGGACGATGAGCAGGATATTGAAAGAGATATCCGCAATACTCCCGTAGACAGCGCTGCTATTGTTCAATCTATCTCTCAGATTATCTTTGGGGATCTGTACGTCAGTAAGAAATTCAAATACGGGAAATATGACTTCCCTTATGATCAAATCATCGACGAGACCACGATTGGTCAACTGACCGGCGCGGTTCGTCTGCGCATCCTGACAGTAGCCTCTGACCTGTATAATGCAGGAGATCAGGCTCTGTTGATGCGCTCTAATGTGGATAACGAGGCAATTCTTGTGCTCTCCGATAAGTATCCTTACTTTGATGATCTGGAGAGCGCTGCAAAGATCCGTAAGTATGTAAAGAGCCGTAACGTTGCCCAGTTGCCGGAAGCAATCCAGCATATTATCCGTGGAAAGCAGCAACAGGCCTCTGCGTACGAAAAGACTGCCAAAGAGCATATTTCCGCTGCTATTCTCGAAGCTAATGTATATGTGTCGGGTGAGACAAGTTCTATCAAGACTTCTTCTGTGAAGGATAAGATTGAAACGGCACTGTCCAGTCTGGTTGAAAGTGTTTATTCCAAGCTCGGTTATATCAAACATAACTTCGATAATGATAATGAACTGCTGCAGATTCTCTCAAATCAGAATAAGCAGATGACCATTGGCGGCGGTGTTGCCGTTTACAATCCTGAAGCAGTAGATGAGGTCGAGCAGTTCCTTGAACTGCAGGGAATGAAGATGCTTCCTACCTCCATGGGCGACATCCAACGTCGTTTTTCTGCTATTCCGTACGGATGGCGAGAAATCGATATTGCAGCTGTTGTTTGCTCACTGATTTCAATTCAGAAGGTTGCTTTGCAATATAGCGGCAGCATGATCCAGCCTACTGACAAGCATATCCCGGATTATCTGAGAAGAAAGACGGAAATCGACAAGACTCTGGTTGCTCGTAGAACAGCTATTTCCGATTCATTAATGAAGAAATCCCGCGAGTTCTTAAAAGAATTCTTCAATACAATGGATCTGCCTTCAGATGAAGACAGTCTGATTTCCTATGTCCTTGACAGTTTCACAGCAGAAAGAGATAAACTGCAAAGCTTGTTGGATAATCAGTATGCATCCAGCACCTATCCGGATAAGGCTGTTGTTGAAAACGGAGTAAAGCTTTGCACGGATCTTCTTTCTCAGAAGAAGGACAATACGGCACTGCTTGCCAAAATGGTCGCTATGGAAGATGAATTCCTTGATCTGAGTGAAGACATAGCTGATGTTCTTGCTTTCTTCAAAAATCAGAAAACCATTTTTGATAGTGCTTCTGCTCTTCTTTACACACTTACTGCCGAGTCAGAATATCTGCAGGCCGAACAGGAAGCTACAAGAGCTCTTGCTCAGATTAAGAATATCCTTGCCATGCAGAAACCGTATAAGAACATTGCCGACCTGCCAACATTGATGCAGCAGGTACAGATGGTATACGGACAGCTTCTTGACCTCAAGAAACAGGATGTGTATGCCGAGATTCAGGGGGCTATGGGAGAAATCCATCAAACTGCTCAGTATGATCAGAAGGACATTGTCGCCAAAGCAGATGATGCGCTTGGAACAAAGAAAAAAGCTGCTGCAGACGCAACGACACTGACACAACTGGATGCGATGAAGATTCAGATTGCAAGCATTCGCCAGCAATACATTAAGGCACTAATGGTTCCCTCAAAGCCTGATGAGAAGGTTGCCACAGCTTCCAGAAGCAGCCTTGGTTATAGCGTTAAGCTCAAGAGTGAAGAAGATATTGATAAATACGTTGCAGAAATCAAAGACAGGTTGATGGAACTGCTGGACGGCAATGATGTGTTGCACATTATTTAAGTGTCCAAAATCTAAGGAGGACGGTTATGAATTTTGATTTCTTAAAGGATCTGCGTGGTCTAAGCTATGTTTACGAAAATTGTAGCAATGCAGAAAAGCTTGCTATGACAATGCCTGTTCAAAGCGTTTTTACAGCGCGGAAAAGTGCAGAGTTATTAGCAAAGTTTATTTTTCTCGCAGCTCACAATGAGCAAATGGAGACCATGAATTTTGTGGACATACTCGGTGATCCTGCCGTCCGCGAATTTATCGATGATAGAAAAGTAATGAATGCGTTTCATTACATTCGTAAGAGCGGAAATCGTGCGGTTCATGGCGATGATCAGGAAACGGCAGAAGAAGCCATTGGGGTTTTGGAAGATCTTCATTTTGTTGCCGGAGAGACAGCATGTATGCTGGGTTTGATTGATGATTATCCCATCTTCAATGATAAGATTTCTGCCTATCCAGAAGCAAAATATGTAGACGATAAAGACATTGAGGAAAAAGCTCAGAAAATGTTTCTCGATTATGTTGAGAAATATGATGCTCAAAAGGAACGCGAGCATTACTATCAGAACAACATTGATAACTTGATTGAGGAATTTGATTCTATGGGATCAGGCATGCTTATGGTTCCTGGAGACGTAGACCTGAATGAAGTCATTGAGTTCAAACATAAGCCAGTGCACGAGAGCTCTATTAAGCCTATTCAGGCATATTTTGGATTTCTCGGAATTAGAGCATTAAAGAAACTGCGTGGAGAATTATACAGAGAACTAGAAGGCAGAGAACTTAGGTACAATGCAGAGTTGACCATATACGGTGAGAACGGTTATACCACAAAAAATTTGCCGGAGTTCGTATATGGAATTATGTATGATTTGCCGTCTGCCGACGGGTTTAAGATTACAAGCACCTACTACGGTCCTTCTGTGGCTCCATGGTTTGAGGCTAATAGCAAGGAAAGAAAGAACGAGTTCAGTCGGGAAGTTGCCGAAATAGGTCAACAAGAAGAATTTTCCTACTCGGTTTTCGAGTTCCTTTATAATCACGGCGAAGGCTGGGTCGGCAAGTTCGAAAATGGCGCATGGGTTGATTTGAAGTCCCAATATTCATTTAAAATTGTTAATAAAGAATTTCCAAAGGAATGGTTTTGCTGGTATGTTAATCTTGCTATTGAATTTGATTTCGAAAAATATCCGGCCATTCTTCAAAAACTAAGAGAATGTGTAAAAAAGCATGTTCCATCAGATCAGTATGAGTATTGTGAATCCGCATGGGAAGACGATCCGCAAATCTTAATTAATGGAATTTCCTGGCCTACTAAGAAACTTAGTTTAGTGCAGGATTTTCTCAATGAGATTAACGCAATTATTGAGCCAATTAAAGACGAGTGTGATTGCGGTGCCGACGGACATTGGTATTATTACGAATTTCCGTTTGCAGTTGCAACCTGGGATTGGACCGATGATGGATTCAAAGTGATGGGTACTGAAACATAATGTGAGGAAATAATATGGCCGACAAGCTGAGCTTCAATCAAAGGCAAAAAAGCCAGAATGCTTTGAATGAATTTGAATACTCCTATGGGAGAAGATTCAAAGCGTTAATAATGGTGCGCACGAAGGGCGGTAATCGTTCATCGGTTTACAAGAATCAAGATGTTTATATTCTTCGTGGACAATATGATGATCATAATATGCCATTTGTTGTTGCCCTTGATGAAAATTACGATAGTCAATATACGGTCATAGAAAACAACGGAGATTGCCTTACTATAAAGCTTGCCGATAGGACGATTGATATCCTTCCGCAAGACCATGAGAAGCCTGAAGAGGAGAATGACAATGAACAAGGCAGCGATTAAAAACTACGCTATCTGGGCGCGGGTGCAGTTGATTGAATCCGCAAAACAGAGAGCGTTTGAATATGAAATTACCGAGAATGGTGAAAGCAAAGCCAATATTGAGAGCATTGGCGGGCGTTTGCTGTCTGTCGATGAAAAAGAACAGCGCAAACAGTTAATTTCTCAAATTCAGCGGAAGGGCTATACGCAGGTGATGGAGGAAGTTGCCTATACCTGGTTTAATCGTTTTATTGCGCTTCGCTTCATGGAAGTCAATGGTTATCTTCCTTCAAAGATTCGTGTCTTTACCGACGAAAACGGTGCGTTCAAGCCTGAAATCCTCAAGGAAGCAATGAGTGTCGAACTTGATGAACTGGATCGTAACAAGGTTCTTAATCTTCTCGACAAGCAGGATAACGAGGCTCTCTATAAGTATCTTCTCATAACTCAGTGCAATGCACTGAACACAGGCCTTCCGTATATGTTTGAAAAGATTGCAAACTGGTCAGAACTGCTCTTTCCTGCGAACCTTCTTCGCTCTGACAGTGTGGTTGCCAGAATGGTATCTGACATTCCAGAGGAAGACTGGACCGATGCTGTTCAAATTATCGGTTGGATGTATCAGTATTACAACACTGAGCTTAAAGATGATACCTTTGCTCTCCTGAAGAAGAATGTGAAAATCAGTAAGGAGCGCATTCCCGCAGCGACTCAGCTTTTTACGCCTGATTGGATTGTCCGTTACATGGTCGAAAACTCTCTTGGACGTCTATGGGTGGAAGGCCATCCTGATGCTGAGCTTAAGGAAAACTGGAAGTATTATCTTGAGGAAGCTGAGCAGGATCCTGACGTTGAAACAAAACTGGCTGAGATTCGCAAGGAGTATGCGGTTCTTAAACCTGAAGATATCAAAGTGATAGATCCGTGCATGGGATCTGGTCACATTCTTGTTTATGCTTTTGACGTTCTGATGCAGATCTACACTTCTGCCGGTTGGTCAGAACGAGATGCGGCAAAGTCTATCCTTGAAAACAACCTGTACGGTCTTGATATCGATGACCGTGCAGGTCAGTTGGCATACTTTGCCGTCATGATGAAGGCTCGTAAATACAGCCGTCGTATTCTTAATGGCGATGTGAAGCCTAACGTATTTGCTATCCAGGATTCATCTTTTATGACAGATGAATTCATAGCTTATGTTGCGGGAAAAGACTATGCAATGAAGGCAGATCTCACATTGCTTCGCTCAACCTTCAAAGATGCGAAGGAATACGGAAGCATCCTGAATGTAAAACCGCTGAACTACGATGCTCTTTATGAGAGGATCGACATTATCTCCAGAAGTTATGCAGAAGATCTGTTCCAGATGCAATATCAGGCGATGGCCAAGAAGGAGCTCTTTGCACTTATCCGCCAATCGCAAGTTATGACTCAAAAGTATGATGTTGTTGTGACAAATCCGCCATATATGAGCAGCTCTGGAATGAGTGGTAAGCTGAGCGATTATCTAAAAAACAACTACCCGGATAGCAAGAGCGATATGTATGCTGTCTTTATCGAAAAATGTGGACGGATGCTTAGCAAGAACGGCTATCAGGCTATGATAACTCAGCACACCTGGATGTTTATTGGGTCTTACGAAAACCTTAGAAGCACGGTATACAAAAACAATATCATTAACCTTGTACATTTGGGCATCAAAGCCTTCGAAGAAATTGGAAATGATGTGGTTCAGACCTGCGCTTTTGTTCTGAATTACACTAAGGTTAAAGACTATGTCTCAAAGTTTGTACGGCTTGTTGACTGTAAAGACTTCAAACTGAAAGAAACTGAATTTCTGTCTGGAAGGCATCAGAATGTCAGCAAGTGCGGACGTTTGACAAAGATACCAGGGATTCCTCTGGCATATTGGGTTGGAGACCAATTCATTGAAAATTTCTCGCGTGGTAAAAGCGTCGAGAAATACGGTGCATTTACCGGATCACAGAACATTACAGGAGATAATGAGCGTTTTTTACGTTGCCATTGGGAGATAAATTCAAGTGAAATAAATAAGCGTTGGTATTTTTATGCGAAGGGCGGCGATTATCGACAGTACTTCGGTAATCTGGATCTTGTTATTGACTGGTCAGCTGGTGCCAGAGGATTCTATCAGAACAATAAAACCTCGAACTTACTGAACAGAGAGTACTGGTTCTTAGAAGGGATAACATACTCCGCGATAACAAGTAGAGGAACCGGCTTCAGGTATATGCCGGCTGGATGCTTATTTGATAAAGGTGGGCCATCAATAAATGTAAAAGAACATCTGCACGAGATTCTTGCGCTATTTAATTCAAATGTAGCCAAGTACTATTTCTGGGTGTTCAACCCTTCTATTAACTTACAAGTGAAAGACGTGAAAAATTTCCCGATTATTTTTTCCGGCAATCCTGACGTTGCGGCAATGGCAAAAACAAACACCGATATATGTGAAGATGACTGGAATTCATTCGAAACCGCAAGTGGCTTCAAACGCCATCCTCTGATATAAGGAAAAAGGAGACAAAACTATGGCACGATTGATTGCTGATAAATACAAAGAATGGGAAGCTGAGTGCGAAGCACGGTTTAACCAGCTGAAAGCAAACGAGGAAGAACTGAACCGTATCTTCATCGAAATTTACGGCCTTCAGGATGAACTGACTCCGGATGTTGAAGAACGTGATGTTACGGTTCGAAAAGCCGATCTTCAACGTGAAATCAAGTCACTGATTTCTTATGCCGTTGGATGCATGTTCGGCAGGTACTCAGTTGATGTTGAAGGACTTTGCTATGCTGGTGGTGAATGGGATGCATCTAAGTATCAGACCATTATTCCTGATGTTGATAACATTATTCCTATTTGCGACGATGATTACTTTGATGATGATATTGTCGGCAAATTCGTTGACTTCGTCCGTAAGGTCTACGGGGATGAAACTCTGGAGCAGAACCTTCGCTTTATCGCCGATGCTCTTGGCGGTAAAGGAACTTCCAGAGAGGTCATTCGGAACTACTTTATCAATGATTTCTTTGCAGATCATTGCAGCACGTATTCTGTAACCGGTTCAGGAAAACGTCCGATATATTGGCTTTTCAGTTCCGGCAAGAAGAACGGATTTAAGGCATTGATCTATATGCATCGTTATCAGCCGGACCTTCTTGCTCGTATGCGTACCGATTACGTTCATGAGCAGCAAGAACGTTATCGCACACAGATTCAGATGCTTGAAGACAGTACGCAGACTGCGGCTCCTTCTGAAAGGGTGAAGTTGAACAAGCAGATTACTAAGCTGAAGGATCAGGCTTTGGAAATTCAGAAATATGAAGAAAAGATCCATCATCTTGCAGATCAAATGATTTCCATTGATCTGGATGACGGTGTAAAGGTGAACTACGCAAAGTTCCAGGATGTACTGGAGAAATTGAAGTAACAGCGAACATTAAGGACTGAGAAATATGGGTAACCAGCAGAGCGAAGAGAAGAAAGAAGACCGCGCCATCGCAATAGACCTTGGAGAAACATCTGACTTGAGTCTTCCTTCTACTAAATCTCTTTCAGAAACACTGGCATCGGCGGCAGACTTCAATAACCGTATTTCTGAAATGCTTCGGCCCACAGTCGAAGCAATATCGAAGATTATGGTAAATAACGACTATTTCTCCGGTATACAGGAAACGCTGAATTCATTTGCAAAGAGAATCACTGAGTTATATACATTTGATTTCTCGCCCATAATGGAAAGCATGAGAGGCTTCACTGAAAGACTCTCAGAAATGATTAAGGATATCCGAATTCCAGAGATATCCGAAGAGAGAAAACAGGAATTAATCGAAGCACATCGTCAATGGGGCGAATACGGCTGGACGATTAATCCATGCGCAGATATTGAGACGTTGTATGACTCAGTGCCTAATAATAAAAGGGAAGCTGATCTTGCCGCAATGAAATATTGCAGCAATAAGTATATGCCCTCCATATTCGATGAAATCAGAAAGTGCAAGCGGGTTAAGAAATCGGATTTTGAAGAAGCTGTATTTGCTTTTGATAACGGACTTTTGCAAAATCGAAGGTCTTAACTTTTCATACTGGTTAAGCGATGATTTTATTAGATCATTGAGTAATATCAAGAAAATCGGTAGTGTCGCTGAAACAAGACACGGTCTTGTTACTGGTAATGGCGAGCTTTTCATGAGATTATGGTTTGAAGTGGACACAAGTAAATTCTTGTGTAGTGTAAAAAATGAGATACTGCCGCGTGCGAAAAACACATGGTTCCCTTATAACAAAGGCGGTTCATTGAGACGATGGTATGGTAATCGGGAATATGTTGTTAATTGGATGAATAATGGATTGGCTATAAGAAACTATAAAGAAAAAGGAAAAATAAAATCTTCAAATTATAATCTCGATTATAATTGCCGAGAGAATATTTCATGGACGGATATATCTACGGGATTGTTTTCTGCAAGATATACTCCAGAGGGATCACTATTTGACACTTCGGGGCCTTCTCTATTTGTCAACAATAGGTCAAATAGTCTTGCGTTGATTGCGTTTATGAACACAAAAGTGATGCAAAAATATTTGGAGATATATTGCGTGGGACTGCATTATAGCACTGGCGCTGTGGCGTCTATTCCTGTCCTTTTTGAGCCATCCCCAAAAATAGATGCTATTGCAAGCGAAAGCATTGAACTATCAAAAGCTGATTATGATTCATTCGAAACATCCTGGGATTTCAAAAAGCATCCGCTTATCTAAGCAAGAATACCGAGGTAAATGAGTATGAGTATAAATGTAGAACAAACACTAAAAGACCGCTTTTCGGCTCCATTGCCGGAGAATTACAAGCGGCACATTATATTCTGGCAGGATCCTGACGGCGAGTTTGCCGGTCAGGTTGATGAGTTATGCCTAGATAATGTCAAGGTTCTTAAACTGACCGGAGAGAATAACTTTGCCGCCAAGATGCTGCTTTCAGAGGCGGATTTGGACAGCAATTATCTGGTGTACAATCCCATCTCATACTCTGATATCCGTGACAATTGGCTTCTTGATATCGAGCTGTACAGCGAAGAATTTCGTGCGGATCTGCTCTCTATCCGTATGCAGGAGCTTGGAATGCCCACGACATCCCAGATGCGTAAGGCTATGAAGTCCTATTCCAAGTTCTTTGAGAATAAGGAACGCGTATCCAAACTGACAGCGTTTAAGAGCAATTATTCTAATGTCGGTCAGCTGCACATTGATATCCTTGCAGTCCTTGCAGGAACTAGCGTCAATACAGCCCCCGGCGTTATCCGTGCGATCCTTATGGGTGGCATGGATATTGAAAACAACGACGCAATTACGAGTATCGAAAAATTTGGCAATGTGGCAGTGCTTTGGGAACTGATCAACCGCTATACCGGCTATACATATGATGAGAATGCTTCGCTGATCTCTCTGGCTAGTCACATCCTGCTGACTACGCTTTCCGTTACCATGAAGTCTTCCTGTCTGAATGGCCTTGAACGGTTTATCTCGGAACAGCATCAGCAGCTTTGCTACTCACTAATCAATGAGTGGATTCATTCAGATGATGACGATGAGCTTTATGAAATTGCACGTGCGGTCGAGGAACAGCATCATCTTGTGAAACGTTTTGATGGACTTGATGTAGAAGATCTGATGAACAGTGAATGCTTCCCGTGCATTAATGAATGTATCCTTAGAAGATATATGTCGGAGATCTCCGATAACATCATCAAGGCAGATGATATGGTTGTTGCCGTTGAAAAGCGCAGGACGCTGAAATGGTACAAACGCGTTCGCTATTATTACGACGGCCTTCTTCAAGTGGCACAGATGCAGCAGTTCTATCAGGCGAATATCGGAGGGTTCCATATTGCCGAGTATTCTAAGCTATGGAAAGAATACACCGGAAACTACTGCAAGATGGATCACTTCTACCGCCAATTCCATGCTGCATTCGGAAAGAGCCTGAAGGAATCTAGCACGGTCCTTGAAGATCTCTATAAGAACGTTGCTGATTACGTTGAAAAGCTCTACAAGAACTGGTATTTATCCACGCTTGGAACACAATGGACAACCCTTGTCAGCGATGAACTTTCCAAGAGTTCTGCTCTCACCGGAATTCCGCAGCAGGCTGATTTTTATAGAAACTATGTAAAGCCTCTTGCTTCTTCCGGCAGAGTTTATGTCATTATTTCTGATGCACTTCGTTATGAAGTAGCTGTGGATCTGACCAGCCAGCTTCTTAGAGAAACCAAGGGATCTGCAAAGATTTCTTCTATGCAGTCCGTGTTCCCGTCGGCAACCAAGTTTGGTATGGCAGCGCTGCTTCCACACAAATCGCTGCAAATTACAGACGATATTAAAGTTCTCTGTGATGATGAGCCGACCGAAGGTACCGTTGGAAGAGAAAAAATACTGTGCAAAGCACACGAGGGCAATGTTGCCATCACATATAAAGCCCTGCTTTCCATGAAGCAGGCTGAACGCCGTGAAAAGGTAAAGGACGCGGAGGTCGTATATATTTATCACAACGCCATTGACGCTGTGGGCGATAAGGCTACGACAGAGGATCAGGTCTTTGATGCTTGTGAACAGGCCATTCTGGAACTAAAGAATCTGGTTCGCCTGATTACGAATGACATGAATGGGACAAACATCCTTATCACTTCTGATCACGGATTCTTGTATTCCTACAAGCCGTTGGATGAAAGCGATAAAGCTGAAAAGAGCTTTGTTTCCGGTCATATTATCGAGCTTGACCGCAGGTATGTGATTGCTGACGGCGACTGTACTGCAGACCATATGCTGAAGATACCGATGAATCACTTGAGCAGTGAGCTGGTTGGTTTTACGCCTTTGGATAACATCCGCATGAAGAAACAAGGTGGCGGAATGAACTATGTTCACGGCGGTATTTCACTCCAGGAGTGTGTTGTGCCGGTCGTTGAATTCAAAAACATGCGCTCTACTTCCAAGAAGTTCGTGGATGTAAAGAAAGCAGCACTTGAGTTGATCAGCCAGAGCCGCAAAGTTTCCAACAGCATCTTCTCCTTGGATTTCTATCAGAAGGAAGCTGTAAGTGGGAAAGTTGCGGCAGCTACATACGAGATCTATATGGCAGATGCGTCCGGTAAAGCAGTTTCTGATAAGAAAACGGTTATTGCCGATAAGACCAGCAACAACGGATCTGACCGTGTGTTCAGAACGAGATTCACGCTGAAGAGCGTTGAGTTCAAGAAAACAGATACCTATTACCTGACCGTAGCGGAAAAAGGAACTACTAACGTAACTGATAGAATCGAATTCACAATCGATATCGCATTCGTGAATGACTTCGATTTCTGATAATAGGAGACTTTGAGATGATGACAGAGTTTGATATGAAAGTCCTGGACAATTTTCCGGGAAAGGTAGTCAGAAAAGACCTCACCACCCTCATGAAAAAGGGTGCCAACGTCCCGACTTATGTTCTCGAGTACCTGCTGGGAATGTACTGCGCAACAGACGATGAGGAAGCAATAGAAATCGGTCTTGGGAAAATCAAGAAGATTCTGAGCGAGAACTACGTGCGGCCTGATCAGAGTGAATATGTCAAATCCAAGATCAAGGAAAATGGACAGTATACCATTATTGATAAAATCACGGTTGTCTTCGATGACCGTGAAGATAAGTATATTGCCAGATTTACCAATCTGAGAATGGATCCTTTTGAAGTTCCTTCTGACCTGGTTATTCATAACGAAAAACTTCTGATTGGCGGCATCTGGTGCATCCTCAAGATTGAGTATGTCGGACTTGAAAAAGAAGACGAGGAGGATGAACAGGCTGCCTTTGAAGAAGACATCTTTGGCAACCAGAAGAAAAAGAAGAAGATCAAGAAAAAGAAGTCTAAGTATGATTCTCCGTTTGAGATCTCTTCACTTAAACCTATCCAGATGCCTAACCTGGATCTGGATGAGATCAAGGAAGCCCGTGCAAATTTCACCAAGGACGAATGGATGACGCTTCTTCTCCGCAGTGCCGGTTATGAGCCGGATGAGCTGTCCGAAAAAGAGAAGCTGCACTACCTGCTTCGTTTTGTACCATTCATTCAGAAAAACTATAACCTGGTTGAACTCGGCCCCCGTGGAACCGGTAAGTCTCATGCGTACAGCGAGCTGTCTCCGTACTCCATACTGATGAGCAGCGGAACAACGACGGTTTCAAATATGTTCTACAACATGTCCTCTCGCAGAGTAGGTCTTGTCGGTAATTGGGACTGCATTGCATTCGATGAGGTTGCAGGTATTACTCAGGCCTCCGGCGATATGGTTCAGATTATGAAGAACTATATGGCTAACGGCAGCTTCGCAAGAGGTGCGGATTCCATCAGTTCGGATGCTTCTATCGCCTTTGAAGGCAACACTTTCAGAAGTGTTGCAGATATGATGCGTACGACCAACTTGTTTGAGCCGTTCCCTGAAGCGTTTAATAACGACTCTGCATTCTTTGATAGAATCCATGCATATCTTCCAGGATGGGAAACTCCTAAACTCAGATCCAGCTTGTTTACTAAGAACTATGGCCTGATTTCGGACTGCTTCTCGGAATTCTGCCATGCCATGAGAAAATATGACTTCACGAATTCTTTTGCAGAATACTTTGCTTTGAACAACCAGTTCAATACTCGTGATACCATTGCAGTCGGAAGAACATTCTCCGGCCTTGCGAAGTTGATCTTCCCGGATGAACGTATGTCAAAAGAGGAAACTCGTGAAATCCTTGAATATGCCATTGAATGCCGTCGCCGCGTCAAGGAGCAGCTTCGAAAGATGACACCGGGCGAATTCAGTGACGTAAACCTTGGATACATAGATCTTGATACGGATGAAGAGCATATCGTTGATCTGCCTGAAATTTCTAACGGTACCCTTATCTTTGAAGGGCTTGAAACTCCGGGATATGTGTATGGTATCGGCAGATCTGTATCCAATGTACTTGGTGTCTACAGACTTGAAAACAAGCTCGTCAACGGAACCGGTTCGCTCAGCTTTAAGAATGTTGAGGGACTTGCCCGTGCTCCGAAGAGTGTAAGGGACAGCATTACTGCAGCATTTAATTACTTCGGAGAGAATTCCAGAAAGATTATTTCCGGAGCATATGAAGACTTTGACTATAGCCTTTATTTCAATGATCTTCAGAACAGAGGCGTCAGCGATGAGATTTCTGTTGCAGAGGTTGTCGGTCTGTTCTCAGGACTTGCCAACCGCGCAGTAATGCCATCATTGGTTATCTGCGGACGGGTTGTAATGTCCGGTAGCATGATGCCGATTACGACAGAACTTGATGAGATTTTTGTGACGGCAGCCAACGCGGGAGCCAAGAGAATCATGCTTCCTTCGGAAAGCAAAGAAAAATACGATAAGCTAAGGTCTGATCTGAAGAACGAAATCTCTGTAATTTTCTATTCCACACCGTTGGATGCTGCTAAGAAAGCACTTGGAGTTGACTGATTATGGCTGAATATAAGTGTATCAGCTGCGGAGAAATAAAAGAAAGTGAAAGCCCCTGCAGTTGCCCGATGTGTGGGTATAAGATGTTCGAGATGCCTTATGAGCGTAAGAACGTCCTTGCATCGGAAATAGACAACTTTATATCTCGTCTCGAAGTGACAACTGTTGTGCGTGAAGACCTTATTTTCGAAGGAAAAGAGAAGGATGACGCACGTTTTCCAGATTACGACAAGATTCTCAAATACGTTACGAGTCAGGCACGTACAGAGGGTTTCTTGACTAATCTGCTCGAAACAGCTGAGCAGTTGAAGCTTCATTTTACCTCCCAGTTCTCGAAAACATACCCGATATCTTTTGAGAACTTGAACGGTATTATTAAGGAATACGATGAGGTTTTAATTGCGGCGGCAGAGATATTGTCCCCTGGAGTAAAAATTGAGCTGTCCGATCTTGTATGGAAAGAAGCATCTCTTATGTACTCTGAGAACCAGAATAAGTACCTCTGGTTTTCAGCAAACGAGTTGATTGACCTGATTGAAAAACTTGCGAAGAAAATCGTTAAGTTCATCAAGGTCAACAATCTCTACGGAAATAATCATAAGTATCATCCGAAGAAGCGTGGCGATCAATATACTGAAAACACCGAGTTTAAGGATGAACTTGAAGATGCTATCTCTAAGGCAGAAGGTATCCTTGCCAAGAAATATGTGCTGGATATTGCAGACGATGGTTCAGATGAATTGAAGGAAATGCTGACTTGTCTTTGGAATAGCATTGAACTTATTATGTGCGCTCCGCTTTTCATAAAGAACTACGATTATTTGCAGGAATCCGGTGGTGTATCAGAAAAAGAGTTCCTTGAAGGCCTTTCTGCAAAGCTTCTGGAGCGCTATGCAGAGTTTAACGCTTCAGTTCAGAAGGAATCATTTTTCTTTGCCAAAACTGAGGATGAGTTATTCGAGTTATACAAGCAGTTGATAGCGCTTGATAAGTTTGGCTTTCTTGTACCGGCAGGCACGACGCTGATTAACATCGGCGAAAGCGAAAAGAAACTGGGTGAGTTGATTGGCTTATCCGGAATCAAGGAAAGCATTCGCAAGATTAAGGCCTATGCCCTGAACAACAAGGACAGCGAGGACCTTAATATCCATATGTGCTTCCTGGGCAATCCCGGTTCCGGTAAAACCGAAGTTGCCAGATATATCGCAGGCATTCTTTATGAAAATAAGATTCTTCCGACCAACAAGGTCATCGAAGTAGATCGCAGCGGACTTGTAAGTCAGTACTTTGGAGCAACTGCAGAAAAGACAAGCCGGGTTATATCTCGCGCTATGGGCGGCGTGCTTTTTATCGATGAGGCATATGCGCTTGGAAATAATGCAGATGTCGGCACCGACTACGGCAAGGAAGCAATTGACACTCTCGTAAAGGCTATGGAAGATTATCGCGGTAAATTCTGCGTTATTCTGGCGGGATATAAAAACGAAATGCTCCAGATGCTCTCTACCAATCCGGGATTCAAGTCGAGAATTCAGTTTATGCTCGACTTCCCAAACTATTCCAGAGACGAACTTAAAAGCATTACAGAGTTGATGCTTAAAAATCGCCATTACACAATCGGAGATACCGCACTGAGCCGAATCCTTGATATTACCGACATTAAGCGCAAGGATCCGAACTTTGCGAACGCAAGAGAAATACGCAATATTCTGGATCAGGTTATTATGTGCCAGAATTTACGACGCGCAGGTTCAGATGACACCGAACTTGGTATTGTTGACGTAAATAAGTATATTCAGGATGCCAAGATTAATCTTCCAACCTCCGGTACAGGAACTGCTAATAAAATTTTGACCGGTGAAGAAGAGCTGGATCAACTGATCGGGCTCGCGGCAATTAAGCGTATGATTAAGAAAATCAAGGCTTATGCGAAGCGCAATCAAGGACAGGAAGGCTTTAATCTCCATATGTGCTTCTACGGCAATCCGGGTACAGGAAAGACAGAGGTTGCAAGAATCCTCTCCAGGATTCTCTATGATGCTGGAGTACTGCCGGAAGCAAAGCTAGTAGAAACAGATTCACATGGTTTGCTTGGCAAATTCGTCGGTGAAACTGCACCGAAGACGCAGGCAAAAATCAATGATGCCATGAACGGTGTTCTGTTTATTGATGAGGCATACGGTCTTGTCTCTACTAACACGGCAAGTGGAGGCGTAACCAGTTATGGCGAAGAAGCTATTGCTGTTCTCCTGAAAGAGATGGAGGACCGCAGAGGCCAGTTCTGTGTCATTCTTGCCGGATACAAGGATGAAATGAAGACTATGCTCAGTGCCAATCCTGGCCTTGAGTCAAGAATTCAGTTCACGCTCGATTTCCCGGACTATACCAGAGAAGAACTTGGCGAGATTGCTGTTGCGTTCTTGAAAAAGAAGAAATATGAGATTGATGAACCGGCCCTTAATAGGCTGCTGGATGTTACTGAGTATTATAGGAACAGGCCTAACTTTGCTAACGCAAGAACGGTGAGAAATATTCTGGATCAGGTTATTATGAATCAGAACCTTCGCACGGAGGATACGGATGGTGATAATCTGATCGTAGTTGATGATGTCGAAGACTATTTGATGGATGAAGGGATTGACCTAACTAAGGCCGGAAATGGTCAGCGACGCATTGGATTCATGGCTTAAGGCGGTGAATATATGGAGAAAGAGACTAAGCTTAGGGCTCTATGTATTTTGAAAATTTTATATGAGCTTTCAGATGTGGATCATCAGCTCTCAACTGCTGAGATTGCTGAGTTATTGGAAGAAAAATACGGGCTTAAGGTTTACCGGACTACCATTAATTCTGATATTGAGCAGCTTCGACAGTTTGGAATTGATATCTGCATAAACAAATCAACTCAGAATAGATACTTTATTGATGGAAGATTGTTTGATGTTCCAGAATTGAAGTTGCTGATTGATGCCGTAGAATCATCTAAGTTTATAACAAAAAAGAAAAGTGGCTGAGTTAGGTGAACGTGTCAAGCAAATAAGAATTGCTGAAGAAGCAGAGAGGGAAAGTAAGATTGCGGCAGAGAATGCAGCCCTAAAGGCGGCTCAGGAAGAACTTGTCCGTAAACAGGCTTTTGAGGAAAAGATGCGGCGCGAAGAGGAAGAACGCAAGCGCCTCGAAGCCGAGGAAAAAGCGCGTCGTGAAGAGGAAGAACGCAAGCGCCTCGAAGCCGAGGAAAAAGCTCGACATGAAGCGGAAGAGCGTAAGCGCCTTGAGGCCGAAGAAAAAGCTCGTCGTGAAGAGGAAGAACGCAAGCGCCTCGAAGCCGAGGAAAAAGCTCGACATGAAGCGGAAGAGCGTAAGCGCCTTGAGGCCGAAGAAAAAGCTCGTCGTGAAGAGGAAGAACGCAAGCGCCTCGAAGCCGAGGAAAAAGCGCGTCGTGAAGAAGAACGCAAGCGACTTGAAGCCGAAGAAAAGGCACGCTACGAAGAGGAAGAAAGTAAGCGAACAAAAATTGAGATGCAACAAAAAGAAATTGCTAAAAAGGCAGGTGAAAAGTCAATGGGAAAAACTATTTCAAGCAAAATTCCTGATGGAGTTCTTTATGCGCCAGGTGCCGAACCGGCAGCTATTAAAAACCGTATAGATCGTCTATTTGAGAAACTTGATGGAGCATATCCAGATAAAGTTGTTATTGGACTTCATAAAGACCATAAAAAATGGGGCGAGACGGTAACAGAACTTTATAGGCAACTTGGATATCCTGATGGAAATGCCTTCCTTACGGCATACGGTTATTCTGTGGGAACAGGTGCTTCCGGCCGCCCAAGCTCGGTTGATCCGGATGCAATAATTGCACAGTTAAAAAAGCTATATCCTGAAGGTACATCTATGTCCTCTGGTGATTTACAGAAAGCACATCCGGACATTCCTTGGAAATCTCTGCAAAACAAGTCAAACGAGTATTTCGGAATGACTTTAACAAAGTACTTAGCAAAGGAAGGCATACTTACTTCAGGGCGGGCAATCGGTCCGAGTGGTATTAGTGATGAAAAGGAAGCGACTGAATTAGTAGAAACCTTAAAGAAACGTTATGAGGGTAAAGACAAGCCCACAGAGTTAAAGACTTTGATTGCAGATAATCCTGATTTGCCAATTTCAAGCCTAAATAAAGTCGTAAGTAAGTTGTTTGGAACAACTACTGCGGCATATCTTACCCAAAATGGTGTCCTTCAAAGCAATAAGGGTATATCTGACGAGGATAAACTTGCCGCTATTGAGAAAGCTTTGCTTGAAAGATATAAAGAAAAAGAAACACTTCCTGGTAATGTCGCTCAGATTAAACAGGAAAACCAGGATCTTAAATTATCGGGAATTGAAGCGTTGGTTAATAAAGTTAAAGGTGTTCCTGCAAAGGAATATTTTACGACGCTTGGCATTCTCCCTGTAGAGAAAACAGCGGAAGAAAAACTTGAGGAAATCATTAGCGCACTTAAGGAACGATATATTGGGACGAGTAAAAAAGCATATACTATTTCGGATTTATCGACGCAGAACCCGGATCTAGCAATCTCAAGCCTCAAGAAACTAATAAAAGAGGTTCACGATAAGACTCAAACTGAATACCTTTCCTCGCTTGGAATATTATCTGAATACGATTGGCAAGTTGCTGCAAAATTAGAGGAAGAACGCGTTAATGCTCAAAAGGCTGCACAGAGAGAAAAATTCAAGAATGATCTTCCGTTTGAAGAGATGTATAGGATGTATCTTGAATCTTTTAAGAAGCAGACTGTTGAGAATCATTTCTTTGATATCAATATACCAGAAAGAGCGGAGAAAGATAAAAATTCTCGCAATTCGGACTATCGCGTTGGAGAAACAACGGAAACAACGCCCGATGGTTTCGTAATTAATCGTGGCGTCTCGTATGGAAAACCATATGTCGAATTGCATAAATATAATGGAAACGCAGAAGTAGTTGAGGTTCCGGATTATGTTACAACAATTTGGGATATGTCGACTTTTGCAAATGACAACATAAAGAAAATAATTCTTCCGGAAAAAGTCACAGGAGTTAATCTGAGAGCATTTTCCGAAAATGTTAGAAAAAATATTGCCGATAAAGATGGACTGTGCATAGTCGGAAGATTTCTTGTGGATTACCTCGGAAATACAAAAAGTGTAACAATTCCTGAGGGTGTTGAAGAAATAACTTTTTGTGCATTTGCCAGAAATACATCAATAACTGCAGTTTACCTTCCGAAATCAATTAAAGTGATTGGTAATCAGGCATTCGCAGGGTGTGATCACCTCGCTGAGGTTGTTTTTAATAGCGAGACGGAAGAGCTTGATTGCATAGATTACAGTGCGTTTGGCGGTTGTTCAGCACTCAAAAAAATAAATCTTCCTAAATACATAAATAAATTGGGCGATGGAGCATTTAATGGGTGCAATATTCCAACATCAAACGCCGGTTTTGAAGTAGTAAACAATATTTTAGTACGCTACTCGGGTAATGACACGATTGTTAATGTTCCTAAAGGTATTACAGTTATTGGCCCGAATGCCTTCCATGGAGAACAGATTAAAAAGATCATGCTTCCAGAAGGTGTTAAGACCATTTGTAATAGAGCTTTTAACGGGCTGAAATCCCTTAGTGAGGTATCAATCCCTGAGTCATTGGAAACGATTGAAAGCAGTGCTTTTTCTTTCTGCGATAAGTTGTTGAGCGTGAACCTAAGTGGTGTGACTAATATAGGCGCAGAAGCTTTTCAACATTGCTCTAGTCTAAAAGATGTCGTGTTGTCTGAAAGACTTGAAAGCATCGAATCTGGGGTATTTTCTTCATGCCGTGCATTGAAATCAATTGGTGTAAAGGGATCACACGGAATGATAGAGTCAGTTTTGCCTGAAGAATTAAAAGTACTTAGTTCTTCGGCATTTGCTGAGTGTGAATCCTTGAGAGAAATAACAATACCGGGCTCAGTGCAAAAAATAGGCGTGAGAGCATTTTATGGATGTAAGAGCCTCACAAAGGCTATACTCCAAGAAGGAATCGAGGAAATTGGAGAAGAAGCTTTTGAGAACACTACGTCAATGGTTTCAATTAATATTCCGTCATCGGTATCAAATATAGAAAAAGATGCATTCTTCCGCTGCAACTGCAGTAAAGAAATCGCTTTCCCTGAAATATTCTGTGAGAATAAGGGCTATTTTGGAATCCCAGACGATAATAATTGTTTCGTGGAAAACGGGATCTTGATTAGGTATGCTTCCGGAAAGGAAACCGTTGCGCAGATTACAGACGGTGTTGTTGTACTGGAGGAAGGCTCATTAAACGGTGTTTTCGGTGGATGGGGGTCTTCAGGTGTATCTCAAATTATTCTTCCGGACTCGGTGAGAGTAATTCGTCATGAAAACTACGGATATTCGCCGAAGTTTAAGATGAACATTCCTTGTGGATATTTGCTCCAGAAACGCAAACTCCCTATTGAACCGCTGAAAACATTGCTTAGTTCTGTATGGAAATATGCCGCGAGCATGATGGATTGGGTTTCAATTTTCATTTATCAGAACAGCAAACAGCTTTATGAGTATTGCACGGAGGCATTTGCAAAGGCTCCGAATGCATTTGTTACTTCTGCGCTTGTTACACTTGGTGATAAATGCAAGCCTAGCGATGTTGACAGAATTGGAGAGGCTGTATTTGATCTTCGCAAAGATATTGGCCAAGAATTCCTTGATAAGTTTTACGCTTTTGCAAAGGAACATAAGAGTAAAAAAGCGGTGTCTGCATTGGCTCCCTTTGTATCCTCTTCCGTTGGTGGAGAACTAAATGCGAAAAAAGAATACAAAAATGATATTGAAGAATTCTGCGATAAGAATTATGAAAAGCATGAGTTCGAGCGTATTATGCAGAAAGCCGGACTAAATGGAAAGGCTTTTGAAAAGTCAGGGATCAAGTATTCTGACAGAGATGAGGAAGTATCATCTTTTGTTTTGGAGTGCGCAATTCTTCCGTACGTTGGACAATTAACTGAAAAACCGAGAAATATTGGATCATATAAAACGGATTATAGTACATTTAGCATCCTTGAAAACAGCGATATGATTGCGTCCAAATTTGAAAAAGCTTCTTTCGAAACATTCATAGATAATATATCGAAAAAAGCGGGCGGATACGATAAACCACAGATTTGGATTCCTGTGTGCAGATTTGGCACCGGTGATCAGGTCAAAGCCCTGATTTCTAGTATGAACGGTTGGACTGACTGGTATAGCTGCGGTTCGAGTGGCCGCATGGGCATTATGGTCTGCAGGGGCGCAATCATGCTCAGTGACTCAAGAGAAGCTATGATGTATGCTGAGAAATGCAAATGCCTTGATTATTACGCAAGATTAAGAGGTATGACGGCTGACACTATTAGAGATACCAAGCTTGCTGATTTTGGATTTAATGGCGATGGCAAGAAAATCTATGATCTTGGAAATACTATAATAGAGGCTTCAGTTGGGGATGATCTTACAATAATTCTTTTTGATACCACTGCGTCTAAGATTGTAAAATCATTACCTAAAAAAGGCAGCGATACAGCAAAATATGATGCATGCACGGCAGATTATTCTGAACTGAAGAAAAATGTAAAAAAGGTCGTTAAAACTCGTAATGATTTACTGTTTGAATGTTTCCTTTCAGGGAAGAAATTCGACTGTGCGTCTTGGACTACTGCGTATACTGAAAATCCGGTTCTCAACAAAGTTGCAAAACTGTTAGTATGGGCTCAGGGAAAACAGACTTTTACGCTTGATGATACGGGTACTATTGACAGTTTCGGCAATGCTTTCATTATTAATCCGACTGAAAAGATAGTGCTAGCACATCCTTTGGAAATGGAGGATGCGGATGTTGCCCGTTGGCAGAAGTACTTCACTGAACGTGGCTTAAAACAACCTTTTGAGCAGATTTGGGAGCCTAAAATCAAAGGCGAAGTTCGAGATAATAGATATACGGGCTGCATGATTCCGTACTATAGATTCCTTCATCAGGAAAAGCACGGTATCACAGTCCAGGATTACGATTTCCACAACCAGATTGAAATCGGACTCCAGGGTTGCAATGCAAGTATTGAACGGATTGACTGGGCAAGACATAGCATTGATGTAAAGGATAGATTTGAGATTAAATCCTTTAGCGTTAGGAGTTTAAATCGACGCACGAACCATATCATTTACTATCTTGATAAATGCACAATCTTCGGGCGAATCGAGCAAGATGATGACTCTTCTTTGCAAAATCTCGAAGGCTATACTGTTGCACAAATTGATTCTTTCCTAAAATTTGCAATAGAAAAAGGTAGCACAAAATGCACTGCGGTATTCTTGAATTATAAAAATGAGCATTTTGCGGATTTTGCAGACATTGAAGAGTTTACCCTCGATTTTTGATTAATGTAATGAGGAGGGCCGTTATAGGCCCTCCTCTGGAGAAATGCGATGACTTGTGAGCAAACAGAAAAAGCTGCAAAATTATCCAATAGGATAATCCATTTGGCTCAGAATACATTATTGCTGAATCTCAGGTTTATGGATTCGGCTATTTTCCGTTTGTCTCCTAAGGCTGCAGAGACAACATTAGCTACAGACGGCAGATATATATATTATGGGACAGAGTACATATTGAAGCGGTACAAATCCGAGCAAAATCAGGTCGTTAGAGATGTTCTTCATGTAATATTGCACTGCATTTTTCGTCATTCATTTGTTGGCAGTTCCATAGATATCCCTATTTGGAATTTAGCCGCAGATATAGCGGTGGAGGAAGTCATTCACTCTTTGAATATCCAAAATGTATTCACAAATAGCTCTAAAGCACAAGAGAAAACTCTTGATGATTTGCGCGGTTCGATGAAGACTTTAAGCGCTGAACACATTTATCGCTATTACAAAGATAAAGGTATTGATTATGTTCAAGCTGAAAAAATAAGAGCTTTGTTTATTAGCGATGATCATTCAAATTGGTACAATCCAGAAGAGCAACGACGATTAAGTGGTCAACAGTCAAACAATTCTAGTTCACAAAAGCAGGATGGTTCTTCGCGTCAAAAGGATGCGCCGTCCGGTGATAATTCCTCGCAAGCAGATGAAAACGATACTGCTACATCCCCCTCCCTTGAAACGTCAAAAGAAGAATTAGAAAAGGAATGGGAGTCTGTTTCGCGACGAATCCAAATGGATATGGAAACTTTTTCAAAGGATCGTGGAAGTCAGGCAGGCAATATGATTCAACAGCTTCGTGAATTAAACCGGGAGCGATATAACTATGATGTGTTTCTGAAGAAATTTGCGGTTATGGGCGAAGCAATGCAGATTAACGATGATGAGTTTGATTATATTTTTTATACATATGGGTTAAAGCTGTTCGGCAATGTGCCGTTAATTGAGCCACTCGAATATAAGGACGTTAAACGTGTTCGGGAGTTCGTGGTAGCTATTGATACATCAGGATCGACAAGCGGAGAATTGGTACAGCGGTTCCTTGAAAAAACATATAATATTTTAAAAAATACAGAGAGCTTCTTTTCAAAGATTAATCTGCATATTATCCAGTGCGATGCTGCTATTCAAGAACATATTAAAATAACAAATCAGGCAGAATTTGATGATTATATAAAAGGCCTGACTATAAAAGGCCTTGGTGGGACGGACTTTCGTCCAGTCTTCACCTTAGTAGATGATCTTATTGCGCAGGAGGAATTCACTCATCTAAAGGGAATGATTTATTTTACTGATGGGTATGGAGTTTTTCCGTCACAAAAGCCTACATATGAAACGGCGTTTGCGTTTATACGGAATGAATATGATAATCCTGAAGTTCCACCTTGGGCAATAAAACTTGTCTTAAATAATGAGGATATATGAAGACGATAGTTTCAATTATCTGAAACAGGAAGGACGAAAACATGAATATCAAACAAGCGAAAGAACAGATTAAGTATGCTGTTAAGTCATACTTTACGAAAGATGAAAGCGGAGATTTTATTATTCCAGTAGAAAGGCAGCGTCCTATTTTTTTGATGGGCCCTCCGGGCATTGGAAAGACTGCTATTATGGAACAAATCGCCAATGAACTTGGTGTCGGCATAGTGACGTATTCCATGACTCACCATACTCGTCAAAGCGCCTTGGGGCTTCCTTTTATCGTTCAGAAAACATATGGCGGCAAGGAATATAGCGTATCTGAATATACGATGAGCGAGATCATCGCGTCTGTTTATAACAGAATTGAAAACGATGGAGCTAAAGAAGGTATTCTTTTTTTGGATGAGATCAACTGTGTCTCTGAAACGTTGGCTCCTTCAATGCTACAATTTCTGCAATATAAAATTTTCGGAACGCACAGAGTACCCGATGGTTGGATAGTGGTAACTGCGGGAAACCCACCTGAATACAATAATTCCGTTAGAGAATTTGATATTGTTACCTGGGATCGACTGAAAAGAATAGACGTTGAACCGGATTTCAAAGTATGGAAGGAATACGCACACGCTAAAGGAGTACATCCTGCAATCATCACATATTTAGAGATAAAAAAAGATGATTTCTACTCAATTGAGACAACTGTTGACGGAAAGCGTTTTGTGACCGCAAGAGGCTGGGTTGACTTAAGCGATATGATTAAGCTTTTCGAAAGGAACAGTTTCAAGGTTGATGAGACCCTTGTGATTCAGTACTTACAGGATCCTCAAATTGCGAAAGACTTTGCTGTTTACTACGATTTATTCCAAAAGTATAAGTCGGATTATCAGATCAATACGATTCTCAATGGTGCCGCATCGCAAGAAATAGTAAACAGAGCAGAAAATGCAAAGTTTGACGAGAGACTTTCTTTGCTTGGCCTCATATTTGATGCATTAAGTAATAATACGAGATCTATTGTTTCCACAGAAGCCATGATGCGAGTTTTGATGGCAACAATTAAGGGATTAAAGGGGAAAATTGTTTCCGAAAGCGTTGAAAAAACTATTGCATCTTTGAAAAAGAAGGCAGAAGAGATTTCGGAACAAGCAAATAAGGCAAAGCGTTCCGGAATGATGAGCGCTGAGGATGTAAAAGATAATATTGAAGCGGCAAAAGTTCTTCAAGACATGTCTCAGGTAATTGCGAGGGATAATCCCCTAAATGGAGAAAAAGCGTTTTTTGTTGTTAAGCAGATCTTTGACGCGCAGAATGCTATATTAAAGAAAAAAGTCGAAACAACCAAAGCATATATTGATAACTCACTCAAATTTTGCAATGATGCTTTTGGCGTTGGACAAGAAATGGTGTTGCTTGTTACTGAGATGACAGCTGATGCCAGTTGTGCTCATTTCTTGAGCCGATATGGAAGCGAACAATATTTCAAATACAATAAAGAGCTTCTGATAAATGAAAGGCAGATAGAAATCTTGAATGAAATCGATGAACTAGATTTGTAATAGTATTCTTTCAAGTTGACTAATTTCACATTTGAAGTCACGAGGTGTTGCTAAATGGCGACACCTCGTTTTTGCTTTTCAAAAACCTATTGATTTTTTCGCAATATTGAGTATAATTCTAACTGTAACAGTTGTTACGGATAGAAGCTGACTGGAGGGAGCCACATGCGTTCCAAAGATACAACACTGAAGCAAGAAATATATGACTTCGTAAATGGATGGAAGAGAGATTACGGTGCATCCCCATCGCTGAAGAAGATTGCTGATCAAATGCAGGTCAGTCGGACTACTGTTTATCGCTACCTGAAAGAGATGAGCGAAGATGGTGTCCTTGACTACTATGGGGAAGGTATAGACACGAAGGAACTTAATGGTACCAACATGAATCTGGCTCCTGCCATGATCGTCGGTAGCATTCCCTGCGGCGAAGCTCAGAGCGAGGAACAGTACGTTGAAGCATATGTCAATCTCCCCACTGCTCTCTTCGGGAAAGGCGAATTCTATATTCTTCGTGCAAAAGGAGATTCCATGGAAGATGCCGGAATTTCAGAAGGCGATCTGGTCGTTATCTTGAAGCAGCCTAACGCAGAAATTGGAGATATTGTTGTTGCCCTTGATGATCAAAGCCAAAACACATTGAAACGGTTTGCTGGCTTCGATGAAAATCATAAGGTTATTCTTGAATATATGAACGAGGCGGTTTATCCCGGAAAGACTATTTTGGTCAACGAACTCACTGTTCAGGGAGTTGCCAAGCACGTTATCAAAAGCTTGTAAGGAAGGAGTTTGACTGAGTTGAACAAGGTACCTGTTGAGGTTGAAATTGAAGAACGCTCTGACGGAGAAATAATTCCAAGAGCTATAATTTGGAGCGATGGTCGTCGCTTTCCAATTTCGCGGGTATTGTATCACGGAGCTTCTTCAGCTAATGAATATGAAGGAATTCGCTACACGGTAATAATCGGTAGTGCGGAAAAATATATTTACCGAGTCAATCACGAATGGTATGTGATGGCTTTGACAGGAGGTGTAGGCAGTGAAGAAATTCGCTACTTATGACGAGATCGAAAACCTCTGTGAAGCCTTGATAAAGGATTTCATGAAGCGCAAACATTATACGAATGCGCATTGTGTGGACATTGAAGCCTTTGTCACGGAATATCTGGGTATTCCAATCGTCTACGAGACATTCGCTGAGCCTGATCCGGGAAGGATAGGCTTTTTATCAGACGGATTTCGCCCGATATGGGTCATGCGCGGAAATCAAAAAGTGCAAGTGCTCTATCCGGCGGGAACCGCAGTAATTGAAAACTACTTACAAAGACCAAGTGAAATTGGAAAAAAGAGATTCACGATAGCGCATGAAGGAGCTCATTTTGTTATTGCAAAGCATATTCCAGCTCAAACAAATGCTGCTTTCCACAGCGAGTTTGACGGCGAAATGACTTATACGCAAGATATGCTTCATGAAATGATGTCTATCAACGAAGCGTTTACGAACCGTGCAGCAGCATGCTTCTTGATGCCCTTATTTCTCGTTACGAGAGTATTGAAAAAGTATAACGGCGGTAATAATATCGTGGCCTATGACGGTTACGTAATGGCACAGGATCAGAAGATAATCGTTCAGAAAATGGCTGATGCAATGGGAGTGAACTACTCGCCGCTATTCACAAGATTAAAGGAGCTAAATCTGATAGATCTTCATCATATTGACGAGTATCTCTCTTCGTTTAATCGAGGAGGTGTGATGCCGTCATGATGCAAACAGTAGCAGAAAGGTATCAGAAGCCTCTGCCGGTTGAAATCGTCAGCAAACTGGAAGTGTCCAGGCGGCAGGCCGAAAGACTTGTTAAGCGGGAGATAAAATGTCCGAACTGTGGATTTCATCTTCTTGAGGTTTACGGCACGGATCACCATATAACACGAGTGAAGTGCCAAAAATGCAAGTTCAACGAGCTTATTGATACCGCAATGTTCAGAACAATAAAAAAGAGAGGGACTTATCGTATCACTTCGAGAAGCAGAAAAAAACCTCTTAGATAAAACCAAATAATAAAATCGACTTTTAATCGCGCGAGCGGAGCAGGACCCGAAAGGGCTGAAAAACTACCAAGCACCGTACGAAGCCGAATTGAGACTATGAGATAGTAATATCCATGTGTCTTGGTTCGATTCGACGGTGCTTTTTTTGCGCGTTTATTAGCTTCGTACTGTGTTAGGAGTTCCTTCCCGCAAACGCGGGAAAGGAACTCAAATGAAAAATACATACCTTATTTACAAAGACATCAATGCGGATAAGAAGGAACTTATTGTTGCGACAAAAGAACAATGGGACCAAGTATTGAAAACAAATAGGACGCTTCCACGTGAACAACGTCGGTTCTTCGTTTGCGATAGTTTCGAGGACTGCGGAGAGATTGATCGTATGTTTATTGAAACGGAAAAGAAAGAATACGACAAATGGCATTCGGAGCATGAAATGAGTGAACGAAACAGAAAATGTGGCAATACTGTGGTAGCCATGATGTCGATGTTATATTAAATGATGAAACAATAACAGGAGTCTTGCTTGATGCTTACATACCCGAATCAAGGCTTGCCTTTGTTGTTATAGATAGAGGGACTAAAACAGAACGCGATACGTTTACGATAGCAGATCACTTATGTAGGGTAAGAGGAATAAAGTGCGTTTGCATTTCCGCAAGAAATGATCCCGAAATCATCTGCGTGTTAATAAAGAAGGCACTCCGCTCTATACATATTTATATTACCTCAGATAATATGGCTGATATAGAAACCGCCCGAAGGCGGTTCGAGCAATGGAGAAAGCAGAGATAAATTTCCGGTGGAGTTGAGGCAATGCTGCCGGTGGAGTTGAGGCAA
>ULWH01033383.1_pt1 | contig 34100 bp, 19 predicted proteins | sample 1960201 | NCBI WGS metagenome assembly ULWH01 (sample SAMEA4835808, study PRJEB28245) | human gut metagenome | biome: gut microbiome; material: fecal sample | place: Denmark | collected 2008
CCTGCACCACGACCAGCAGGCCGCACCCGAGCACCAGGTATTTTGGAAAGGCTTTATCGCACTTTCGCGCAATCATTCCGACTCGCACCAATAGCATAATATACAGCATCAGCACAAATACACCGCCTACCACGCCCAGTTCTTCAATAATGATCGCATAGATAAAGTCGGAATAGGCCTGCGGAAGGAAATCCCTCTGCTGCCCATGACCCGGCAATTGTCCGAACAGTCCCCCGCGTGCAATAGCGATCTTCGCATGGGAGACCTGGTAGTTATCATCCGTTATCTTATAGACTCCGTTCTCATCCGTGTCCGATTCGTGCCCGTCGAAGAAACGTTCCAGACGTCCCTGCCAGGTACTGAAACGGTCGGGCAGATACTGCGTCACCCCGGTCGGCGTAAAGCGCAACAGCACGATAAACACGACGAGTGAAAGCAGCAAGAAACCCGCCAGTTTCCCCAGTTTCTTCAGCGGCAATTGCCCGATAAACATCATCAGGAAGCAAACGCCGAACAACATGAATGCCGTAGAGAAGTTTTCCGGAAGGATCAACACGCATGTCGCCCCTACCCCGATCAGGATATACTTAAATATCTGGTCGTCCGTAAACTTATTCCGCTTGCTGAGCAGGAAGGCGATGAACACGATCGAAGCCAGCTTGGCAAACTCCGAGGGTTGAAACTGTATGCCGAATATCTCCAGCCAACGATGCGCGTCATTGGCATTGATTCCCACAAAGGGCGTGACCAGCAACATCAGCACCGATACGGGAAGCAAAAGTATGAATGCCGGAAAGAACCGGCACGGGATATTGTGCAACAGTAAAACCAGCACAAACCCGCCCAGCAGGAAAGTGGCATGACGAACGATCGGCGCCCAATGATTCGCGTTCTTGTAGGCGATCGTACTCGTGGCACTGAACACCTCAACAACCGAAATCAGGCACAGGAACATGAAGATGATCCATATCACCCGGTCGCCCTTAAATAATTTACTTGCCAGATCCATTCTAATTCATTTTACAAATTACGTACGCAAGCCTTGAACTGGTCGCCGCGATCTTCGTAGCTCTTAAAGAGGTCGAAGCTCGCGCAGCAGGGCGATAATAATACCGTGTCGCCTTTTTGAGCCAGTTTGTAAGCCTTGGTTACCGCCTCTTCCATCGAGCGGGCATCTTCTATTTGAGCTACTTTTCCATCGAAAAAAGCATGCAGCTTCGCATTGTCTACGCCGAGGAAGATCAAGGTATGCACTTTCTTCTTTACGAGTTCTTCTATTTCAGAGTAGTCGTTGCCCTTGTCGGTTCCCCCCAGTATCAGCACCAGTTTAGTGGTCATACTTTGTAAGGCGTACCAGCAAGAGTTCACATTCGTAGCTTTCGAATCGTTGATATAGTCTACTCCGCGCACACGGGCAACCTTCTCCAGACGGTGTTCCACCCCCGTAAAGTCACTCAGCGAAGCCCGTATATTCTCATCGTGGATATCGACCACCTTAGAGGCGATACCCGATGCCAGCGAATTGTACAGGTTATGTGTACCCGTTAATGCTAATAAGTCCTGATCCATTGTAAATGTTCCGTTTGAGGTTTCAATTACTATTTGCTTATGATCCGTATATCCCTTCACGCCGTCTTCATGCGTTTCGGCGAATGGGTAAAGAGTAGCCGCAGGATGGCGCTTGGCAATCTCGCGGGCAATAATTGGGTCGTCGTTCCAGAAGATGAATGCATCTTCGGACGTCTGGTTCTGAATGATGCGGAACTTGGCGTCCACATAATTCTGCATCTCGTAATTATAACGATCCAGATGATCGGGCGTTATATTCAGCAAGATAGCTATATCCGCCTTGAAGTCGTACATGTTATCCAACTGGAAACTGCTCAGTTCGATGACATAGACTGCGTGCGGGTCTTCGGCAACCTGCAATGCCAGGCTGTTTCCTACATTTCCGGCCAGGCCGACATCCACTCCGGCTTCTTTCAGGATGTGGTATGTAAGCATGGTGGTCGTTGTCTTACCATTGCTACCGGTGATACAGATCATTTTCGAGTCGGTGTATCGTCCGGCAAATTCGATTTCGGAGATAATATGCGTCCCCTGCACTTTCAGTTTTTGGATGATCGGAGCCTTGTCGGGTATTCCCGGGCTTTTGATGATCTCGTCGGCATTCAGAATGTCGGCTTCGGTATGCTGTCCTTCTTCCCAACGGATTCCGTGGGCGTCGAGCATATCCTTATACTTGGGTTTGATAGACGAGAAGTCGGAAACGAACACATCAAATCCTTTCACCTTCGCCAGCACGGCAGCTCCTGCGCCGCTTTCTCCTCCCCCTAATACAACAATTCTTTCCACGTTTATATATATTTATTATCTCATCTTCAATGTGACGATCGTAATAACCGCCAGAATAATACCGATCAGCCAGAAGCGCACCACAATCTTCGATTCGGGCACAACGTTAAACGGTTTTTGTATCAACGCCTGTATACCGGCATTCCCTGCTTTCTGGAAATGATGGTGTAACGGCGTCATTTTAAATATACGGCGACCTTCGCCATACTTCTTTTTGGTATACTTGAAGTAGGCAACCTGTGCCATCACCGAAATACTTTCAGCGAGAAAAATACCACAAAGAATCGGGATTAGCAACTCTTTGCGTATAATTATAGCGAATACCGCAATAATACCTCCCAGCGTCAAGCTACCCGTATCGCCCATAAACACCTGTGCAGGGTATGAGTTATACCAAAGGAAACCGACCGTTGCACCGATAAAGGCAGCGGCAAAGACCACCAGCTCTTCCGCCCCCGGAATGAACATGATATTCAGGAAGGAGGCAAATTCGAAGTGGGCGGACATATAAGCGAGTATTCCCAAGGCAACCCCGATAATAGCAGAACTTCCGGCCGCCAAGCCATCCAGTCCGTCCGTCAGGTTTGCCCCGTTGGAGACAGCCGTTACGACAAAGATTGTCATCAAGACGAATACCAGCCATGCCGCTTCTTCCTTATAATCGCCGGCCCAGCTTACCAGTTGAGCATAATCGAAATTGTTATTCTTCATGAACGGGATGGTCGTCTTGGTCGATTTGGTTTCCACCGTATGGTAATGAACCTCTTCAATCACGTTGTCATGGCGTACCTCCATATTTTCCTTGATCACGACATCCGGGCTCATAAACAACACCAGACCGACAATCAGTCCCAGGCCGATCTGTCCGATGATCTTAAACTTACCGTGCATTCCCTCTTTGTTCTTACGGAATACTTTGATGTAATCGTCGGCAAAACCGAGGGCTCCCAGCCAAACGGTGGTAACCATCATCAGGATCACATAGATATTATTCAGTTTGGCACAAAGCAACGTCGGTATCAAGATGGCGATAATGATAATGATACCTCCCATTGTCGGCGTACCTTTCTTGCTCATTTGTCCTTCCAGGCCGAGATTACGTACCGTCTCGCCGATCTGCAACAACTGCAAACGATCGATAATACGGCGGCCGATGGCTGTCGAGATAAACAAAGAGAGGATCAGTGCCAGTCCGGAACGGAATGATACATATTTAAACATCCCCGCTCCAGGGAGATCCAGTTGATCCAGATAATTAAAAAGATAATAGAGCATGTCGTTTTATTGTTGTTGTGTTGCAAATATTTCCCGTAACTTCTCACGGTCGTCAAAATGATGTTTCACTCCTTTTATATCCTGGTAATCTTCGTGTCCTTTACCGGCCACAAGAATTACGTCCCCTTTTTTAGCCAGCATGGTTGCCGTTTTGATTGCCTGCGTACGGTCGGTGATGCACAACGTACGTTCCATATCCGCCTTGCTCAGTCCGGCTACCATATCCTGAATAATATCGTCCGGCTCCTCAAAGCGGGGATTGTCGGATGTGAGGATCACCTGGTCGCTCAGTTTCACCGCTTCCTTCGCCATCAACGGACGCTTGCCTTTATCCCGGTTTCCTCCGGCACCTACCACAGTGATGATGCGTCCTTTTCCGTCGAGCACTTCTTCAATGCCGTTAAGCACATTGGTCAAAGCATCCGGTGTATGGGCATAATCGACAATGGCCGTATATCCCAGCGGTGACTGTATTGTTTCGAAGCGGCCGGAAACCGAATGCAACGTACTTAATACGATCAGCGTCTCTTCCGGGTCTTTACCCAGTGATACCGCCGCACCGTAAACAGCCAGCAGGTTATATGCGTTAAAACGTCCCACAAAGTGAACGATCACTTCGCGGCCGTTAATGATCATTTCCGTTCCTTCAAAATGAGACTCCAGGATCTTTCCTTTGAAGTCGGCCAGGGTACGGAGTGAATAGGTCAGCTTCTTGGCTGCTGTATTCTGAAGCATCACCAGGCCTGATTTGTCGTCTGCATTTGTCAGGGCAAAAGCATCGGCAGGCAGGTCGTCGAAGAACTTCTTCTTGGCTTTCAGGTAATTCTCTACCGTCTTATGATAATCCAGATGGTCGCGCGTCAGGTTGGTAAAGATACCGCCATCGAACGACAGGCCACTAATACGTTTCTGGTCGATTGAATGGGAGCTGACTTCCATAAAGGCATATTCGCACCCGGCTTCCACCATCTGTGCCATCAGGCTGTGGAGAGTGATCGGATCGGGAGTGGTATGTTCCGTCGGTATCGCCTGCCCGTCGATATAATTGCAAACGGTGGAGATCAGGCCGACTTTATGCCCCATCTTGCGGAACATCTCATACAATAAGGTTGCGATGGTTGTTTTACCGTTCGTTCCGGTAACTCCGACCAGCGTCAGCTTATCCGAAGGATTGTCATACCAGGCCGATACCAGTTTGCCTAAAGCATCCGCAGAATCCTTCACCCGAATGAAAACTACTTTTCCTTCGGATGCAATTTTACTTCCGTCCGAAAGGACTGGCATTTCCTCGCAAACGATCGCAACAGCACCTTTCGCGATGGCTCCGTCGATATAAGCGTGTCCATCGACTGCCGTACCTCTTACCGCCACAAACAAAAAGCCGTTTTCCACCTTGCGGGAGTCGGACTGGATACCTGCGATTGTTACATTATCTGCCCCGACTGTCTCCAGCACGTCCAACGTATGAATCAAATTCTTCAGTTCCATATTCTATCTATTAACAGACACAGGCCCGAAAGCCTGCCCCCATGTTATTTTAATGTTAATCTAATGGTTTGTCCCTTGGAGATCCTTGCTCCCGCTCCGATAGACTGGGCGGAAACCCGTCCCATTCCATCCAGGGCAACACGCAAGCCGGCACTCTCGAGCAGGTAGACTGCATCTTTCGCACCCATACCGATTACACTCGGCACCAGGCCTTCGCGGATCGTCAAATCACGCAAGTGAAGCTCTTCGTCTCCCTCCTCCCGTTTGGTGACTACCCATTTTGTTTCCAGACTGTCTGTATTTGCTTCGACATCCAGTTTTCCCAATACATTTTCCAATGCCTCCAGATTACCGTTCTTCGCAGCCGGAAGCAACACGGCTAAAGAATCGCGCTCCATATCCCTCACATCGAACGACATATGGCTGGCATATACTTTTTCTGCAATTGCTTTTACTACACCTCCCGACATGGTACCACCGGACGGATAACCGATGCGCGGACGACGGATCACCACGATACAGGAATACTTCGGTTCGTCTGCCGGGAAATATCCGCAGAAAGCCACCTGGTGACCGCTCGTACGATACACACCACCTGTTGCAATCTGCGCCGTACCTGTTTTACCCGCTATACGGATGATATCCGAATGGACGGCTTTACCGGTACCCTGCTCAACCACGCCCAACAACATTTCTTTAATAATATCGAGCGTCTTATCCGAACAGATGGAAGATTTCAGTACCTCTGTCGAGAAACTTTGTACCGTTTTCCCGTTGTGCATGATCTCTTTGGTGAACATCGGGCGCACCATCTTTCCACCGTTCGCAATGGCATTGAAGAAGGTCAGCGTATAGATCGGCGGTATCTGGGTTTCATACCCGAACGACATCCAGGGCAACGTGGTCTTCGACCAGTACAGCGTCGTATCGTTCGGCATACGGATCTTGGCACGTCCGGCTCCCGGTATTTCCAGGTTCAGCGGGATAGTCAAGCCCAGTTTGTAAAGTCCTTCCACATATTTGGTCGGGTTCTTTTCGTATCCTTTCAGAATGATCTTGGCAACTCCGATATTGGATGAATACCAGATGGCCTGTTCCGCAGAGATACGTCCGTAACCTCCTTTGTTCATATTATGGTCGGTCATGCGGGCTCCTTTATACATATATACACCTTTACCGACGTCTATCGTATCACTGGGCTGGCATACACCGTCTTCCAGCGCAACCATCATAGAGGCAACCTTGAAAGTCGAACCCGGTTCTATTTCATCGGCAACGGCATGGTTCTTGGTTTCCGCATAAGCGCCTTCACGGATACGTCCCATATTGGTGATGGCTTTTATCTCGCCTGTCGACACTTCCATGACGACAGCCGTACCCGACTCGGCATCGATCTTCTTCAGCATATCCACCAGCGATTTCTCGGTGATGTCCTGTATATTGATATCGATCGTCGTGCGGATATCCATCCCGTCCACAGGTTCTACCTCAACGACGTTTGTCCATCCTCCCCCGACACGGCGCACGGAGCTTAACCCGGCTTCGCCACGGAGCAGCGAGTCATACTGCAATTCCAGACCGTTCTTTCCTTTGGTCACACCTCCGGCTTCGATCTCACCGTAAATATCCCCGATCGTACGGGAAGCCAGTGTTCCGAACGGTTTCTGGCGCTGCACCATTTCTTTCGTATAGAACCCGCTTTTATACCGGCTCAGACGCAGGAACGGATATTTCCTCATTTCCTTCAGGTCTGTATACGAGGCACGGCCTTCGTACACCGGATATTGACGGCTTTTGCTTTTCAGTCCGCGAAGCAGGTGTGCTTTATATCCGGCCGGAGTACGGTTCTTAAACTTACGGGATAAATAAACCGATAGCGAATCGACTCCATTTATCTTCGAATTGAGGAACGTATCGACAGAAAGGCCGTCGGCACGAAAGTCGATATAGGTATAATAACGGGGCACACTGGTAGCCATCAGCTTTCCATCGGAAGAGTAGATATTTCCACGTCCGGGTAATATCAGACGGTTCGGGCGTTTCTGGCTTTCCGCCACCTTTTCCCATTTCTCTTTTTCCACGAAAGCCGTATCAAACGTCCGCAGTAATATCCCTACTGCAATAAGCCCCAGTAAGAGCACAACAAGGAAGTAACAGAATAATATCCGGTTACTTTTTGGCGCAGCTTCTTTTGGTTCTATTTCTTCTGCCATATTTATTTATGTAATTCATACGGCGGAGTTTTGGCTCCTTCCAGTTCAATACCTTGTTCTTCAATCAATAATTCAACTTGCGACTGACGGCTGTTGCCTGTCAGCTCCGATGAGATAGAGAGTGCTTCGAAACGCACATCACGCAAACGTTGTTGCAGGCGGTCTATCTCACGTAGTTTCTGCATGCAGGTGTAACGGTTTCCGATGAAGAAAAATATCATTATCACAACAAGCACGATCATCCGTGTGTGTTTAACGATAAAATCCTCATTCAGGATACCACCGCCCAGCACATACAAAAGAGAAAGACGTTTCTCTTTTTTCTTTGACTTTTTACGTTGTTGTTTTTCCTCCATAACCCCTATTTTCTGTTGATAGTTGGCAAATGGCAGTTGACAGTCAAATCAACCGACCGGGCCTGTCCATAGCCAACTGCCTACTTTTTCTCTGCAATTCTTAACTTGGCGCTTCTCGAACGGGGATTTCTTTCGATCTCCTCGTCGGAAGGCACAATCACTTTATTGTTCACCATACGAAATGGTGTTTGTATATTTCCGAAAAAGTCTTGTTCGCTTTTTCCTTCAAAATTTCCTGTCTTAAGGAAGTTCTTTACCAGTCTGTCCTCCAGAGAGTGGTAAGTGATTACAACCAAACGTCCGCCGGGCTTTAAGACCTGCAGGGTTTGTTGCAGCATTTCTTTCAATGCACGCATTTCGTCGTTTACTTCGATACGAAGTGCCTGGAAAGCCTGTGCAAGGAATTTCTTTTCTTTATCCTTTCCGGTGAAAGGTTTGATCACCTCCAGAAAGTCGCCGATTGTTTCTATTTTCTTGCTTTCACGTGTCCGGACGATCAACGAGGCCAGTTTACGTGCCATCTTCAGTTCGCCGTACAGGTAGAATATGTCTGCCAGTGCTTCTTCGGTATAGGTATTTACAATATCGGCAGCGGTCTGGCCCGCACGGGTATTCATCCGCATATCCAACGCCCCGTCGAAACGGAAGGAGAAACCGCGGTCTTTGTCGTCGAAGTGATGGGAAGAGACTCCCAGATCGGCCAACAGGCCGTCTACTTCGCCGGCAACGCCGTGATATCGCATAAAATTATACAAATACCTGAAATTACTGCGAACAAACACAAAACGGGGATCGGCAGGGATATTATGTTCTGCATCAGCATCCTGATCAAATCCATAAAGTTCTCCTTCGCTATCGAGCCGTTTCAGTATCTCGCGCGAGTGTCCTCCCCCACCGAAGGTCACATCGACATAGATGCAACCTTGTTGAATATTCAGACCTTTCAGGCTTTCTTCGAGCATTACCGGTACGTGATAGCTGTTCTTATTCTCTTCCATTCTTGTGTTTCACGTTAAACTTTCTCTTAAACAAAAGTAGCGTACTGCGTTGGCAACGGGCACGTTACTCTATTGGAGGGTAAAATTAAACATTTATCAAATTACCTTCCAAGAAATATAGGAGAAAAGTACAAAAAAGTTATCAACAGGTCATTATCTTACTTTTCTCTTGATAGAAAAGTAAGCAAAAGATCAAGGCTGCACCGGCTTCGCTGAGGCCTTTCTTAAAACGCTGCGCGTTTTGTTGAGAATAGGTGAAAGGATAGTTGTGATTTCTTTAGGATAGTTGTTTTATAGCTATTCAGGCACAAATTTGTTTCATTGGGATGAAACTAGTGTTTCACCATAGTGAAACAACTGTTTCTCCCTTATGAAACAGTTGTTCCAATAGGGAGAAACTTCTGAAACTATTCAAGCCGGCTATGGAAGCTTTACGGAGATAATCTCTCCTTCCTTGAATGTTTTATGCAGGAGGGTTTTACCTCCGGCTTTGACTGCTACTGATTGCTTCCCGTTTTCACGGGTTACTTCGATATCGAATGTGGCGTTGAACGCTTTTATATTACGCAGGTTCATCTTGTTCCACTCTGCCGGTAAGCGGGGAGTGAAGGTGAAGGATTTCAATCCGGTCGGACGGATGCCGAATAATCCTTCGGTGATGATACGGCAATACAATCCGCTTTCTGCAGAAAGGTGACGCTGGCTTCCTTCCGGCCAGGCTTCGATGGCGTATGGGACATGGTCGCCCAGAAGACGTTGGCTGGAATAGAATTTCAGGTATTCGGTAGCTTTCTCCGTTTCGCCACAGGCATATACGCCACGCAGGGCATAGAGGGTGGAACGATCCCAGAAGGTTTCACTGCCGGCTTGGGTCAGCAATCCGTTCTTTGTCCATAAGCGGGGTGAGAACAGGGCGTCGATCGTTCCGTCTTTACGATCGTTGATACCGACTGTCAGCGGGATACAGATCCAGGAACGGAGGATGTCGTTACCTTCGTAATATTGATAGGTGTCGAAGCCTTCGACTTTTGCTCCGAAATACTCTTCCATATTCTTACGAAGGTCTTTCGCCTGTTTCTCATAGTCTGCCAATACGGAGAACGGTTTTTGCAGGTCTTTGCCGAGATAGGCAGCTGAATGCAATGCGTCATAATATAAGGAAGAGGTGCAGAGGTTGGCTTTTCCGGCAGGGAAACGGCCTTCCAGCTCGTCGGCATCGGAAGCCACAACACCTTTGTCGTTCAGATTACGGCGGCAGTATTCCAGACACCATTCGATCAGCGGCCACAACTCTTCGGCTTCCGCCTTATCTCCTCTTGCCAGGGCATAACGGGTGGCTCCGTAAGCGACCATAGCGGCATCGCCCCGGTCGCCGGCTCCACCCCATACATCCAGTCCTTCTGCAACAATGGAACTGGGGATCTTCTCATATTCCGGGTTCATGAAACGGGCGAAATGCTTGAATGAGTTCAGGGCTGAACCGTTTCCGACTTTATATCCCAGGAATGGGAAAAAGGGGTTGATATATTCAGCCTGGTCGTTCGCCCAGATAGCTGCATAGTAGGACTCACCGCCCGGGCCGTGCATCAGCCCGCCTTTCGTATCGTAGATGCTTTCTGCGCCGCGTATCTTGGCAAAGGCGAACATGGTGTTGACTACAGGATCAGGGGTTTCCAGGATCAGGTTATTCCAAAAACCGGCAATCAGGTCTTTGCGTGCCTGGAGTTCTTTCTCTACATCGGGTTTTAATTCGGCTTCACCTTCCTTATAGCCGGTCAGAGCGGCATAAAAGACCAGTTCTTCTTTGGGCTGAAGCTGTTTGGTTGCGGCTCCGATGATTTCCGAGACTAATTTATAACTACCGTCCACGCCTTTTGCCGGATCTGTATGGCTCACGGCATGCGACTCGGGGATCTCCACTGCCAAAGGGGACGTACCTGTATTCCGAAGGATATACTTCTCATAAACAGCCGGGCTGGAGACTGCCGGGAAAATGATCCGTGTCAGCTCAGCTTTCGCATTACGCGGCAGTTCGACAGTACTTACCACGGTCATTTTTCCATCCAGTGTGATCTTACTTACTTTCTCACCGGAAAGGGATTGTCCGTTCACAGAAACCATATCGGATGCGTTCCAGGCAAAACGCCGCATCAAGCTGGCATGTGTATCATTCGGGATCGTCCGGAGCATCGGCCAGATCATGCTTTTATTCAACTCGAAAGAGCCGTCGGCATTCACCCCGTAACGCAAAACAGTTGACACTTTCAACCCGCTCATTTCGATATGGTCATAATGGGGTACACGCCCTTTCACCTCCCACGAGATACTGCCATCGTGGTTGATCGACCAGCGGGGTTGAGCATTCATTGGAGCAACACACAAACCAATGAACAATAATAGACTAAAGATTAATTTACTCATCATTCTTACTTATTTAATGATATTTATCCAACTCAATCATAGGAGATATTCCCCAATTTTTCAATTTTCCCGGTCTGCACTTTCGAAGAGAAAAGCTCGATGAGCTCTTTACCTGTCAAGTTGAAAGAGGGAGTAAACTCAGGGCTGTTCATATATTGTAATATACTTTTATAAAGCTGACGCGTTTCTGGTTTATCCCAGGCTGCCTTCAAATCGGACATGCAAACCATCAGGCTTCCCTTCTCTACCTTGAACTCAAACAAGAGTCCCAACTTATGATTACGCTCTACATTATCTATAACCTGGACAAGCGGACGATATTTGTCAGGCAACCGATCCAGTATCAGCGGGTAGCTTTGCTTGATGATTGGGAACCATTGCCAGTTGGTATGGAATTCTGTCGGGAAATCAGCAAAGACCGGATGATTAGGATCGGTCAGCAATCCCATTGTACCAGGTGAAACAGGTTTGTTTTGTCCTTCACAGATCGTTTTGAACATACGGTAATTCCAGTAATCCGTCTGGAACAGCCCACCGACGATTTGTGCCTGAAGCTTTTCCTTAGGGGGGAATAAAAGCACCTTACCTCCTTCACGCAGTTTATTTATCACTGTATTATCCAAGTCGTTGGCAATATAGATATCGTTGGCAGGCTCGCCCCGGTTATCCACCGGATAAATCCATAACGGATAACTATTCTTATATCCTGTTCCATCGACAGATAAAGTGAGGTTGACCCGCTCGGCCTGCTGAATAGAAGAAAGAGAAAGTTGCAAAGTTCCGATTGTTGTCAAGTCTCCCTGCTTTGCTTGTAATGGTATTGTTCCCCTTTCGAGAACCTGCTGCTTACTGTCGGTCAATGCCCACGACAATTGTTTATCTTTCAGGTCACCCACGGAATAATTCGCAACCTCGATATCTCCGGTCAGGACTTCCGCATTCGTCCAACAGAACTTTTCCGTACAAAAGAGAGGAACCACTTCCGAACAGAAATTCCTCCATTCCTCCGGCGTGATCAGTCCTTTGCTCTCCATAAAAGCATTCAGGATACCGACATAAGCCGAACCCTGTCCAGGATAATCCTGTAAATCCAATAGTTGGAAACCACCCCATCGAGGTGTACGCAGGTTCATTTCAATATCAGCCCTGTACAATAAAGCCGACCACTTGCCCGATGCCATCAGAAAGTCTTTCGCCTGATCCCCCATGCCGGCATCCTCCAGCCGCTTTTTAAATACCTGGAAGTTGCGCGGCAACAATACTCCTGTATATTTCTGCATTTCATCGTAGTCTGGATATACCTGATACTGTCCGGTTTCATGCCCAATAACCGGCACGTCACACAACTGTTCGGCACCGGAAAAATTCATCTTCGAATTTGGATAAGTATGGTTCAGATAACCACCGTCGTAAGCATCGGCAAACGAAAAAGAGGCACGGGCATGAGTATCGAATTTACCTTCCTGCTCGCGGCCAACCCGGCAAGTAGTAAAGTATTGCTCACCCGGTAATTTACCATCCAGCCCCAGGAAGTTATTCGATCCGGCAGCATACAGATGTCTGTTATCCGCTTTCCTGAACGACTCCATCAACATAGTCAGCCCTTCTTTTCCTGCCATCTCATTTCCTAAGGCAAACATAACGAATGAGGCATGGTTACTATACGCCTTATGCAGATTATGACCTTCTTTCAGTAAGAAATCACACAACTCCTGATCATCGATATCCACATATCCCCAGATCGGCAACTCCGGTTGCAGATAGATACCTTCTATATCGGCAGCCTCAAAGCAAGCTTCCGGAGGACACCAGGAATGGAAGCGGTAATGATTAATGCCATATTGTTTAGCCACCTGGAAATAATGCCGCCAGGAGTCTACGTCCATCGCGACGTGTGCTATCAGAGGGAATACACAGGCATCATGCTTTCCACGAAGAAAAGTCGTTTTATCATTTATCATAAACTGTTTTCCTTTCGCTACAAAGGAACGCAATCCGAAAGTAGCTTGCTGTGTATCGACAAACTCACCCGATTTCAAAGAGACAGTCAAACGATATAAAGCAGGATCAAACTCACTCCACAACAAAGCGTTCTCACCCATAGGCAATTCACAACTTTGTTCCGGCTGTGTCAAATCCACTTCGATCGTTTTTACCGGTATATGATGTTTTTTGTCGGTATTCCATGCCTCCGCATAAAAAGACAACTCACCTTTCGATGCCAGGGTAGCCTTGTTACGAAGAGCCACTTTTACTGTTACCGACTTCTTTACAGCATCCGGATAAATCTGAATATCTTCTATACCACAAACAGGCATGCTTTCCAGATAAAAGTCACCGATAATCCCATTCCAGTTGGTTTGTGTAGAGCTGGAATAGGCATGGGAAGAGTTCATTATCTTATTAGGGACAGCCCCCTGTCCGTTATCCACCTGAATGGCTATTGCATGGATTCCCGGAGACAGATAATCCGATACGTCATATAGCTGAGGGGTAGAAACGTCGTTGTTCGTTCCTACTTCCTTACCATCGATCCATACTTTGGTCGGCTTTGTCCGTTCCATCAATAAACGGATGGATGTCCCTTCCCAACTTTCCGGTACTTCGACAGTTCTGGTATATAATGCTTTGCCCTCAAAAATATATTCACGGGAAAGCGCATTCGTCTGGGTCATATCTATATTATAACGACCTTTTTTACCGATATCGGTGGTGCCGGGAAGAAGGAGAGAATCCGTGCAAATTTCTGCCAATCGGTCTGATACAAATCCGGAACTTGTAGTATCGAGCCGTAATCCCCACTGTCCTCCCAAAGAAATACGGCTACGCGTATCAAAGGGAAGTTTTCTTGTACAAGCAAAACACATTCCCGCAATAACAAACAGAAATACCAACTTTACATTATTTTTCATGATCCATATCATTTAGAATATATAACCATTTTCTTCTGAACATAAGGAACAGGATAAGCTGATAGCCAAACCTCCGGTTTAAAATTAAGGTTATCCTTATCATATCCCAAAACAAAAACTTCAATCTTTTTATTCTTCATATCACTTTTAAGTGGGAAATAATAGGTATAATTCGATGATGATTTAGAGTTTACATACTCCCAGGTATTCGATGGGTATGAAACAGCTCTTGAAGGAGAGCCAACCAATTTACCATCTATTTTTAATGCAACATAAGCACCCTCCACTCCATGCTCTCCATTTAATGCAACAGATAAATAACTATTTGCAGCTATTTCATCCAAAACAAATGAAGCAGTTTGTATTTTCTCACATTTCATTTTTTTTGAATCAGCAAATAAATTATTTACACGAAACATCTCATCATTTATTTTATTTCCATCTGCATAAACCTCTATTTCTGATATCGCTTGCGGGAAGTGACTCATCTTAAAATAACGAAATGAGTCATTTATAGTGGCAGTCATACAAGTACCGGACAACATCGTTATCGTTTCCCAATTCTTCAGATCGGATGAGATATCAGCAAATACACCCTCTTCTATTAAAAGAGGCTCCATGGAAAATGTATTATTCATTCTGAATACAATACTATCCACATGCAATACATCTCCTAAATCCAAGCGAAAACAACCTCCTTTAATCCGTTGTTCCAATGCATATTTATGAGTTGGCCAAAAGCCTGTCCTCATATCTCCATCAAAAAGATAACGATCCCAACAACCTCTGTCAACAAAAGCGTCCTGTTCCAAAAAGGCTTTCCGGGCTAATTCTACTTCTTTAATCATTGTTTTTCCAGAACGTTCTAAGGAACGAATTTCCAATGCATTATTATCTGCAGCAAAAACAGTTGCTTCATAAAGAGCATTTACATCTTCATCCGTTTTTAAATCAGAAAAAGCCGCCAATCTCCGATGATAATTGCTTCTGAGTAGTTCTCCTTCAAAATGAACTTTAGCAGACTTACCCTGAGCTAATTCTAAAACCTCATTACCACCAACAAGCACTCTTTTTGCTTTCATTTTATCCGGCAATCTTATCTCTGCATCAGTTCCCGGCATTCCTAATAAATTAATCTCAACAGGCTGTCCCTCTATATTTTTAACCACTTCAAAATCGACACCTTCTACCCCCGGCTCTGCATAAGTATCATTTGTTGAAACATAAAGAAGTGCAGAGCGAAACGGCGGGACTGTCAATTTGACTTTTTCTCCCACCTTGTAAATACCCATAATTCTTTCCACAGGATGGAAAAGCCGGACAGTTGCAAAACTGCCTTTTATCAATCCTATTTCATCATCAAGACTGATAGAATATTCTTTATCCGTCCATTCCAAATTTCTCAACGTGATCAATCTCGTAGAAGCATCACCTCTGGAAACGGGATAAAGTCCATAAGATTCAGGCAATATAATAGCATTGGTAAGAATTTCACCGAATTTACGATGCAAATTATAGATACGAGCTAATTTAGGAAATTCCTTATCAGATAAAAACCATGGGTTTCCATATATTTGAGGAGCTAAAATCATTGACCGGTTAAAAGCCTGCAAAACCAAATCATCATCCCAGTAGTCCAGACAAGAAGAAAGACAAACTCCACAATCTTCCACCAATCTCTTCATTTCCGGAGGAAGTCCTCTCATTAATGCACCTGCTCTATTATGAGGAGCTGTCATTCGGTTTGAAGTAAAGACATCAATATACGTTTCTTGTCCTTCCCATAAAAAAGTTGTAGTATAAGGCATTCCCTTTCCCAGTTTGAGACGATGGTTAAGAACAATGAGATCTGGTGAATATTGCCGGCATCCTTCCATCATTTCCACAAAATCATCAACTTTATCCGTCCGTAATTGTCCACACACAGCATCAAATTTAAACAAAGCCCACTCATAATCCTTACATAAGGAAATCATCTCTTTCTTTCGTAATTCAGCACTTTCCTGTGTATTACCAAAACCATCCGGGCCACCCCAGCATCCAAATCTTATCTGAATATCTTTTGCTTTCTGAGACACAGCCTTCAAGCCGTTAGGGAAATTACGGGTAAATCGGTCTGATTTCATCGAACCATAAAAGTTTTTACCATCAATCAAACCTGCATCAAAAGCATAAATATCCAGTTTCATTCCATACACTTTATTCAACCAGGCAAAAAAGTCCAGATTTATTAATGTTTGCTTCTCATTAGCTCCTTCATTGGTATTATTAATCCAAGTTGAATATTGTGCTTTCGAAGGGGTATGTTCATTTATTTTTTGGTGTCCATCTGTTTGGGCTATTATATCGAAACACAGACATAAACTTCCTAAAAGGGAACAGCAAGAGATCGATATTAATCTTATTGAAAAGTTATTCATCATAAATCAAATATAGAAAGGTTATAAAAAAATTCGCCTAACACACTAAGGAGTTGTAACAAAGATAATTATTTTCTGTTACAACTCCTTGATCTCTTATTATTTACTTCCAACCGTCATTCTGAATAATACGACCTTTATTCAAGTCGATTTCAGCTTGAGGTATCGGCCACCAGAAATCTCGAGCTATGTAGGCTTCTCTCTCAGCCGCGACATGAACTTTGTGAGTTGGCGTTCCACTTGAGAAATCACGATATTCTATACCCTCTATCGGTTTATTCATCACGTCCAAAAGAATATTCCATCGACGGATATCATAAAAACGAAGTCCTTCCTGAGCCAATTCAATGCGTCTTTCATTACGTATTAATTCCAACAGGCTGCCATTATATTTTTCAACAATGACTTTATCAATATCATTCGTATTACCAGCACGATCACGAATTATTCGAAGCATACTTTTAGCTTCATCTATACTACCGCCAGTTTCCACCAATGCCTCAGCTCTCAATAAATAAGCTTCAGCATAACGAAAAATGATAAAAGAATTGTAAGTAGTCCATGTTTCCGGCTCCTGATAATATTTTTTCCATGAAAGGCCAGTTGGTGTTTTATTCCATTCACCACCCCCACCTTCAGCCAATACATCGCCTACACTGACTTCTTTATCCTGTAAAGAGCCATAATCTTTATTCGGATCAAAGAAAGTCTTTCCATCTCTTTCTACAACATTATTCGGAATAGAGTTAAAATACTTTCCTCGCATTTCCATACCCGGAGCATAAATTGTCTCATAAAAACGCGGATCCTTATGTAAATAAGGCATCTTTTCATTCCTTTCTCCTATATATTCATACGCATCGGCTAATGCTTTTACCGGAGTGGTTACACAATAACCACCAATCGACTGATTGTACCAATCACCCCAGCCATTCTTCGAGTCCAGCGAATATCTTTTAACCAACATCACTTCATCCAACGTTTCACAACCAGACACAAACAACTCACTATAATCAGCTAAAGTTGGAGCTGAAGCGACCAACTGACTCGTCTCATCCAAAGTTATCTTAAAATAAGACTTATCATTCAAATAGCCGGCAGCAAATGCCGCCGCACGTGCCCGAAGTAAACGAGCAGCAGCCTTTCCCATCTTAGACTTATTAACAGCCTTTTCTGGTAATCCCTGAATTGCTTTTTCCAAATCGTCAAGAATAAAATCAAATACTACTTTTGTATCCTGTATCTGTTCTATATTTTCACTCTCTGCTACCGTAGCAGGATTTTCTGTATAAAACATAATATGGCCAAAAATAGAAACCAGATCCAGATAGAAATAAGCACGCAATGCCTGAGCTTCCCCCAATACTTGGTTACGATCGGCATCATTTTCTCCTCCAGGCCATTCATATTTGTCAATATTATTAATAACATTGTTTGCACGCTGAACAGACACATATCCGTTATTCCATTTATCTGCAGGAAAAGAAGAGGCTGTATTACCTATTCCACGCCCTAAATCATACCCTCTATTCCAACTGTGAGTAACAAGACCATTATCAGTAACAGCATCCATCCACAAATCATAATTATTAACATTCAGTCGCTGATATAAAGCATTTAATGCCTTATCATAATCTTCAGCAGACTTAAAATAGCCACTCGCTGTAATAATACCTTCCGGTTCAAGATCAATATTACTATTACAACCGCCAGATATATAAAGCACTAAAGAAAATACTCCATATAATAACGCTTTCTTATATATTTTCATAATACTCATTTATTAGTTAGTTAAAATACAATATTCACGCCAAAATTGATAATTCTCAACGGAGGAAATGCTGTCATACGGCCACTGTCGGCCTCCGGATCTAAGCCCTGATCCATACTACTGATCGTAAAAAGATTAGAACCTGATACATACAATCTCAATTTACTGACTCTCAACTTATCTGTAAGATTATTTGCAAATGTATAACCCAGTTGTGCATTCTTCAGACGAAGATAATTTACCTTTTGGAGGAAGAAAGAATTATAAGTGGAAGCATTCCGGTTATTGGCAGCCTCCAAACGAGGCATTTTTGCATTACCATTTTGATTTTCTTCCGTCCATCTGTCGCGGAAATGAATGCCCGTATAAGTTTCGTAGCTTGGTCCTTCAATCCACTCACCATACATAAAGCGATTGGCACCACTCGAACCTTGAAATAACAAAGTCAAATCAAACCCTTTATATTCAGCACCAATATTCCATCCATAGGTAAACTTCGGTATATTGGAAGTGAATACTTGACGATCGTCCGGGTCAATGGTCCCATCTTTGTTGGCATCTACCAGTTTAACATCGCCTGCATGTAGATCTGACATACCACGAGGATCTGATTTATATTTAGCTTTATATTCCTCCAGTTCTTTCTCATTAGCTATCAAACCATCAGCCTCATAAATATAAAAAGCATTCAAAGAAGAACCCACACGTTGAATTTTCCATCCGTCGATGTTATCATCATCACCACCTCTATCTATCCACCGGTTCTTGTTGTAGGCAAAATTAACAGACGTATTAAATGTCACGTCACCAAATGTTTTACGATAACCTACCATCGTTTCAATACCCGAGTTACGAACAATTCCCGCATTCTGTTCCGGAGCATCCAGACCTATAAATTTAGGAATACCCAACGCCAGCAAAATGTCTTTAGTATCTTTCGTATACCAATCTAACTCACCATAAATAGAGTTATCCAGAAAACCAAAATCCAAACCAATATTTGTCTGCTCCACAGTTTCCCATGTCACATTCGGATTAGCCATTTGTTTTTGAAAAACGGATGTTACTAAATTTCCATCCATTATCACTTTTTCCGAATTACTTACTTTTTCCGTTGTATATTGAGGCATGTACATGAATGCATCAATGCGTTCGTTACCGGTCTGCCCCCAGGATGCTCTTAATTTTAAATTATCAATAAATCCCAGGTTCTTAATGAAACCTTCTTCGGACAAACGCCATGCGGCAGAGAAAGATGGAAATACTCCCCATTTATTCCCTTTTGCAAAACGTGAAGAACCATCCGTACGAATATTGGCCTCAAATAAATATTTATCCATGAAACCATAATTTACACGCCCAAAGAAAGAATTGATACCCCAACGCTCCGGATAACCTTCTGCAAACTGATTACCGGCCGAACCAAGGGTAACATCCGGTAATTCGTCAGAAATCAAATCATTACGCCGAGCCATTGAATAATAATTACGATAAGAAATCTGTTCCATACCATATAACAAAGCTAAGTCATGCCTTTCTGCAAAACGTTTTTTATAATTTGCCAAAAAACGTAAAGTCATCTGGTAGCTGTTATTGCGTTCATCCTTCACTCCGTTCGGATTATTACGTTGTGTAATCAGTTCACCAGCTTCATTATAATATTTATGATTCTTATAATGAACTTTTCGTCTGTCCCATGAACCGTTCAACGAAGCCATACCTGTAAACACTAAATCTTTAACCGGTTCAAAATCCGCCTTTACCTGTCCATATACAACATCATTATTATAACGGTCTTCACCTACTACATTCAAATCGGTATAAGACACAGGATTCAAATTTTGACTATCCAATGCATAGTCACCATTTTCATATTTCACAGGAGTTGTCGGACTCATACTCCAGGCGCGATACTGAGCATCTCCTAAGCCTTCCGGCCAAAGACGATCAATATGACGATACGTCACATCGCTACTAACCTTCAACATTTTACCTATATTCAAGTCTGTATTTACACGATAACCGTAACGTTTATACTCCGTATTCTCTGTTAAACCCGGTTGATCGAGATAATCAAACGAAACCAGATAACGTCCTACTTCACTACCTCCTGTCAGATTCAGAGTATGTTGGGTAATATAATTACTACTGAAAACCTTATTCGGATAATCAACATAAGCATGCCCATATAGATCTGATCCTTTTTCTGTCATAAGCATATCTTCTTCCGAAAACTTATTTACACCACCAGCATTAACCAATGCTTCATTTACCATTGTCATATATTCGCGGGAAGAAACCTGTTTTGCTTTTACAGCTCTGTCCTGGAAACCGATCGAACCATCATACGACAATTTCACTTTCCCTTCTTTTCCACGCTTGGTAGTAACCAAAATGACTCCGTGAGCCGCACGCGAACCATAAATAGAAGCTGATGCAGCATCTTTCAAAACAGAGATATTATCGATTTCAGAAGAAGGGATCTGACTTAAAGACATTTCAATACCATCAACCAATACTAATGGTTTTGCATTTCCTGTCGTACCGACACCCCGCAGATAGATTTCAGGATCATCACTTCCGGGAGCTCCACCACGGTCGACAATCGTGATACCCGGACTTAATCCTTGTAACGCTTTTGTGACATTAACTACCGTCATCTTATTCAATTCATCGCCTTCCAGTTTTGTAACGGCACCAGTAGTAGTCACCTTACGCTGAACACCATAACCGACTACAATGACTTCACTCAAGGCCTGTGTATCCTCCGATAGTTTTATAGAGAGGAATAATTGATCTTTAACAGTGACCTCACGACTCATATACCCGATATAAGAGATTTGCAGGACAGCTCCTGCATTCACATTGATGGAAAACTTTCCGTCCAGATCAGATATTATGCCATTAGTAGTACCTTTCTCTATCACATTTGCTCCGATAATCGGATCCCCATTGGTATCTGTAACAACACCCGTTATCCGAATCGATTGTTGAACAGACATAAAAGCCTCTTTTTTATTCAAAACGATTTGCCGGTCACTGATCGCATAAGAGATTCCGGCATCTTTGAATAAGTTATCCAGAACGTCTGTGATGCTCCCGTTCGTAGCCGAGACATTCACTTTATGTTCCACATCTACTATTTTCTTATTGTACAAAAAACGGAACTCCGTTTGCTCTTCGATACGGTTCAATACATTCTCAATCGTTGTATTATTCATCTGGAGTGTCAACGTAGCAGATTGGGAATAAGTAGCCGAACCAAAGACCTGTGTTACACTTAGAATTAAAAATAACAGATAAAATCTCATAACATGAAGAATTTTTAGGGCAAAGCGATGCCTTTCGATTTTTTTATCCGGAATGGAATTCATACTTTTGTTTGTTTAGTTAGAAAATAAGGTTGCTTAAAAAACTTTTTTTAGAGCTAAACTTTTGAAAGGAAAGGTCTCGTACACCTTTCCTTTTTTATGTTTTAGCCACCATTGATCTTAAATTGCATAAGTCACTCCATAGGCAGTAGATTTTTAATGATTAACAATATATTTCAGCTTAATACATAACTAAGACGTTTCAGCTGTTTTTTACCACATCCGAAAAACCACTTTTTTTGAAATAACTTTGATTATTATTTCTTTACTCTATAAACTTCTATCTTCTGCTTGTTGTACGCACTGTTTGAGTTCACAGTCCGTTTGCTGTGTTTAAAGCGGATGGGGGCACTCATTTCCAGCAATCGCAATATTTCATCCAAGGGTTCATACTCGAACGTTGCACGATAGGGAGCATTTGCCAGGGTGGCATCTTTGAGTTCTATATCTACATTAAAAGTAAGTCCCACTCGTTTGAATACATACCACAAAGGATCATCACGAAAGATCATCAGACCATCTTTCCAGGCATACCATTTATAAGGATCCGTATGGGTGATCAGACATTGTTTGGTCAGGTTGTTGAAAGAAGCACGTTCGCCTGGAACCATTGCAACGGGAGAAGAACTCCCGAATGCAACATCGATCTTTCCATTTGCCATCGTCACAGAAGTAATAGAGTCGGTTTTATAGGCCTCGATATTAAAAGCCGTTCCGGTAGCTCGAAGTGTGATCTGCTCTGTTTTTACGATAAAAGGATTCTCTTTATCCGAATGGACTTCAAAATAACCTTCCCCGCTCAGGAAAACACTCCGTTCACCCTTCCTGAAGGTTAAAGGATATTTCAAAGAACTTCCACCATTTAGCCAAACATTGGTTCCGTCAGGCAAACGAACTTCCGAGAAGGTTCCATGAGGAGATTTCACTTCCTGGTATTCGACTGTATCGTATAGATTGTTATCCTTGTTCAGATACAGATAAGCACTGATAATCAGTAAAGGAATAACAAGTATAGCAGCTATGCGTTGCCAGTAAACCAATAAAATACGGGTAATATTCCTCTTTGTGGCTTCGATATTTGCCAAGATATTTTTTTCGGCTGCATATACGTCAATCTCAGAGGGATTAAAAGGCGGATTCATAACCTGCCAGATATTACGCATTTCCTGAAAATGCCGGTTATTCTCAGGAGATAGTTTTACCCAATCCTCCAGTTCACGACGTTCTTCAACTGTCGCCTTACCGGATAGGTAAGCGGTTATGATAGGTTGTATTTGATCTTTATCTGTCATCTCTCTTCATTATAGTATTAAGACGTTCGGGAAGCAAACTTCCACATTGCTTATAACGTTTTTTAGTGAAAACCAATTGAAAGTAATAACATAAAGAAATCTTTCAACTGTTTTCGCAAAATCTCTAATGTTTTACTTACCCGAACTTCCACTGTTCGCTCCGATACATTCAACTTCATTGCTATTTCTCTATATTTCAGCCCCTCAAAACGATTCATTTCAAAGGCTTCCCGGTATTGTTCAGGCACCTGTTCAAGAGCCTGATGAAGGTGATCGTGCAAATCGGAATATAACATATAGTTTTCCGTATCATAACAATCCAGTACTGAATTTTCATATTCCGACTCATATTGACGGACGATTTCCTGATGACGGAACGCATCGAAACAGCTGTTACGAACCGATTTCAGCAAATAAGATTTCAAGGATGTTTCTATTTGAATGATCTTTCTGTCGTTCCACAGCTTCAGAAAGATCGACTGTACAATATCCTCGCAGGCACTCTTGTCTTTGATAAAGTTACCACAGAATAAAACAAGATCAGTATAATAGGTACGGAAGAGTAATGAGAAAGCCTCCTGGCTATCTTGTTTCAAAGCAGACAGAACAAAGTATTCTTGTTGTATATCAGGTTTTCCCATATCAGACCCGGGCATTGGAACATCCTCCCATGCGGCTAAAATAGTCACATTTTTTCACTTCCACCACAAATATGGCAATAAAATCACTACAACCAACAAAGCCTCTACGACACAAAGATCGCAGAGGCTGTTTTTTTCTGTATTCCTTCCTCACGGGAGAAATTACAGTAAGAACTTTATTTTATTACTTAATATTAATAACGCCACTTATTCCCCTATCGCAGGTTACTGAGTGGCTCCTCGAAGGGAGCCACCACGCAGCATCATTTTAGAATTATTTGATTACATTTTAATCAAATGTCTTGAATATCTTATTTAACGATTGCTTTAACAGCAGCTTCACCTTCTACAGCTACAACAACTACACCAGCAGGAGCAGCGATTTCAGCATTGTCAGAAGAAAGAACTGTGTTAGCAATTGTCTGACCAAGTACGTTAGTGATAACAACTGTCTTATTAGCTGCACCGTTGATAGTAACTGTTCCGTTACCAGCAACTACAGAAACTGTCTTAGTAGAAAGTCCAGGTTCGTTTGCAGTCGGAGTTTCAGAAGTCTTTTCTACATTGAAGATTTCTGCTTCATTAGCTGCATCACTAAATGCTGCATAAGAAATTACAGGAACACCATTCTGGATTTTCACCCAACCACCTTTCATAGGAGCAATCATTTCACCGTCAGTCTCAGCTGATTCAATCAAGAAGTTGTCAGATCCTTCTTCCAATAAACGGAATGAGAATACTACATTCTTGTGAGTGTTGTCACCAAGATATTTCTTTGAAGCCACTGGTAATTTTGTGAAATCTACAGGGTCTGTCAAATCTGCATTGGCACCATCCAAAATATACAGAGTATCTGCTTTGTGGATAGCTTCTACGAATGCTAAACGAACCTGATTGTTCCAGATATAATCTGCATCGCGAACTGCACCAGCATAAGCACCATTAACTTTTGCAGAGTCAACTGCGTTGATCAAATAACGACCTCTGATATAACCGTCAGTACCCGGAGTTGCATGTGAACAAGTCCATTTATCAAGCGGTTTACCATCTTTGTCATAACCATGGTTATGTTCTAACGGACATGGTTCAGCATCAATACCCGGAACTACATTTACACCAACAGCCAACATATATTGCGGTTTGATATAACCTGTACCACGGTCTACATAAGCAGTATCCACATAGATAGCACGTTTTGCATCCGGATACTGGATGTTGTTGTTAACGCCTAAGAAATTAATTTCTTTATCTTTTGAATATACGCTATAAGCATCTTCGAACAACATGTCTGCAGTGTTGTTAACACGGAAGAACTTCAATGTATCAGGATCATCTGATGCAACAGTATTTTCTTTTGTTGTATTGAATCTTCTATACAGAGGAGCGTCGTCAACTTCAACAGAGAAAGCAGAAGTACGAGATTCAGTCATAAGCTGGCTCTTCATCCATAAGTTGTTGTCATCTGTACCAACCTTTACTGTATCAGCACCTGTTTTGATGAATGCATAGAACAATGTTTCTTTTTCATCGATTGCTTTCTCATTGTTAGCTTTCAGCAAGAATGTGATCGGAGTTACTTTTTCAGAAACTGCGAAACGGCCTTCTTTGTCTAATACTACGCTATCAGCTTTAGCACCAAAGATTAATTTTGCATTACGAATCTTCAAAGTGTAAACCTTACGATACAAAGGCTTCAAGTCAGCTACTGCTGTTGAAGTATAACCATATGTTTCATCAGTTGCAGATTGTTTCAAAGAGAAACCAGACTTAGCACCAACATACAGGATAGAGTCATTTTCTTCTGTATTTACACCTGCATAATAATCATCAGAGAATTCGTGCAGGTAACGGAATTTGTAACGAGTTACCAACAGGTCTTCATTATCTAAGTATTTATAACCAAGTATACTATCTTTCTTGATATCAGAAGTAGCAGCAGTAAAACCTTCTACGCTAACAGCTTTTGATACACCCTTATCATCAGCAACAGCAGCATATGCATCTTTATTTGTATCCAATTGAATACCTGTGAAGCTTGTAATCAGCTTACCAAATTCACGGTTAGTAATATTGATCTTAGAAGTTTTAGAATTTGCATTTTGTTTTTCAACTACCCACTGGTATGATGGCATAGTCCAAACATTTACATTCTTTTCTAATGTAACCCACTGTACAGTAGAGTCGCCGTGGATAGGAGCAGCCAAATATTTACCGTCTGTGCTCTTAATTACATACAAGTCACTAGGAATAGTAGTCTTAGTTGAAGTTACAGGGTCACCGCAACCACCAAAGCCTAACTTAATATCAGAAGAATCAGTTCCAACAGTTAACACACTTGATGTTACTAGATCCTGAACATATACATGCAAACTATCACGATTAGTAGAAATATAAGAATCCTTCCAACTCTTACCATCTTCTTTTACCAAACGAGCACCAGCAACTGTGATGATTACACTGTCAGCTGCAGGTTCATATTCAAATTTGAAAGCATAATGTTTAGAATCGCCTGTACTAGCTTGAGCTGCAGCTTCATCAGCTAAATAAGTAGCAACACTAGTTGAATCTGTCAACTTAACAAATTTAACACCAGTAGTATTGTTATAAGCGCTATCTACACGCAGATACTTTCCTGTACTTTTGTTAGCCAAAATTACATAATCTGTTAATGTATCCTTTACTGCAGTTAATTCATTTGCAAACACATTAGGATTAGCAACTTTATCAAATACCAGTTTGAATGATTTACCATCAGCAACCATACCGAACGTAGTATTCAATGCTTTAGCATCCAAAGTAATACGAGAAGGTTTTACTAAAGAGTATACAGTGTGATTGATAGTAGCACTTGCATGATACTTCACTGCTCTCAATGCATTTCCATCATAGTGTTCCAAGGCAACAACTGAGTCTTTATCAAAATAAGAGAATAAAGGTTTCTCAGTTTGGACACCATCTTTGAATGTAGAAGAAAAAGCCCAACCATTAACGTCACCCCCTACGATCAGAGAATCTGATACAGCACCTGCTACCAGACCACTCATACCATCCATAGAAATTTCAAGAATACGGCCATATGCCTTGTTCGTAAAGTCGAATTTCGGAGCTTGACCTTGGTTGAAAGACTCTACATTGACACACCATAATGTAGAAGCAAACATGTCAGGAGTAACATCTGTTGCCTTCATTAATTTCAATGAATCATCTTTTGTTAAGTAAAGGACGCTGTCTTTAGCCGTTCCTGTTGCAATTTGAAACAGACCATCGTTACCTCCTTCTTTTAGCTTAATTGTTGTATCAAGTGAGGTTGCAGCAGAAGCAACTGATGATACTAACGCTAAGCCTGCTACAAGAGTAGAAAACTTTTTGTTCATAATAAATAATTTAATATTAATACTAAAGTGTAATAAGTTCAATTCACAATTGAAACGCCTCGTTCTGATAATACATGGCGAGTTTAATCGTTCCTTTTTTCTAGTCTACAAAAGTAAGAATTAGTTTGATACGAACGATTCTTTTTAAGATCTTTTTTATCCTTCTATATGCTTTCTTATCAATTGAATAGCAATATAAGTACGAAATAGTATCTTTCGTAGACGAACAGACTAACTTCAAAATTCAATGGCTAAAATAAAGGAACGATTTCACTAGTCAGCCCCTTTTTCCATCCATCTCCTTGTATTACAATTCTTTAGACTCCAAAAATCAATATATTTCACCCTTTATATTATAATGTACGTGCGTACATCTATATATACAGCTATTATCCCTTTAACACAGACTATTAGAGTTCTTTTCTGTTAATGCTGCAGAACTAAGAAAAAAGGTCATAACTATTAAGTATTTATATCAGGAGAATTATTACCTTTGGTACGGACTTTTATTTATGTAATACTTACGTTGCATAAAAGAAACGCAAGCCTTACATATTTGCAGACATAGCCTTACATTTACGTAAGACCTGCCTTCCTTTTTATAGATTAGGGAGAAAAATCCTTAGAAGTCATGACGTTACACCTTAAAGATCAGGAAGAAGATGAGTATAGAATATGATCTGTTTGCTAATCCGCCCCAGGAAGGGCAGGAGAAGCCTACTTTACATGCCAGAGCGATCAATACCGAGACCGTCCATACCGACGAACTGGCCAAAATGATCGAAGGCATGAGTACTTTCACGGCGGCCGATATCAAAGGTGCTATCAAGGCGATCGGCGACCGGATGTTTTACTATCTCAGTAACAGCCAAAGCGTGCATCTGGAAGGGATCGGGACATTTTCAGTGACACTGAAATGCAGGCCTGTCGAGAATAAAAAGGATATACGCGCAGCTTCCATCTCATTCAAGAACGTGGAGTTTCGCGCCGATCCGGAGATGAAAAACCGTTTCCGGGGCGTAAGGATCGAACGACGGGAAGGCACCAGCGAGAAGAAAGTGTATACCGACGACATCCGCCAGAAACGTATCTTATGGTATATCAAAAACTATGGGACGATCAATCTGACCGTAGCTGCCAGCATGAATCATTGTACGCGCCAGAAAACCAAGAAAGACCTGGAACAGTTGATCGAGGACAACCAGATACAAAAGAGCTGGTGCGGAAAGCGGGCGTTCTACATCCGGCGGTCGGCCGACCAGAAAACTCCTGAAGCGCCGTCCAACGATTCAATAGAATAAAGATGGAATTATATACCTATATTCCTGTTCCCAAAGCTCCTTTTCTGTTCTCATGTACGGAGCGGATGCTGCTGCTAGGCTCCTGTTTCGCCGAGAATATAGGGACAAGGCTTGCCGGGAATAAATTCAATGTAGATATAAATCCGTTCGGCACGCTGTATAATCCCGCATCGATTGCTGCGGCATTGCGCATGTTGCTGCACCCGGAACGGTTCACTGCCAAGGATTTGTTGCAGCAGGGGGGCGTGTACCATAGCTTCGCGCATCACAGCCGTTTCTCTTCCACTTCGGAAAAGGAGTGTCTGGAGAATATAAACGACAGGCTGTTTGCCTCGGCCGGCAAGCTCCGTTCGACGGCATATCTGGTAGTAACGTTGGGGACAGCCTACGTGTACCGGCTGAAAAGTTCGGGAGAAGTGGTTGCCAACTGCCATAAACTGCCGGAGAAAATGTTCGACCGTTCGATGCTGTCGGTTACGGAAATCGTTTCGGAATGGAAGGAGCTACTGCTCTCGTTGTGGGAACAGAATCCGGAACTGAAGATACTGTTCACCGTCAGCCCTATCCGCCACTGGAAAGACGGGGCACATGGCAACCAACTGAGTAAGGCTACTTTGCTGCTGGCCATAAATGAGTTGCAGGCGGCATACCCCGAACGGATCGCCTACTTTCCGGCTTACGAGATCATGATGGACGAGCTGCGCGACTACCGCTTCTATGCGACCGACATGCTCCATCCGTCGGAGCTTGCCATTGATTATATTTGGCAACGTTTTACGGAAAATTTCTTATCGGATGAAACCAAAGGGATCCTTAAAGAATGGGCAGAGATACAAAAGGCTATTAATCACCGCCCGTTTCAGCCCGAAAGTGATGCCTATAAACGGTTTATCTCGCAAACTTTGTTAAAGATGGAACGAATTAACGAGAAATTTCCTTCCTTTGATCTAACCAAAGAGAAGGAAATAATAAAGTCTAAACTAATGTAAAGAATGGAATACTCAATAAAAGAAATCGTTGGAATTATTGGTGCCAAAGCAAACAACCTGCAAGACAGCACTATCAGCATATTGCTGACCGACAGTCGCCGGCTCTCTTTTCCGGAACAAAGTCTTTTCTTTGCTCTCAAGACAAAGACCAATGACGGACACAGATATATAAAGGAACTCTACAAACTGCGCGTACGCAATTTTGTGGTAAGCGACATGCTCCCGGAGTTCGAGTCGTTGCAGGATGCTAATTTCCTGGTAGTAAAAGATACGTTGAAGGCGCTTCAGAAACTGGCTGCCTACCATCGTAAACGGTTTAATATTCCCGTGATAGGTATTACCGGAAGTAACGGGAAAACGATTGTGAAGGAATTCCTTTATCAGTTGTTGCATAGGGAGTTCAACATCGTTCGTTCGCCGCGCAGCTATAACTCGCAACTGGGTGTTCCGCTGTCTGTCTGGCAGATGAGTGAAAAGAACACGCTGGGGATTTTCGAGGCGGGTATTTCACAACCGGATGAGATGGAGAACCTGCGTCCTATCATCGCACCGACCATCGGTATCATTACCAATATAGGAGAAGCGCATCAGGAGAACTTTATCTCCACAACGCAGAAATGCCTGGAGAAGCTTACGCTTTTCAACGACTGTGAAGCGATTATTTATGATGGCGACGACGCCTTTATCTCCAACTGCATAGAGTCTGCCTGCCTTTCCCATAAGGCAATTGCCTGGAGCCGTACGGATTCGGAAGCCCCGCTTTATATCGAAGCCATCGAGAAGAAAGAGAATGAAACGGTTATCCGTTGTACGCTGCTCGGGTTGACCCAGAAGTATGTCATTCCTTTTACCGACGATGCTTCCATCGAGAATGTGATCCATTGCCTGGCCGTCATGCTTTTCCTGAAGCCGACCAGCGTAAACGGCGTAGAAAAGTTCGCACAACTGGAGCCTGTCGCCATGCGTCTCGACGTGAAACAAGGTATCAACAACTGTATGTTGATAAACGATACTTACAATTCAGATATCAACTCACTGGATATCGCCCTCGACTTCCAGCAGAGCCGCCATGTGGATAAGAACCTGAAATGTACGTTGATCCTTTCCGACATCCTGCAATCCGGCACCTTACCGAAGTCCCTTTACAAAAAGGTGGCCGACCTGGTACGCCGTAAAAAGATAGACCGTATCATCGGTATCGGCCGCGATCTGAAGGAATACGGCAGCGTGTTCGATATGGAGAAGGAGTTCTATAATACAACGGATGACTTCCTTAAATCGCCGACATTCAGGCAGTTTAAGAATGAACTGATCTTGCTTAAGGGTTCACGCCACTTCCATTTTGAACGTATCTCCGAACTATTGGAGAAGAAGGTGCACGAAACGATCCTCGAAGTTAATCTGGATGCGGTGGTGCATAACTTCAACTATTACCGCTCGAAGCTGAAGCCGGAAACGAAGATGGTTTGTATGGTAAAAGCGTTCGGATACGGAGCCGGTTCCTACGAGCTTGCCAAGACGTTGCAGGAACATCGTTGCGATTATCTGGCCGTAGCTGTTGCCGACGAAGGGGCGGAGCTACGCAAGGAGGGTATTTCTATCCCTATCATCGTCATGAACCCTGAATTCAGCAGCTTCAATGTCTTGTTTGAAAATAACCTGGAACCGGAGATATACAGTTTCCGTCTGCTGGATGCCATGATAAAGGAAACGGAACGTAGAGGTATCACTTCCTACCCGATCCATATCAAGATCGATACGGGAATGCACCGACTGGGCTTCCAACCGGGTGATGTTCCTGCCATCTGCGAACGCCTGAAAGAACAAAGCGGCGTTACGGCACGCTCTGTCTTCTCCCATCTGGTAGGCAGCGACTCATCCATCTTCGATGATTTTACAAAGAAACAACTGGAGACATTCAGCGCAGCGGCTGCCGAACTGGAAAACCTTCTCGAATATAAAGTGATCAAACATATCCTGAACTCTGCGGGAATAGAACGTTTCACCGATTACCAGATGGATATGGTTCGTTTAGGCATCGGCCTTTACGGGGTAAGTGCTTCCGGCATGAAAGGGCTGCGCAATGTAAGCACACTGCGTACGACCATCCTTCAGATACAGCATGTCCCGGCAGGGGATTCGATCGGTTACAGCCGGAAGACATACGTCGACCGAGACTCGCGCATCGCCATCATCCCGATCGGTTATGCCGACGGGCTGGATCGCCACTTTAGCAACCGGGGAGGCGAAGTGTCTATCGGTGGTAAACGTTGCCCGATCGTCGGCAATATCTGTATGGATGCTTGTATGATCGACGTCACCGACACCAACGCCCAGGAGGGCGACCCGGTAATCGTATTCGGTGAGGAACTGCCAGTTAGCGAACTGTCAGACAAGCTAAAGACGATACCTTATGAGATCCTGACCTCGGTTTCTCCGAGGGTGAAGAGAGTATATTACAGGGAATAATTGCTCATCTTGCACATTTTATGTACTTTTGTGCCGTAAATAAATTAAATAAAGGTATGAGTCATAATTTATTGAAAGGAAAGAGAGGCATTATCTTCGGTGCGCTGAATGAGATGTCGATCGCCTGGAAGGTGGCAGAAAGAGCTGTAGAAGAAGGTGCAATCATTACGTTAAGTAATACACCGGTTGCCGTACGTATGGGCGAAGTGGATGCCCTGGCAAAAAAACTGAACGCAGAAGTATTGCCGGCGGACGCTACAAGCGTTGAAGACCTGGAAATGGTATTCTCAAAATCAGTAGAAATACTGGGAGGTAAAATAGATTTCGTATTACATTCTATCGGTATGAGTCCGAACGTACGTAAGAAACGTACTTATGATGATCTGGATTACGGAATGCTTGAAAAGACGTTGGATATATCTGCCGTATCTTTCCATAAGATGTTGCAGGTAGCTAAAAAGCAGGATGCTATTGCCCAAGGTGGTTCCGTTCTTGCTTTGTCATACGTGGCAGCCCAACGTACTTTCTTCGGTTACAACGACATGGCGGATGCCAAGAGTTTGCTGGAATCGATTGCACGCAGCTTCGGATATATCTATGGACGCGAAAAGGGTGTTCGCATCAATACGATCTCTCAGTCGCCTACAATGACAACTGCTGGTAGCGGTGTAAAAGGTATGGAGCACCTGCTGGACTTCTCCGATAAGATGAGCCCGCTGGGTAACGCTACGGCCGACGAATGTGCAGACTATTGCGTGATGATGTTCTCCGACCTTACCCGTAAGGTAACGATGCAGAACCTTTATCACGACGGTGGATTCTCAAGTATGGGTATGAGCCTTCGTGCCATGAACCAGTACAGCAAAGGATTAGAAGAGTTTACCGACGAAAACGGTAATATCATTTACGGCTAAAAACCGTAAAAAGCTGACAGATAACAGTTGACAGACAACAGGCACGCGGCTTTCTGCCGATCGATCTCCTGTTTTAACTGTCAACTGTCACTTGTCAACTGTCAACTAAAAAAGCTATGTTAATAAAGATCTACCCGGAAAATCCCAATCCAAGGGAAATAGACAAAGTTATCGAAGTTCTCCGCGACGGAGGTCTGGTAATTTATCCGACCGACACAGTCTACGCGATCGGTTGTGACGCCCTGAATGTGCGTGCTGTCGAAAAGATCTGCCAGATGAAAGGGATCAACCCACAGAAAAGCAACCTGTCCATCATTTGTTACGATCTTTCAAACCTGAGCGAATATGCCAAAGTGAACAACGCGGCATTCAAACTGATGAAGAAGAACCTGCCGGGCCCTTTCACCTTCATCCTTCCGACAAGCAGCGAATTGCCTAAGATATACAAGAACAGAAAGGAAGTCGGTATCCGCGTGCCTGACAATAACATCATCCGTACACTTGTCAAGGAACTGGGTAACCCGATCCTGACCATGTCTGTGCACGACGATGACGATATGATCGAGTATACCACCGATCCGGAGCTGATACATGAAAAGTATGAGAACCTGGTAGACTTGGTGATCGACGGAGGTTTCGGCGGTTTCGAAGCGTCGACGGTCGTAGATTGTACAACGGACGAGTTCGAGATCGTACGTCAAGGGAAAGGAATATTGGAATAGTTTCCGTATTATCCTGATTTATTCTTTATATTTGGAAATAATCAGGAATTATATGAAACAAATCTGCAAACACCTCATTTTGTTAGCCTTATTCCCCCTTTGCATACATGCACAGAATAAGGCTTACCATTTCGACCGGAATGGAATAGACCGTGAAGTACTGGAAAACTATCTGGATCGTTCCATCACGCTCTCCTGCGTATTAGCTCCAGGGAAAAACAGCGAAGAAGTATGTACGGACGATATCCGTATGATTAAAAACACCGGAGCCAAACTGATAGGCCGGGCAATCTTCCGTTGGGAAAACGAACGTATCCTCAACGATCCCGGATTCTGGTCTAAAGCACAAGCTATTGCGCAGGAATTACATGCCTACGATCCGGATATCATCTTTCAGGGATGCCTGTTCGAAGCCATTTCAGAAGATGTTAATACAATCCCTATCCCCGAATGGGTCTTCCAGTCGTACGGTATGAAACCGGAGAAGCGCAATTTTTCTTACAAAGACATGCTGAGTAAAGAAGGTAAATATGTGGATCACTGGCACAAAGGAGGCAGTGTTCCTGATATCAGCCGTACGGAAACCCAGCTATGGTTTCATTTTCTGGCCTGTTCTTATATCAACATCGGTTGCGAGGCTTTCCATTTGGGGCAGATCGAACTCATCGGTATGCACGATCCCAAGCGGGAATATTGGGCGAAGGTAATCGACCATATCCGCACCTATGCCGCGACTCACGCCCGTCGCCACTGGGTGCTTCTGGACGCACATACACCGAAAGGCGGAATGCTGAAAGACGGTAAAAGCCTGATCGATT
>ULWH01035034.1_pt1 | contig 34014 bp, 29 predicted proteins | sample 1960201 | NCBI WGS metagenome assembly ULWH01 (sample SAMEA4835808, study PRJEB28245) | human gut metagenome | biome: gut microbiome; material: fecal sample | place: Denmark | collected 2008
TCAAAGTGGAATAAATCCTCGGAATATATTTTATATCAATAAAGAATTGACTGATTTTGACTGTGTACAGGATTATCATGATTTGGAAACTTTGTTGAAACAGTATAAAGAAGCTTTGAATCCTGATGGGAAAGTTTGGTTGTTCATAGATGAAATACAAAATATATCTGGCTGGGAGCATTTTGTAAACTCTTATTCTCAGAACTTTATAGATAGTTATGAAATCTTTATCAGTGGTTCGAACTCGAAAATGTTATCGGGAGAATTGGCTACCCTTCTGTCCGGGCGATATGTGAATTTTGAAATATTTCCATTTAGCTTTCAAGAATATGCAGGCATAACCGGTAAAAGTGAGAGTAGACAAAGTTATATTGAATATATGGAAAGCGGGGCTTTGCCGGAGTTATTTATTTTGCCCAATAATGAAACCAAGCGTAATTATATCGCAGCAATAAAAGATACTGTCTTATTAAGGGATATTATTCAACGAAACAGTATAAAAGATCCGAAGTTGCTGGAAGATATTTTTATTTATCTCGTAAATAACGCCTCCAACCTGGTTTCGATCACTAATATTCTGAACTTCTTTAAAAGCAATAAAAGGAAAACTACTTATGATACAATATCTAACTATATAGGTTATATTGAGAATACTTTTTTGATTCATAAGGCTGAACGCTATGATATAAAAGGGAAAGATACTGTATCCGGTAATTGTAAGTATTATATTAACGATCTTGCATTTAAGAATTATCTTTATTCTGGTTTTGCCTACGGAATTGGTTATAAACTGGAAAATCTTATTTATTTACAATTGCGACGTTCCGGATATAATGTGTATGTGGGCGCGATGCGGGATAAAGAGGTCGATTTTGTGGCCAGTAAAGGTGATCGTATTATTTATTTGCAAAGTACGTATCTGCTTTCGGACGAACAAACTGTCCGTCGCGAATATGCTTCTTTGGAAGCGATTCAGGATAACTATGAAAAGTATGTTGTGTCTCTTGATGATTTTTCTTTTCCTTCCAATAAAGGGATACAGCATATTCAGGCTTGGAAGCTGACGGAAATTATCTGATTAACTTATAATGACACACGACAAACGAATGAAAAGCGCTTTTTACCTTATACTCTGTCTGTTAACTTTTGTGATGTGTAATAAACGCTCTGAAGTGTTGCCGCCTGAGTTAGTACATGCCGAATCTTTAATGTTGAGCCATCCGGACAGTGCTCTGGCTATTCTTGATTCAATGAAGATACCGTCTCCTGAAGATGAATTACAGTATGCTACCTGGTGTTTGCTTAGCACACAGGCCCGAGATAAAAATTATCTGAAACATACGTCGGATTCTTTAATAAATAGAGCTCTCGAATATTTTGAGAAGCAGGATGATCCGCTCAGGAAGGCAACAGCCTTGTATTATGAAGGACGTGTAAATTACGATATGAATAGGGCAGAGGAAGCTGCAACATTCTATTTACGTGCACGGGATGTAGCAAAGAATACAACGGATTATAATTTGCTCTGTTTGATAAATTCCCATCTGGGAACATTGTATCTTCATAGGGACTTATGTACTCAAACAACTGAAGCTTATAAACTAGCTCATGATTACTCCCTGTTATTGGGAGACAGTGCAACTATATCATACTCTTTTTCATATTTGGGGCGTGCTTCTATAATCTGTGGCGATATGGAAAAGGCTGTGGAATATTATAAGGAAGCCATAGATATTGCCGAAAAATGTCGAAGTCAAAGAGCTTTAACTTCGGCTTGTGCAGAAATAGCAATGGCATATACCAGAATGGGGGCACTAGATTCGTCTTTGTATTATCAGGTAAAATCACTAGGTATAGATGAAAGATCCGGTTCCCTTGATTTTTCACAGATACGTTTAGGAATAGGAGAGACATATCGGTTGATGGGGCAGTTTGATTCGGCTTATTACTATTTAGAAAGTGCGTTGAATACGACGAATGTATATGTCAAAAAAAATGCAAGCCAGGAATTATACTATTTGTATCGGGATTTCGGAAAATATAAAGAAGCGATAGCGCATAATGATTTATATCGAATGTATGTGGATTCGGTAGAGAATATTAATCGTAGTATGAAAGTGGCTGAAATACAGGCAAAATATGACCGGCAAAAGCTTTTAAATGAAAATAATCAATTGTTGATTCAGAAAAGTCATTTTATAAAAAGTGCTTTGTCCATTCTGATCTTATTGCTTATACTAATTGGTTCATTGATATTTGTCTACCAACGTAAATTATTGCGTAAAGAGCGTGATATTCAGAAAACGAAAAAGCAGTTGCAGTCTCATTTAGTTCATTTGCGTGAAAATGAATCTGTTATCAGAAAGAATGAAGGTTTGATCAAATCATTATCTTTGCAAATAGAAGAAAATACGGAACTGCAGGAGTCTTTGCAGGATAGAATTTTTGAAATTGAATGTATTCGCCAAAAGAATGAATCACTACTTGGTCAAAATAAGCTTTTACAGGAGAATATAGAAAACTACATTTATAAGTTACAGGAAAAAGGAATTGAGATAGAGACTTATGAATGTTTGGCAGTTCAAAATACAGTTTTGCATGACCGTGAAAAGTTCCTTTGTAACGAATTGGTAAAACGAATGGAAGTATTAAATAACCTGGCAGTATCTCCTCGTTATATAACAGATGATAAATGGACTGAAATCTTCGATTTAGTAAATATGGTCTATGAGGATTTAACTTATCGTCTGCAGAAAGATTTCCCCACATTAACGGATAGTGATCTCCGGATTTGTTGTCTGATTAAATTGCATCTGAGCAACCCCATTATAGCGACATTAACAGGAATTTCCTCTTCTTCCGTAACTAAACGGAAACAGCGTTTAAAAGAACGTATCAGCCAACATTTGGTTACTCCCCTGGATAGGGAAACTTCAGTCGACGCTTTTCTTTGGGAATATTGAAAAATGATTTGTCCGTATTTTATGGATATAATAGATGGTAATTGCTTTATTAATAGTATTTTATAATTTGTGGATGTCCACATTGATTCTATCCTTGTTTGTTGCAAAACACATATCTTTGTTATGTATTAATCATCTCAAATAATTAAAATCATGGTAAAGGGTAAAAAAATGTTTACATGGATTGTATGTGTATTTTTTGTACTTATTTTCAGTGGATTAATAGTACAGGATTTGTCTGCAAAGACAATGTCCGCAGTTACATTTGGCGGTTGGTGGACAGAAGGGCATCGTTCTGCTTCCGGAGTTGTTCCTATTTCTGCTGTTATTAATGGGGATATCTTATCTATTCAAAGTTCCAGCCAGCGTTCCGATATTGTTGTACGAATATCGAAAGATGGCATTGTTCTTTATGAAGCGAGAGTTTCGGCTTCAGAAGCAGAATATACTATGATTGATTTAGGTGGTTTAGATGCAGATACGTATGTTCTGGATCTGACAAACCAATGGGGAGATCACCTATATGGAATATTTGAAAAAGAAGGAAGTAATAGTCTATAGGTAATAAGATGTTTGCAAAGTGTTTTGAGAGTGTGTGAAACTGACTAACTATTTTGTTAGTGGTAAAATCAAGTGAATAGAGTTTATATTTCATATATAGGCTCTATTTTTTTATTTCCATTGATCCTTTTTATCTGATTTACCTTGCATTTTAATGGCTTTTTATAAATCATTTTTGGGTATATTTGAATGTTTATTACTTTAACTTTTATACGATTGATTTTTAACCAAAAAGAGGATTTACTTTTTAAACAAAACTTTTACAGCTTCTGTTCTATATGCAAATCGAAAGAAATATACTTCCTCTGTCTTTTCCTTGTACTAAAATGACTCTGGTCGGTATTTTAGGTGTTAAGTTAATCACAAGATAAATTTGTTTTATTATGGGAAGAATTGTGTATTTTCTTCATGCCATTGGTATGCTTTTTTTATTATCATCTTGTATAAAAGAAGATATGGATGATTGTGTAATAACACATACTGTAAAAGTATATGTAAAGGATAAGAATTATTCAAATATAGAGAGTGTTTTCCAGCTGGTAAAGAAAGATGAAAACTTGCCTTATCGTGCATTTATTAGTACGGTGCATTATCAGTTACGTGATATAAAAACCGGACAGATTGTTGAAGAAAAGTCAGATAATGCATTAAGTAGCAGTGACCAGTTCTATACAATTCAGTTCAATAATTTACCTCAGGGTGATTATAATCTTACTGTGTGGGGGAATATACAATCGGAAACGGCAACCGGTATTTTACATAATAATGGTAATGAGTTGACAGATACTTATGTTGCCAATAAAAATATCACTTTTACTTCCGAGCCTTTTTCCGACCTGTTAATGTTGGAGAGAGCTAAAGGTGATTTGCTTCTGCTTTGTTCGAATTTCCCGTCTGAGATAACACAGGTAGAAGAAAAAGTTACTTCATTATATGATACGGTAGATCCTTATTTGAAGTATACGGGGAATACGACTGTTCACAAAACGGGGCCTGTTAAACCTCTTATTGAGACTGTGCTGGCACCTTCTGTGGCGGGGGGAAGTTCGAAGTTACACCTTCGTTTCTTTTCCGGTACTTCCGGGAATGCATCTAAAGAACTTGTTGTTCCGGAAATACCTCTTATAATGAATCGAAATCAGGTAACTGCTGTGGAGGTTAACTATAATAAGATCACCGACGTATTGGAGATATGGACGTATGTCGATGGTGAGTGGACTATGATCCATCATTTGGATATCTTAAACACCAAATAATATATTCTTTTTTCTAGTTATTTACTTTAATAATTTCGGCTTATGAAAAGTGTTGTTTTTTTATCAGTAATTTCTTTACTGATGTTTGCCTCATGTTCAAATGAAGACAACGTAGATCCTGTAGAGAGTGAAAACGGTTCAGTTACTTTTGAACTGTCAGCAGTGAATGAAATAGAGAGTGGCTCGGTGACACGTGCTCCGGTTTATAGCCAGGAGGCCACCCAGCATGTAACCCAGGTGGATGTGTATGCTTTTAAAAAGAGTGGCTCGGATTATCTTTTTGAAAAATCGTACAATATTGCAGGCTGGACGGACGGTACGACTTTCAAACGTTTTTCCGTTCCGGAAGAGAACAAACTGGCTATGGGAGATTATAAGTTCCTGGCGGTTGGAGTCGGAGCGGATAATCAGTTTGCAATAACATCACCTACTGCTTCCACGACTAAGTTTGAAGATATGGTGGCTACTATTGCTACGACAGGTAACGAAACGGAGATCTTTGCCGGTTCTACCCCTTATACGATCATCGCCCAGGGTAGCCGTGTCAGTATCCAGATGACTCGTCAGATAGCCGGTGTTCTGGGATATTTTAAGAATGTACCGACAACGGTAGACGGAACTGCTGTTAAGTACCTGCGGCTTTCAGTATCGGCCACCAATAAAGTGACGAACCTTTCTACAGGTGCCGGATCGACAGCGGGAACCAGTCCGTACAATATTATCGATATCGACCTTTCTACACAAGGTACAGCGAATGATGTTTATACCGGAAATACGGTTGGGGCTGGTGTTATCAAAGTTGCGAATTCACAGCTTAGCGGTAAATATATGGTTCCTGTTAGTGCTATTACAATGACTTTGGGCTTGTATGATGCGAGTGGAACAGCTCTCAGGACATGGGCGGTTTCTTCTCCCGGAACAGGTACGAGCTTCGATATTCTGGCCAACCATTTCTATACGTTAGGTAGGAAAGTGACTGCAGGCAGTACTGTTGGAGATCCGGATGATCCGAATGATAACGATAATCCGATCGATTTGCTGACTGACCAAACAATCACCATCACTATCTCTCCTAACTGGGTGGCTATTCACGATTTGGTTCTACAGACTCCTTAAACTGAATGTCGTATGAATATTATGCGTCGGACAACAGATGTTTATTTTTGGGCCGCTCTCCTGGCTTCCTTATGGCTGGGAGGGTGTTCTACGGATGATATTCCTCTCGATCAGGAAGTCGGAACGGTTTCTGTTCCTTTGTCGATCATGGAAGAAGGGAGCAATCTCACCCGTGCGTTGGGAGATGCTACCCCTTCCGTGAATCGGGTATTGATCCTGCCGTTTAAAAAGACGAATGAATCCCTGGCGAATGATCCGGCCAATTTTGTACCGGATTATACAGCCGTCAAACAGATCGATCTAAATGCATTCCCTTTGAATACGGCTATGCTCCGGATGACTGCCGGCTCGACATACCAGTTAATGGTGATCGGTTATAACCGGAATGATTATGACTTCGCTAATCCGGCCGCTTCCGGCAGACGTTTCGACCTGGGAATATCCGGTCGGCCGTCGACCCTGGCCGATGTGAATTTGAAGTTGATCAATGCAACGGATGTTCCCGAACTGTTTTCCTGTATGGGTAATGGATATAATGGAACTGTTTCGGTTGGAGGATTATTTAAACCCGAGCTGGTAAATAATATAAAAGGGACGTTAAACAGGATTTCCAGTGGTTTAACGCTGAATATTACCAATATTCCCGCCTATGTGAGCTCTATTCGTTTGAGAGCCGAACAGCTGGTTACGGCAGTGAAGGCCGCTGATGGTACTCCTGTGCAATGGCAGGTTGTCGGTGACACCGGGGTAAGGACGCTGGGATTATTAGCTCCCGCATCCGGTAAAGTCACATTCAACATGTTTATGTTGCCTACTTTGGATGCACGTAAAACGCTTTTATATCTGGATGTTATTTATGCGGGTATTACGGAGCAGTACACGGTGAAGATTGCTGATGTCGCCAATGTTGTCTCCGGCAATCGAATAATATTCTCACCGAACCATTGGGTACGGATTGATGGTGATTACAACAAAATCAACTTGGGTTTTACCTTATCCAATAATATTAATCTGGATGATAATGCCTGGGATGGTATTCAAAACTATTAAAAGAGTAACGAAGATGAAGACATTTATTCTTGTTTGGGTTGGTTTACTTCCGCTCTTGCTTTTTGCTGCCTGTGAGAAGGAAGAATTGGTGCCCGTTGAAACGGAAAAGCCGGCAGAGACTCCTGATGACGGAGGCTCCGGTGTTGTCCCGGAGGGATATTTTGTAGTGACATTCTCACCGGAGAGCGGTATGACCCGGACTCCGGTGAGTGGCCTGGATGGGCGGGTTCGTCATCTTCGTTACCTTGTTTATAATGAATCTGGGACGTTTGTAAAGGAAAAAGAGGTGTTGCCTCTGACTTCCGGGACAACGACCTGGCCATTATCTGCCATAAGAGATACCTTGCCAAGGGGAGTCTATACGGCTGTTTTCCTGGGAAACACGGATAAGAACTTGTTCCCTTACCCTGTTACGGGCGGTGGACAGGGAGTGGCAGATGTGTTACTGAACTATAAAGGGCAGATGTCGGATGCACGTATCGTATTGCCCAACGGCCCTTTTTCCGATACGTCGGAATATTATGAGGCGAAGGTGAGTTTTTCGCCTGCTGCGCCGAATCCGAATATTGTGTTACAACGGATCATCGGAATGTTTAAGGTACACCGTAATTTTGTGGATGCACAGACAGCGCTTAACCAACTTGTTAACAATATAGTGACACAGATACAGTACAAGAATTATATACAAACTACGGTGGGAGGATCGGTAACAACCCCGGGATCATTACGTTATTTACTGAATCGTATACCTGCTCTTTCGCTTCTTGATAATGCGGTAAATATTGTAGCTGATGCTTTACTGATTCCCGTAGTCGATACGCTCTATAATTCTTTGCTAAAGGAACTTGTGAACCAGATAGGACGAGCATTGACCGGAAATGCTAATCAGCAGGGGGCACTTAGCGGAATCGGTGTTTTATTGAATCCCTGGGTGGGAGATTCAGCCCGTACGGCGGTTGTTAGTATAAATAATTTCCCCAAGTCGGTGGATCTGAGCAATAATGTGACTGCCTATTATACAGGTGTAAACCGCTTCAGATTTAATTTTACCGGAGGAAATGTTTACAGTGAAAAAGATATCCTTATCCGTGGTTTTCATGGTAGTTTCGATGTTCGCCGTATCAGTGCCATACGTGACGGGCTTATATCCGGTTTTCTGATTGAGAATACGATCGACGGGCCTCTTTTGCTGAATGGTGCTTTTATCGATATTACAGATCCGGTAACGGCTAACGTGGCGACGAATATGCGTTATAAAGCCGATTATTCCTTTGTCGACTTAGGGCTTAAATCATATACCCAGCAAACCGATGGAAACCATTCGCTTACGCTGAGTGTAAAACTTGGGAATATTGCGAATATCGATGGCATACTGGGAGGAATACCTTTGCTGAGTGCTATATTGAGTACAGTTCTGACTCCTATAAAGAATATTACAGTTTCCGTCCCTGTTAATCTACCCTTGCTGGGTGTGAATAACCTGCAATTGTCGGGTAGCTGGAGTGCGGTGACATCTTATTGATTTATCCATCTTTGACTTTCATATTTTCCGGGAAAAGAGGTTGTGGGGAATGAGGAGGCTTATAACTTTAAGTTAAAGTGTTACTTAGCTTTGTATACTTGAGCAAAAAAGCTACTTTTGCACGAGAATATAAAGGAATATATGGTGAAGGATGTATTATACAACCCCAATGCTAACTTAACCCTGAATGAAGTACGGGCTTTGTTGTTTCAACAGAGAATACTTACATTATCCACAGAGGCTTTGGCAAAGGTGGATCATAGCTATACTTTTTTGAAAGATTTTTCAGCGGATAAGATCATTTATGGGATTAATACAGGTTTTGGCCCGATGGCCCAGTACCGCATAGAGGATGATTCCCTGAAACAGTTACAATACAATATTATACGCAGTCATTCGACCGGGGCGGGTGCCCCGCTGTCTCCTTTGTATGTCAAGGCGGCGATGATTGCACGACTGATGACCTTTTTACAGGGGTATTCGGGTGTACATGTAGAACTGGTCGAATTGCTGGTTGAGTTTATCAACCGGGATATTTGCCCTTATATTCCCGAACACGGCAGTGTGGGAGCCAGTGGCGATCTTGTGCAGCTGGCGCATATGGCGTTGGCCTTGATCGGTGAAGGCGAGGTTTTCTATAAAGGTGAACGCCGTGATACGGCAGAGGTCATGAAGGAAACCGGACTGAAACCTTTTACTATGAAGATACGTGAAGGCCTGTCCGTAACGAACGGAACATCGGTCATGACCGGAATCGGTATGGTCAACCTGATCTATGCCAAACAGTTGCTTACCTGGTCGGTAATAGCTTCCGTGATGATGAACGAGATTGCGTCTTCGTATGACGACTTCATGTCGCCTGCCCTGAATGGCGTTAAACGGCATGAAGGGCAGCAGACGATTGCCCGTGCCATGCGTGAATGGGTGGCGGGAAGTTCTTCTGTCCGTAAACGTGAGAATGAATTATACTGCCGCCATACGGAAAAGATATTTGAACATAAGGTACAACCATATTATTCGCTGCGTTGTGTCCCCCAGATACTGGGCCCCGTATTCGATGAGATGGTCAATGCGGAAAAAGTACTGATCGACGAGCTGAACTCTGCCTGTGATAACCCGATCGTCGACCCGGAAACGGAAAATGTATATCATGGGGGTAACTTCCACGGCGATTATATCTCTTTTGAGATGGACAAACTGAAGATCGCCGTAACCAAATTAACCATGCTGACCGAGCGCCAGCTGAATTATCTGTTCCACGACCGTATCAACGGCATTCTGCCGCCGTTTGTCAATCTGGGTGTATTGGGACTGAACTACGGATTGCAGGCTTCCCAGTTTACGGCAACTTCCACAACGGCAGAGAGTCAGACCCTGTCGAATCCGATGTATGTGCACAGCATTCCGAATAATAACGATAACCAGGATATTGTCAGTATGGGGACAAATTCCGCCCTGCTGGCTAAAACTGTCATAGAGAATGGTTTCCAGGTGATGGCGATCCATTTTATGGCAATCGTGCAGGCAGTGGATTACCTGAAGATACAGGATCGGTTGTCTCCCCGTACAAAGGATATTTATAACGAAATACGTTCTTTCTTCCCGGTGTTTACCGAAGATACTCCCAAATACAAGGAGATCGAAACAATGATCGAGTGGTTGAAGAACAAGAATTTAGAACCGATTGCATGAAATACGCATTAGTAACAGGCGGAAGCCGCGGCATAGGGCGTGCCGTCAGTGTCAGGCTGGCGGAAATGGGATATGCCCTATTGATAAACTACCAGAGTAACGATACGGAGGCAGAACATGCCCTGCAACTTGTCCGCGAAAAAGGATCGGACGGCGAACTGCTGAAATTTGACGTAACGGATGCCGCAGCAGTGACTGCTGCCCTTAACGGATGGACGGAAGCCCATCCGGATGCCTATATCGAAGTGCTGATCAATAACGCAGGCATTCGCAAAGATAACCTCTTGCTCTGGATGACCGGAGAGGAGTGGCACCGTGTGCTCGATATCAGCCTGTCGGGTTTCTTTAACGTTACGCAGCCTTTATTGAAAGACATGCTGGTAAAACGTTTCGGGCGGATTGTCAATATCGTTTCCCTGTCAGGGATAAAGGGGATGCCGGGACAGACCAATTATTCGGCGGCTAAAGGTGGTATTATTGCGGCAACCAAAGCGCTGGCGCAGGAAGTTGCCAAGAAGAAGGTCACGGTAAATGCTGTTGCTCCCGGCTTTATCCGTACGGATATGACGGGCGATCTGGATGAAGCGGAGCTGAAAAAACTGGTGCCTGCAGGCCGCTTCGGCGAACCGGAAGAGGTGGCCGCCCTGGTGGCTTTTCTTGTTTCGCCTGCCGCCTCGTATATTACCGGCGAAGTGATTTCAATAAACGGAGGATTATATACCTGATAATAAAGATATATGAATAGAGTTGTTATTACAGGAATGGGTATTTACTCCTGCATCGGAAAAAATCTGGAGGAGGTAGAGGCTTCATTATATAAAGGGAAATCGGGTATCGGTATCGATCCGGTTCGCAAAGAATTCGGATACCGCTCGGCATTAACGGGACTATTGGATAAACCGAACCTGAAAGGCGTACTGGATCGCCGTCAGCGTATCGGTCTTCCCGAACAGGGCGAATATGCTTATCTGGCAACGGCCGAAGCTTTTGCACAGGCGGGGATAGACGAAGAGTATCTGTTGAACCACGAAGTCGGTATCCTTTACGGAAACGACAGCAGTACGGCTCCTGTGATCAATGCGGTGGATATCATCCGTGAGAAAAGAAATACGGCGTTGGTCGGTTCCGGCTCTATCTTTCAGAGCATGAACTCGACGGTGACGATGAACCTGTCGGTTATTTTCAAGCTGCGGGGTGTCAACTTTACGATCTCCGGTGCGTGTGCCAGCGGTTCTCATGCCATTGGGATGGGATATTTCCTGATCCGTTCGGGTATGCAGGATTGTATCGTATGCGGAGGAGCGCAGGAAGTGAATATGTATTCGGTCGGTAGTTTCGACGGACTGGCGGCTTTCTCTGTCAGGGAGGACGAGCCCGGAAAGGCATCGCGCCCGTTTGACAAACACCGTGACGGACTGGTTCCCAGTGGGGGAGGGGCGACCGTTATCATTGAAAGTTACGAGTCGGCCAAGCGACGGGGAGCAAATATCCTGGCGGAAGTGGTAGGCTATGGTTTTTCTTCCAACGGCGAACATATTTCCGTTCCGAACGTAGACGGGCCGCGCCGCTCACTCGAAATGGCATTGAAAGATTCGGGACTGGCTGCCCGCGATATACAATATGTAAATGCACATGCTACATCCACTCCGTTGGGCGACCTGAATGAGGCGAAGGCTATTGCTGCCGTCTTCGGGGAAACATTCCCGTATGTCACCTCTACCAAGTCGATGACCGGGCATGAGATGTGGATGGCCGGGGCAAGTGAAGTGATCTATTCCATGCTGATGATGCAGAACGGGTTTATCGCTCCCAATCTAAACTTTACGGAACCCGACGAGGCTTCTGCCTTGTTGAACATTCCGGCGGAAACGAAACAACTGGAGTTCGATACGTTCCTGTCCAACTCGTTTGGCTTCGGAGGAACCAACTCTACATTAATAATCAGGAAATTCAAATCTTAGCAGACAATAAACAAATGGCAAGCACAGAATTAATTCAAAAGATCAACGAGAAACTATCGGAGGAGTTCGAAATAGATATAGAACTGATACAGCCCGATGCCCCGTTGATGCAAACACTCGAACTCGATAGCCTCGACCTGGTGGATATGGTCGTACTGGTAGAGCACAACTTCGGCTTTACCCTGAAAGCGCAGGACTTTATCGGGATTAAAACATTTCAGGACTTCTACGACTTTATTGACTCACGTGTGAATGGGTGATAGTAACGATACAGGCTGGAAAGGTAAAACGCGCGGAGGTTCTTTCGGTTACCTCTTCTTCATTCTCTTGATAAAAGGGCTGGGGGTAAAGGCGGCGTATGCGTTTCTTTGTCTGGTCGTGGTCTATTTTGTACCGTTTGCCCCGAAGGCGACCTGTGCGATCTGGAAATATGCGCGGCAAAGGCTGGGTTACAGCCGTTTCCGTTCCGCGTGCTTTCTGTTGAGGAATTATTACCGGTTGGGACAAACCCTGATCGATAAAGTGGCGGTCGGTGCCGGGATGGCTAAACAATATACTTTTGACTTCGGTACGCAATATTCCGATTTCCTGGAGGTATTGAACAGGAACGAGGGAGTAGTGATGATCGGTGCCCATGTTGGCAACTGGGAGATCGGCGCCCCTTTCTTCGACGATTACGGGAAGAAGATGAATATTGTGATGTTCGATGCCGAATATCAGAAGATAAAAGAGTTACTGGAGAAGAATACGAACGGAAAGAACTACAAGGTTATCCCTGTAAATGAAGATAATCTGACACATATATTCCGGATCAGGGATGTTCTGGCCAACGGGGAATATGTTTGTTTCCAGGGAGACCGCTATGTGGAGGGCACGCAGACTTTTAAGGAAACTTTCCTCGGTGCGGAAGCCTCTTTTCCTGCCGGCCCTTTTCTGCTGGCATCCCGTCTGGGGGTACCTGTCGTATTTTATTTCGCTGTGCGTGAGAAAGGAATGCACTATAAGTTTAACTTTGTACTGGCGCAACCGGAGAAGCGCGTCAAAGGGGTGGTTCCCGGACAGGGATTGCTGAAACAGTATGTCTCGGCGTTGGAATCGGTAGTGAAACAATCTCCGGAACAATGGTTTAATTACTATGACTTCTGGAAATAACAGATAGAATAAGAGAGAACATGGAATTATCATCTCCTCAAAAAGAAATATACGCAAAGGATCGTTTTTCGGCTGTACAGGCGCAACGTCTGGCACAGGAGATCGCTTTTGGCCCGGTAGTCTTCCAGGTGTCGCGCCTGATGGTTAAATTCGGGATCTTCGGAATGCTCCGCGAAGCACAGGGCGGCCTGACGATGGATGAGATTGCGGAAAAGACAGGCCTTTCCCATTATGCCGTACAGGTGTTGTTGGAATCGTCGTTGACGATCGGTACGATCCTGTTGAAAGACGGGCATTTCCATCTGGGAAAAGCCGGATGGTTCCTGCTGAACGATGAAATGGCCCGGGTCAATATGGATTTCAACCACGATGTGAACTATCTGGGACTGTTCCGGTTGGAAGAGGCTTTGCTGAATGGCAAGCCCGAAGGCCTGAAGGTTTTCGGTAACTGGCCGACCATTTACGAAGGACTGTCCAGCCTGCCGGAAAAGGTGCAGGAGAGCTGGTTCGGTTTCGACCATTTCTATTCCGACAACTCCTTTAAGCAAGCTCTGGAGATTGTTTTTGCCAATCCGGTGCGTACGTTACTGGATGTAGGCGGCAATACCGGGCGTTGGGCGACGCAATGCGTGGCTTATTCGCCGGAGGTGGAAGTGACTATTATGGATCTGCCCCAGCAGTTGGAGATGATGCGTGAACAGACCCGGGAGCTGGAAGGGGCCGACCGTATTCATGGCCATGCAGCGGATTTGTTGGACGACGGAACAAGTTTCCCTCAGCCATTCGATGCCATCTGGATGAGCCAGTTCCTCGATTGTTTCTCGGAGGAGCAGGTACTGAGCATCCTGTCACGTGCAGCCCGGTCGATGGAAGCAGGCAGCCGCCTGTATATCATGGAGACTTTCTGGGATCGTCAGCGTTTCGAGACCGCTTCTTATTGCCTGGCGCAGACCAGCCTTTATTTTACGGCAATGGCCAACGGCAACAGCAAAATGTATTATTCCGCTGATATGGCCCGCCTGGTAGAAAAAGCCGGACTGGCGATCGAACAGATACATGACGGCTTGGGGCTGGGACATAGTATTATGCAATGTAAACTGAAATAGATATGGCAGCAATCTCATTCGATACCCCATTACTGTCCGGTGACGAGTTGCTGGATCTGATCCCGCAGCGTGCGCCGATCGTGATGGTTGACCGTTTTTTCGGGATGGACGACAACGGGTCTTATACCGGATTGAAGGTAGAGGACTCGAACCTGTTTTGCCAGGACGGGCAACTGGATGAATGCGGCATAACGGAACATATCGCCCAATCGGCTGCCGTAAGGGTGGGCTATCTCTATCGGTGTGCGGGCGAAAAGATCCCGGTCGGTTTTATCGGCTCGGTGAATAAAATGAACTTCTATGCTTTGCCGCAGGTGGGGGACGAATTGTATACCACGATCCGGGTAGAGCAGGAGATTTTTGATATAACGCTTATCTCGGCCACCGTACAGGTGAATGGCATTACGGTAGCCGAAGGTCAGCTTAAGATATTTCTAAAGAAAGACGCATGAGACGGATGAAAATACAGGAAGCGGCATTGACCAACCGCACGACTTTGCGGGTCAGGTTCAGCGAGGTAGATTCGATGGAAGTCGTTTGGCATGGCGAATATGTCCGCTATATGGAAGACGGGCGGGAAGCCTTCGGTCGCCAGTACGGTATCGGCTATACGGAGATACGGGATGCCGGCTATGTAGTTCCGATCGTCGAACTGAACATCCAGTATAAGCAATCGCTGAAATACGGTGAGTCGGCTATTGTCGAGACACGGTATATCCGGACGGAAGCGGCTAAGATCCTTTTCGAATATATAATCTTTCGCGAAAGCGACGGGGCGGTGATGGCTACCGGTTCCAGTACGCAGGTTTTCGTGGATAGCCGCACGGGGGAGCTGGAATTGAATAATCCGGACTTTTATCAAGCGTGGAGAGAGAAATGGAATATCGGATAAACAGCTATATAACCGCCGGCTCGATCATCAGTTCGCTGGGCTTCGGCACGGAAGAAAATTTCTCCCGCATCCGTGAATACCGTTCGGGTATTGCCCGGGTGGAAGATACTGCCCTTTTCGATACGCCTTTTATGGCGGCACGGATAGATAATATCCGGCTGAAGGCACTGGCACAGGAGCTGGACGGCTACACCCGGATGGAGCAACTCTTTATCTTGTCCTTGTCGGATACGATCCGGCAGAGTGGCATCGATCCTGCCGATCCGGGCTGCGGGCTGATTCTTTCCACGACGAAAGGTAATATCGATGGATTAGCTGCCAGCAGGAATGAGCACTTGATTACGCTCGCAATCGACACTCAATTACGGTCGCAATCGGCACCCGATTACGGTCGGAATCGACACCCGATTGGGGAAAGCGCGACCGCGTCCTCTGGGCTTTTCGGGATGGCGATGCGTGTTGCCGGCTATTTCGGTTGTGTGAATGAACCGATTGTCATTTCCAATGCCTGTATCTCCGGGGTATCTGCGTTGATAGTGGCTTCCCGGTTGATAGAAGCCGGGAAATATAAACATATACTGGTGGCCGGAGGGGATCTGTTGACCCGCTTTGTTGTCACCGGCTTTCAATCTTTTAAATCGGTCAGTCCGGAGATCTGTAAACCCTATGATAAGGTACGTGACGGCTTGTCATTGGGGGAAGCCTGCGGATCTGTGCTGGTGACTTCCGACCGGGGATTGGTCGGGGAGGAACAGCCGGTTAGTATAGCAGGCGGTTCCATCACCAACGATGCCAACCATATTTCGGGGCCTTCGCGAACCGGTGACGGCCTGTATTATGCGATCAGCCAGGCGATGGATGAGGCTGGCTTGCAACAGGAAGCCATTTCTTTTGTCAATGCACATGGGACGGCGACCTTGTATAACGATGAAATGGAATCGAAAGCGCTGCATTGGGCGGGGCTCGATCATCTGCCGCTCAACAGTATGAAATCCTACTGGGGGCATACGCTCGGTGCTTCCGGCATTATCGAAGTGATTGCCTGTGTGGAGGAGCTTCGTAGCGGTGAGGTGTTCGGGACATTCGGGTTTGAAACCTGCGGGGTTCCTTATCCGTTATCGGTAAGTGCGGTGCATAGGAAGGTGGCGATGGCGCATTGCGTGAAAACGGCGTCAGGTTTTGGCGGGTGTAATGCGGCGGTTGTGCTGTCGTTGGAAGGGGAGAGCTTTGACACACCCCCTGCCCCCTCTCGAGAGGGGAAAGGATACTCACGGCGCACGGTAACGATAGAGCGGGGGATGATCGTGCTGGATGGAGAGGTGCTTCTGGAAACGGAACCGGCGGGGGCGTTTGCTACCTTTATCCGTGCTGCTTATAAGTCTTTAGCGTTGGATGACCGGAAGTTTTATAAGATGGACGATCTGTGTAAACTCGGATATATCGCGGCAGCCTGTCTTTTTGCCCAGAACGGGGGGGAAACGGGATATGAACCCGGCGAAGTCGGAATCATATGCGCAAATGCTTCTTCCTCGATGGATACGGATCTGAAACATCAATATATTATCGATACGATGGGCGATCGGGAAGCAAGCCCGGCTGTGTTTGTCTATACCTTGCCGAATGTGGTGCTGGGCGAACTCTGTATCCGCTATAAGATACAGGGCGAGAACACTTTCTTTATCAATAATCGTTATCCGGAATCTTTCATCCGCGACTACGCCGCGCTGGTGATGCGGAAACAGAAACTGCGTGCCTGCCTGACCGGTTGGTGCGAGTTGACGGGAGACCGGTATGAGGCCCGTTTCGACTGGCTGGAACAAACAACGATAGCTAACGAATAATTAAAGAACAAACGATATGGAACAATTAATGCAAGAATTGAAAGAAGCGCTGATCGAATCGCTGAACCTGGAAGATATCACCCCGGATGAGATCGATAACGAAGCACCTCTTTTCGGAGATGAAGGGCTGGGGCTCGACTCGATCGACGCACTCGAAATCATTCTGATCCTGGAACGCAACTACGGCATTCGTATTGCGAATCCGGCTGAAGGTAAATCTATCTTCTATTCTGTGCGTACGCTGGCTGACTTTATCACTGCAAACCGTACGAAATGAGAATCTGCGTCACAGGCATCGGTTGTGTGTCCGGCATCGGTCTGAATGTGGAGAAACATCTTCGCTCGTTTCGTGACGGGCGGGATGGACTGGGGGCTGTTACGCTTTTTCCTACATGTCATGAAGAACCAGTCTCCGAAGTGAAGCGTACGAATGAGGCTTTGAAAGAACAACTGGGTATTCCCGTATCCGCTGCACTGTCGCGCACGGCTTTGCTGGGAATGACGGCGGCTTTCGAGGCGCTTGCCGACTCCGGGCTGGATCTCTCCGATCGGGATCGTCCCCTTCGCGTCGGCCTGATCTCTTCTACCTCTACCGGAGGTATGGATCTGACAGAGTTTTTCTACCCTTCCTTCCGGGAAAATCCGGCACAGGGTCGGTTGCGGTATGTCGCTTCGCACGATGCGGGTGACAGTACGGAACGGATCGCTTCTTTCCTGGGGATTACCGGATTTCGTACAACCGTCAGTACCGCCTGTTCGTCTGCCGCCAACGCGATTATGCTGGGTGCCCGGATGATCCGGCAGGGGATGCTCGATGTTGTGGTCGCCGGAGGAACGGATGCACTGTGCAAGTTTACTTTAAACGGCTTCGCTTCGCTGATGATACTCGATAAAAAGCCTTGCCGTCCTTTTGATGTCTCGCGTGCCGGGTTAAATCTGGGCGAGGGGGCCGGTTATCTGGTGCTTCAGTCGGAAGCAACGGTCGGTAAAACTCCTTATTGCCTCTTATCCGGTTACGCCAATGCCAATGATGCTTTCCATCAGACGGCTTCTTCTTCCGAAGGTACGGGTGCTTTCCTCGCCATGAAAGGCGCTTTGGACAAGGCCGGCCTGCAACCGGAGGAGGTGGATTATATCAATGCGCACGGAACAGGCACACCAAACAACGATGCTTCCGAGAGCCAGGCGATTCGCCGCCTTTTCGGGAACCGGATACCGCCTTTCAGCTCGACGAAAGCCTTTACCGGGCATACCCTGGGGGCTGCCGGAGCCCTCGAAGCCGTATTCAGCGTACTCTCTTTGGAACGGGGTATCCTTTATCCAAATCTGAACTTCACTGCACCGATAGAGGAAATGGGATTAATCCCTGTTACCCGTTATCAGGAAGAAATATCCCTGCGTTCGGTATTGTCTAACTCTTTTGGTTTTGGAGGGAACAACGCTTCCCTGCTTTTCCGGAAATACGATAAATAGGTTATGCTTACGAAACCGGTTTATATAGATAAGGCGGCAGCCTCTTTTGAACGGACGGACGATGGTTACGCGCTGAAAGAGCCCGACTATAAGTTCCTGATCCCGAATGCCACGCTTCGCCGCCGGATGAGCCGCATGGTTCGTATGGGGGTGGCAACCGGGTTACAGTGTCTTGAAGACGCAACGGCTCCTGTCGATGCGATCCTGACGGCTACAGGCCTGGGATGTCTGGCCGATACGGAAAAGTTTATGAATACGATACTGGATCATAACGAGGAGCTGCTTACCCCTACGGCCTTTATCCAGTCCACTTTCAATACGATCGGGGCACAGATTGCCCTGCTTACCGGAAACCATAGTTACAATACGACCTATGTGCACCGTGCTTTCTCTCTGGAAAGCGCTTTGCTCGATGCCGCTTTGCTAGTCCAAGAGGAAGAAGCGCAGTCTGTTCTGGTAGGGGCGGTCGATGAAATGACACCGACGCTGCAAACGATCCTCGGCCGTTTGGGTTTGTGGGAGAAGAACAAGCCGGGAGAAGGGGCGGCATTCTTCCTTTTGTCGGGGAACCGCTCACCGCAATGCGTGGCGGAGCTCCGGGATATGGAATTGTTCAACGGCCGTTTTACGGAAGAAGAGATAAAGGAGCGGATGACCGCCTTCCTGCTTCATAACGAAGCAAGCGATGCAGAGGTGGTCTTTCCGGATGAATACAAACAATATTGCGGCGAATATCCGGTAGCGATGTCCTTTGCTTTGTGGCAGGCCTGTCACTGCGTGCAGGAGACGGATGCCCCGCGTTCGATCCTGCTGTACAACTCTTTCCTGGATAATCACTCGTTTCTATTGATAAGAAGGGTATAGTCTATGGGGTGGCTGGTCTTTATAGCGGTTTTGAGCGGTATCGGTGCTTTTCTCTTTTATGCCTCTTACAGCATTCGTTCAGGGGTATATGTGAAAGCCCTGTGCCGGGGAAACACCGATAAGCGCGTTGTCTGCCTGACATTCGACGATGGCCCCGATCCCCATTATACGCCGCAGGTACTCGATGTACTGAAAAAGTATCAGGTGCGGGCAGCCTTTTTTTGCATCGGGGCGAAGGTACGGGAAAACCCTGCCGTGATGGAACGCATCGTATCGGAAGGGCATCATGTCGGTAACCACTCCGACAACCATACCTGGAAGTTCCCGCTGCTTTCCCGCAAAGAAATGTGTGAAGAAGCGGAACGGTGCGAAAAGGCCTTGTTGAAACATACCGCTCCGATCCTTACCTTCCGTCCCCCTTTCGGTGTGACCAACCCGACGGTAGCCCGCCTGGCGAAAGACCGCCCTTATACAATAATCGGTTGGAGCATTCGTTCTTTTGATACGCGTAAAGAGTCTGAAGATAAGGTGTTTCGCCGTATTATCAGGCAGGTCAGGCCGGGGGCTGTTATCCTTCTGCACGACCGCTTACCCGGATGTGCTTCCCTGCTGGCTCGTTTACTTGAATACCTGAAGACAATAAATTATGAGGTGATCCCTCTCGATAAAATGTTTGATATACCTGATCCGAATGAAAAAGAAGATGAATAGATATTATATATGCCTGTTTTTGTTTATAACCTTCTGTTTGCCGGTAGCCGCGCAAGAGGAGTTAACCCCGCTGGCATCCGTTACCGCGTTTCAGGAACGGCTGAAAAAGGAAGCGTCGTCGCTTTCTTCCATTGAAAGCGACTTCACGCAGGAGAAATTCCTGGATGTCTTTAACGAGAAGATCGTATCGAAAGGCCGTTTCTATTATAAGCAGGAGAATATGATCCGGATGGATTACACCTCTCCGGTAGATTATCAGATCATTATAAACGGGCAGAAGTTGAAGATCGTTTCCGAAGGGAAAAGCAATGTGGTCAACCTCGGTTCCAACCAGATGATGAACGAGATGAAAGGAATGCTGGCAGCCTGCATGATCGGCGACCTGACGGTGATGTCGTCGGCTTACCGGCTGGAATATTATGAATCCCCTTCCCTTTATGTGGTGAAGATCCGTCCGGTTTCCAAGAGCGTACAGGCTTATATCTCGGAGATCATCATTTCGATAGATAAGAAAGATATGTCCGTACAGACTCTGCGTTTGTCGGAGAATGCAAAGGATTATACGGAATATCATTTTACGAACCGGAAATACAATACACTGGCCAGTGATGAAATGTTTGTTATCCGTTAGTCTCTGCTTGTTGCTGGTCTGTTGTTCGTGTGCCCCTTCCATTACACGTGAATGCCGGAAAGGGGAAACTGTGTCCGCAACGAAAGGGCAATTTCCACCTATGATAGATGCCTCTTCCCGCTTGTGTAAATACAATATGACAATCGACTTTATGCGGAAGCACTTCAGCGGGCTGTTATTGGTGAAGGAGACGGAGGCGGGTACCTACCGTACGCTGTTCAGCACGCATTTCGGACTGAGCCTTTTCGACCTGGAGATTGGTTCGGATAGTCTGACGGTACATCACTGCATCGAACCGTTGAATAAGAAAAAGATACTGTCTCTGTTCTATCGCGACTTCTCGGTCCTTTTCGGTTTGAACATACCGCTGGAAAATAAGGTGACTGTTTATAACTGCACTGACCCGCAGACAGATATCGTATATAAGCTATCCACTCCCGGCTTCAAAGGTTATTACCGGATAGACGGTGTGGAAAATCGTATGCGGGAGATCAAACTCGGTTCCGGCCTGCGCAAAACCACTTTCCGCTCTTTCCCGGACAGTTCCGGACAGGAAGCAATCCGTATCAGGCATACGGGACTGAAGCTTTCCATCGGGTTGGATGCGTTCAATTAAGAAATTTTTCATCATTCTGATTATCTGAGGAAAGGGATATTGTATAGCAAGGGTTAATACCTTCAAAAAGATTCGAAACTGACCAACATAATAGAAAAACTTCCCTACCTTTGTCACACTAAATGCATATTGGAAAGGGATGTTGACTAACTTTTATACGATAGAAGCTATTGCAGAACAAGGCGGGGAATATAATTGTACGATCCGGCTGAATCCGCTACATGATGTTTATAAAGGGCATTTTCCGGGTATGCCGGTGGTTCCCGGTGTTTGTATGCTTCGTATAATTAAGGAATGCATGTCGACAATCTTAGATACCCCGGTTCGCTTTCAGACGGTAACCAGTTGCAAGTTCCTTTCTGTGGTAAATCCATCGGAGCAGGAGTTGCTGGACTTTATATTTTCATTGAAGGATTCAAACAGGCTACAGGTTACAGCCAATGCAGGCGGAGTAACTGTGCTGAAACTAAAAGCAACGATTGTGGCAGAGTAACGACTTATAAATGGTAACAAATACTACACATACATTTCCGGAATATCATCAGCAGGAAAGTCGATCGGTTATTGTGATCCCAACCTATAATAACGGGGGGACACTCGGTCAGGTACTGACAGATGTATTGGCTTATTCATTTCCTGTCATAGTGGTGAATGACGGTTCTACGGATAATACGTTAGAGGTTCTGAAAGGATTTCCCGGGATACGTGTAATCAGTTATCCTGACAACCAAGGAAAAGGATATGCCTTGAATACCGGATTGAAGGCTGCTACGGAAGCCGGTTACCGTTATGCGATTACCCTTGATTCGGATGGGCAGCATTATGCGGATGATATACCTGTTTTCTTGAAAGAAATAGCCCTTTATCCCGATAGTTTGCTGATCGGAGCCCGTAATCTGGCTTCCGATAACATGCCCGGGAAAAATACCTTCGCCAATAAATTCTCTAATTTCTGGTTTACACTGGAGACAGGCATCCGGCTGTCGGATACGCAGTCGGGCTTTCGGCTTTATCCTTTGCACAAGCTGAAGAAGATGCATCTTTTCACTACGAAATATGAATATGAACTGGAAATAATCGTACAGGCTGCTTGGAGGAATATACGGGTGGCGAATGTACCGATAAAGGTGTATTATCCGCCGGCAGGGGAAAGAATCAGCCATTTTCGTCCGTTGCGCGACTTTACGCGTATCAGTTTGCTGAACTCGGTGCTCGTCCTGATCGCCTTGTTATGGTACTGGCCGTGGAAATGCGTGCGGAGTGTGACGAAAGAGAATGTGAAGAAGTTTGTCGCTAAGAATATTACGCATTCTCCGGAGTCGAATGTCCGGATCGCGTTGGCGGTCATGTTCGGCGTGTTCATGGGGATTGTTCCGATCTGGGGATATCAGATGATCGTTGCCGGGGTGCTGGCACATTTTATGGGGCTGAACAAGGTCATTACCATTGTGGCCTCGAATATCAGTATCCCGCCTATGATCCCTTTCCTGCTGTTTGGCAGTTATGTGACGGGCGGCTGGGTGCTGGATCAGCCTGTGACGCTGACGTTGCACGAGGTTACTTTTGATACGATCAAAGATTCGCTGCTACAATATCTGGCCGGGAGTATGGTTTTTGCCGTTATCTGCGGATTGCTGGCCGGCTTTGTTTGTTTAACGTTGCTTTCGTTGTTCAGGAAACCTGAACGTATTGCCGGATGAGTAAGTTGTTTATTCATATATATAATTATCTGGAACGCCATACGGCTCTCCGTTACCTGTTACTGGCCGGTAGCTTTTTGCTGATGCTTTTCTTTGCCGTACAGGTGAAATTCGAGGAGGATGTAACCCGTTTCTTTCCTGATACGCAGGATGCAAGGAGTACGGAGATCGTTTTTCAGAATCTGAAAGTCAAAGACAAGATCATCGTTATGTTATCGTCTGCCGATACAGTTTCCGGTGCGGTTCCGTCCGATCGGTTGATCGAGGCGGGTGATTTGCTGAAAGACAGTTTGCTGGCTGAGGCCGGTTCCGAATACATCACGGATATATTCTCGGAAGTGGATGAGAATATGATCGGGAAAGTGACTGATTTCATTTATGATAATCTGCCGGTTTTCCTGACGGAGGACGATTATGCCCGCATGGATTCTGTACTGACGGCCGATGGGATAGAACGCCGTATGCGTAGTAATTATCTGCATTTACTATCTCCTGCGGGAGTCGCTTTGAAAAGTATATTACCCCGTGACCCGGTAGGGCTGGGGACTACCTCGCTGGAAAAGTTGCGCGATTTCCAGATGACGGCTAATTATGAGATCTATGACGGGCATATCTTTTCGAGGGATATGTCTACCCTGTTGCTTTTTATTACTCCGCATTACGGGACGGGAAGTACCGGGAAGAATGAGTTCCTGATCGATACGATCGAGAAGCAGCTAAGGGAGACGATGGACACGTATCCCGGTGTGAAAGCAGAGTATTTCGGCGGGCCGTCGGTCGGTGTATATAATGCCCGGCAGATCAAGTCGGATACGATGCTGACGATGACGATCGCGCTGATTATCATCATTGTTTTTATCACGTTGGTATTCAAGAGCCGTTCGGCGGTGATCCTGATTATATTGCCGGTATTGTACGGGGCTGTGTTTTCGCTGGCTCTGATCTATTTCCTGAAAGGGTCTGTCTCGGCTATTGCTATCGGAGCAGGGGCGGCGGTGTTTGGGGTGGCACTGAGTTATTCCATTCATGTGCTGTCGCATTTTAATCATGTTTCGTCTATCCGGCAGTTGATCGAGGAGCTGGCTTATCCGCTTACTGTGGGTAGTTTTACGACGGTCGGCGCTTTCTTCGGGTTGGTTTTCACCAGTTCCGATTTGTTGCGTGACTTTGGGCTGTTCTCATCGTTGGCGCTGATTGGAACCACCTTCTTCTGTCTGGTGTTCCTGCCGCATTTCCTGAAAGTGAAGGAAGGGCATGAGGAGTCGGGGAGGGTTCTCCGTTTTATTGAGAAGATTAACGGGTATGCGTATGAAAAGAATAAGCCGTTGGTTATTACGATCGTAGTTGTCTTCTTTGTGTCTCTTTATATGTCGGGGAAGGTGACGTTCGACAGTAATATGATGAACCTGAGTTTTGAGCCGGCTAACCTGAAGGCGGCCGAACAACGTTTGAACGACCTGTTCCAGTCGGATAATAAAACGACGCTTTTCGTATCGGTCGGAAGCACCCCCGATGAGGGGCTACGGCATTATGCCGAAACGAACCGTAAACTGGATTCGTTGAAAGCAGAGGGCAGGATCAAAGAATTCGCTTCTGCTGAAAAGATATTTATCCCTTATGCGGAACAACAGCGCCGTATTGAACGCTGGAATAGTTATTGGACGGAGGGACGGAAAACGCAGGTAAGGGAGGATATTAAAAACGGGGCTGCGAAGTACCATTTCCGCGAAGATACCTTCCATGATTTCTTTGCCCTTCTAGATAAACAGTATCTTCCCTGTGACTTTACTGCGGGTGATTCTTCTTTACCTCTATTGGACAGTTGGGTTTCTTCAGCTGATTCCCTGTCTATGTTTATTACACAGGTACGTCTGAATGAGGAGGATAAAGAGACTGTCTACGACCGTTTTGCGGGTAATGACGGATTGGTGATTTTTGATCGCGGGTATTTTGCCAATAAATGGGTGTCTGCCATTAACGACGACTTTTACCTGATACTGTATATCTCTTCGTTCCTTATCTTCTTTGCTTTGCTGATCTCCTATGGACGGATCGAACTGACCTTGATGACTTTTACGCCGATGGCTGTCAGTTGGGTGATTATCCTGGGGTTGATGGCGGCTACCGGAACGCAGTTCAATATCGTGAATATTATCCTTTCCACCTTTATTTTCGGCTTGGGGGATGATTTCAGTATCTTTATTATGGACGGCCTGCAACAAGAGTACCGGACGGGGAAGAAGATGCTGACTTCCCATAAGACGGCTATATTTTTCTCTTCATTCACTGCTGTAGTGGGGCTGGGGGTACTGGTCTTTGCCAAACATCCGGCATTACAATCCATTTCGGTGATCTCGATCCTGGGAATGATCTCCGTAGTGCTGGTGTCTTACACTATTCTACCGATTCTGTTCCGCTTCTTTATCTCCGGGCCGGCATCGAGGGGTAATTTCCCTTATACGCTCTCCGGCTTGCTGGTTACGGTCTGGTTCTTCGGGTTGTTCGTTGTCGGTTGCCTGTTGATGATGGGGGTTGCCCTTCTGCTGATATTACTTCCGGTGAAGCGGCGGAAAAAGAAGCAAGTGTTCAGCCGGATCATGATGTATATGTTGCGTATCTTCCTGAAAGCGGCCTGGATTGCCCGGCGTGAGAATATCAATCCGGGAAATGAAACGTTTGAGAAGCCGGCGGTGATCATTGCCAACCATCAGTCTTTTGTCGATATCCTGGTAATGCTTTCACTGGCTCCGAAGCTGGTGATGGTGACGAACAGGTGGGTCTGGCATTCTCCTGTCTTTGGAAAGATCGTACAGTATGCCGACTTTGTACAAACGGAAGATGGGTACGAAAAGGTATTGCATCATCTTCGGGACAAGGTGGCGCAGGGATATTCCGTTGTTGTCTTCCCCGAAGGGACACGTTCGGCTGATTGCCAGGTGCATCGTTTCCACAAAGGGGCTTTCTATCTGGCGGAGAAATTGCAGTTGGATATACTTCCGGTAGTTCTTTACGGAACCGGAATGATCATTTCGAAGCGGCAGCCTTTCTATGTAAAACGGGGAGTGTTATGCACCCGGATATTACCTCGTATTTTGTATACGGATGCGAGTTACGGAGTCACTTACCAGGAACGTTCCAAAGCGATAGCTAAAACTTTCCGCAGGGCTTATCAGGAGACTTGTGATATTTATTCAAATCCGAGGAACCCGTATTTCTACCGGCAGTTGGTGGCTAATTATATTTATAAGGGTCCGGTGGAAGAATGGTATATCCGTATCAAAGTCCGTATGGAGGATAAGTATGACTTTTTTAACCGGATTGTTCCGCGCAGAGCCCGGATTACGGATATCGGTTGTGGCCTGGGGCCTTTGTCCTATATGCTTGCGATGCTTTCCGGAGAGCGAACGGTACTGGGGATCGATTATGATGCGGATAAGATTGCCGTAGCCAATCATAATTTCTCCCGGAATGAGCGTATACGCTTCGTTTGTGCTAATGTTGCAGACTATGATCTGCCGGAAAGCGATGTGTTTGTTATGAATGATATGCTCCATTATATGGATTATCCGTCACAGGAACGGTTGCTTGAAACCTGTATCGGCAAGTTGTTGCCGGGTGGTATGCTGATTATCCGTGACGGGGATGCCGGAGGAACGACAAAGCACCGTGTGACGCGGTTTACCGAATTACTTTCCACCCGTTTGCTGGAATTTAACAAGAGGGAGAATGACCTCTGTTTTCCGACGCATGAACAGTTTATCCGTGTAGCGGAACGTTTTCATCTGGAGATAGAGCAGCGGGCAAACGACCGCTTTACTTCCAATATGATCTATATCCTGAGAAAGAAGGAGGTCGCTTATGAATGATAACCGGTATGATGTTATTATCATAGGAAGCGGATTAGGCGGCCTGGCTTGCGGTGTAACGTTGAGCAAGGAAGGGTATAATGTCTGCGTGCTTGAAAAGAACGCCTTGCCTGGCGGTTGTTTTCAATCCTTTAAACGATATGGCAGGGTATTGGATACCGGTATTCATTATATCGGGAGTATGGATGAAGGGGAGATCATGCGGCAATACTTCACTTATTTCGGTATCATGGATAAGCTGAAGATGAGGCGGATGGATGAGGTGGCTTTTGATGTGATCTGTTATCAGGATAAATTCTATCCTTTTGCTATGGGGCATGAACGGTTTGCCGAGACATTGACCCGTGAGTTTCCGAAAGAGAAAGAGGCGCTCAAACGTTATGTTGGTTTGCTGGATAGTGTGGGGCGTTCTATCAGTGTGGAGCAGTTGCGGAAAGGCAAATTGTCATCCGGGAATATGGATAACTTTTATATCTCCGCCTGGGAGCAAATCAGGGAAATCACTTCAGATACAACCTTACAACAGGTTTTATCCGGCAGTGTATTACTTTATGGGGGCGATCAGTCGGTTTCTACCTTCTATCATCATGCCATTATTACAAATTCTTATTTGCAGGGAGCCTGGCGTTTTGTAGATGGGAGTATGCAGGTGGTGGATGCGATGGTGAATGTGATCCGTCAAAATGGAGGGACGGTGCTGACTGGTGCGGAAGTAAGTAAACTATGCCTGTCCGGAAATGAGATACAAGCAGTGGAAATCAACCGGGCGGAAAGATTGGAATCCCGGTATGTGATATCTTCCCTGCATCCTTTCAATACATTGAATCTGGTGGAGAAATCGCCGCTCATACGGAAAGCGGCCTTATCCCGTTTGGAGCATCTGCCTAATTCGTATGGGCTGTTTTCTGTCTATCTGCTTCAGAAGCGGGGGACGACTCCGTATAGTAACCGGAACTTCTTTTTATTGGGCGATCAGAATGCCTGGTATAATACCGGACACAAGGAAGATACCCGGATCAATACCTGTATGGTTTCGATGCAACCTTCTTCCGTCTTGGAGCAGTACACGGATGTGATCTGCCTTCTTTCGCCTATGTATCTGTCGGAAGTACAAGCCTGGGAAAATACAACTGTCGGGCAGCGTGGCTCCGATTACGAGCAGTTCAAATTAGATAAAGCGCAGCAGTTGATCGCTTTTGCTGAACGCTATTGTCCCGGTATATCACTGAACACGGAGAAGATCGTAACGACTACGCCGCTCTCTTACCGCGATTATACCGGAACCCCGGAAGGTTCGGCCTATGGGATTATGAAGAATTATAATAATCCGTTGACTACGCTGATCCCGACACGTACGCGTATCCCTAACCTGTTCCTGACCGGACAGAGTCTGAATGTACATGGTGCTTTGGGGGTGACTTTGACCTCTATGCTGACTTGTACGGAATTAGTGGGTTCGGAATACCTGGCCCGTAAAATAGGAGAAGCCTGATATGAAGATAAAGAAAATACTGAAATACCTCGTCCTGTCCTTTATTAGTCTCATTGGACTGATAGTGATTGTTTCGTCTGCTCTCTACCTGACTGCGGATATGAAGCAACCGGTAATAGATATGAACACACTACCGGATTATCCGTTGATAAAAACGGATAGTTTACGCACCTATGGCCCTAATCATCTGCGGCAAAGTAAAAGCGGTTTGTGGGAGTTATCGGTGCAAGGAAGTCCTGCCGAGCGGGGAGTGGCTTTCGGGAAGCTGGCGGAAGATTTGTTGCATTATCAGGAAGAGGTCTTTGTCGATCAGATACGCCAGATCATTCCTTCAGACAGTTATCTGAAGTTCCTGCGTTTCTTCCTGATCCTCTTTAACCGTAATCTGGGTGAGTATATACCGGAAGAATACAGGACGGAGATTTATGGAATATCTCTTTCCTGTTCCCATGAATATGATGCGATCGGAACTCCTTATGAGCGTCAGTTGAATTATCATGCGGCGCATGACATCGGCCATGCCATGCAGGACTATATGCTGGTCGGATGCAGCTCTTTCGGTGTTTGGGGAGATGAAAGTGCGGACTCTACTTTACTGATCGGGCGTAATTTTGACTTTTATGTAGGGGATGATTTTGCCCGTAATAAACTGATCTCTTTTTATCAGCCTTCCGCCGGGTATCGTTTTGCTTCTGTCGGTTGGGCGGGAATGACCGGAGTATTGTCGGGTATGAACGAAACGGGACTGACTGTGACGATCAATGCTGCCAAATCTACGATGCCGGTATCGGCTGCTATGCCTATCTCCCTACTGGCACGTGAGATATTGCAGTATGCTTCTACGATAGAGGAGGCTTATGCGATTGCACAGAAGCATAAAACCTTTGTCGCGGAGTCTCTGCTGATCGGTTCGGCGAAAGATGGTAAAGCGGCTATTATTGAGAAATCGACCGATAAGATTGCTCTTTTCTATTCGGGAACAAACCGGATTATCTGTACAAACCATTACCAGTCGGATACTTTTAAAGAAGATGCCCGTAACAAGGAAAATATAGCTACCTCCGACAGCCCTTACCGACAGGCCCGGCTGGATGAATTATTAAGTGATAATCTCCCGGTAGATCCATCGAAAGCGGCTTCCATACTGCGTAACCGCTTTGGAGAAGAGGGAAAAGAGATCGGATTGACCAATGAAAAGGCGATCAACCAGTTTATAGCCCACCACTCTGTCATCTTTGAACCTGCTAATCGCTTGATGTGGGTATCGACTGCTCCCTGGCAACTGGGTGAATATGTGGCCTATGATCTGAATAAGATATTTGCTCATCCCACTGATACGGGAGAGTTACGGATCGATAGTCTTTCATTGCCGGCGGATACCTTTCTGGATAGTCCGGTTTATCGGCAATTGTTGACTTATAAGAATTTGGCAAAGGATATTCGTCATAGTATCGGTAGTCATACTCCCCTTGATGAAGCTTTGCTGGATGAGTTTATAACATCAAATCCCGAGTTCTACTATTCCTGGCAGCTGGTCGGCGATTATTATCAGGCATTTGGTGCGGAAGATAGAGCGATCCTCTCCTGGAAGACCGCTTTAACAAAAGAAATTCCTAAAGAAGGGGAGCGTACGGCTCTACAAGAGAAAATAAAACAATGAACGATATGGATAAGTATAGTGCTATACAATTTAAAACCCCGGCAGAGATAAAGGTTTATCAGGAGTTTCGACTGGCCGGTGAGTTGGAATACCTGAATAATCATTCCGTATTTTATCAACGCATGTTCAGAGAAGAAAGGATCGATATTTCCCATATCCGGACATTAGAGGACTTACGGCAACTGCCGGTCACGACAAAAACAGACCTGCAACTACATAATGACGATTTTATCTGTGTAGACAAAGCGGATATAATCGATTACGTAACGACTTCCGGAACGTTGGGTGATCCGGTGACATTTGTTCTCACCGGTGACGATCTGGACAGGTTATCTTATAATGAATATCTATCGTTCACGACTGCCGGCTGTACGAAGCAAGATGTCATGCAGTTGATGACAACACTCGACCGGCGTTTTATGGCCGGCTTGGCTTATTATATGGGTGCCCGTGAACTGGGAGCCGGCGTGGTGCGTGTCGGTAATGGAATACCGGAATTGCAATGGGATACGATCCATCGGATACATCCTTCTTTCTGCATGGTTGTCCCTTCTTTTCTGGTCAAACTGATAGAATATGCGGAAACCAACGGGATCGATTATAACAATTCTTCCATACGGAAAGCGATTTGTATCGGTGAAGCCTTACGCAATCCGGATTTCTCCCTGAACACTCTGGGACAGCGTATCCATGAGAAATGGAGTACTCCTTTGTTGCAGTCTACGTATGCTTCAACAGAAATGCAGTCTTCTTTTACGGAATGCGAGGCCTGTCGGGGAGGGCATTTACAGCCGGAACTGATCATTGTAGAGTTTCTGGATGATAAGAACCAACCTGTAGCCGAAGGAGAAGCCGGTGAAGTCACTATCACTACATTGGGGGTTAGAGGAATGCCTTTGTTACGCTTTAAGACGGGCGATATCTGTTATCACTATACGGAACCTTGCTCCTGCGGACGGAATACGGTGAGGCTGAGTTCTGTGCTGGGTCGCAAAGGGCAGATGATAAAATATAAAGGAACAACCCTTTATCCGCCTGCTTTATATGATATCCTCGATAATATTCCCGGCGTAAAGAATTATGTAGTGGAAGTTTATACGAACGATCTCGGTACCGATGATATTTTGATCCGGGTAGGAAGCGACAGGCAAACAGAAGCTTTTGCCAAGCAAATCAAGGATCTGTTCCGTTCAAAAGTACGGGTGGCGCCTACCATTCAGTTTGCTTCTCCTGACTATGTGGCTAAAATTCAGATGCCCCAGATGAGCAGGAAAGCAATTAAATTTATAGATTTGCGATAATTTAGTACTAATTTAAAATGTAATCGTATGAAACAGTTGATGGTATTGATGTTTTTATTCCTGACAAGCCTTGTAAATGCACAGGATAAAACAAATTTGAAGGATATAGACAAACTGACATTTTTTGGTGTGGACTTTTCTATGGCTAAAGTGTACGGTGCTGATGAGACGACGGAACAGTTTAAGGATGCTTTCTATGGAATAAATACGCTATTCCAGCGCGAGCCGAAAAAGTATGATACGGCTAAGGCATTTGACGCTGCTGTAACAACCGATCTGGAAACTTCTCAGAATCTTATCGAACAGATAAAGAAAGCTGATCTTTTTACCAGTGACGATAGTTATCAATTGATTGGTGACGAAATAGCGGAACATATCCGTCAGTTTAATACCGGAAATGCTCAGGGATATGGCGCAGTTTTCATTGCGGGGCTGCTTAACAAAGGAAAGACACAGGCTACTTACAATGTCGTTGTGTTCGATATCGCCACCAAAGACATTATTTTTAACAGGCAGTTTACTGAAAAAGCCAGAGGCTTCGGACTTCGTAACTACTGGGCTTATCCGGTTTATAAAATATTGAATAAGGTAAAAAAGATCAAGTAATTTTTTCGTCCTTTGCACAATCTTGTATTGTGTATAATATGTTTAATCTTAAATCCGGAAATGAGAGACATTCTGTCGTTAATTAAAAGGGTAAAAGAAGGAGATAAAGTTGCCTTTGATGAGCTTTATAAACTTCATTATCCTGCATTACGTACTTATGCTGGCATGTTGTTGAGGGATGAAGAGGCGGAGGATGTGGTACAGGATGTCTTTCTTAATGTCTGGCTTCACAAAGAAGGATTGGAGGATTCGCTTTCATTTAAAGGGTATCTGCTACGTGCCGTCTATAATACGGCATTGAATGTTATTAAGCATAGGACTTATATTGACAATTATTCTTCTGTTTATGAAAAGGAAATAGAGGAAATGGGGTATAACTATTATGATCCGGATGCCTGTGATGTGATCCGTCGACTATACCTACAGGATATTCATGCAGATATAAGTTCTGCAATAAATAGCCTTCCTCCCAAATGCAGGGATGTTTTTTCTCTTAGCTATCTGCAAAATGTCCCCAGTAAGGAAATCAGTCTGAGGTTGGGTATTTCTGTAAGAACCGTAGAGAACCATATTTATGCAGCATTGAAGCTATTAAGAGAAAAATTGGGGAAATACAGAATTACTCGAATTTCATTGCTATTACTATTATATCTTATCAAATAAAAAGCTTTTTTAAGTGAGTAATTTCAGCGTTTTGATTGTATATCTATAGAGTAAAAGGACAAAATGGAAATGGACGAAACAATTATATATAAATATTTATCAGGGCAGGCAACTGACGAGGAAAAGCAGGCATTACTGGGTTGGTTGCATGAATCGCCGGGTAATCAGGCCATTTTTTTTGAACTGAAAGCGATTTGGTATGCAAAGCAACAAACTGTTTTTGGAAATGAAAACCATCTTAACGAATCATTGGAACAGCTGAACAATCGTATTTATGGGGGTAGGCAGCAGAGCAGAAAGAAACATAATTTGTTCATAAAGTGGAGTAGTGTTGCAGCCCTGTTTTTGTTGTTGATCGGGATTTCATATATCTATCTTGTAGATATTAAAAAGCCAGCTATAGAGCCACTTTGTATTTATACGAACGAAGCAAGTGATGACTCCGTTAAAACGATAACATTGGCAGATGGGACTGAGGTGTGGCTGGCAGCTCATACAACTCTGACATACCCCAAAGACTTTTCCGGTGATACGCGAAAAGTCCATTTGGATGGAACTGCCTTTTTTGATGTGACAAAAGATCCGCAGCATCCCTTTATTCTCCAAACCGAGATAGCTGAGATTAAAGTACTAGGTACTTCTTTTAGTGTAAATAGTCGGCTACCTGGTGATCAGGGTGAAACTATTCTTATGACTGGATCTGTACAATTGAAGCGTCTTGGAGGTGATCAGATTATTACGCTTTTTCCTGGACAGCAAGCTCTTTACTCAAAAAATACTCCGGAGATGGAAGTTAATGAGGTTGATGCAAATACACTTACCTCTTGGCGTTTTGGTATTGTTTCCCTGACAGAGGCTACTCCTTCTGAAATAATACAAAGACTGGAGAAAATATATTCTATTAAAATCAATATGGATATCTCTTCTATCAAAACTAATAAATATAATTTCTCTTTTAAGCGCTCAAATGATTTTAATAAAGTTCTGGAACAGTTTTCCTGCATAACAGGTAAAACAGCAAAAGCCGTTGATTAATAACTTCTTGGTTTAATCCTTTTAGCGTAAATCCGATAAATGAAAAAACCTTAATACTGTTTGGTTAGAAAAAAATTATATTTTCACTAAGTAGTTTCCCTTTTACAGTTGTATTAATAATGTCTGGAAGAAAATCAGTATATCTCTGGAACGCCGGAGATTGTCTGAAATAATTTTGTAATGCTTTTTTCATGTTTTGTTAATTTCGATTATACAGTTTTGTAATAAAATTAGTAGAATTTTGCACAAAGATTAATGACATTTTACTAAAGTTCTTCAGGAAC
>ULWH01021714.1_pt1 | contig 33077 bp, 30 predicted proteins | sample 1960201 | NCBI WGS metagenome assembly ULWH01 (sample SAMEA4835808, study PRJEB28245) | human gut metagenome | biome: gut microbiome; material: fecal sample | place: Denmark | collected 2008
TAACCTCTGCTACTCGGGTACGGTTTCTGCGGCCGACGAGGCCAAAATTAAGAACCTGCTGGTCAAATAATCGACCTGCAGAATTTATTAACTGGAGCGAATCAGCCCCGAAGAACGCGGGAGAACCGCGTCGCTGACAGCTCTTCAAAAACTTTACAAGTATGCCACGTTCAGTCAACGCCGTTGCATCACGCGCACGTAGAAAAAAAGTTTTGAAACTTGCCAAAGGTAACTTTGGTTCAAGGGGAAATGTTTGGACCGTTGCGAAAAACACGGTCGAAAAGGGGTTGCAGTATGCATATGCACACCGCCAGCTCAAAAAGCGGACATTCCGCTCGCTGTGGATCATGCGTATCAACGCAGCAGTCCGCGCACAGGGAATGACCTATTCACAATTTATCGGCAAACTCAACGCCAAGGGCATCGCACTGAACCGCAAGGTTCTGGCCGACCTGGCGATGAACGAGCCCAAAGCATTCGAGGCAATAGTTAAAGCAGTTAAATAAACCCTTTCACGGAAGGGTTTGCAGCGGCGGACACCTCGGTGTCCGCCTTTTTTGGCATCAACCGCGAAACAAGCATGGAAAACTGGAAAAAGACATTCGGGATCATCTGGAGCGGGCAGCTCGCCTCGATCCTCAGCAGTTCGGTCGTCGGCTACGCGATCATCTTCTGGATGAGTATCGAGACCGGTTCGGCCGAGGTGCTGGCGCTGGCAGCAATTGCGGGTATGCTGCCCCAATCGCTGCTGGGCCCGTTCGTCGGGGTCTATGTCGACCGATGGGATCGCAAACGCACGATGATCCTGGCCGACAGCTTCATCGCGTTCTGCACGCTTATCCTGGCCGTGCTTTTCTGGTTCGACGTGGCGCAGATGTGGCATATCTACATCCTGCTGGCCTGCCGCTCGGTGGGATCGGCCTTCCATACCCCCTCGATGCAGGCTTCCGTGCCGCTGCTGGCTCCCGAAGCCCAGCTGACCCGGGTGGCGGGTGTCAACCAAATCATCAATTCGCTGTCGAACATCATCGGCCCGGCATTGGGAGCCGTGCTCATCAGCTTCACGGGCATCGGCAATATCCTGCTTCTGGACGTCGCGGGCGCCATCATCGCCTGCACCTCGCTGCTGTTCGTACGCATCCCCAATCCCGTGCGGGGCACGCTCAAACCTAATCTCAGGCGGGAGTTCCGCGAAGGGTTCAGTGCCATGCACGCCGTACCGGGCATGGGTTGGTTCTTCACGCTGGCCATCCTCGTCTGGTTTTTCATCATGCCCGTCGGGGTAATGTTCCCGCTGATGACGCTGCAGCATTTCGGCGGCAACACCTACGACATGAGTCTCATCGAGATCGTATGGGGCGGCGGGGCGCTTATCGGCGGCGCCATCATGGGCGCACGCGTCTACCGGGTAAACCGCATCGTCCTGGTGAACCTGATGTACCTGACCATCGGCATGTCGTTCACCATCTCGGGGCTGCTGCCGCCCACGGCGTTCGTCTGGTTCGCAGTACTATCGGCCATCGAGGGCATTACCAGCAGCGTTTTCAATTCGTCATTCGTCTCGGTCGTACAGACCCGCATCGACGCGGGTGTCCTGGGACGCGTGATGTCGCTCTATTACAGCTTCGGGCTGCTTCCGTCGGCTATCGGACTGCTCGGCACTGGGTTCCTGGCCGAACAGGTCGGGCTCACCACGACATTCGTCATCGCGGGGCTGGTGATCTGCACGCTCGGGCTCGCGGCTTTCTGCATCCCCTCGGTCATGCAGCTCGACAGGCAGTCAAAAAGCGCGGAGCTCCAGACAAAGGCAACGGACGGGAAATAAATCCCGGGCAGGGCACGGAACGACAGAAAGCAACCACGTATCCGGGTTACCCCGGAGCAACCTCCCGGCAAAACGCCCCCTGGTACGACCGGGCAGCACCGGAGCCACCGCCTACAAAACATCACCGGAGCAAGTCCCCGACAAACAGCCCCCCATCCGCCCCCCAGACAACAGACCGCCCGGCAATCCGCCAGTCAACCGGCCACTTGGCCAACAGGCCGCCCGGAAAATAAAAATGCGGTGCGAATTTTCGCACCGCATTTACTTTTTACAATCAAAATTAGATCGTCACCGTATTTCCTGCATATTCGATCGTCGTCAGCAATTTCTTGCCGTCGGCACTTACGGCATATTTCACCGTCACTTTCGGAGAGGGGAAGGCCGTAAAATCGTACCCGCCGGTCATCATCGCCTCGAACTTACCTTCGCGGATGCTCGACCTCGTGTAATACTCGACATCCGTCAGCGTCATGCTCAGCTCCAGAGACGTTGCATTGTCCATCGTATAGAACGAAGGGCCGTAAATTGCACCCGTCGTGTTCACGACGAACTTCTCGCCCATGCAATCCGAATAGGTGAAATTCATGTTATGGGGCTTCAACGTCATACGGCCGCCCCAATTCGAGGTAAAATTGCTGCCCGAATCGAGGTAGCAGGCCTGATTCGCAATGCTGATCGCATAGGCTCCGTTTTCATCGTTGTAGAGCTGCGTGGAACCGCCCACCAGCGAAGCCTTTACCGACGTATTGCCGTTGGTGGCAACCAGCACCAGTTTTTCGTCGAACGTCACCGACCAGACCTTTCCGGCCACGGCATCTTCGAGCAGCGGGGCCCCGCCCGTGTCGATCAGCACGGCGCCCTCGCGCGAATAGCCGTCCATGTCCATATATGCAGGATTGAAAGTGATTTTGTAGCCAGTGGTCGTCTTTTCGATCTTCGAAGAGGTGCCGAGCAACTTGCCCTTGATGGAGATGCCTTCGATTTTCACATCCTCGAAGTTATCCACCCCCTGCTTGTGGGCTTCGGCCACAAGCATCGCCATACGCAGACCGATGTTGGCCTGCTCGGTCGCCATGGAATACTGGCTGGATGTCCAGTTGTAGATGTTGATCCCCTTCTCAACCGGTTGCAACTTCTTATAGGTGTCATCCTCGTTGATACACCCGGTGAAAACCATCGACGCTACTACCGCCGCCGCCACAAACAAAAATTTTTTCATCATATACAATTTTAATAATACTTTATTCCTATAAACGTCCCGATTCGAAAAATACTGCGCCCGGGCATGAAAAATGTGCGAATTATTCTATTTTCATCCTGCAAACCGGGCATCCGGCCCCAAATCATCGCCGCCAAAAGGTGCGCCAGGCCCGGCACAGAAAACTTCCCGGAAACCGTCCCCAACGTTTTCCCAGGTTCGATTGCGGCTCAAAGGTACGAATATTTCACTTTTTTTCACTATATTGGCGTTGTAATGTATAATATTTGAGCATGAACCCAAAACTCTTGTTGCTTATGTCGATCCTATCGTTTTTCGGATGCGGAAAGAAAGTTCCCGAATACCCTGCCGACACGCTCACGACGCGCGACGGTACGCAAATCACGATCACCTTTTTCAGACACGCCTCGCTTTCGGTCGAGGCCGGCGGAAAATACATCTACGTAGATCCCGTAAGCGGCTATGCCGACTACGCCGCCCTGCCCAAGGCCGACGTGGTACTTATCACCCACTCGCACTACGACCACCTGGACGTGGCCGCCGTCGAAGCGATCCAGACCCCGCAGACCGAGATACTCTGCGACCGCACATCGGCCGAGGCGTTCGAGATGAACTGCTACACGATGCGCCCGGGCAGCGTCGCCACGCCGCGCGATTACCTGAAAGTCGAGGCCGTGGCCGCCTACAACACCACCGACGGGCATCTGCAATTCCACCCCAAAGAGCGTGAGGACTGCGGCTACGTGCTCACGATAGGCGGCTCGCGCATCTACATCGCGGGCGATACCGAACCCACGCCCGAATTGAAGGCGCTGAAGAATATCGACATCGCCTTCCTGCCGGTCAACCAGCCCTACACGATAACCGTCGACCAGGCCGTCGAGGCCGTCAAGGCGATCCGGCCGACGATCTTCTACCCCTACCACTACGGCGAAGTCGAGGAAAAGACCGACATCGACCGTCTCGCACGGGAGTTGGAAGGCGTGACCGAGGTGCGTATCCGGCCGATGGAATAAGGCAGCCCGGCCGGCAAACGGCAGGCGTCCAGGCTCCGGCAAACCGTTCCGCCCCGACCGTTCCGCCCCGACAACCGCCCCCCCCGGCAAATTGTCCTGCCCCGGTGCGCCGCATGGCCCTCAGCAAACCGTTCCGCCCCCGGTGCGCCGCATGGCCCTCAGCAAACCGTTCCGCCCCCGGTGCGCCGCACGGCCCCCTGCAAAACCAAAGGAGTATCCCCCAAAAGAGGGATACTCCTTTTTTCCATCCGGAAAGGCCGGGCTATTTACGCTCCCTGCCGACGATATTGCGCTCGACGACAAACGAAACGATCAGTCCGACACCGCCGAAGCAGAGAACCGACCCGCCGTAGACGATGCTCCGCATTTCGTACGAAGCATCATAGGCACACCAGTTCAGCAACATGAAGGCGAAGAGCAGCCCGAAACCGATGCCCAGCAAAAGGCAACCGGCCTTCAGGGTTCCGGACACCCCGCCCGACACGGGACGCACCGACACGGGAGCGCCGATCCTCACACCCATCGGTACGAACTTCAGGTAGTCGATCAGGGCATTGCCGTCCATTTTATCAATGATCATGCGGCGCTCGCGACGGCACACGAGCAGTTCGAAGAACTTGTAGATTCCCAGCGTAATCACGCCTACGACCAGGGGAACAAAAATAAAATCCATCATAATTTTTTAAGTATTAGAGATTAGCGATTCGTTTTTTGCGATCTTTGCCTTATTAGACGCAGCTCCGGGAAAAAGGTTACAGGTTCCGGAAAAACGGCGTCGGCATGTAACCTTTCCAGGCAAAATGCGTCTAACCGGATAGCAATGCAACAACAGGAGGAACTGGAGCTGATCCGACGGATCGTAAACGGAGAAACCGATCTGTATGCCATCCTTGCCCGGCGGTACGGGCGGGTGGTCTACACGCTGGTTTCCCGCATCGTCGGCTGCGCAGAGGATGCCGAGGAACTGGCGCAGGACGTTTTCCTCAAGGCGTTCCGCAACCTGCACAGGTTCAACGGGCGCAGTTCGTTCCCGACCTGGCTCTTCCGGATCGCTTACAACACGGCGGTCTCCGAGACACGGCGCCGCAAACGCGAATGGGTCTGCATCGACCAGGCGCGGCTGGCGAACCTGCCCGACAGCGATGCCGAGCGGATGGATGCCTGGGAGGGAAGGCAGGAATACCTCGACGCTCTGGCCCGTGCCGTCGGAGCGTTGGAGCCCGAAGAGCGGGCGCTCGTCACACTCTTCTACTACGAAGAGTACTCCGTAAGCGAATGCGCCGGGATCACGCAGATATCGGAGTCCAACGTCAAAGTACGGCTTCACCGCATCCGCAAAAAACTGTATATACTGGTAAATACGCAACTGCATGGAAGCGAAAAATAACATAATCCGCCGCGCGCTGGAGCAAGCCCCGGGTACGCAACTGCCCGAAGGGTTCTGCGAGAGGCTCATGGAACGTCTGGAACGCGAATCGGCGCGGCGCGAACGGCGCGAAACATGGTTGCTGGGCACGGCGGGCGTACTCTGCCTGCTGGCGGTGATCGCCGGGCTCGCCTGGTATTTCTGGTACGAACCGGGCGTCGGGCTGCATCTGCCCGACATGCCTTCATTCCCCGACATGCCTTCATTCCCCGACATGCCCGCGTTCACAGGCCCGGGCTCCTTAAAATTTCCCGAACCGGATTTCCCGGCCGAAAGCAGGCGGCTGTCCCTGTTCTACGTCTTTATCGCCGCAACGTTCCTCGGCCTCGCAGGGCTCGACCTCTACCTGCGCAGGCGCAGGCACAATGTTATGAAAACAAACGGGCACCCGCACCGATAAACCGGGCGGATCGGGGGAAACCGACGGCAGTACAGGAGCCCGCCCAACAACCGAAACAAAAGGGAGGACAATGATGTCCTCCCTTTCCGATAACAAAACCCGCCGGCGTTATTTCTTCGCGCCGGCTTTTTTCGGTTCAGCCTTGACCTTGATCGAAGCAAATCCCTTGACGATATTCTCGTCGCTGTTTTTCGCGGAGTCATAGACCACAGTCACCTCCTTCTTAGGCAGGTCGACCTTCACGTCCTTGACGCCCTTGCCGAGCGAGGGGACGTTGTTCATGATCTTCTTGACACAGTGTTCACAGTCGATGTCGGTCGTGAAAACCGTCGTCACCGTCTTTTTGTCGGCAGCCTTCTGCGCCGCACACATGCCCACCCCCATCACGAGTGCAAGGCAAAGCATTAAAATCTTTTTCATTCCGGTATTTATTTAAAGGTTAATCAATACAAATTGAACCGCAGGCCGATATAGAACTTGCGCCCCATCAGCGGCCCCCATACGTTCATCGAGTTGAAACCCGTCGAGTAGGGGTTGTCCGCATTGAGGATCGGGTCGTGCTGGCGGTAGTCGGCGATGTTTTCGCAACCGGCATAGATGTCGAACTTGCCGACCTTGCGGCTTATCTGGGCGAAGAACATCGGGTAGCGCGGCGAATACTTGTCGTCGGCCAGGTCGCCCGTCTGCGTCGGGATGCGTGCAGGGCCGTTCAGCTGTGCCGTCGCGTCGAACACCCAGCGGCGGAATTTCGTGGCGTACTGGATGTTGAGCAGCGTCTTGTACTGGCTCACCAGCGGCCGTTCCACGCGGGCGGTCTTTCCGTCGGGGCGGTCGATCGTCATCTCGCTGTCCGTATAACGGAACGTGGCGAAGATGTCCAACCGTTCGACGGGCGTCCACGAAAAGTCGATCTGGTAGGTATCCGTATAGGAACGCTTGTCCGAATTATAGAGCACGATCTGGTCGGCGCTGTACTCCTGGTCGGCGATCACCGAGTTGTAGAACTGCGTGCGGAAATAGTCGAAACTCAGCGTCGCGTCGCCGGAACTGACCAGCCCGAAGGTCTGCGTGAGGCTTCCGCCCACCGTGAGCGCCTTCTCCAGCCGGTTGAAGCCATCGAAATCGGGGATCACGATCTGCCGTCCGGTCGCCAGCATACCGATGTTGTCGGTGATGACGTTGGTCGAACGGTATCCCAGGCCGGCCGAGCCGCGCAGCGTGGTCGAGGGGGTGATGTTCCAGCGGATATGCCCGCGGGGCGTCACGAAGAACTTGTCATAAAACGCATTGTAGTCGCCGCGGATACCCGCCACGACCGAGAACTTGTCCTTGATCGAATAGGTATACTCGGCATAGGCACCCACTTCCTGCTCGTTGCGGTCGAAGTCGTAGAGCGTAGCCGGAGCTGCCGCAATCCACGGGGTGTTGTTGGCAAAACTCTCGCGGTAGTACTGCAAATGTCCCTGTGCACCGACGATCAGCGACGACCGGTAGGTGAAATAGTGGTTGTACATGAGGTTCAGCGAGAGCGTATTCTCATTGCCGCGGTAGTCGTTCAGCCCGAAATAGGCGTTCTCGTTGAAGTGGTCGAAATCGGCCACGAAAGCCAGGTTCGAACGCATCTCGTCCTGCTCGTCGGCATCGTAGACCGACGGGCCGACGGGCATACCTATTTTAAAATAACCGTTCGCGCCGCGGTTGCGGATCTTCGAACCGTAGAGGGGCATATCGGCGCCCGTCTCCTTCCAGTTCCAGTTCTTCTCCATCTCGCCGCGCATCGAATTCTTGTAGTCGAGCATACCGCCCAGGCGGTTCTCCTGTACGAATTTCCATCCCCAGCGGATCTGCGTACCGTTATCGGCCGCATAAAGCCACTTGTTGGCCACGTTGATCTGGTCGGAGAGCGGCAGGTCGCGGAACCCGTCGTCGTTGTGATCCATCTTACGGACGTCGGTATCCATCGAACCGTGGAGCAGGATGACGCTCGACAGTTTCTTGTCCTTCGTGACGGGGAACGCCGTCGAGATGTTGGCCTCGGGGCGCAGTTCGTCGTCCAGATAGAGGTTCACGAACAGCCTCTCGTCGTCCGTCGGCTTGCGGTGCTCGAGGTTGATCTGCCCCGTGATGGCCTCATGCCCGGCCGTCACCGACGCCACGCCCTTCGATACCTGAATCGAATTGAGCCACATGCCGGGCGTGTAGCTCAGTCCGTAGGGGGCGCTCAGCCCGCGCATGATCGGGCGGTTTTCGTCGAGGATCTGGGTATAGGTACCTGCCAGGCCGAGCATCTTGATCTGCCGTGCGCCCGAAATGGCGTCGCTGTACCCGACGGTCACCGACGCCGAGTTCTCGAAGCTCTCGGCCAGATTGCAGCAGGCCATCTTGCAGAGGCCCGCGAACGAGATCATCTCGCCCTTGACGATGCCGTCACGCTTGACGAAGTTGCCGCTCAGATTACCCTCGACCACCACGTCCTCCAACGCCACGCCTTCGGAAGCGAGCGTGAATTCGATACGCTCCGCACCGCCTGCCACACGCAGCGTGTCGTTCACATATCCCAGATACGAGGCGACCAGATTGTCGTAACCTTTTACCCGATGGAGCAGGAACGCCCCCTGGGCATCGGTGCTGGCACCGATCGTAGTACCCTCCCAGTAAACCGAAGCGCCCACCAGCGGCTGGTTGTCGGCGTCGCGGACTACACCCCGCAAATCCTGTGCGCTGAGGGTTCCGCACACGGCAAGGGAAGAAACAGATAAAATGATTTTGTTGATTTTCATTACATTCCGTTATTGGTTAAAACTATTTGCGGGCGGATGCGCGCAGCATCCGTCCCAAAAAGGTTTTAAGCCAATACGGGAGGGGCACGAAGGCCTGCGGAGCGCACGTGGCCCCGCATGACGAAAGGATCGCCGCGTTCGGGAAGCGTCTCCCCGAAGAACTTGAGGACGGCCGCGACCGGAGCCTCCGCAACCAATGCGGGCGGCAGGTCGGTGACCGTGCAGCGGATGAATCTCTCGTGGTTATCGGAAGAAGAACCCGTATAGAGTTCGATTTCGGTCGAATGGTGGTTACCGCAGCAGGGAGCCTTCAGCGACTCGCCGGCACCCGCGGCATCGGCGCTGTGCTGGCAGTGGTGGCAGCAGACATGCGACGACATCGTGACGCACTTGCACGAAAGCGACACATACGCAGGGCCGCCCCACGCCGTCAGGTAGATGGCGAGCAGCAACAGCGATATGAGTCTTTTCAATTTCATGCTACCTTTCAGGTTTTCCGCCCGTGCAGCGGACACGTGCCGCGCAGGTTACTCCAGCACGCCGCATTCGGCGAGCTTCGCAGCCCAGGCCCCGGCATCGCGCTGTGCGGTTGCTTCGTCCACGTCGTAACGCTCCAACAACAGGGCGGCTGCGTCCCCGGTGGTAAAGTCCTTGCCGCCGAGCGCCTCCCAAAGATAGAGCGACGAATCGTTGAGCGCCAGGATACGGGTCATGTCGGCACCGCAGCGGCCCGGCATGATAATCACATGCTCCCCCGCCATCTCGCGCACTTTGAATTTTTCGCTTATCTTCATTTGTCGAACGTCTAATCCGATGCAAAAGTATAAAAAATTCCGGGAAACACCTAATTTTTCCTACCTTTGTATTCATGGAAAGGCCAGCGGACAAGATATACGACGTGCTGAAACGCTACTGGGGCTTCACCGAATTCCGCCCCGTACAGGAGCGTATCATCCGTTCGGTGATGGACGGGCGCGACACCCTGGCCCTGATGCCCACGGGCGGCGGAAAGTCGCTTACCTACCAGATCCCCGGGCTTGCGCAGGAGGGGCTGTGCATCGTCGTGACGCCCCTGATCGCCCTGATGAAAGACCAGGTCGACCGCCTGCGGGCACGGCACATCCCGGCCGTGGCGATCCATTCGGGGCTCTCGCCGCGTGCAATCGACATCGCGCTGGACAACTGCGTCTACGGCGACGTCAAGTTCCTTTACGTCGCCCCCGAGCGGCTCGCAACGGAGGCCTTCCGCCTGCGCGTCGTGCGCATGAACGTATCGCTCGTGGCCGTCGACGAAGCCCACTGCATCTCACAGTGGGGCTACGACTTCCGCCCTTCGTACCTGCGCATCGCCGAGCTGCGCGAAAAACTGCCCGGCGTCCCGGTGCTGGCGCTCACGGCCTCGGCCACGAAACTCGTGGCCGAAGACATCATGCGCCACCTGCATTTCGCCGAACCGCATATCCTGCGGAGCAGCTTCGCACGTCCCAACCTTTCGTACAGCGTCCGCCACACCGACGACAAGAACGGGCAGCTGCTGCGCCTGGTACGCAACGTCCCCGGTTCGGGCATCGTCTACGTCCGTACGCGCGAAGGCACCGAGCAGGTCGCCGACATGCTGCGCAGGGAGGGTATAACGGCCGCGGCCTACCACGGGGGCATGGGGCATGCCGAACGCTCGCTACGACAGGAGGAGTGGGTCTCGGGCAGGACGCGCGTGATGGTCGCCACCAACGCCTTCGGCATGGGCATCGACAAACCCGACGTGCGCTTCGTCGCCCATTACAGCATGTGCGACTCGCTCGAGAGCTACTACCAGGAGGCCGGCCGAGCGGGCCGCGACGGCATGCGGAGCTACGCCCTGCTGCTGGTCTCGTCGGACGACGGCGAACGCATCGTGCGGCGTTTCGAGCAGGAATTCCCGCCGCTCGAAAAGATCAAGGACATCTACGAACGGGTCTGCTCCTACCTGCAGGTCGGCATCGGCGACGGTGCCCAGGCGTCGTTCCTGTTCAACATCCACGACTTCTGCGCCCGCGAGCACCTCTACTCCGGCACGGTCGTGAGCGCCCTGAAGCTCCTGCAACAAAACGGGTACATGACGCTGACCGACGCACAGGAAAACCCGGCACGGATCATGTTCTGCATAAGCCGCGACGACCTCTACAAACTCCGCGTACAGCGCGACGAGCTGGATCACTTCATCCGCACGCTGCTGCGCCTCTACAACGGGGTCTTCACCGAATTCCGGCAGATCGACGAGGGCGAGATCGCCACCTGGAGCGGCTATACCGTGCAGCGGGTCAAGGAGCTGCTCAAACGCCTCTGGCAGTTGCGCGTGATCCGCTACGTCCCCTCCAACCGCTCGCCGATCCTCTTCATGGACGAGGAGCGGCTGCCCCGCGCCGACCTCTACATCGCCCCCGAGACCTACAAACGGCGGCAGGAGCTGATGCGCGAACGCTTCGAACACATGCTCGCCTACGCCGCGAACGAGACCCGTTGCCGCAGCGCCGTCCTGGAAGGGTATTTCGGCGAGGGCGCCCCTGCGGCATGCGGCGTATGCGACATCTGCCTCGCACACAAACGTGCCGGGAAGCGGCAGGCGCAGGACGGCGCTGCGCCGTCATCCGACGGCGGGCTGCGCGAAAAACTGCTCCAAAGGTTGTCCCGCGGGGCTGCCGACCCGCACGAACTGGCCGCGGAATTCCCCGGGGAGGCACAGCAGATAGGCCGGGCGCTGCGCGAATTGCTCGACGAAGGCATCGCCGGCACGGGCAGGGATGGAAAAATCGGGTTAAAATAGGGCCACACAACCCACGGGGATGTAAAAAATCGCCCCGCATGTCGTTTTCCGGAAATAATTCCCTATTTTTGTGAGAATGTTCCACGGCATGACTACAACAAACTTTACGGATAAGATCAGCAACGAGGAGGCCGCAGCGCTTCCGGCCATCGAATTCAGGGGCGAAATACGCATCGTCGACAACGAGCGCGACATCGTCCCCGCCTGCAAATTCCTGATGAAACAACGCGTCATCGGTTTCGACACCGAGACCCGCCCGTCGTTCCGGCCCGGGGTGACGTTCCGCGTGTCGCTGCTGCAACTCTCCACGCCGCAGCTATGCTTCCTTTTCCGGCTGAACAAGATCCCGTTCGCCAAGCCGATCCTGCAGGTGCTCGAAAGCAAGGAGATCCTGAAGATCGGCGCCGACGTCGCCGGCGACCTGCGCTCGCTGCGCCAGATACGCCATTTCCGCGACGCAGGGTTCGTCGACCTGCAAACGATAGCCCCCCAGTGGGGCATCGGGGAGAAGAGCCTGCGCAAACTCTCGGCCATCGTGCTGGGGCAGCGCGTATCGAAAGCCCAGCGGCTGAGCAACTGGGAGGCCGCGACATTCACCGACAAACAAAAACTCTACGCCGCGACCGATGCGTGGGTCTGCACGGCGATCTACGACCGACTGCTTCACACACCCAAAATCAAACATCCCGAATTATGACACCCCAAGTATACCTGCGCAAAGGCAAGGAAGAATCACTCATGCGCCGCCACCCGTGGATTTTCTCGGGCGCCATCGACCACATCAAGGCTGAAGACGAATCGGAAATCACGGAAGGCGCCCTGGTCGAAATATATACCCGCACGGGCGATTTCATCGCCCTGGGACACTACCAGATCGGCTCGATCGCTGTGCGTGTGCTTACATTCGACAAGGAACCGATCGACCAGGCCTGGTGGAACCGGCGCATCGCCGTGGCCTACGACGTACGGCGCACGCTTGGACTCACGGACAACCCCGACACGGACTGTTACCGCCTCGTCCACGGCGAAGGCGACGGGCTGCCGGGGCTCGTGGTGGACATCTACGGCACGGTGGCCGTCGTCCAGTGCCACTCCGTCGGCATGTACCTCGCCCGTCAGGATATTGCGCGGGCGATCCTGGCTGCCTACGGCGACCGCATCACGGCCATCTACGACAAAAGTTCGCAAACCGTGCCCTTCAACGCCAGGCTGGGTGCCGTGGACGGATACCTGTGGGGGAGCTCCGACCATTCGGCGCACGTGGTGACGGAGAACGGCGAGAAATTCCTCGTCAACTGGGAGCAGGGGCAGAAAACCGGGTTCTTCCTCGACCAGCGCGAAAACCGGGAGCTGGTCAAACGCTACTCGAAGGGGCGCACGGTGCTCAACACCTTCTGCTACACGGGGGGCTTCTCGGTCTATGCCATGGCCGGTGGCGCCGAGAAGGTCTGCTCGGTGGACTCTTCGGAACGCGCCGTCGTGCTGGCCACGGAAAACATGAAACTCAACTTCGGCCCGCAGGCCAACTTTACGGAAACGGCCGCCGATGCCGTGGAGTACCTCAAGGACATCGAAGACAAATACGACCTGATCATCCTCGACCCACCGGCCTTCGCCAAGCACCACAAGGTGCTGGGTAATGCCATGCAGGGCTACAAGCGCCTCAACGCCCGCGCCATCTCGCAGATACGCCCCGGCGGCATCCTCTTCACGTTCTCCTGCTCGCAGGCGGTGTCGAAGGAGCTGTTCCGCACGATGATCTTCTCGGCTGCGGCCATCGCGGGCCGCAACGTGCGCATCCTGCACCAGCTGACGCAGCCCGCCGACCACCCGGTGAGCATCTACCACCCCGAAGGCGAGTACCTCAAGGGACTGGTGTTGTATGTAGAATAAGGAAAGAAAGACCGCCCCGAACGGACATGGAAAAAACCGCACACCCGACCTACGCCCACTGCCCGATCCGCCATATCGTCGACCGCTTCGGGGACAAGTGGTCGCTGCTGGTACTCTACAACCTCCATACGAGCGGGTGCCTGCGTTTTTCGGAAATCCACCGCCGGACGGCCGACATCTCGCAGAAGATGCTCACATCGACACTCCGCAAGCTGGAACAGGACGGGCTGCTGTCGCGCAAGGTCTACCCCGAGGTGCCGCCCCGCGTGGAATATGCGCTCACGCCCCGCGGCGAGTCGCTCATGCCCCACCTCACAGCGCTTATTGGATGGGCGGAGGAGAATTTCGACGCTATCCTCGAAGACCGGGAACGGGAAAAGATATAGCGACGGCCAGGGCCCGCCCGGCAAATCAAGCGGATACCCGCGGACAGCCCCCTGTCGTCAGCCGACAGCAAAACGTTGTCAGCCGACAGCAAAATAAGGACGCTCCCACAAAGAGCAACGGGAAACGCCCATCCGCGGAACCGGGCGCCCCGCAAGCAAGACAGCGGGAGCCAGTCCCCCCCCCGGGAATGCGCCCGCAAAGGCATCGGCTGGCGGCAACGAGATCGGCATCCGGCACATACCCTCAACAAAAAAAGTCCCTTCCGGGACTTTTCCTATTTTACCTTTTCATAGACATAGACTTCGTGCAGTTCGCTGTCGTACCCCGGATAGAAACCCCTGACCATTCCCAGCACGATGCGCGAACCCCGGTTCGAAAGTACCAGCAGCTCGTCCGTCGCAGGATCGACGGTCAGCCCCTCGATCTCGCCCGCGCGCCGGAAATCGGACATCATGCGGAACGGCAACACCGCAGCATAGCTTTTCCCGTCGCGCAGGTCGGCAATATAGAGGTTGTCCGGCTCGTCCAGGTCGGCATCGCCGTCGTCGGCCGAAATGAGCATCTGCCCGCCGTCCATATATATCCCTTGCTGCCACTGCGGCACCGGGCGCAGGTGGACTTTGCGCACATACTTGCCCGTCGCCAGGTCATAACCGTACAGGTAGCGCCCGTCGACCCAGTCGGCCATCCAGACCATATTCCGGTCACGGTCTACGGCCAGTCCGCACACCTCGACCTGCCCCGAGGCCGGTTCCCAGTCGATCGACCGCTTCCACGTCAGGTCGCCGGCATCGTACACGGCGACCTGGATATTCTCACCCTTGCCGTCGTCGAAAGTCTCGATGCCGGCATAAATCTCACCGTTCCAGACGTCGATATCGCCGATATGGTTAGCGGCGAGCGGCAACCCTTCGAACGGCTGTCCGTTACGGGCGACCAGCCGCCCCTGCTTGTCGTACTTGTAGAGCGCCGTACTGCCCGAAACATAATAGTAATTCGAGTCGGCGGCGATCCCCTGCCGGCCTTCGACCGGGAAAACCCGCGACAGGCGGTACTCCCCTCCCAATGTCTGCGCCCGGAGTGCAGTTCCGGCCGCCAACAGGAGCAATACAAAAAAAGTTCGTTTCATCCTCATCTGCAATACTATTTGGCAATCATATACTTGATACGCCCGGCCTCACGGCCCGGATTTTCGTTTTCCACCCTGCGCCCCTGGATTTCCGTGCTCCAAATTCCGCGCCCCGGATTCACACCCGGCTGCGCGCCCCGGCAGCTGTTATGCACCGCCCGGCTGCACCCGAAACACCGTCCTGCCCCGAGGCAACTTCGGCCTTGCTGCCCGGATTTTTTCATCCCCGGCTGCGCGCCCCGGCAACTGTTGTGCAGCGCCCCGGCTGCACCCGCGGCCCGATCCTCCCCGGAGCGCTTCCCTGAGGGGACTTCTGCCTCGCCGTCCGGCAACACCTGAAAAGGCCGCCGCCGCGTAGTCGGGATATACGATCGCAAACCCGACGGAGCAAAAACGAGGCCGGAGCCGGATACCCGCATCGCAGGAACCGCCTCCGGCCTATTCATATTCGCGTATCGTCGGGCTTCGCGGAACCGCGCGGGCCACCGGGCTTCACGCATCGGCCTGCACCGTATCCGGCAATCCCTGCCGCCGGCCCTGCGCCGGTGCGAACCGTTTACTTGCGTTTGGTACGCTGCTGCGCCTCCTGCTGGCGGAGGAGCTCCTCGTAGCGCTGCTGGAACTTCGACTTCTTACCCTTGCTCCGTTTGGCGGCATTGGCCTGCATGACGGCATGGATCTTATCGTCGTCGACCATGCGGCGGATCAGCAACGTCTGGCCGATGGTAAAGAGGTTCGACAGCAGGTAGTAGTAGCAAAGGCCGCTCGAATAGCTGTTGAACCACAACAGCATCATGATCGGCATCATGTAGACCATCATAAACTTCATACCGGCCATCTGGGGCTGGGACGAAGCCGTCTGCTGGTAGTTGAAATACGAATACCCGAACAGCGACACGGCCATCAGCAAGGCGAAAAGGCTCACATGGTCGCCGTAGAACGGGATCGAGAACGGCAGGTTCACGATGCTGTCGTACGACGAAAGGTCGTCGGCCCAGAGGAACGGCTGTTCGCGCAGCTCGATCGAAGCCGGGAAGAAGCGGAACATGGCGATCAGGATCGGCATCTGGATCAGCATGGGGATACATCCGCCCATGGGGTTGATGCCCGCTTTCTTGTAGAGCTCCATCGTCGCCTGCTGTTTTTTCATGGCGTCCTCCTTCTTGGGGTATTTCTTGTTGAGCTCGTCCACCTGCGGTTTTATCAGGCGCATCTTCGCCATCGAGACGTAACTCTTGTACGTAAGCGGAGAGATGACGAGTTTCACCAGGATCACCAGGATCAGGATGATGATGCCGAAGCTGGCGATATAATTGCGTAGGAAGTCGAAGACCGGGATGACGCACCAGCGGTTCACCCAGCCGAAGATACCCCATCCCAGCGGGATCAGGCGCTCCATGTGCAGTTCCTCACCGTCCGCAGCGGCGACCTTCTTGAGGATGGCGTATTTGTTCGGGCCGAAATAGAATGCAAAGTCATACCCTTCGGTCTGCACCGTATAGGGCACGGTCATCTGCGCCGAAAAACTCTTCAGTAATTCCGAACCGGGAGCCGCCGTATCGAACGCCAGGTTGGCGTTGGTGACATTTTGCGGGGCGATGAACGCCGACGAAAAGAACTGCTGCTTGAAAGCCACCCAGTTGACCGATGTGGAGATGCTCTTCGACTTGGATTTTTCGCTCATCCCCAGATCCTCGATCGAGCTCTCGCCCGGGAACCGGTACGAAATCGTCGTGTACATGTTCTCGTTCTGGAATCCCTTTTCGTTCTGGTAGGAATTGTTCGACCAGTCGATACCGATCGACGCCTGGTTGGCCATCTGCGGCGCCATATTCACCAGCCGCACGTTGAAGTCCACGAGGTAGTCGCGCTCGGGCACCTGCTTATTATATATAAGGTACTCATATTCGAGCCAGGCATCCGCTGCCACGGGCAGGCGCATCACCACCCTCCGGGCATCGCCTTCGACCTGCTCGGGCTGCGCCCGGAAGACATAGTCCATCGTGTTGACCTTGACGTTGTTCAAGCCGTTCTTCACGTAGAACGAAAGGTCGAACCTGGCACTCGCGGGATCCATCAGCTCGATCAGCTGGTCACGCTTGCCGCGGGGTGCATACTTGGTGTAATCCTTGAGCGTCACGCCCGTGATCCGGCCGCCGCGGGTCGAAAAGGTCACGATCATCACATCGTTCTCGACGGTAAACTCCTCCGCCTCCGCGTCGCGCGCACCGGCGAGGTATTCGCCCAGCGCAGCGACCTGCTGCCGGCGTACGGCATCAGCGGCATTTGCCTCAGCCTCGGGCACAACCGCACTCGAAGCTGCCACGGCCGTACTGTCGGCTACGGGGACTACGGGGCGCGTCGCTGCCGCCACCGAATCCTGGTAGGCCTGATACGCGGCCATTTCCTGCTGATATTTCTCCTGCTGTTTGGTATTGAAATAGGCGAATCCCAGGAAAAGCGCCGCCACGACGACAATACCTAAAATTGTTTTTTTATCCATTTAAAATTGTTTCGTTCTTTCGCTGTTATGAGTGTTGATATTATTTCTTCCCGGCATATTCGAGTGCCGCTCCCACAAATGCCACGAACAGCGGCGAGGGGCTCAGCACCGTACTCTTATATTCGGGATGGTACTGCGTACCGACGAACCAGGGATGCCCCTCGACCTCGACGACCTCGACCAGCCCCGTGTCGGGATTGATACCCACGGCCTGCATACCGGCACCTTCGAACGCAGCCAGGTAATCATTGTTGAATTCGTAACGGTGACGGTGACGCTCCGAAATATGGAGCTTGCCGTAGGCCGCCGCGACTTTCGAACCTTTCTTCAGCGTACAGGGATAAGCGCCCAGACGCATCGTGCCGCCCTTGGCCGTCACGCCCTTCTGCTCTTCCATCAGGTCGATCACCGGATGGGGCGTAGACTCCATTTCGCTCGAATTCGCATCGGCCAGACCCAGCACGTTGCGTGCGAATTCGATCACGGCGCACTGCATACCGAGGCAGATTCCCAGGAACGGGATCTTGTTCTCACGTGCATAGCGCACAGCGACGATCTTACCTTCGATACCGCGGTTGCCGAAGCCCGGGGCCACGAGGATACCGGACATCCTGCCCAGCTTCTCGGCCACATTCTCGGCTGTAACCTTTTCCGAATTGACATAGCGCAACTTGACCTTGCAGTCGTTCACGGCCCCTGCATGGATGAATGATTCGCAAATCGACTTGTAAGCGTCGGGCAATTCGGTATATTTGCCAACCAGCGCGATCTCGATCTTCTTGGCCGGGTGCTTCACCTTCTCCACGAAGGCCGTCCACGCCGCCATGTCGGGTTCCTTCTCGGCCGGCAGGTTCAGCTTGTCGAGCACCACCTCGTCGAGGTGCTGTTCGTGCATCTTCAGCGGCACTTCGTAGATCGTCGGCACGTCGATCGACTCCATCACGGCGTTGGCGTCGACATTGCAGAACAACGCCACCTTGCGGCGCAGGTTGGTCGACAGCGGATGCTCCGTGCGCAGCACGAGGATGTCGGGCTGCAACCCGTTTTCGAGCAGGGCCTTGACCGAATGCTGCGTGGGCTTGGTCTTCAGTTCGCCCGAAGCGGCCATATAGGGGATCAGCGTCAGGTGCACGAGCGCCGTGCTCTTGTAGCCCAGCGAATAGCGCAGCTGGCGTACCGATTCGATGAACGGCAGCGACTCGATGTCGCCCACCGTACCGCCGATCTCGGTGATGATCACGTCGTAAACTTTCTTCTGCGCCAGCATCTGGATACGGCGCTTGATCTCGTCGGTGATATGGGGGATGACCTGCACGGTCTTGCCCAGGTACTCGCCCTTGCGCTCCTTCTCGATCACGCTCTTGTAGATCTTTCCCGTCGTGACGTTGTTGGCCTTCGACGTGGGCTGGTTCGTGAAACGCTCGTAGTGCCCCAGGTCGAGGTCGGTCTCGGCGCCGTCCTCGGTCACGTAGCATTCGCCGTGTTCATAGGGGTTCAGCGTGCCGGGGTCGACGTTGATGTAGGGGTCGAGTTTCTGGATGGTCACCGAATAGCCTCGGGCCTGCAGCAGGCGGGCGATCGAGGCCGAAATAATACCCTTGCCGAGCGACGATGCGACACCGCCCGTAACAAATATGTACTTGGGTTTGGAAAGTTTCATTACTGACTATATCTATTTATTTTCGTTGTGCTCCTGGTTCTCCTCCTGTGCCTGGCGGTCGATGAGCTTCACCTTCTCGATCGCGGCGGCCATCTCTTCGCGGGCGCGGTCGATCTTGGCCTTCACATCGGCGACGAGCGCCTCGGCGTTCTTCGACTTGGCGAAGAAACCGATGTTGTTCTCCAGCAGGCCGATCTCCTGTTCGAGCTGGCGCACCTTGTTGTAAAGGCGCTCGCGCTCCGAACGCAGGCGGTTGCTGCCCGCCGATTTGAGCGACGAGACCTTATCGCGGAAACGGTTCATCGAACGGTCGCGTTCCGAACCGCGCAGCGTGTTGAACAGCGCATCGACGGCGGCCTTGTATTTCTTCTGTACGGCATCCTTCTGCTTGATGGGCACGAACCCGATCTCGCCCCAGCGGCGCTGGAACTCGCGGATCACGTCGTATCCGCCCGCCTTGACATCGGCCGCGGCCATCTCATCGAGCAGGGCGAGTTTCTGCCGGAGGTTCTCCTCGTGCTCGCCGTCCACACTGGCGAAATGCGAAGCCTTGCGCTCGAAGAACTTGTCGCATGCGGCACGGAAACGCTTCCAGATCGCATCCGAATGACGGCGCGACACGGCACCGATCTCCTTCCAGCGGGCCTGCAGGGCGATCAGCTCGTCGGTGGCCTTCTTCCACTCCTCGCTGTTCATCAGCGACTCGGCGGCCTCGCATATCTCGGTCTTCAGCTGCAGGTTGTGCTCCATCTCGGTCTTCACCCCGGCATAGAACTGCCGCTTGGCCTCGAAGAACCTGTCGCATGCCGTGCGGAAACGCTCGTAGATACGGTTGTTGTCCTTCTTGGGTGCGAAGCCGATGGTTTTCCAGGTCTTCTGGATCTCCAGCAGGCGGTCGCTCGCACGGTTCCACTCCTTGCGGGTCGTGAGCGGCTGCGCGGCCAGCTCCTCGGTGGCGGCACAAAGCTCCGTCTTGAGTTCGAGGTTTTTGACCTGCTCGCCCTTGAGCGATTCGAAATGCTCCTGATGCTGTTTGTTGATACGGCTCGACGCCGCCTTGAAGCGCTCCCAGAGCACCTCTTTATATTCATTGGCTACGGGGCCCGTCTCGCGCCACTCGTCATGCAGCTTCTGCAACTTGTGGAACGCCTCCACGACCGAAGGCTCCAGCACCAGCGCTTCGGCCTGCTCGCAGAGGGCGATCTTCTGCTCGTAGTTCTTCTTCAGGTCGAGGTCGCGCAGCTCCTTGTTGATTTTGATGAAGCTGTAAAAATTCTCGACATGCAGGTTGTAGGTCTCCCACAGGTCTTTGACGTTCTGCTGCGGCACGATGCCGGTCTCCTTCCAGCGTTGCTGCAATTCGCGGAACTTGTTGAAGGTATGGTTGAGCGTCTCGTCCGAATTGACCAGTTCCTTGAGCTCCTCGATGATCCCGAGCTTGACCTGGAGGTTCTTCTCCTTCTCGGCCTCGAGGTTCGCGATGAACTCGTCGCGGCGATGGCGGTACTCCTTGAACAACTCCTTGAGTTGCACCTCGGCACCGTCCACGGACGGTGCGAAGTCCTCCTCGCTGCCCCCCTCCTCGACGAACTTGCGGCGTGCGGCCTCGACCTCGGCGCGGCGGATGCGGTAGAAAGCGATCTTCAGCGCCTCCACATCCCTGCGGATCGACTGCACGGGCTGCTCTTCGAGCATACGCGTAAAGAGGGCTACCAGCTCTTCCTTGCCCTTCCCGGCAAACTTGTCCTCGGCGGACGGCGCTTCCTGGGCCAGTTGGTCGGCAGCGGCCTCTTCAGCCGTCTCGCCCTCCAGTTCCAACCCGGCATCCTGCGCGGCGAGCGCCGCCTCTTCGTCCGCGAAATCCACTTCGGCACCGGCCGGCACGGCCTCCTCGCCGGATTCGGTCTCCACCGCCTCGGCAACGGACTTGATACGGGCACGCTTCGCACGCGGCGCGGCCTCGGGTTCCGCCACGGGCTCCTCCGCCGCAGGCGCTTCAGCCACGGGCACCTCTGCCGCGGGCGTTCCTGCAACGGATTTTTCCGTCTCGGGTTCTTCTGCCGCGGGTGTTTCCACGACGGGTTCCGCCTCCGCTGCTGCGGAGGCCTCGGTTTCAGGGACTTCGGAAGTCACTTCGGAAGTTACGGTCTGCACATCTTCAGCAGCATCGCTGACTCGCTCCTCGGGAGCAGGAAGATTCGGATTTTCAGTAGCCATCTCAGTACACGTTTTTGATTTCCATATATACGGAAGTATATAAATCTCGCAAATATAACCATTTTTCCCGGGCTACCGAACGATTTAGCCGGAAATTTGCTAACTTCGCCCGAGATATGAGCGGCACGCAACCGCGCCCAATTGCCGCGTGCGATACAAAACCTGTCAACCGGAACCATGAGCCACCGCATCCTGCTTGTCGACGATGAAATCGACATCCTCGAATTCGTGAGGTACAACCTCCAGAAGGAGGGCTACGAAGTATTCACGGCGCAGAACGGCGCCGAGGCGCTGAAGGCCGCCGCCGAGTGCCGTCCGCACCTGATCCTGCTGGACATGATGATGCCCGTCATGGACGGTGCGCAGACCTGCCGTGCCATCCGCCAGGATCCGCAGCTGCGCGACACGATGGTGGTATTTCTCTCGGCGCTGGGCGAGGAGGATCAGCAGCTTACGGGCTTCGGTGTCGGGGCGGACGACTACCTCACCAAGCCGATCAAGATGAAGCTGCTGGTCAGCCGCGTGCAGGCCATCCTCAAGCGGATCGACGCCGAAACCGCGCCGGCGGAACCTGCCGCGGCAGGCATCGCCGTCGACCGCGAGCATTACACCGTGACGCGCGACGGCCACGAGATAGCCCTTCCGCGCAAGGAATTCGCGCTGCTCGACCTGCTCTATTCGTCGCCCGGGAAGCTCTTCTCGCGCGAAGAGATATATACGAAGATCTGGGGCACCGAGGTGGTCGTGGGCGACCGCACCATCGACGTGCACATCCGCAAACTGCGCCAGAAGATCGGCGACGAACGCATCGTCACCATCAAGGGCGTGGGCTACAAATTCGAACCCTGAGCCGGGCCATTCCCGGCGAATGAAACGCATATGGACACACAGAACAAATACCGGCGCATCGTCATCAAGGTGGGCAGCAACGTGCTGACGCGCGACGACGGCCGTCCCGACACCACCCGCATCTCAGCCCTGGTCGACCAGGTGGCCCGGCTCCACCGCGCGGGCACCGAGGTCATCCTGGTTTCGTCGGGAGCCGTGGCCTCGGGGCGCAGCATCCTCGGGCAACGCGCCGGGAAGCTCGATTCGGTCTCCGCACGGCAGCTCTTCTCCGCCGTGGGGCAGGTCAAGCTGCTCAACCGCTACTACGACCTCTTCAACGAATACGGCATCGTCTGCGGGCAGGTGCTCACCACCAAGGAGAGCCTCTCCACGCGGCGGCAGTACCTCAACCAGCGCAACTGCATGGAGACGATGCTCGCCAACGGCGTGCTGCCGATCGTCAACGAGAACGACACCATCTCGGTCACCGAACTGATGTTCACCGACAACGACGAGCTCTCGGGGCTCGTCGCGGCCATGATGAACGCCGAGGCGCTCATCATCCTGAGTAACATCGACGGCATCTACGACGGCTCGCCCGCCGACCCCGCATCGCAGGTCATCCGCCGTGTGAAACCCTCGGAAGACCTCTCGCAGTACATCGACCCCGTACGCTCGTCGCACGGCCGCGGCGGCATGGCCACCAAGAGCCGCGTCTCGTCGCGCGCCGCGGCTGAAGGCATCGAGGTCATCATCGCCAACGGCCGCCGCGACGGCATCCTCACCGACCTCGTACTGGCCGCAAAGGATGTGCCATGCACCCGGTTCGAACCGGCTCCGAGGGCAGCCTCGGGCGTCAAGAAATGGATCGCCAGCAGCGAAGGCTTCGCCAAGGGCGTGCTGCGCATCGACCAGGGCGCCGCCGAAGCCGTCCGTGCCAGCAAGGCCGCCAGCATCCTCGCCGTGGGCGTCACAGCCGTCGAGGGCGACTTCGAGCGCGACGACCTGGTGCGCATCCTCGCCCCCGACGGGGCACAACTGGCCGTGGGACGCATCTCGTGCGACAGCGGCACCGCCCGCCGCAACATCGGACGCAAAGGGCTCAAGCCCCTCGTCCACTGCGATTACCTCTACCTGGAATAAACGATTATGGACTACGAATCCCTGTTCAAGGCCGCCCGGAAGGCCGGGACGGCGCTGGCCGACGTCGAACCCGAACGCCTCGGCCGCATCCTGCAACACGCCGCAAGGCTCCTGCGCGGGCATACGCCCGCATTGCTCGAAGCCAACGCCCGCGACATCGAGGCCATGCCCGCCTCGTCGCCCATGCTCGACCGCCTGCGGCTGACCCCCGAACGCATCGACGCCATCGCCTCCGACATGGAGGCCGTTTCGCACCTGCGTTCGCCGCAGGGCGAGGAACTGGCGCGCTGGACGCGCCCCAACGGCATGACCATCGTCAAGCGCCGCGTACCGTTCGGCGTGGTCGGCATGGTCTGCGAAGCCCGCCCCAATGTCACGGCCGACATCTTCGCGCTCTGCGTCAAGACGGGCAACGCCTGCGTCCTGAAAGGGGGCAGCGACGCCCGCCATTCCAACGAGGCGATCGCGGCGCTGCTGCACGAAGCACTCGCAGCCGAGGGCATCGACGAAAACACCTTCACGCTGCTCCCCGCGGGGCACGAAGCCGTGGGGGCGCTGCTGGGCGCCGTGGGCTATGTCGACGTAGTCATCCCGCGCGGCGGGGCGGGGCTGATCCGCTTCGTCCGCGAGAACGCCCGCATCCCGGTCATCGAAACGGGCGCCGGCATCGTCCATACCTATTTCGACATCGACGGCGACCTCGAAAAGGGGCGTGCCGTGGTCTGCAACGCCAAGACGCGCCGCGTGAGCGTCTGCAACGCCCTCGACTGCCTGGTCGTCCACCGCGGACGCCTCGCAGACCTGCCCGAGCTGTGCGCACCGCTGGCCGGGGCGCATGTGACGGTCTACGCCGACGAAGAGGCTTTCGCCGCCCTCGACGGGCACTACCCCGCCGGATTGCTGGAACATGCCGCCGAAGAGCATTTCGGCACCGAGTTCCTCGACTACAAACTGGCCGTGAGAACCGTCGCGTCGCTCGACGAAGCACTGGCGCATATCGCCCGCTACTCGTCGCGCCACAGCGAAGCCATCGTCACCGAGAACAAGCAGTCCGCCACGCGATTCGCGCGCAGCGTTGACGCCGCATGCGTCTACGTCAACGTCTCGACCGCCTTCACCGACGGCGGGCAGTTCGGCTTCGGCGCCGAAGTGGGCATCTCGACGCAAAAACTCCACGCCCGCGGCCCGATGGGGCTGCCCGAACTCACGACCTACAAGTATATCGTCTCGGGCGACGGACAAATCCGCCAACCTTAAATCCCGATACGACAAAAAACCTCGAAAAAACGGCAGGAAAAATAACAATCCGTAAGCATTTTTTCTGTAAATTTGCATATCCTTAAAATTTGGTGTATATTTAACTTATGATTCGTGAACTTCTGGCCGTAGGATGCGGCGGTGCTGCCGGCAGCATCGTCCGGTATCTGCTTTCCGGCGGGATCATGGCGGGGCAGACGCTGCTGGGATTCCCGGCAGGTACGTTCACGGTCAATGCCGCGGGTTCGCTGCTGATCGGCATTCTGCTCGAAGCTACCAGCTCCGAGACACTCGGATGGCTGCTCATCGTGGGTTTCTGCGGCGGGTTCACCACTTTTTCGACCTTTTCGGCCGACGCGGTGCGCCTGCTGCGTGCGGAATGTTACACGGCGGCGGCGGCCTACGTGGGGCTGAGCGTGGCAGTATGCATTGTTTTTGCAGCCGCCGGCATGTGGATAGGAACGACATTTAGAAATTAACTATAAAGAGAAATGGTAATTTTGGTATTGAACTGCGGCAGCTCGTCGATCAAGTATCAGGTGATCGACATGGAAGCCGCATCGAGCAAACTGCTCGCGAAAGGAATCGTGGAACGCATCGGCCTGCCGGAAGGCGACCTCACCCATAAGCCCGTCGGCAAAGAACCGTTCGAGCTGCACCGTCCCATCCCCGACCACACCACCGGCATCAAGCTGGTGCTCGACGCACTGACCGACCCCGCACACGGCGTCATCGGCTCGCTCGACGAGGTGAAGGCCGTCGGCCACCGCGTGGCACACGGCGGCGAGTTCTTCCCCGAGAGCTGCATCGTGACCGAAGAGGTGAAATCCAAGATCCGTTCGCTGTTCGAAATCGCACCGCTGCACAACCCGGCCAACCTCGAAGGCGTGCTGTCGATCGAGAAAGTCCTGCCGGGCGTCCCGCAGGTCACCGTCTTCGACACCTCGTTCCACCAGACCATCCCGGCCGTAAACTACATGTACGCCCTGCCCCACGCCTATTACGACAAGTACCGCGTGCGCAAGTACGGCTTCCACGGCACCAGCCACAAATACGTGGCACAGACCGGCGCCCGGCTCGCGGGTCTCGACTTCGAGAATTCGAAGATCATCACCTGCCACATCGGCAACGGCGCATCGGTCACGGCCGTGCTCAACGGCAAGTCGCATGACACGTCGATGGGCTTCTCGCCCGTGGACGGGCTGGTGATGGGTACCCGCTGCGGCAACGTCGACCCCAGCGCCATCACCTTCATCGGCGAAAAGGAGGGCATGTCCTACGCCGAGGTGAACGAGATGATGAACAAGAAATCGGGCGTTTTGGGGCTCACCGACCTTTCGAGCGACATGCGCGACATCGACCGCGCCTACGACGAAGGGAACCCCCGCGCCATCCTCGCCCGCGATATGCACTACGGGCGCATCCGCAAATTCGTCGGGGAGTATGCCGCCGAAATGGGCGGCGTCGACCTGATCGTCTTCACGGGCGGCGTGGGCGAGAATTCGTGCGAGATGCGCGAGACGGTCTGCACGGGGCTCGAATTCATGGGCGTCGAGTTCGACCGCGCAGCCAACAAGGGCGCCCGCGGCGTGGACAAAATCCTTTCGAAACCCTCCTCGCGGGTCAAGGTCGCCGTCATCGCCACCGACGAGGAACTGGTCATCGCCACCGACACGTACAATCTGGTAAAATAAATAAAAGCAAAACACCACAATGATCCAACATCTTACAGAAATCGTCGACGAGGCGAGAAAAAGGGGTAAAAAACGGCTGGCCGTAGCCTACGGCCAGGATTCGCATACGCTGGAAGCCGTCTACGAAGCCTACAAGGAAGGTATCGTGGAGCCCACGCTGTTCGGTGAGAAGAAAGTCATCGAGCAGGTATGCGCCGAAAACGACATCGACATCAAGGCATTCAACATCGTCGACGAGGCCAGCGACGTGAAATGCGTGCAGCAGGCCGTGGCCGCCGTCGTGGCGGGCAACGCCGACGTGCTGATGAAGGGACTGGTCTCGACCGACAAATACATGCGCGGCATCCTCAATAAGGAAGCCGGATTGTTCCCCCCGAAGGGCGTGCTGAGCCACGTGTCGATCGTCGAGATGCCCTGCTACCACAAGTTGCTCGTCATCTCCGACGTCGCGGTCATCCCGCTGCCCGATTTCAAACAGAAGATCAAGCAGATCGGATACCTGGCCAACGTTGCCAGCCTGCTGGGCATCGAAACCCCCAAGATTGCCTGCATCGCCCCCTCCGAGCAGTTGCTTCCCAGCGTCATTTCGTCGACCGAAGGCGCCCTGCTGGCCAAAATGGGCGACCGCGGACAGCTGGGCAACGTCATCATCGACGGCCCCCTGTCGCTCGACGTGGCGCTCTACAAGGATGTCGCCGAGCACAAGAAAGTCAAAGGCTCGTCCGTAGCGGGCGACCCCGACTGCCTGCTCTTCCCCAACCTGGAGTCGGCCAACGTCTTCTTCAAGTCGGTAACGCACCTCTGCGGTGGCGAACTGGCTGCCATGGTCGCAGGCACGAAAGTACCCTGCGTGCTGACTTCGCGCGGCGACACGAGCAAGACCAAGCTCTACTCGATAGCCCTGGCCTGCCTGGCCGTAAAACAATAGGCACACACCTACACCAACCTACCAACTACTAACCGGAACCGAATTTATGGGCTTCAAAATCTTAGCGATAAATCCCGGCTCTACGTCCACCAAGGTCGCCCTCTATGACGAGGAGCGTCCTTCGCTGGATCTGACCCTGCGCCACACGGCCGAACAGATCGCACGTTACACCAACATCATCGACCAGTTGGGCTGGCGCCGGGAAATGATCCTCACCGCGCTGTCCGAACACGGGTTCGACATCATGCAGCTGTCGGCCGTCATCGGACGCGGCGGGCTCGTACGCCCCATCCCGGCCGGCGTATACGAAGTCAACGAAGCCATGCGGCGCGACCTGACGAACGCCACGATGGAACACGCCTCGAACCTCGGCGGGTTACTGGCCGCCGAGATCGCCGCCATGGCGGGTGTCAAAGCCTACATCGCCGACCCGGTGGTCGTCGACGAGATGGAGGATGTGGCACGCCTGAGCGGCCATCCCGACTGCCCGCGCAAGTCGATCTTCCACGCACTCAACCAGAAAGCCACGGCACGCCTGCACTGCGACCGCATCGGCATCGTCTACGAAAAGGCGAACCTGGTGGTCGCGCACCTGGGCGGGGGCATCTCCGTCGCCGCGCACAAACAGGGACGTGTCGTCGACGTCAACAACGCGCTCGACGGCGACGGTCCCTTCGCCCCCGAGCGGGCGGGCAGCCTGCCTGCGGGCGAATTCGCCGACCTCTGCTTCTCGGGGCGTTACACGCGCCGCGAAGTCCAGAAAATGCTGGCCGGCCAAGGCGGGCTCGTCGCGCACCTGGGCACCAATTCCATGATGCAGGTCTCGGAGCGTATCGCGCAGGGCGACGAAAAAGCCCGGCTCGTGGCCGAGGCCATGTGCTACGGCATCTCGAAGCAGATCGGCGCCATGGCCGCCGCCATGTGCGGGCGGGTCGACGCCGTCATCCTCACCGGGGGCATCGCCCACAACGAGTTCGTCGTGCGGTACATCGAACAGCACTGCTCGTTCATCGCCCCCGTTTCGGTCTACCCCGGCGAGAACGAACTCGAATCGCTGGTCGCCAACGCACTGGTCGTCCTGCGCGGCACCATCGTCCCGAAGGTCTACGCCTGACGGGCAAAGGAGCTGCGCACGCGAGGGAGCCGCCCATGCGGCAGCAACCGCCAAGGCAGCAACTCCCGGACACCGCATACGCCGTGCAAAACGGCGAACCGCGCGTCAAACAGCAACCGGGCTGCAAAACATAACCGCGCACCAAAGAACCTCACTGGCAAACAGGAAACACACCGCCAAACAGGTACCGCGCCGCAACAGAAACGTCCGCCGGATATTGATCCGGCGGACGTTTTTCCTGTGTATATCCGGCAGTGACGGCCAGCCCCGGCAGCCGCACCCGGCAGCCGGCCTATTTGCGGATGAACTGGCGCCTGGCCAGTGCGACCACCTCGCGGAACGCTTCGAGCCGGAACAACGCCGAAAGCAGGACGTAGCTGACCACGCCCGCGGCGACTTCGGCCAGCAACCGCAACAACGCATTGCCCGGCACCGCCAGTGCCGTAAGCCGCACGACGGCGTACATCGCCCCGGCCACGAGCAGCGTCGGCAATACCGTGCGCACGAAGCGTCCTGCACCGAACGACGTGAAACGGGTCGTGGCGAAGAAGTTGATCGCCATCTCGCAGAAGGCGATCACCACCAGCCCCCAGATGACGGCCTGGACGCTGACCGGAATCGTCACGGCGAACACCACCGACATCATCACCTTCTTGGCGACCTCCAGTTTTACGATCAGCGCACCGCCGCTCTTGACTTTCAACACATTGTAGGCCACCAACCCCAGCGGGTAAAAAAGCCCGGCCAGGCATACCGCTTCGAAATAAGGCACCGTCGCCATCCACTCCCCTCCCAGGAAGATGGCGAACATGTCCTCGGCGATGGCCGACAGACCGAGCATCACGGGGAACATGGCATAGGCCACGACCATGACGATCTGCCGGTAACTTTCGGCCAGTTTCGGCGCGTCGTCCTTGATCTTGGCCAGCGCCGGGAAGGTCACGTTCTGCACGGCCTGCATGGCCGAAGTCGCCGGCTGGTCTTTCAGCTTGACGGCCTGCTCGTACGAGCCGAGTGTCTCCTGCGGATAGAGTTTCCCGAGAAATATCTGGGGCACCTTGTTATAGAGGGTCGAGATGAAATCGGTAGCCAGCAGGCTGAAACTGTACGGCGCCATTTCGCGCAGCGGCCGCCGGCTGCACTTCCCGCAGGGACGCCAGTCGCTCAGCCACCACAACAGCAAGGCCCGCACGGAGGCCTGCAATACGCGCTGCACCACGATGCACCAGATCCCGAACCCGGCCAATGCGAGGCCGATGGCCACCATCCCGGCGATGAACCACGAGGCGAAGGTGACCTTCGAGAGCAGTGCGAAGCGGAATGTCCGGACAAAAATCGTATTCTGGATCGCACATGCGGCGCTCAGCGGCAGCTGGAGGAAGAATACCGGTGCGATCCGCGTGATTTCCGGCATGTCGTAGAACCGCGCGATGCTCCCCGCCAGCGCTACCAGCACCCCGTAAAGCACGAGCGCAACCCCGACGTTGAAGGCGAAGACCGATTTGTAATCGTCGGCCGTAGGTGTCCCCTTGCGGATCAGCGCCTGCGAAAAGCCGCTGTCGGCAATCACGATCGCCACGGCAAGGAAGGCCGTCGGGATCGCAATCACACCCATGATGGCGGGGTTCAGCAGCCGCAGGATCGTAAGGCTCACGGCCAGCTGGAGAAGCATCGTACCGACTTTCTCGGCCATGCTCCACGCCACGCCGCTGGCTACCTTATCCCTGAGCTGCCCGTCCACCGCCTAAGATTTTTGCGCGGCAACGATCTCTTCGTTACGCTTGCGGATATTGAGGATATTGGCGATCTCGACGTACGACGCACCGCCGTCGGGGCCGAAACTGCCGCCCACGATTGCCAGCAGGTCTTGCCCGTCGAGCTTCTGGTGCTGTTCGATGACCTCCAGCGCATCGATCAGGAAGTGGTACCTGTCCTTCAGCTCCTGGTTGCGCAGGATCGGCACCACGCCGTACGACAGGGCCAGGATACGCTGCGCATGCAGCTGATAGCATACGGCCATCACGGTTTTCTGCCCGCGGAATGCCGCCAGATAACGGCCCGTACGGCCGGTCTTGGTGTCGAGCACCACATATTTTATCGGCAGGTTGGTCGAGGCACGCACGGCCGAACGTGCCAGCTGCGCCGTAATCTCGTGGTTCACCGAGACCATGTCCATGTCGATCATCGGCTTGAAATGCGTCTCGTCGCGTTCGATCTCGCGGGCGATGCGGGCCATCGTTTCCACCGATTCCACGGGAAAGTCGCCCATCGCCGTCTCGTCGCTCAGCATCACGGCGTCCACGCGCTCGTAAATGGCACTCGCCACGTCGCTCACCTCGGCGCGCGTCGGACGCGGGCTCTTGACCATCGAATAGAGCATCTGCGTGGCGATAATCACCGGGCGCTTGGCGCAGATGCACTTCTCGACGATGCGTCGCTGGGTATTGGGAATCGCCTCGGCGGGCAGCTCCACCCCCAGGTCGCCGCGCGCCACCATGATGCCGTACGACGCCTCGATGATCTCGTCGATGTTGTCGAGCCCCTCGCGGTTCTCGATCTTCGAGATGATCTTGATCTTGCTGCCGTGGGCATCGAGGATCTCCTGCACGGCCCTGATATCTTTGGCGCTGCGCACGAACGAGTGTGCGATGAAGTCCACGTCGTTCTTCACGGCCCACTCGATAAACCGGCGGTCTTTCTCCGTCACCGAAGGCAGGTTGATCGACACCGACGGCACGTTGACGCTCTTGCGCGAACGCATGGCGCCGCCCACGACGAATTCGCAGGTCAGCTCCTCGGCGGTCTTTTCCACGACACGGATCTCCAGCTCGCCGTCGGCGATCAGCATCCGCGCCCCGACGGGAATGTCATTCACGATGTTCGGCACGTTCATGTAGACCACCTTGCGGGTCGTCTTGTCGCTGCCGTCCGAGCCGCGCACGGCGACACGGTCGCCCGGCCGGAAATTGATGCTGTTGCCGTACTCGTCGGCGATCGTCGTGACACGGATTTCGGGGCCCTTCGTATCTATCATGATCGGGATAGCCGGGTTAACGCGGTGTACGGTCTCGACAATATGCGTAGCGCCCTCTTCCGAGACATGCGCCGAATTGACACGAACCACGTCCATACCGGCATCGAAAAGGTTTTTCACGAACTCTTCGGTGCAACGGAAATCCGACATTGTTGCGACGATCTTGGTTTTTTTCATTCTATACATACAAGTATGATGCTAAAATATTAGTATTTCGACATTTTACGTTACGCCCTGTGCCGCTCCTGCACACGCTCTGCGCGGACAGCCCCGGGGAACTTCCGCACGCCCTCCCGTACCGGGTCGGGGAATGGGCCGCTCCGGGAAGCCGGGGCTTACTCCCTGCCGCAGAGCAACAGGGCCTCGACGCCCAGCCGGTAGGAATCCAGCCCGAAACCCATGATCGAGCCCACGGCCACGGGAGCCAGGAGCGAGACGTGGCGGAACTCCTCGCGCGCGAGGATCGACGAGATGTGCACCTCGACGACCGGCACCGACACCGCCGACACCGCATCGCGCAGCGCCACCGACGTATGGGTATATCCGCCGGCATTGAGCACCACACCGTCGTAGGTACCGTCGGCCTGCTGTACGGCGTCGATCAGCTCGCCTTCGAGGTTGGACTGGAAATAACCGAACCCGACGGCCGGATAGAGTGCTTCGAGCTCCCCGAAAAAGGTTTCGAAAGTCCGGGTGCCGTAGACCCCGGTATCGCGCCGCCCCTGCAAATTGAGGTTCGGGCCGTTGAGAATCAATATCTTCATCTTCGAGACTGTTTGACACGCACGGCATACCCGGCGCAATCCGCAGGCAAAGATAGTGATTTTAAAGAATTTTTAATACCTTTGTTCGACATCGCCCGTTAAATAATGATTTCAAACGCCGCCCACGCCCCTGCCGCGGTTCGCACAGGCTTCGTTCCCGTCCCCAGGCGGGGACTCCGCCCCCGGGGCGGCAGCCGCACGTGAAAAACCCGAAAACCCGCACCGGCCGGCGGGGCGCCGCGGCCGGACACACCCGAGAACCATGACCGAATTCGGATTCATAGACCACATAAAAGAACTCTTCGCCGCCCTGCCCGACAACGGGTTCGAAGGGATCGGCGACGATTGCGCCGTGCTCTCCGTCGGGGAGGGCGAATCGCTGGTCTTCACGACCGACATGCTCGCCGAAGGCGTCCATTTCCTGCGTTCCGCAACTTCGCCCCGCGAACTGGGGCGCAAATCCCTTGCCGTAAACCTGAGCGACGTCGCTTCGATGGGCGCCCGCCCGGTGGCTACCCTGCTGTCACTGTCGCTCCCGACCGACACGGCCGGCACATGGGCCGAAGAGTTCATGCTCGGCTACCGGGAACTCTCCGAAGCGTTCGGCGTCACGCTCGCCGGGGGCGACACGACCCGCTCGGCGGCAGGCATCACGATCAATGTCACGGCCATCGGCCGCATCGCCGACGCACACATCAAGCGCCGCAGCGGGGCACGCCCCGGCGACGCGATACTCGTCGCCGGAGAACTCGGACTTTCGGGCGCCGGACTGCATGACATCCTCGCCGGACGCTACGACACCCCCGCCGCCGCAGCCCACCGCAACCCGCAGCCCCAAGTGGCCGAAGGCATCTGGCTCGGCGCACGCCCCGAAATACACGCCATGATGGACATTTCGGACGGGCTGGCCTCGGACATCCGCCACATCATGGAGCGCTCGGGGGTAGGCGCCGCGATCGACATCCGCCGTATCCCCCTCGCCCAAGGGGCAGACGTCGAAACAGCCGCCTGCGGGGGCGAGGATTACAAGCTCCTGCTCACGGCCGACACGGCGGGC
>ULWH01043777.1_pt1 | contig 32787 bp, 34 predicted proteins | sample 1960201 | NCBI WGS metagenome assembly ULWH01 (sample SAMEA4835808, study PRJEB28245) | human gut metagenome | biome: gut microbiome; material: fecal sample | place: Denmark | collected 2008
GGCGTTCAGGTCCCCGTTCGCATGGCGGCTGTCAACGATACCCATGCGGAATGCGGCCCATACGCCATGCTTCAGGAAAAGTACGGTCTGGACCCCAAGGCTATAGCTGCGCGAGTAAGAGAAGCTATGGCAATGAAAAAGTAATTCTTCAAAATTGTTTTTTCCAACCGCAGGCTCCGGGGCATTTTGCCCCGGAGCCTCAGTCTGTCGAAAAACCCCGGGGTTGATAAGAGGCTGCAGCCCCGTATGGCTTAATTCGGCTCTGGCGACACAAGGTGAATTGCCCCGCAGGGGCGAGAGAAGGCCCCCTGGGGGGTGTGGGTCAGAACAGATGAAAGCCGAAGGTTTTCGTACTCTGCGTGTTTTGCTGCCCGGTGGTACGCCGCAGCGGGTCAGTTCCGGCCAGTTTCCCGGGGCGGAACCGCATGTTTTTTACGAGAGGCAAAACCCGTAAAACTCAAAAAAGTGGCGTTCAGCCACTTTTTTGACACTCTGCGGGCGCTCCCTAAGGAGCGCCTTTTGCGTTTATGTATTTTATCAGACCTTGAAGTTTACGGAGGTATCGCCCTGCTCGTCGATGCCGAACTCGTAGTCCTTACCGGGGAGCACGGCGTTAAGCAGTATGCCCACTATGGCGGCTACGGCAAGGCCGGAGAGGCTCACGCTGCCGATCCTGACGGCGCCCGCCTCGCTGTAGGTGATCCCTATGGCGAGTACCATTATCAGGGCCGCGATGATGACGTTGCGGCTGCTGGTAAAGTCCACCTTGTTCTCGACTACGTTGCGAACGCCCACAGCGGAGATCATGCCGTAGAGCACCATAGATACGCCGCCCATGGTGGCCACGGGCATTGCGGAGATCAGGGCCGCAAATTTAGGGCAGAAGCTGAGGAGGACTGCCAGGCCGGCGGCTATGCGGATAACGCGGGGATCATATACCCTGGAGAGGGCCAGCACGCCTGTATTCTCGCCGTAGGTAGTGTTCGCCGGTGCGCCGAAGAGGGCCGCAATGGAGGTGGCAAGACCGTCGCCCAGAAGGGTGCGGTGCAGGCCGGGGTCGGCAAGGTAGTTGCGCTCCACGGTGGAGCTTATGGCGCAGACGTCGCCGATATGCTCTATCATGGTGGCCAGCGCTATGGGCATTATGGTAATTATGGAGGAGATAATGAGGGAGGTATCCGCATTGCCTATGAGGGAGAATACGGTGTTCTCCATCTTGAAGGGCAGACCCAGCCATGCGGCCTCATGCACCTTGGAAAAGTCCACATTGCCAGTGATCGCGCCCACCACATAGGAGGCTACTACGCCAAGCAGTATGGGAATTATCTTTACCATGCCCTTGCCCCAGATGTTGCAGGCTATAACTACGATGATGGCTACGGCGGCTATGCCCCAATTAGCGGAGCAGCTGTTAATTGCGGTGGCGGAGAGGTTCATGCCTATGCAGATTATGATGGGACCGGTGACTATGGGCGGGAAGAAGCGCATTACCTTCTTTGCGCCATATACCTTAAAGAGGCCGGAAAGTATTGCATACATCAATCCTGCGCAGGCCACGCCAACACAGGCGTAGGGCAGCAGTTCAGGCTCGCCGTTGGGCGCTATCGCCCAATAGCCGCCCAGGAAGGCAAAGGAGGAGCCCAGGAAGGCGGGAACCTTTTTCTTGGTGATCAGGTGAAAGAGCAGAGTGCCGAGGCCCGCGAAGAGCAGTGTTGCGGATACGCTGAGGCCGGTCAGCGCCGGAACCAGAACCGTGGCGCCGAACATGGCGAACATATGCTGCACGCCCAGCACCAGCATGCGGGGTACTCCAATGGATCTTGCGTCATAAATGGGATCGCTTCCGACTTTTACGTTTGACATGGGTTGTCCTCCTGTAAATCTTTGAATTTTATATTCTCCACCCTGATAAGGGCTTTTTACTCCAGCTCATATATGCTTACCCCCGTCTCCCCATCCTGCTCGGAAAGCCTTACGGCTATCACCTCGCTGAGGGAGGAGGGTATGTTCTTGCCTACATATGTGGCCTTTATGGGCAGCTCAAGGTGTCCCCTGTCGATAAGGGCGCAAAGCTGTATCCTGGCTGGCCTGCCCAGCTCCATCACAGCGTCCATGGCTGCCCTGGCGGTGCGGCCCGTGAATATCACGTCGTCTACAAGTACTACAGTCTTGTCCACTACCGGGAAGGGCACGTTGGTATCCGACACTATGGGGTCTGCCGATACCTTGGAAAGATCGTCCCGGTACATGGCTATATCCAGCTCACCTACCGGTATCTCGCTGCCCTCGATATCCGCGATGTTTTTGGCGAGCCTCCTCGCAAGGGGTATGCCCCGGGTCTTTATGCCTATAAGGCACAATCCCTCCGTGCCGTGGTTCTTCTCCACTATCTGATGGGCAAGACGCACCAGCACCCGGTCAACATCCTGCTGTGTCATGAGCCGCGCTTTGAATTTCATGTTCTTCACTCCTTTATCCCCAGGACTGATTTTTCGCAACAAAAAAGCCTTGTCTTTACGCTAAGACAAGGCCTGATAAAGCTATCAGCTTACACTATCAGATTTATATGGAATTTCTTCCCCTCGCAGCCTTGCCAGCGTCTCTGCACTGAACTTAAAAGTCTCACGGTTCGAGTTATAATAACACAGGACGCACGCAAAAGCAAGCTAAAATATCGCCAAGACAAGATTTTTTTTGACAGCCCTGTTAAGTTAGGGGGCCGTCGTTCTGTGATTCCTTATTTACCTTCTTTATCACCACTATGTACATTATGACGACGAAGGCTATGAATATCAAGGATGACGCCACGGTGTTTATCATGGCGCAGGAATCGTAAAAGCCGTGGAGCAGCACCGCCACAATGTAGCCCAGCCAAAGATTGGCCCGCTCCTCCGCCTTGTCGCCCCACACCCGGCACTGCTTTGCCCTGCCGTAAAAGGTTCCCATGAACACGCCAAAGCACATGTGGCCGGGAATCGCCAGCAGCGCCCTGGCGGGGGCTACGGAAAGGCCGTAGCCCAGGACATAGCCTATGTTCTCAAAGGCGGCAAAGCCGAGCGAAACGAACACGGCGTAAACTATTCCGTCGAAGCGGTAGTTGAAATTCATATCGTTCCACGTCCGCCTCTTCAGCATGGCAAATTTGGCTCCTTCCTCTACCACCGCCACCACCGCGAAGGCAAGCACCAGCGTATAGCCTACGGTGGACTGATCCATGAGCGAATTCAGAACCTTCGTACCTATGTTCTCCAGTATTATGGAGATGAGCGCCGCTATGACCCCGTATATCAGCAGCGACATCAGCAGCATGGGCGGCTCCTTCTCTACCGTATCCTTGCGGTATATGTACCTCATAAGGTATATGGCGGGGAGCAGTGCCGCCGCGCCGTATATCAGGGCGATTGCGTAAAGGGGTAATGCAAACAGCAGCATATTTGCCTCCTTATAAATGTTTTATCGGGTATTTCCATTATTCGCGTATCTCCCGGGCAGCTATCTTCATGCGCTGCTCCTTGCTGAGTATCCTCTTGCGCATGCGTATGTTCTTCGGAGTGACCTCCACCAATTCGTCGTCCGCTATAAACTCGAGGCACTGCTCAAGGCTGAGTACGCTGTGGGGGGTCAGGCGGAGGGCGTCGTCGCTGCCGGCTGCGCGCATATTGGTAACGTGCTTCTTCTTGCAGACGTTTACGACTATATCCTCATTGCGGGAGCATTCGCCCACTATCTCGCCCATGTATACGGGTACGCCCGGGCCTACGAACATGCGGCCGCGATCCTGAGTGTTAAAGAGGCCGTAGCTGTTGGTCTCGCCGGTCTCGGAGCAGACAAGGCTGCCGTGGGTACGCTCCTCGATATCTCCCTTATAAGGCTCATACTCGTAGAATATGCTGCTCATTACGCCGTTGCCCCGGGTATCCGTCAGCAGCTCGTTGCGGTAGCCCAGGAGGCCTCTGGTGGGTATGTGGAACAGCAGCCTTACGCTTGTGCCGTTGGGCTCGGATATCATATCTATCATCTCGGCCTTGCGGCGGCCAAGCTTTTCCATTAACGCGCCCACATAATCCTGCGGCACGTCTATGGTCAGCTCCTCGATGGGCTCAAGGAGGGTGCCGTCGGGAGCCTTATGGTATATTACCTTCGGGCGGGATACGGCGAATTCGTAGTCCTGCCTTCGCATCTGCTCTATCAGTATGGAGAGATGCAGCTCGCCGCGTCCGCTCACCTTGAACATATCCGTGGATTCGGTTTCCTCTACCCTCATGGATACGTTGGTCTGTACTTCCTTGAAGAGCCTGTCGCGAAGGTTCCGGCTTGTGACGTACTTGCCTTCCTTGCCTGCAAAGGGGCTGTCGTTTACCATGAACATCATGGAAAGGGTTGGCTCGTCTATCTTTACGAAGGGCAGCGGATCGACGTGATCCACATCGCACACCGTTTCGCCTATGGCAAGGTCGGATATGCCGGCCACGGCCACTATCTCGCCTGCGCCCGCTTCCTCTATCTCTACCCTTTTCAGGCCCTCAAACCTGTACAGGCGGGAGATCTTCACCTCACGGGGATTCTCGGCCGCCCCGCCGCAGAGCACCGCCGCCTGGTTGCGGCGTATCCTGCCGCTCTGTATCCTGCCGACGCCTATGCGGCCTACATAGTCGTCATAGTCCAGCGTGGAAAACAGCACCTGAAGGGGGCCTTCGTCGTCGCCGCCGGGCGCCGGCACGGCGCTTATTATGGTATCGAAAAGGGGCTGCATATCGGTACCCAGGTCGTCGGGATCAAGGCCGCTGTATCCGTCCCTTGCGGAAGCGTACACTACGGGGAAGTCAAGCTGCTCGGCGGAAGCGCCAAGGTCTATGAACAGCTCCATTACCTCGTCCACCACCTCCAACGGGCGTGCGCCGGGACGGTCTACCTTATTTACGACTACTACAGGTATCTTGCCCAGCCCCAGGGCCTTGCGCAGCACAAAACGGGTCTGGGGCATGCAGCCCTCGAATGCGTCAACGAGAAGCAGAACGCCGTCTACCATCTGAAGTATGCGTTCCACCTCGCCGCCAAAGTCCGCATGGCCCGGAGTATCCACTATGTTTATGCGGTAACCCTTGTAGTTTACCGCTGTGTTCTTGGAAAGTATGGTTATACCCCTCTCGCGCTCAAGGTCGCCGGAGTCCATAACCCGCTCCTGCACCTGCTCGTTGGCGCGGAATACACCGCTCTGCCTCAAAAGCTGATCCACCAGAGTGGTCTTGCCGTGATCGACGTGAGCGATAATGGCTATATTCCTCAGTTTTTCGTTCTTCATACGCTTGTCCTCTGTATATCAAATAAATTTTTTGCACAATACTGTATTTTAACCCATGGCCCACCAAAACACAATAAGAATCAATCAAAAAAGGCGATTGTCATAGGGTTTTTTTGGTGATATAATGTCCCTGAACAAAAGAATATGCTCCGCTGGGGGTGCTGGACGGTTTCCGTCCGGCTGAGATTAACCTTTGAACCTGTCTGGGTAATGCCTGCGTAGGGAAGCGGTGAGTTGATAATGACCGGGCCTCACTTTACGGCCCGTGCTCCTTTCATATCTCCGCGGCCGTATGGCTGTGCGGAGATGTTTTTTTGCCAACAGCAAAAAACGAAAGGAGTTTTATTATTTATGAAATTCGTGCTGTTTCAAAAGCTGGCCGGCCTTCAGGGCGGCGGGCTCGTCATGTTCCTTCTCTCAGTAATCGCCGTGGCGGCGCTGCTCATTGGCATAATCCGCTACAAAAAGACCTCCCACCCCGCCCCCAAAAACCGCACCCGTGCCCTGGTATACGGGGCGCTCTGCGTGGCGCTGTCCTTCATGCTCAGCTACATAAAGCTGTTTTCACTGCCCATGGGCGGCTCCCTCACCCTTTGCAGCATGCTGCCCATCGCGGCCTATGCCTGCGCCTTCGGCCCGCTTTATGGCTTTGTCGCGGGTCTCGCCTTCGGTATGCTGCAGCTCATTCAGGATTTCTACGTTATACACTGGGCACAGCTGCTCCTGGACTACTTCTTCGCCTTTGCCTGCTACGGCATAGCCGCCTACTTCCCCGGCAGGCTCACGCTGGGCGTAGCGGTGGCGGGGCTTTGCCGCATGCTCTGCTCCACCCTCTCCGGCGGAATATTTTTCGCGGATTCCGCAGTTGACGCAGGCTGGAGCAATGCCTGGCTGTACAGCCTCGCCTACAACGGCAGCACCATAGGCGCGGAGACGGTGCTCTGCGTTCTCGTATCCCTTCTGCCCCCGGTGAAGAAGGTGCTGGGACTGATGAAAAGCGAATAAGTCGCCGTAGTTCCCCATATAAATACCCCATGATGAACTACATCTGGGGTTTCCTTATACTGTGCGGCTTCGGGGCCTTCGCCTTGTCAGGCGACCCTGCCGCCTCGGTGGACGCCATGCTTTCCGGCGTGTCCGAGGCGCTGGAGCTTTGCCTCGCCCTCTGTCCCTCCTTCATGCTGTGGCTGGGGCTTATGAACGTTGCCAGGGAAGCGGGGCTTATGGAAAAGCTGAGCCGGGCGGCCCGGCCTCTGCTGAAGCGGCTCATGCCGGGCTCGTCCGAGGCCATGGCTCCCATCACGCTCAACCTTGCGGCCAACTTTCTGGGCCTGGGCAGCGCGGCCACCCCCTTCGGCATCGAGGCCATGGCACATGGCAGAGCTGCAAAAGGCCAACAGGCTCGGCAATGCCACAAGCGACGATATGTGCATGTTCATCGCCCTGAATTCCTCCGCCGTGGAGCTGCTGCCCACAAGCGTCCTGGCCTTGCGCGCCGCCGCGGGATCCACCGATCCGTACTGCGTGGTGCTGCCTACGTTTATTGCGTCGCTCGTATCCGCCTCCTGCGCGGTGCTGCTGTGCCTGCTGCTTAAAAGGAGGGCAACATGAGCCTTATACTGCCAAGCCTTATAGCTTCCCTTCTTATATACGCCTATATAAAAAAGGCCGACGTGTATTCCGCCTTTATATCCGGCGCGCTGGAGGCGCTGCCCATGCTGTATAAGACCCTGCCCTCCATGTGCGCCATGATGGCGGCGCTGTCCATTTTGCGCAAAAGCGGCGCTATGGAGGCGTTCACCGGCGCTGTTTCACCTGCTCTGCAAAAGGCCGGAATGCCGGGGGAGCTGGTGCCTCTGTTCCTGCTGCGCCCATTCTCCGGAAGCGCCGCCCTCGCCATTCTTCGAGACATTTTCGATACCTGCGGGGCGGATTCCTTTGTGGGTGTAGCCGCAAGCGTCATGCTTGGCTCAACAGAGACGGTATTCTATACCGTTTCTGTATATCTGGGCTCAGCAGGTGTGACAAAGCCCAGATACTGCATAGCCGCTTCCCTGGGCGCAGCCATAGTCGGGGCTGCATCCGCCCTTGTGCTCGCCCGCATGGCGGGTGTATAATATATCAGTTGTGTAAGGGCAGCTTATAATGCCGCCCATACCGGAGGACAACATTTTGAGTATTAACATTAAAACCTACGGCTCCTTTGTAAAGCTGCCGGTAAACCATCTTGCGGGGCATACCGTAATTTCCATAGACGTGCTGCGCTCGTCCAGCTGCATAGTATGGGGCCTTGTGAACGGCGCAAGCAAGATAATCCCTGTAGACGACCTGGGCAGCGCCGTATCCATAGCAAGCCGCATGGGAGACTGCGTATTGGCCGGCGAGCGGGGTGCGGTGCTCATTCCCGGCTTTGACATAGGCAATTCCCCTGCGGAGTACACCGAGGCAAGGGTGGGCGGCAAGGCCGTCGTCATATCAACTACCAACGGCACCGGAGCCATCTGCAAATCCGAGTCCGCCTCCAATGTGCTCATAGGCTCCATGCTAAACTGCACCGCCGTAGCAAAGCGCGCGGTAGAATTGGGAAACGACGTCATACTCATGTGTGCAGGTACAGGCGGGGAGTTCTCCGCAGACGACATATACGCAGCCGGCGCCATTGCCTCCGCCATACAGACACTGACCGACGCGGAGCTCTGTGACCTTACCCGCGTCTCCTGTCTGGTATACGATCGCTGGAAGGAGGACCGGACCGAGCTTTCAAAGACAAAGCACTATAAGCGGCTGGTATCCCTGGGTCTGGAGAGCGACATAAATTTCTGCCTCACCCGGGATCTTACGGATATAGTTCCGGAGTACAAAAACGGCGTGATAGAGCTTTAAAAAGCCCCGTTGTATTAAAATTCTAAGCTGTCAGGCTTTCCAAGCCCCGCCACTATTGCATCTGTCAATAAAAAGTAGATATGATGCGCATTCGCTTTTTCTTTTCCTTTTTACGCTCACAAATGCCAAGCTGATTTTAGCATAAAAGTAAGGTAGACATCATGGTGGCTTTTCATGTGTCTACCTTTATATTACAGCTTCAGCTCCGAAGCGGAGCATGGGGGTTTCCATTGTACTTAAGGCGGCTGTAAAGCCGTTTCTTTTGATTAACTATTCTTCTGATTTATAGATTACGCTGTATTTTTCGCTGCCCAGCGCTTCGGCTATGGACTCCAGATCCTTATCCATAAGCTCAAGGAGCGTGTCCTCCGCCTCATACCGCATACAGGTGCCGCAGGAAGAGCTGAGGCTCCGGGGAACGGGGGAAAGGGCTGCCGAGGCGGCGTGCCCTTTTACATTCTTCAGGCTGCGCATGGCGGCAAGGTGGGTATGGAAGGTGGCTATGTAGCTGGGCATGAAAACGCTCCTGATAACTATTTGGTTAGGGTGAGACGGTAGTCGTCGCCCTCCTCGGCCACTGCCACGGCATAGCCTGCGCTCTCGGCAAAACGCTTTACGTTTTCCCGTGCAGAGTGGTTGTCTACCATGACTTCAAGCTTGGCGGGGGAATTCTTGGCTATCTCCTTCTGGGTCATTAACACCGGCATTGGGCATGCGAGACCTCTGGCGTCTATCATATCATTTCCTCCTGTAAAAGTACAATAATTCTTTCGCAGAAGTGACAGAAGGTCACTTCTGCGAGTTTTTTTCGTGTTTTGGGGATATTATGCGCTGTTGCCGAAGAAGCGGCTTGGCGCCGCTTCTTCTTTTCTTGTCAGGTTTTTAAGGGTTATTCCTTGCTGGCCTTCACGTTGGCAAGGGTCACTATGAGGAGTACCACATAGCAGGCGATGACGGCTACAACGCCGTTTGCGCCGGGGCCCTTGGCGGAGGAGGCGGTGCCGAAGTTATGTGCAAGGGCAGCGCCGAATACAAAGCCGGTAACGGTGACTGCGGAGTCGGAATTGCCTTCGCCGGTAAGGATCAGCTGACGGAGGGGGCAACCGCCCAGAAGCACGGAACCCCAGCCTACGATGCCCATGCCGAGGAAGTTCATGATGCCGTCGTTATGGGCAACAGGCTGATCGGCAAAGCCAAGGTTGAATTTGCCGAGGATAAGGTTGCCGATGAGGACGGTAACTATGACCGCCACGAAGCCGAGGGTGAGGCCCCACTGGTTGAACATGATGGTATCGCGTATGCCGCCTGCCATGCAGAAACGGCTGCGCTGTGCCAGAATACCCACTACGATACCGGCTGCAAGAGCAAGTATTATAGGGGCGTGCATGGAGCCGGGGCCCTCGGTGCTCTGGGCAAACAGGGCAGGGGCGAGGCCGGCCAGCACCAGCAGGATGACCATCAGTACAGGCATCCAGGCGCCGTCGATGCAGGGCTCAGCGTAGTTGCGCTTGAGGGAGAAGCCCTTCTTGAGGGCTATGGTACCTACAAAGATGCCAGCGATAAAGCCCACGAGGCCGACAACGGCGTTCAGGTCGCCGCCGCCTATGCGGATAACCATGCGCAGGGGGCAGCCCAGGAATACCAGAGCGCCTATCATTACGCAGATGGCAAGTATGAAGCGGGTGAAGGGGGAGGAGCCGCCGACGGCCTTCCATTCCTTCTTGATGAGGGCGGCTCCGGCAGCACCGGCGATGATGCCCACGATCTCAGGGCGCACATACTGTACGATTCCGGCGGAATGAAGCTTAAGGGCGCCGGCTATATCGCGCAGGAAGCAGGCGATGCAGAAGCCCATGTTGGCAGGGTTGCCGAAGGCTGTGAGCACCAGCGCCGCGATACCGACGATTACGCCGGTAAGCAATACGGGAAGATTCTTTTTCATAATAAATAATAACTCCTTTTGTTTTTTCACCTGTAGACAAAAGCCATAGGTGTGATAAACTGTATCTGAAAAGGGACTGTCCCCCTTATCAGCAAAATAAAAGTATGAGGTAATTGCCTATGTCCATATATCTCGACAACGGAGCGACTTCCTTCCCAAAGGCCCCAGGCGTGGGGGAAGCCATGCTGGACTATGTAAACAACATAGGCGCCAATGTAAACCGCTCCACCTACGAGGCCTCAAGCGAGGCGGAGATGGTGCTCATAGAGTGCCGCGAGCGGCTTTGCACGCTCTTTGGAACAGAGGACATCACCCACGCGGTGTTCACCCCCGGCATGACGGCGGGGCTTAACATGCTGCTGAAGGGCTTCCTCAGCCCCGGGGATCACGTTATAGTCAGCAGCCTTGAGCACAACGCCATGATGCGGCCCATACGCCAGCTTGAGGCTCAGGGGGTGGAGTTCTCAAGGATACCTGCCGACAGCCGCGGCATCACCGACCCAAAGGATATCCTGCCCCTTATCAGGCCCAATACAAGGCTTGTAGCCATAATGCACGCCTCAAACGTCTGCGGTACGCTGCTTCCCGTGAAGGAAATAAGCGATATATGCAGAGAGCGGGGGCTGCCGGTAATACTGGACGCGGCCCAGACCGCCGGGCATTACCCGGTAAACATGAAGGAGCTGGGCTTATCGGCGCTGTGCGTTCCCGGCCATAAGGGGCTTCTGGGCCCCCAGGGCATAGGCGCGCTGATGCTTGATGAGGAGTTCGCAAAGCGGGTCGAGCCGCTGATATCCGGCGGCACAGGCAGCGCCTCGGACAGCGAGCTGCTCCCGCCCTATATGCCCGACAGGTTCGAGTCCGGCACGCTGAACATCCCCGGAATATTCGGCCTCAACGCAGCGCTGGGCTTCATACTGGATAAGGGCGTCCAAGTCTTCCGCGCCCACGAGGAGAAGCTTACCGAACGCTTTATCGACGGGCTTGAGGGGCTGCCGCTCCGCCTTGCGGGTACCAAAGAAATAAGTAAACGGGTAGGCGTAATATCAATAGACTTTACCGGCCACGACAACGCGGAGGTCGCATACGAGCTGGACAAGCGGGGCATAATGACCCGCTGCGGGCTGCACTGCGCTCCCAGCGCCCATAAAACCCTAGGCACCTTCCCTCAGGGGACGGTGCGCTTCAGCATTGGCTATGCCAACACGGAGGGGGACATCGACAGGGCTCTCTCGGCAATAAAGGAGATAATTCTTTGATTCTTACCATCAGCTGACAAAGGCACACAAGGATTTAGGAGCCAAACAGCACGGCATAACTGTGTCGTCCTCATTTGAAATACAACCAGTATTTCTGCACTCGTCCTCCTTGTTCTGCCATACTCTTTGGCTTCTAAAACTCAAAGACCCCAAAGAGCTTGTTTTGAGGGCGATCCAAGGCCGAGGAGCGCAGTACTACTGGATGTAATACAAGCGACGAGAACGCAGGAGCGTACCAAAACAAGCCTTTAGGGCTTGTGTGCTCTTGTCAACTGATGGTACCAAGGCTCCTTATAGCAAAATTTTAACATGGCAGGTGTGCCTTTTCCACAGCCGCGGGAGCGATTTAAAGATTATTTTGAGATATTGCTAAAGCGATAAAGAAAAGCTATAAGGGTAAAGATATGATAAAAAAAGGAACGGCAAGGGCCGTTCCTTTTTATGCCGCAGAGGTGGCCGAAGGGCCGCTTCTGCGAAGCGTTACATCTCGACCTTTAATCCTATTCCCATCTCCTTCGCCTTGGCGTATATGCGCCGGGCGGCGACGAGATCCAGCACCGCAGAGCCTACGGACTTGAAGAAGGTTATCTCGGTGTCGTTCTCCCGGCCGGGGGCAGCGCCGTTTATGAGCTGGCCCAGCTCGCCGGTCATGCGGTCTTTGCTGTACTCGCCCCGGTCAATGGGCTGAAGTATGTCGCCCGCCTCGCCGAGCACACCCTCCAGCGTGTCCGCATAGACCTTGCCGGCGTGGGTCAGCGTGTAGGAGTCTATCTCCACCATGTCGTAGGTAAAGGAGCCTATGCCGTTCACGTGGGCGCCGGGCTTCAGGAGCCTGCCGTCGAATACGGGAGAGGCGGCGGTGGTGGCGGCGGTGATTACGTCCGCGTCGGCTATGGCCTCCTCGGGGGAATGGACGGCGACTATCTTTGTATTGAACCTGCCCGCGAATTTTTCGCTCATGGCTCTGGCAAAGGCCTCCGCCTTCTCAAAGGTGCGGCAGTAGACCTTGGCAAGCTCTATATCCCGTACGGTCAGCACCGCCTCAAGCTGGCCCGCCGCCTGACCTCCCGCTCCGAAGAGGGCGAAAACCCTGCTGTCCCTGCGGGCGAGAAGGTCTGTAGCCGCGCCGGCCACAGCGCCTGTGCGCACCCGCGTCAGGTATGTGCCGTCCATCACCGAGCATACCGCGCCGGTGGAGTCGTCCATCAAAACCATGGTGGCGGGGACGCTGGGAAGGCCCCGCTTGGGGTTGTCTGGATATACTGAAACTATCTTTACGCCAAGGGCGGATGCGCCGGGGGCATAGCCGTACATGTACAATGCCGAGCCGTTATATGCGGGTACCGGCAGGTTTGCGCGGAGGGGTATGTCCGTGTCCCCTGCGGAATAGAGCGCGAGGGCGTCCTTAGCCGCCTGTACCGCCTCCGCCATTGTGAACACCTTTGCCATATCTTGCCTTGTGAGCAGGGTTATCATAGTGCGTGCGTCCTTTCGTATCGGTATTTTTTTGAGGAGCTTTGCCGTTTTTTCCTAAATTATATTTAAGATTTTACCCGCGCCGGCTGCCGCCGTCAATAAGGGCGGAATATTTGCTGTACGGCGCGGCCTTTTTTGGTATAATTGCGTTATAATTTATATAAGGATACCGGAGGTGGGGCTATGCTGGGAAAGGGCGAAAAAAGGCTTGTGGCGGCGTATTCCGCGGCGCATTTTGCCGTGGACCTGTGCTGCGCAATGTTAGTGCTGCCTGCGGCCCGGGCGGCCTCGGATAAGGCCATGGCGCTGCTCATATACAACTTCTGCGCCTTCGCCATGCAGCTCCCAATAGGGGTGCTGGCGGACAGATATGGCGGCGGCAGATATTTTTCCGCCATAGGCTGCCTTATGGTGGCCCTGGGCGGGCTGCTACCCTCCCCCATGCTCACCGCCATCGTATGCGGGCTGGGCAACGCGGCCTTCCATATAGGCGGCGGGGCGGACGTAATGGCGGTGACGGAGGGGGCAAAATACCTGGGCATATACGTTTCACCCGGGGCAATGGGCATATTCCTCGGCGCGCTGGCCTCGCGGGCGGGGAGGAGCCTTGCCGCCTTCGCCGCCTGCCTCATGCTCGCCTGCGCCGCGGCTATAATGGCCCTTTGCAGGGAGGGCGCAGGGCCGGGGAGCCCCGAGCTGCCCCGGGGACGGGAGCAGTGGCTGCGGCTTATGAGCCTGCTGGCGGTGGTGACGCTAAGGAGCTACGGCGGGGTGATAATGTCCTTCCCGTGGAGGGCCGGCGCGTGGGCGTGGATAGCCGCGCTGTGCGTGGTGGGCGGAAAGTGCATAGGCGGCTTTGCCTCGGACCGCTTCGGGGAGGTGCGCTCCGCCACAGTCACGCTGAGCGCCGCCGCTGCCGCGCTGATATTTTCCGCATTCCCGCTGCCGGGGGCGCTGGGGCTGCTGCTGTTTAATATGTCCATGCCCGTAACGCTGTACGCCGCAAGGGATATACTGAGGGAGGGCAGGGCCACCGCCTTCGGGCTGCTCACCCTGGGGCTTTTCCTCGGCATGCTGCCCGCCTTTTCCGGGGCCTCCGGCAGCGGGCAGGATTACGCCATGATCTGCCTGATCTCCATAATGCTGATACGGGTGGGGGTGGGCAAAAGGTGATGCTGCGCGCCATGGGCTTATCGCTGCTGCTTACGGAGCTGATAGAGCTTTCCGCCGCCCTGCTGCTGAAGAAGAGGGAGGATATAGGGCTCATCGCCCTTGCAAACCTTATGACCAACCCGGCGGTGGTATACCTTTCGCTGCTGACGAAGGCCCTGAGGCCGGGGCTTTACCCGGCGGCGGCCGCCGTGACGGAGCTTTTAGCTGTGCTGGCGGAGGGATACGCCTACAAAAGGCGCGCCGCCAAAATAGCCCGCCCCATGCTTTTTTCCCTGTGCATGAACGCCCTCTCCTTTGGGACGGGGCTTGTGATAAAGCTGATATTTTAAGGAGGTACGGATAATATGAAAAGGATCTTTTGCGCGCTGCTTGCGGCGGCAATGCTGCTCCTGCCCTGCATGGCGCTTGCGGACGTGATACTTGAGCCGGAGGACAGCTTTTACAAAAGGCACAGCGACCAATGCACCTATCAGGCCGGCAGGACCTACATAGCCTCCGGCGAGGGCGGCTCCGCCCCGGTATACGGCGCGCCGGACAGGGGGGAGCTCCGCCGGCTGAGCAACGGCGAGGAGACCGTCTGCCAGTGGCTCTATACCGATGGGAACGGCGCTCAGTGGGCGCTGATAAGCGACGGCAGCGGCTGGATAAACCTCTATGACTTCAAGGTAAAATACGACTGGGTGGAGTTTGCTGGGGAGCATAAGGACGAGATAAAGCATGAGGACGCAGAGGTGGACGCCGCCAAGGGGGCGGGGGATACCATAATATTCTACGACTACCCCGGCTCCGAGAGGAAGGCCTTTGACGTAAGCCTCGGCGCATTTGGCAGCGACAAGATAACCGTGGACACGACCTATACCGACGGGGAGGGCCGCAGATGGGGCTTTATCGGCTACTGGTACGGCTACCGCAATCTCTGGATAAGCCTTGACGACCCGACTGTGGAGGTTCCGCCCGCGGCGGAGCAGCCCGCCCCGGTGAGCACCGGCGCGCCTGCGTACCTGCCCCCCAAGGGCGGCGGCGCGCCCATGATAATCGGCGGCGGCCTCGCCGCCTTAGCCGCCCTCATAGCGGTGGGGATGATAAAGGGCAGGAAGAAAAAGCAGCAATAAAAAAAGAGGGCGCAAGCCCTCTTTTTAAGTATTGTTTACGGCTGTACGGGAGCCGCCGTGGCCTGCCGCGCCGCGCACGGCCTGTCAATTATAAACACGATAAGCACATAAAGCAAAATGACCGGCGCGGTATGGTAAACCGCTCCGGTTTGTTTTATAATATAAATATACAAAAACAAGGAGAAGCGCATGGTAAAGCTGTGGTTTGCGAAGGTAAGGCCGGATGGGGTGATACCCTCAAAGAGGGGGGAGGACGCGGGATACGATATATTCCTCGCCTTTGACGGGGAGTATATACGCCTCGAGCCCCACGAGACCAAGCTGCTGCCCACCGGCATAGCCAGCGCCTTTGAGCCCGGGTATTATTTCCAGATACAGGAACGGGGCTCCACAGGCTCAAGGGGGATAGGCAAGCGCTGCGGCGTGATAGACTCCGGCTACCGGGGGGAATGGTTCGTGCCCATGACAAACCTGAACACCGTCCCGCTGTACTTTGCAAAGGAATCGGCAGGGGAATACCTGGAGGGGCTGAAGGAGCGGGGCGAGCGCTTCAACGTATACTACATAACAAAGGCGGTGTGCCAGGCGGTGCTGCTGCCGGTGCCGGAGACGGAAATAACCGAGATACCCTATGACGAGCTTATGGAGATGAAGTCGCTGCGCATGACGGGCAGCCTCGGCAGCAGCGGCAAATAGCGGATATTTTCCGGGAAATAAAAAACGGAGGCGAATTAAATGGCTAACATGATGGACTACATAGAGTGGCGCGGCGACCTGACCTTTTCGGAAAGGCCCTTTAACGAGGTGGACGGACTGATATTCGCGGAGCTGTCGTATGTGGATTATTCCAACATAGTGCCCAATACCGTGGTTGAGGGCATAACCCTAAAGCGGGCGGCGGAGGAGTACTTTCTTAAGTATCCCGACAGCCGCGGCAGGCTTGGCATAGTAGTACCGGACAGCATACACGACCTGCTCAGGGCGGCGGGGAACAGCGAAAGGTTTGGCAGCGTGGTATTATCCGGCTATACCGCCGAGACCAGCGAGGAGAAGGAGGAGCAGTTCAGCGCGGTCACCTTCACCATCGAAAACAGGATACGCTGCATAGCCTTCCGGGGTACCGACGACACCATAGTGGGCTGGAAGGAGAATTTCAACATGTGCTACATGTTCCCCGTACCGGCCCAGAGCGACGCGGCAAATTACCTGAACATGGTGGCGGCGGACTGGAATAAGGACCTCATAATCACCGGCCACTCCAAGGGAGGCAACCTTGCAGTATACGCGGCGGCATACTGCCTGCCCGAGGCGCAGGAGCACATAACCGCCGTATACAACTTCGACGGCCCAGGGTTCCCGACGAGCCAGATAACCCTCGAGAATTACAGCCGCATACGCGGACTCATGACTACCCTGCTGCCCGAGGCTGATATAGTGGGCATACTTCTGGATCACGAGGATCAGTACCATGCGGTAAAGAGCAACGCCGTAGGGGTATGGCAGCACGATGGCTTCTCATGGGAGCTGATGGGCACGAAATTCATATACAGCGAGGATATAAAGAGCAGCAGCAAGCGCAAGGACAAGACCCTCAGGGCATGGGTAGACGACATGGATATGGAGCTTCGGGAGCAGTTCGTCAACAAGCTCTTTGCATTCTGCAAGAGCACTGACGCCCGCACCCTCACCGACCTGAAACGGGACCCCATCGGCCTGATGAACGCCATAAACGGAGCCTTCGAGGACGAGGAGACGAGGGAAGTGCTCAAGAGGTCCCTCTCGATGCTGCTCTCTGAGGATAAGACCCACCGCTACGCCGCCGCCCAGGACAGCCTGATGCGCATCAAGGGCAAGGTGAGCAAGAGGGCGTCCATGACGATAAGGAAGAGGAAATAACAGGAAAAACAAAAAAAGCGGCGCTTGCCGCTTCAGTCTGTCAAAAAACCCCAGGGTTGATAAGGGGCCGCAGCCCCTTATGGCTTTATTCGGATTTGGCGACATGTGCGGCAAATCCGCAAAAAGCGCTTGCGCAGCAAGGCTTTCCCTGCATTCGGTGCTGGCCGCGCCATAGGCGCAAGCACCGGATGAAAAAACTCAAAAAAGTGGCGTTCAGCCACTTTTTTGACACTCTAAAGCGGCGCTTGCCACTTTTTTGATGCTCTTATATCCTGCCGGTGGAGTCCGTCTTTATGGTGCCGCTGCGGTAGGCGTCGAGAAGGGCGTTAAGATCCTCTATGCGGCGCTTTATGCCCTCTCCGGCGTCGGTATCGGATATCATGAGCCTGCGGGGAAGGTTTTCCACTATAAAGGAATGTGAGGTTATATCCTTCTTGCCGTGTATTGCCTCCTCCCGGGTGGTAAAGGGCTCGTGGGCGGCGATGCGCATTCCGTGGGAGCTGAAGAACATTGTGTAGCCCGCTATGCCTGTCTGCTTGTGGTAGGCCTTGCAGAAGCCGCCGTCTATGACTACCAGGCGGCCGCCCCCCTTGCGAGGGTCTTCCCCCTCTTTTACCTTTACTGGCATGTGGCCGTTTATGATGCGGCTCCAGGGCTTGTGCAGGTCGAAGTCGTCCAGTATCCTGCGGCAGAATTCCTCGCTGCCGTAGTAGACGTAATAGGGGTTCTTGGGTTCCGTATATGAGGCTTTATCCTCGATGAGAGCCCGCTCAAAGGTGGTTATCTTTGTCCTGCCGCAAATCGGGGAATTCCTGCCGCACCAGAGGAACCAGAGAAAGTCCAGCCCGCGCAGCCGCTCCATGCTGCCATCGGGAGCGAAGTAGCCCTGCCGCGCCAGCCTGTCCGCCCAGTCCAGAAATGCCCGTCCCTTGAGGGGGGTATCGGAATAAAGGGAAAACTCCATGAACTCGCCATTGCCGTCGCAGGGTATGCAGCCGTGATAGAGCAGGTTGCCGTTGTGCCTGCGGTATATGGAGCCTACGGAATAGAGGAACCGGGTGTGGATCTGGAGCTTTTCGCTGCGGCAGAAGCTGGAGACAAGGCCGTCTATTATATCCTGCTCCTCGGGGGTGAGCTTGTTGGGGTCGGCGGGGTCTATGGTGGGAAAGTCGGTATCCCGGAGGGGGTATACCGTGCCGTCTATCTCTATGGTGCCGTCTTTGTAGTTTATGCGGGAGAGCATATCCCGGTCAGACATCTGGTACTCCGGCCGGCGGGCTATTATCTGCCCCTCCAGCTTGAACATTATTACGCACATCGCCTTGTGCATGCGGGAGAACAGCTCGCTGTCCCGGGGCAGGCTGTGTCCCGCCGGCAGGACCCGGGGCCGGAATACCGCCGCATCCCTGTATGTGACGTCGCTGAACACCGCCAGGGGCAGAAGGTTTATGCCGTAGGCGTTTTCCAGCATATCCATGTTGTCATACTGTATGCAGTTCTTTACGGCGATGGCCACGCACACCGGGCTGCCGGCGGCCGCGCCCATCCACAGCACGTCGTGGTTGCCCCACTGTATGTCCACGCTGTGGTGGCCCATGAGGTTGTCTAAAATTACGTCGGCGTGGGGGCCGCGGTCGAATATGTCGCCGACTATGTGCAGGGTATCCACGGCCATGCGCTTTATGAAGGTGCAAAGCTCCGTTATGAGAGTATCCGCCATGCCGGTGTCTATTACGGAGCGGATTATGTTGTCGTAATAGGTATGTTTGTTGTGCTGGTCCTGTGGATTGAGAAGCTCCTCCATTATGTAGGCAAAGTCCTGTGGCAGCGCCTTGCGCACCTTGGAGCGGGAGTACTTTGACGCGGTGTAGCGGGCCATCTCGATCAGCCTGTGCAGCGTCACCCTGTACCAGTCGTTGAGGCCGAAGGAGGCCCTTTCGTGTATGCCGTGGAGGGTCTCCACGGGATAGTATATGAGCACCGCAAGGCCGCGGCGTTCCTCTGAAGTCAGGGTGCTTTCAAACAGCTCTTCTATCTTTTCGCATATGGCCCCAGAGGCGTTGTTGAGTATATGGAGGAAGGCCTCATGCTCGCCGTGTATGTCGCTCATGAAGTGCTCGGTGCCCTTTGGAAGGCTGCGTATGGCCTCCAGCTTTATTATCTCCGCACAGGCGGACTGTACCGAAGGGAACTCCTTTGAAAGCAAGGTTAAGTAGCGGATATCCTGCTCCATGAATAAGCTCCTCCAAAAGTAATTATTATAGGTATATTATAGCATATAAGCTGTAAAAATAAAGAAGCCCCTCAAAAAGAGGGGAATATATTATTTTATCAATAAGCAGCACACGTCATTCACGTTGGTTCCTGTGGGGCCTGTGAATATAAGGCCGTCTATCTGTTTTAAGGCGTTGTAGGAGTCGTTGTCCTTCAGCACGTCGGGTATGGAAATGCCCAGCGCTTCAAGCTGTCCCTTGGTTTCTCCGGTGACTATGCCGCCCGCCGCGTCGGTAGGGCCGTCGGTGCCGTCCGAGCCTACGGAGAAGAGGCATACGTCCTTCATGCCCGCGATGCCCATAGCGCCGGACAGGGCCAGCTCCTGATTGCGGCCGCCTGAGCCCTTGCCGGTTATGCGCACGACAGTTTCTCCGCCCGCAATGAAGGCGAGGGGTTCCCTGGCGCCCCTGTGATACTGGGCGACGGAGGCTAAGAAGCTCCCCGCCTCCTTCGCTTCGCAGCAGAGCGAGGCCGTGAGAACAACGGGCCTGTAGCCCAGCCGCCTGGCAGTTTCCGAGGCGGAGGCGCAGAGCTGGGTTACGCTGCCGGTGACGATGGTTTCAACGTTATTTAGCTCCTTGGGAGTCTCGACATCCATAAGGGACAGAGCTTTGTCGGAAAGCTTCAGGCCGTACTTGGAAATTATGGCATGGGCGTCGGCATTGGTAGAGCTGTCGGGGCAGGCGGGGCCTGAGGCTATCATGTCCAGAGGGTCGCCTATTATATCGGAAAGTATTATTGCGATTATGCGCGCACCGCCGCAGGCCATGGCGAACCTGCCGCCCTTTACTGCGGAGAGCCGCTTGCGAATGGTATTCATTTCGGTTATATCGGCGCCGGAGGCCAGCAGCTGCCTGTTCACGTCCTGCAATTCCTCCAGCGATACCAGCGGGCTTTCAAACAGGGCGCTGCCGCCGCCGGAAACCAGGAATATCAGCGTATCCTTTGGGGTCAGGCTATGGGCAAGGGAAAGGGCCGCCTCCGCCCCGCGCACGGAGTTGCCGTCAGGCACAGGATGCCCCGCCTCATATATGGCGATATCCTCCGAAAAGCTGCCTGCGGAGTGGCCATACTTGGTTATGATCACGCCCTTTTCTATGCGGCTGCCAAGGTGATCATATGCCGCCCTGGCCATTTGATAACCCGCCTTGCCTATGGCCACCAGCCTTACCTTATGGGGCAGGCTGACGGAGCCGAGGGCTGCCTTTACTGCGTTGTCCGGCATCGCCCGGTCAATGGCTTCTTTTATAATGAGCTGCGCATCGTCGCGTATATTCATACAATTCTCCCATGTATGCTTGATTTAATCTATTGTAGCATCTTTTGCGGTATAAGCAAACAAAATAATAAATTAACATGCAACCTTGCAGTAAGGTAAACCGTTTAATATACAGATAACCGCAATACGGAGGATATTTTTGCTATGAAGAAAAGACTGATAAAGCTGATCGCCCTCGCTATGTGCGCCGCCATGCTTACCGGCTGCGCCGCGTCCGGCGGAGTGAAGAACCTTACCGATGGCGTAAATGCGGCGGATGTGACGCTGCCCGAAGTGACCGACTATACCATGATAGGCGACCTTGGCGCGGGGCTGATGCAGTACGCGGCGGCGCAGGAAGCCGAAAACCCCGTGCTTTCCCCGCTTTCGGCCTATCTCTGCCTTGCCATGCTCATGCCCGGAACAAATGAGAACACAAAGGCGGAATTCGAGAAGATACTTGGAGCAGACTGGGACTACGTTTCCGCCCTCGCCGCCGATATAGCCGCACAGCTTGAAAAGACCGGCGGCAGCACCAAGCTCGACCTTGCCAATTCCATCTGGACGGACGACGACAAGGCCGTTATAGAGGAGGAATGGCTAAAGACCGTAAAGGCGTATTTCGGCCCCGACATATACAGCGCCGACCTGCCCAGCGACGGGGCTCTGAAGGCAATAAACAAGTGGGTGAACGACAAGACCAACGGCATGATACCCAAGCTCCACGATGAAAACTACGACAAGGACACCATAATGGTGCTGCTCAATGCCCTCTACATGAAGGCGGAATGGGCACATAAGTTTGAAGGCCAGGACACATATGACAGGGAATTCACCAAAGCGGACGGCAGCGCCGTTACCGTGCCTTTCATGAACATGTTCGAGGCCTATGAGAGCTACATAAAGACCGAGGACGCGGAGGGCATAATGCTGCCCTATGACGACGGCAGGCTGGCCTTTATAGCCCTTAAGCCCGGCAGCGGCGACGCACGGGGCTATGCCGCCTCCCTCACCGGGGCAAAGCTGAAGGAAGCCTTGGCCGCCGCAAAGGCGGATACCTTCGTTACGGTGAATATGCCTAAGTTCAGCACCGGCTATTCGGTATACCTTACGGATGCGCTCAAGGCCATGGGAATGACGGACGCCTTCGATCCGGACCTTGCAGACCTTTCCGGCGCGGGCAGGGGCGTTGACGGGCCGCTGTACATATCCTATGTCTTCCAGAGGGTAAAGGTGGATGTGGACGAGGAGGGCACCGAGGCCGCCGCCGTTACCGAGATCGCCACGGCGGAGGGCTGCGCGCTCCCTGCGGATGAGCCCATAGTGCTGACCTTCGACAAGCCCTTCGTATACGCCATAGTCGATACCGGGACCGGCGTGCCGCTGTTCATGGGCGTAATGGAGAACCCCGAGGCGAAGTAAAAAATAATTAGAAAAATCAAAAAAGCGGCTTAAAGCCGCTTTTTTGGTTTTGCGGGGACAGCTAAACCCTAATCATCTATATCTTTGTCCTGCTTGACTATCGCTCCGGAAACGGCGTCTATTTCGTATTCATACTCAAAGCCGTTGCACTTGAAATCTATCTCATATACCATGCGGCCATCCTCTCTATCCAGCTTGCATTCGTATTCGGTTATGCTGCCATTGTCAAGTCCGGCATGTGAAAGAGCTGCGGATTTTGCCTTTGCCTCGCCTATATAGCCTCTATCGGCTGACTGCTGCTCATCCTTTTTATTGTCCTTTGGATTTTCCTGCTTTTTCCCGTCCTTTGTGTTTTCCGCCGGCTCACCTTCGTATTTGAGTATTTCTCCGGTATTCGCGTTTATGTCGTATTCATACTCCCTGCCGTTCCAGTCAAACTCCAGCTCGTATATCATGGCCCCGTGTTCATAGTCCATTTCAAACTCATAGCCGAGTATTTCTTCGGGCTTTGCCCCGGCGTGAGCAAGAGCTATTTCCTTTGCTTTGGCCTCGCCTATATAAGCGCTGTCGCTGGCGGCACCCTCTGCCGTTACGTTGGTTATGCTCTTGCTGCCGGATTCCCCTATCAGGTTCAGTTCGTTTACGCTGAGCCCCGCCAGCTCGTCAAAGGTATGAGCGGCATTGTTTTCGGTTATTTGCTTTATCAGCTGAGCTTTTCCTTCGGTTATGCCGTACTGCTCCGCAAGGCGTTTTGTGTCAGGATCGTCACTTATAGTCTGACTCAGCACCGCACCCTTGAAGCTGCCGGTATCCAGCATATCCTTTACCTCTGCGCTCAGCCTGCTTTGCATTTCCGCGCTCTTTATGGGATCGTCGCTATCTACGCTTATAAGTATGGAGTTGGCCAGTTCGGATATATATCCTTCCCTAAGCATTGAACCTATTATGGCGTTTACCGCCACCTTGAGGTCGCTTCCCTTAAGCTTCATATCGCCTATGACCTTTACTCCGTCCTCGTTTTTCGGGGTTACCAATACTACCTGTTCCTTCTTATTCACCCCAAGCTCTATGCTTGGGTTAACATCCAGCGCTACGGTGGAAGCTACGCTGTGATTGGCTCCGTATAAGTATGTTCCAGTTACTATCAGAACCAGCGCCGCTGCCGCTGCCATAACCCTGCTGAATACTCTGCCGCTTTTCTTTTTTGCCGTATTTTCCAATATTATTACCCTTCCTTTCTGCTCCTCGCATTTTCCCATTACTTCTTTAAGATTATTCGGAGCGGCATTGCCAAATGCCCGTCTTACGCTTTCTTCCGTACGCCTGTTGCTCACTTTAAATGCCCTCCCTTTTTTCAAGTTTTGATTTAAGCTTTTTTATTGCCCTGCTGTATTTTGAAAGCACCGTCGCAAGCGGCAGGCCGAGAAGCTCAGCCGTTTCCCTGTGCTTCATGCCGCCTACGGCATGGAGTATCACTATCTGCCGTTCGCTGTCGTCCAGAGCCTTCAGGCACTGCTCCAAAACCAGCCTGTCCTCCGGCGAGGCCGGCGTCTGCTCAAGGTATTTGTCCCAGTCCTCCTCAGGGATGTCGGAACGCTTTCCCCGCTCCCGCAGTTTTTCCATGCACAGATTTCTGGTTATTGTTATAAGCCAGGCCATCGGCTTGCCCTGGGGCCTGTATCCCGCCGCGCCGAGGTAAGCACGCACAAAGCATTCCTGCGCTATTTCCTCCGCGTCGTGGGAGCTTTTAAGCAGGGACAGCGCGAAGGCGTATACTGAAGGATTGGCTATCCGGTACAGCGGCTCCATGGCAGCCGTGTTCCCCGCTGACAGCTCCATCATGCAGTTCTCCATTTCTTCCCGTTCGCTCTGCCCACATTCAGCAACAGCATTCAGGCATATAAGCATATTCTCTTACTCCTTTCACCCTGTAAACGGAGAATACCCGGTTTTTATTGCAAATAAATTATATATGATTTCCGTAATCCATATACGTCTATGTCTATCGAAAAAGCCCGCCATGAAAATGGCGGGCTCAGCTAACGTTCTTCGGAGTTAAATGGCCGTTGTTTTATCAGTCTGCTACGTAGGGCAGAAGGGCAACGATGCGGGCGCGCTTGATGGCGATGGCCAGCTCGCGCTGATGCTTTGCGCATACTCCGCTCATGCGGCGGGGCATGATCTTGCCGCGCTCGCTTACGTACTTGCGAAGACGTGCGGTATCCTTATAATCGATGTGCTCGACCTTATCTACACAGAAACCGCATACCTTACGCCTGGACTTGCGGGGACGGGGCTTCATTTTGCGCTCTTCCATTTGGTGAATCTCCTTTCATTGGCTAGATGGCCCCTGCTTAGAAGGGCAGCTCGTCGTCCTCTATCTCAGAGAAGCCCTCGGGGGCAGGAGTGTTCTGGCGCTCAAAGCCGCTGCGCTCATAGCCGCCGCTGCCGCTGCCGCTCTCCTGGCCCTTGGGGGTGAGGAATTCGATCTCATCTGCGATTATTTCAGTAATATATCTCTTTGAGCCGTCTTTCGCGTCGTAGCTGCGGTTCTGTATCTCGCCGATAACGGAGACCTTGCGTCCCTTTGAAAGATACTTGCCGCAGAGCTCGCCGAGCTGGCGCCATGCTACGATGTTGAAAAAGTCGGATACCCGCTCCCCGGCCTGATTCTGGAAGCGGCGGTTCACGGCGATGGTAAAGGTGCATACCGTAGTGCCGCTGCCGGTGGTCCTCACTTCAGGGTCGCGGGTGAGGTTGCCGATAAGGATTGCTTTGTTCATTTTTGTACCATCCTTTCAGCTAAAATCTTGGTTTAATCAGCCGTTCTGGCGAACTACCATGTAACGCAGGATGCTTTCGTCATTCCTGAAGTTACGCTCAAGCTCGCGGGGCAGCTCGGGATCTGCTGCGAAATTCACCAGCACATAATAGCCCTCGGTCTTATAATCGATGGGGTAAGCCAGCTTTTTGCGGCCCCATTCATCGGTCTTTTCGATCTCGCCGCCATTGGCGGTTATGATACCGGAGAACTTTTCGATAACGCCCTTGATGGCTTCGTCCTCCATCTCAGGGGTAACGATGTACATAGCTTCATACTTGTTCACGCTTTTCACCTCCTTATGGTCTTGTGGCCCTGCCGCGCTTTGGGCAGAGCAAGAAGCACGCTAGCTTTCGTATTATATCACCGGGAAAAGCCCTGCGCAATAGGTTTTTTAAGAAAATAAAGGGTTTTTTGGCGGCCCCGCCTCCCATATCCCGCAGTTGTTAAAAAAACAAATCCGATGTATAATAAATTATCTATACAAGGAGAAATGTGACCTTTGAAGCCTTTGAACATAAAATCCGTGCTGGTCTCCCTGGGCCTGGGCCTTGGGGCTGTGGCATTGGCGTATATTTTCCCGATTGGCCTTATAATAATGCCTGCGCTGCTGGCCTTTGCCGGCACGGTATGGGGCTATGGGGGGCTGGCCATAGCTGCGATAACGGCCGCAGGCGGCATAATATGCATAGCGGGAACTGTGGACTCGAGCATAATAGGCGCGCTGGTGATGTTCATACCCGCGGGCATAGCGATGACCTATATCTTCATAAATAAGCTGCCCTACCGCACGGCGGCGGTCGCAGGGGCGTTCTTCGCGGCGCTGGGCATATACATAATCACCTGCGTTCCGGCGCTGCTCAACGGGGAAGGCCCCTTCGCCTATTATTTACAGTACATGGCCGCATTCGGCGACGCGGTGGAAAAGACCGCGGCACAGATGGGCATAGACGGGGATAAGGCCGAGATGCTGCGCAAGATGGCGGCATACCTGGAATACAAGGCTCCCGACATGGCGGTAATGGCAATGATGTGCATGGGCATGGGAGCAGGTCTGGCGAACGTAGTGGCGGCAAGGGCTCTTTGTAGGGCGAAGGGCGCAAAGCTCAAGCCCATGGCGAAGTTCCACCTGTGGCAGCTTTCCCGGGGCTTTACCTATGGCAGCCTTGTGATGATAATAGGCGCCATAATCATATCCGCGCTGAAGATAACCAATTCTTCCGCCATAGTCACGGCGGTGGAATGCGCGGTGGCGGGGCCGTATGCGCTCATGGGCGTCTGCCTGATGGCGTTCATGGTAAGGATGAAGCTCCGCGGCGTGGCGTTCACGGTGTTTTCGGTGGTAGCTATGGTGCTGCTTTTTCCCTACAGCCTTTACGGGCTTTGTATTATAGGCGCTGCGGACAGGCTTTTCCGCATGCGCAGAAGCTATGTGGAGCGAATGCACAAATAAGCCGAGAAAAAGCTTTTTCCTTGGGGGGAAGGTATTATGGACAAAAAACCGCAGATTGCGTTTATACCTCTGTTCATAGCGGCGGCGGCGGCCTGTGGGCTGCTGACGGTATGCTTTGCCGAAAAGTGGGTGGCTCATGTGCTGCTGGCGGTATGCGTGGTTTCCTTCAGCATAGGCATGATAGCGATGGCGGCCTATAAGAGGGCGGTCAAATACGCCATGAACGACATATTCCGGGAAAACGACACCACGGCGGGCAATATCATAACAAACATAGCAATACCCTGCGTGCTGTTTGACAGCGACGGCAAGATCGCCTGGAGCAACGATGCGTTCTCGGAGCTGTATCCGGGCACCGACATATGCAGGCTGATACCCGATATGGATCCGCGCTTCCCCAATAAGGCCCAGTCCATAGAGTATAACGGCCAGCACTTCCAGCTCATGAGCATGCCGGTACAGCGCATACGCACCGAGACAAGGCTCACCTTCCAGTACTGGCTGGACAGGACCGAGGCACTGCATTATTCCCGACTTTACGAGGAGCAGATGCCTACGGTGGGGCTGATACAGGTTGACAATTACGACGACCTGATGACAGACAGGCAGTTTCACCGCAACAGCGTGCTCTCGGAGGTGGAGCGCAGGGTAAGCGACTTTGTTACCGCCATGGAGGGCGTATACAGAAGGTACGATAACAGCAAGTTCTTCTTCGTGTTCGAGGCAAAGCGCATAGCGGAGCTTGAACAGCAGCGCTTTACCCTTCTCGACGAGGTGCGCGAGATAGATACGGGAACCGGCCAGCCGGTAACGCTCTCTATTTCCATAGGCGTGGCGGACAGGATAGCCGCCTCGGACGAGGCGGCCCGAAACGGCATGCAGCTGGTGCTGGGCAGGGGAGGCGATCAGGCGGTGGTCAAGCGGGGTGCAAACTACGCCTTCTACGGCGGCAAGCGCCAGGTAACCACAAAGAACTCCAGAGTAAAGGCGCGGCTTTTCGCCGAGGCGCTGCATCAGCTGATGGACACCGCGGATGCGGTTTTCATAATGGGCCACAGTCTGCCGGATATGGACTGCGTCGGCGCGGGATTGGGCATAATGCGCTGCGCCAAGAGCATAAGCTGCCCTGCGTATTTCGTGCTGGATGAATCCAACGCCAGCATTGATGGGGCGATAGAGGCAATGAAGGAAAACAAGGCCTACAGGGATACTATAAAGACGCCGGAGCAGGCCGCCCAGATGATGCGCTCCTCCTCGCTATTGATAATCGTGGACACCCAGCGCAAAAGCTCGCTGCTCAGCGCCGAGCTGCTGGAAAAGGCGGGCAAGGCGGTGGTCATAGACCATCACAGGCGGGCTGTGGACTCCATACAGAACCCTACCCTCAACTATCTTGAGGCGGGATCCTCCTCGGCCTGCGAGATGGTGACAGAGGTGATACAGTACTTTGACGACGGCCTCAAGCCCACCACCTTCGAGTGCGGGGCGCTGCTTGCGGGCATCACTATGGATACAAAGCATTTTTCCTTCAATACCGGAGCGCGCACCTTTGAGGCGGCAAGCTATTTAAGGCGCAACGGCGCGGACAACACCACCGTGAAGATGATGTTCCAGGACGATATGCAGACCTACCGCAACAGGGCCAAGGTAGTGGAAAACGCCATAATAATGGAGCAGGGGATAGCCATATCCGCATGCCCCGCAGGCATGGAAGCCACCAACCTGATAGCCGCACAGGCGGCGGACGAGCTGGTGAACATAAAGGGTATTCAGGCTTCCTTCGTGCTTGCGGAGCGGGGCCAGGTGATATACATAAGCGGCAGAAGCCTCGGGGACATCAGCGTCCAGCTTATACTTGAAAAGCTGGGGGGCGGCGGGCATCAGTCCATTGCCGGCGCGCAGCTGAAGGACGTGACTATGGACGAGGCCATAAGCAGGCTTACGGAAAGTATAAACAGCTATTTAAAGGAGGCACACGAGCAATGAAAGTTTTACTGACACAGGACGTTAAGGGCAAGGGAAAGGCCGGCGACATCATCAATGCAAACGACGGCTACGCAAGGAACTTCCTTATCCCCCGGGGCCTCGCAGTTGCGGCAGACGCAAACAACATTCACGCCGCTAACCTTAAAAAGCAGGCCGACGTACACCGCAGGGAGGTGGCGAGGCAGAACGCCAGGGCCTTGGCAGACGAGATGAAGGGCCTCACCGTAAAGGTATACGCCAAGGCGGGAAGCGGCAAGCTGTTCGGCTCAATAGGCGCGGCCGAGATAGCCGAGGCGCTCAAGGAGCAGTACGGCATAGACGTGGATAAAAAGCGCATAAAGCTGGAGGAGCCCATAAAGTCCCTGGGCATAACCGATATAACCGCCCACCTTTACGAGCAGACCGATACCAAGTTCAAGGTAGAGGTGCTGCCTCTGGAGGCAAGTAAGAATTAACGGCATAAAGGCGCAATAAAAAGAGCAAGAGGTTAAGATATGGAAGAACCCCGCGTACCCACCACGCCGCCCCACAGCCTTGAGGCGGAAAAATCTATACTGGGCAGCATGCTGCTGTCCCATACAGCCGTGGAGCAGGCAATGGAGACGCTGTGCGCTTCCGACTTTTACCTTGCACGGCATCAGGATATATTCCAGGCGATAAAGGGCATATACGACAGGGGAGAGGCCATAGACAGCGTCACGGTCATAGACGCGCTGGACCGCATGGGCAAGCTTGCTTCTGTGGGGGGCGTGATGTACATCACCGAGCTTTCGCTGTACGTACCCAGCGCGGCAAACGCTGCCCACTACATAAGAATCGTGGAGGAGCGCAGCGTGATGCGGCAGCTCATAGAGGCCAGCACCGCCATAGCCTCAGACGCTTTCTCGGGGGAAAAGAGTCTTGAGCAGATGCTGGACGACGCGGAGCGGGCAATATTCAACATATCCATGAAGAAGACCTCCGATACGCTGGTGCATATCAGCGAGACGGTGCTCAGCTGCTACAACCGGGTCGGGGAACTGATGAAGCTCAACGGCGCCCTAACCGGGGTTACCACAGGCTTTGCGGATCTGGACAAGCTCACCTCCGGCATGCAGCCCAGCGATCTCATCATAATCGCCGGCCGCCCCTCCATGGGCAAGACCGCTTTTGCCCTTAACCTTGCCCAGAACGCGGCTGTAAAGGGCAAGAAAACCGTATGCATATTCAGCCTGGAGATGAGCCGCGAGCAGCTGGTGCAGCGTATGCTCTGCTCAGATTCCGGCGTAAACATGCAGTCTGTCCGCACCGGCACCATAACCGATGCGGAGCTGATACGCATAGCGTCCTCCCTTGATCCCCTCTCCAAGGCGAGCATATACATAGACGATTCCGCCGGGTGCAGCGTGGCCGAGATACGCAGCAAGTGCCGCAGGCTGCAATCCCGGGTTGGGCTGGACATGGTGGTCATTGACTATTTGCAGCTTATGCAGACCTCTGGCAAGTACGATAACCGCGTATTGGAAATATCCGAGACTACGCGGAAGCTGAAGATACTCGCCCGGGAGCTGAACGTTCCAATAATTCTCCTGAGTCAGCTTTCCCGCGGCCCTGAACAGCGCACGGATCACCGGCCAGTAATGGCGGACCTGCGGGAATCGGGGGCTATCGAGCAGGATGCGGATGTGATAATGCTGCTGTACCGGCCTGCCGTGTATGACGCGGAGGCGGACAACACCACCGAGGTCATAGTCGCAAAGCACCGCAACGGCCCTACCGCCACGGTAAAGCTGGCCTGGATAGACAGCAGCGCCAAGTTCGCGGATTTGGACACCACCGGAAGAGACGAGGGGTTTTAGGGGGAGCCTCTCTTCTTTTCTCTTTCTTTTCGGGAAAAGAAAGAGAAAAGAAGCAAAAGAGAAAGAAAAGCCAACAGGAAATAAACAGGATAAAAAGACAGGGTGCAAATATAAAAAGGAGCGGAAAGAACCGTTCCTTTATTGTTTTGATTTTTGTAAGCTTTTCTCTTTCTTTTTGCTGCTTTTTCTGTTCTCTTTTCCCGGAAAAGAGAAAGAATAAGCAGAGGCAGAAGCAAAGCTCTATTTATGCCCGTGCTTGTACAGCTGCCTGTTGTCCAGCGCCCACTGGCGCTCGGTAAATTCGCCGTCGCTGACAGCGGCGAGGGCGTCGAACATCTCGAACATGCGGGAATCCAGCACGTCTATCTGGCTGACTATCTCGGCCTCGGGGAACATGGGCGGCTTTGGGCTGCCGTATTCCGGCACGCTGTGGTGGGAGAGGAGAATATGCTGCACCAGCTCCTTGGTAGAGTTATCTATCATGAGCTCGGCCGCCGCCCGCTCAACTATGGCCACTCCCATGTTTATATGGCCGAGCAGCTGGCCGGGGGTGCTGTAGCCTGTTGCAAGGCCCAGGCCGCCTACCGTGAGCTCCGGCACCTTGGCGACATCGTGGAGTATTATGCCCGCATAGACCAGCTCGCAGCTAAGGGCCGGGTAAAGCTTTTTGTATACGCCGCAGACAGCCTCGGCAGCCCTGAGCATGGTATGGGTATGGTAAAGCAGGCCGCCCCGCATGGCGTGGTGAAGCTTGAGCGCCGCGGGATAGCGCAGCAGCTCCTCCCGGTTTTCCCTGAGTATATACTGGGTGAGCATGCGCAGGTCGTTGTCCGTAAAGCTCTCCGTAACCTTTATTATCTCGTCGTACATCTCCTGGGGGGGCAGCGGCGCGCAGGGCACCAGACTGGACATATCCACATTGTCGGAATCCCTGGCGGCGCGTATGCGGTCTATCTTCAGCTGCTCCGAGTCCTTCCATATGTTTACCGTAGCCCGGACCTTGATTATGCTGTCCGGTTCGTATACGCCGTGCTGCTCTATGCTGTAATCCCAGAGCTTGGCGGATATTTCGCCGCCGGCGTCAGCCAGTATCATGTCCAGATAGTCGCTGCCCTTTACGTTGCTCTTTATAGCTACGGACTTGACTACGCAAAAGCCCTCCACCTGATTATTGGCGGGATTCACTATGTTGTTAAGCAGGTTCATGCGTCCCATGGCGCTATCCTCCTTATATAAACTCAAAATCTTATAAAGTTATTATATCATAATATGTCCCACGCCGGAAATAAAAAGCTTTTGTGTAGTTTGAAACGGATTATTCTGATATAATGTATGCAACCTTTTGTGTCGTCAAAACGTTTAATATACAGATGAAGGGCAGGTAATTGCGCATTGACCCCCAAGAGCATTGAAGCCATATACAGGGACAACTGTAAAATGGTTTACTGGGCGGCGTATTCCGTACTAAAGCGGGAAAGCGACGCCATGGACATCGCTCAGAGCGTATTTTTGCGGGCGATAACGAACATCGACAAGCTGAACACAATGGAAGACGGGCAGGTAAAGGCATGGCTGTACCGCGTCGCCGTGAATCTGTGCTATGACGCAGGCCGGAGGCTGAAGCGGGAGATACCCGCCGAGGAGCTGCCCGAGCCCAATACTGACCGGGAATACGAGCTGCCCGAGGCCTCCGCCATATCCAGAGATCAGCGGGAACGGGTGAAGCGGGCCATCGATGCGCTGCCCGATATATACCGCGAGACGGTGATGCTGCATTACTATTCGGGGCTGGACTACAAGACCATAGCGGCCATGCAGGGCAGCACCGAGGGAACGGTGAAATCCCGGATATTCCGGGCAAAGGAAAGGCTCTATGAGCTGCTGAAAGAAGGTGAGAAGAATGACTGACAGGCTGGACGATCTGCTGTTTTCCATAGGCGAAGAGCAAAATGACAGGGTGGATTTTGACCAGATGTACGCCGATCTTCTCAAAAAGCATAAGGAAGAGGAAAAAAAGCGCAGCATAAGGTGGTCGCGCTTCGTGCGCTATGGCGCTATGGCGGCCTGCGCGGTGGCGCTGGTGGGTATAGGCGCCGCCATGGTAAACAGCAGCCGCCCCGCGCCGGAGGCGGCAATACATGCCCCGATGTCCGACGAATATGCGGCTGCCGCCGCGGCGGAGGAAGCCCCTGCGGAGGCGGCCCCGGCGGAGGAGCCTATGATGGCGGCGGCGCAGGAGACTGAAGCCCCAGTGGCGACGGAATCCGCACCGAAGGAGGAAGCGGCTGGCGGACCCTGGGATGGGGCGACGCTCGCCATGCAGACCGACGATACCGACGACATAGAGATAGAGATAGGCGTCTGCCCCGACGCGGAAAGCAGGCTGAAGGCGGCCGGAATAGAGGCGGAGCCGTATGATAGCGAGGACGCGCCGGAGGCAGGCTATGCGCTGATGACGGGCGAGGGCGAGGCGATATGGAACGCCGGAAGCGGGGTATACAGGGTAACGCTCAACGGCGACATTGCGGCGCAGCTAAAGGAGCTTTGCGAATAAAAGAATAATAAAAAGGGGCGTGCCGCCCCTTCAGAGTGTCAAAAAAGTGGCTGAACGCCACTTTTTTGAGTTTTCTCATTCGGTGCTTGCGCCTATGGCGCGGCCAGCACCTCATGCAGGGAAAGCCTTGCTACGCAA
>ULWH01058462.1_pt1 | contig 32100 bp, 28 predicted proteins | sample 1960201 | NCBI WGS metagenome assembly ULWH01 (sample SAMEA4835808, study PRJEB28245) | human gut metagenome | biome: gut microbiome; material: fecal sample | place: Denmark | collected 2008
AGTACTAATGTAATAATTCCCACCACAACAATAAGAAAGTAAATCAACATAGCCATCTTTTTATATTTTATTCGTCGCATAAAGTAATGTATACAAATGGTGTATCTTTTAGGTTCACCGCTTCGTTTTCAAGCGGTCGCTAAATAATGTCTAAATATCTGTATATCTGATTGTTTGCAAAAGTAGCTAATTTAAATCAATATAGAAAAATTCTTCTGTTTATTTGGTGTGACGGTGGGAAGGAATGACAAAGAAAAGGCAGCATTTGCACCGAAGAATTATTGTGTCTGAAAAGGAAATAACAAACGAAGGGTCTATAAACAATTAAAGCCTGTCTCACGACAAGCCCTAACCAACTTTGTTAACCTTAAATCTAATACTATTATGAAAAAACCACAGTACAAAGATACGGTTGCAAAGAGGTTTTGTCAAGCTTTTTCAGGCCAATATTTGTTAAGTTTGAAGGGCTACATCGTCAAAAAGTGTTAGTGAAGATAAAACTTTATACAATACAGGCAAAAACTGCTAATTTTAACACTTTTGAGAGCCTTTTCTGGGTGAAAAAGCCTGCTTCTCCGGCTATAATACTAACTCCGAAAATAACTTCTCGAATGTCGTATCCAGATCATCCGAGAAGCCCGGATGCGGACGGGATGTCTGTATGGAAGAACTGCGTACAGCCGTCAGCCAGCGGAATCGTTCGGGAATGTCCATCGCCGCGATAGGGCCGGCTCCTTTGGCACCGGAGCAGATATGGTCGAATACTTTCAGGCTGGCATACAACGAATCCATATCCAGCTCGGAAGAGAACAGCCGGATTTTTCTTTCGTCTACCTGGTAACGCGCTTTTATATATTTAGCCCGTTTGGAGAACAGGATAATACCTACGTTGATAAACTCCTCACGTTCCACCCGGGGAACAAAGCGGATAACGGCATATTCATATAAGTGCTTTCCTTGCATCTTGCGCTTCTTTTATAAATGTTTCGGAATGGGCGATCCTCTCGGTTAAGAATTCCATGTATATCTCCTTTATCTCCTGCGGCGTGCCGGGGCTGTCGCTCCACTGCAACCAGTCTTCCGGGATCAGTTCGACGATCTCACGAATCTTTTCCGGCGATAGCAGGCGTTTGAATTCGACGTCTACTTCCGGTAGCAGGGAAGCTTCGGGAAGCAAAGCGTGATCCTTGATCTGGATGAACGGGCTTAAAGCATGCTTACGCCAGTTCGACCATGAGTAATGGAAAAAGAGTGAGGCACCGTGGTCGATCAGCCATAATTCTTTGTGCCACATCAGCATATTGGTGTTGCGTACGGTGCGGTCTACGTTGGTCAGCAGGGCGTCGAGCCAGACGATCTGCGAAGCCAGCCTGTCTCCGGCTTTATTCACAACCGGGTCATAGGTCAGTGCGCCCGACAGGAAATGCAGTCCGAGGTTCAGTCCGCGACTGGCCTGCAGCAGGTCTTGTATCTCTTCGTCGCCCTCGGTACGGCCGAAAGCCTCGTCGAGGTTCAGGAAGACCAGTTCGGGCACACGGAACCCCAACGTGCGTGCTATTTCACCACCCACCAGTTCGGCAATCAATGCTTTCGTGCCATGTCCGGCTCCCCTGAATTTAACTACATACTTATATCCGTCGTCGGCTTCCGCCAGCGCCGGCAACGAACCGCCTTCGCGTAAAGGCATAATATATCTGACTACATTCGCTGTTCGCAATTCCATATTCAAATGCTTTTGACAAAGATAAAGATAGTTCCCGTTCACACAAAAAGAAACAACTAACATCTCTTAAATAAAATAAACGGGCGCTTGTTCTAATTCCATAGGGTTATCGGATTATACAGGCTATAAAATCGTTGGCGTATGTCGCATTCTTCACATCATTTACTGAGAAGCCGGGAGGAAGAGCGGGCTTCTGTTTCTTATTCGGAACTGTTGTTCGACCTGATTTATGTCTTTGCGGTCACGCAGTTATCGCATTACCTGCTTCATCATCTGGACTGGCTGGGTTATTTGCAGGAGATCATCCTGTGGTTTGCCGTCTGGCTGGCCTGGCAGCATACCACCTGGGTAACGAACTGGTTCAATCCCGAAACACGTTCTATCCGGTTGCTCCTGTTTGTCCTTATGCTGGTCGGCCTGGTGATGGCTTCTTCCATTCCCGAAGCGTATACAAGCCGGGGATTGGTTTTTGCCGCGTGTTACGTGGCTATCCAGCTGGGGCGGACGCTTGTGATTGTTTTCCTGTTGGATAAGAAGCATCATCTATCCCCCAACTTCAAACGTATATTGGGATGGTTTTGTATCTCCGCCATATTCTGGATTGCGGGAGCATTCAGCGAGGGATATATGCGTATCCTGTTGTGGCTGGTGGCCGTCTTGTGCGATTACACTTCGCCGATGTTCGGCTTTTATTTGCCGGGGCTCGGACGATCCGTTTCTAGTAAGGAATGGACAATTGAAGGGCAACATCTGGCAGAGAGAAGCCAGCTGTTCGTTATCATCGCTTTTGGTGAAACGATCATGATGACGGGCGCTTCACTCAGCGATTTCGAGGTGTGGGACGCGACGATTATCTATGCGGCAATAATCTCTTTCACCAACAGCCTGGCGATGTGGTGGATTTATTTTGATGTCAGCAGCGAGGCGGGAAGCCGGAAGATCAAAAAGATATCGAACCCCGGCCTGCTCGGACTGAAATATCATTCGATCCATGTCGTGCTGGTAGGGGCACTGATCATTTGTGCGGTAGGGGATGAGTTGGTTGTAAACCATCCGTTGGGTGAAATGACGACGGGCGGTATCTTCGCTATGGTGGGCGGCCCAATCATTTATCTGATGAGTAACAGTGTGTATAAATGGATCACCTGCCGGATGATTGCCTGGTCGCATGTGATCGCCGTTATCGTGCTTGCGTTTATCATTCCGTTTGCTCGCTTCTTTAATCCGCTTCAGTTGAATGCGATAACTGCGCTGGTATTTATTGCTGTTGTTGTTTACGAAACAGTTCAGGCAAGGAGTGTGCCGGAAAGTTGACACACCCCGTTCTCTGTTAAACCAGTTTATAGATATTTCCCGGCAAAGTCCGGATCCGTCCGTTCATCTCCAGCTCGAACAGAAGGGGGAATAGTTCGCGGACAGGCTGATCGAGCGACTTTGCCAGCTGGTCGATGTGCATTTCGCCTTTTTCCTGGAGAAGTGTCGTGATAGCTCCTGTTCGGCTGTCCTCTTCTCCGAAGAACAGTTCGGACTGGACAGGGGCAGGCGCGGCTTTCTTCTCTACATCCCAGCAAAGCGCGGAGATCAGATCGGCGGCAGAAGTGATCAGGCCGGCCTTGTTCTGCCGGATCAGGGCATTACATCCTTTGGAGTGAATATCGTTTACCCGTCCCGGAAAAGCATATACATCCCGTCCGTAAGAGAACGCTATATCAGCTGTGATCAGCGAACCGCCTTTCTCGGCCGACTCGACTACAAGCGTAGCATCAGCCAGTCCGGCAACGATCCGGTTGCGCTTGACGAAGTTCGGTTTATCAGGTTCCGTGCCGCTGGGGAAGTCGGACAACAATCCGCCCTGTTGCAGCATTTCTACGGCAGTGGAGCGATGAGCCGGGGGATAAATCCGGTCGAGACCATGCGCCAGTACGCCGATAGTAGGCAATCCGGCTTTGAGTGCGCTACGGTGGGCACAGACATCGATGCCGTAAGCCAGTCCGCTTACAACCAGCAGATCAGGGAAGGAAGCCGACAACGTTTGTATCAGTTCCTCTGTCACCGCCCTACCATATTCCGTTGCGTGGCGTGTACCTACAATACTGATGATGCGGGACGCATTCAGGTCTGCCGTCCCTTTATAATAGAAGAGAATCGGAGCATCCGTACATTCCCTGAGGCGTTTGGGATAGGCTTCCTCTGTCAGGTAATAACAGGTGATATGGTTCTTTTCAACGAAGGCTAACTCTTTCTCAGCCTGCAGAAGGACTTCCGGGCGTTTGATCTCGGCGGCCGTCAGGCTTCCGATACCCGGAATCTTCTCCAAGTTCTGTCTTTTTTCCGTAAAGACGGCTTCCGCGTCACCCAGCGACTGCAAAAGCTGACGGGCCAGGATATCTCCGACACCGTTTATCATAGTTAGGCCAATTTGGTAAATCCGTTTGTCTGTCATATTATATCATAACTTGTTCTTTATCCTTTCCAACATTGCATCGAAGTATTCACCCCGGGTCAGTTTCCCGTCCTGCACGACGACCGATTCCACTTTCCCTTTGGTTGCCAGCGCACCGTCGGAAGCTCTGTAAATATCCTGTTCAAAGACCAGTTTCACGCCTTTCTTATAGACATTCAGGCAGGAGATATAGCTGTCGCCGCTTTTCAGGGAAGTCTTGAAATCGATATCTACATGAGATACGAACCCGTCGACCCCTTTATCATGCATCGCACCGAAGTTTTCCCCCAGCGACTCAAGGAACTCATGACGGGTATGTTCCATATAATGCTGATAGTTGGCGTTGTTCACGACTCCCTGCAGGTCGCATTCGTAGTCGCGTACCTTGTCTGTCAGTTTAAAGATATACTCTTTCATTTATTTCAGTTCTTTGTTGTTATTATTCTCGGATACCATTTTGTAGAGGCGGTCGGAAGGGCGTACCTTCTCGGTCACTTTAAAGGAGAAACGTTCGCCTTTGACTGTTTCTTCCACAGCCTTCAGGTCTACGCGTATCTCGTCGATCGTCTGCATAACGGCACCTGTTGTCGGGCCGGTGATCAGGATCTCGTCGCCCACCTTCAAGGTACCCGACTCCATTTCGAACTCCGCAACACCGATACCGCTGAAATACTTAATACCTTTTGCCACATACACCTTCTTCTTAGTCGAGCCGGAACCGTATTTGCTGCTCCATTCGCCCAGACGCTGTCCCAGGTAATAGCCATCCCAGAAACCCCGGTTGAAGACGCTTTTCAGACGTTCGTCCCAAACGGTGATCTTCTCTTCATCGTACGTGCCATTGCAATAGGCTTTGACTGCTTCTTTATAACATTCGGTGACGATGCGTACATACTCGGGGCCGCGGGCACGACCTTCTATCTTAAATACACGGACACCGGCATCCATCATCTTATTCATGAAATGGATCGTCTTCAGGTCTTTGGGAGACATGATGTACTGGTTTTCGATATCCAGTTCGATATTGCTGTCCTTGTCTTTCACCGTATAGCCACGGCGGCAGATCTGCATGCAAGCACCCCGGTTGGCCGACGCATTCATCTCATGCAGGCTCAGATAGCATTTACCGGAGACGGCCATGCACAAAGCCCCGTGGGCAAACATTTCGATACGGATCAGTTCGCCTCGTGGCCCAACAATCTGCTGTTCGACAATCTGCTGATAGATTTCGGAAACCTGCTTGAGGTTCAGTTCGCGTGCCAGCACAACGACATCGGCAAACTGGGCGTAAAACTTCAGCGCTTCTACATTCGATATATTCAGCTGCGTGGAGAGGTGCACTTCCTGTCCGATACGGTTTGCATAGCTCATGGCGGCCACATCGGCTGCGATGATAGCGGATACTTCGGCGTCTTTTGCTGCATCGATGATCTCGCGCATCAACGCCAAGTCTTCCCCGTAGATAACGGTGTTGACGGTCAGATAGCTTTTGATCCCATGTTCTTTGCAGATGGAAACGATCTTACGCAGGTCGTCAGTCGTGAAATTATTGGAAGAGCGCGAACGCATATTCAGTCCTTCAATGCCGAAATAGATGGAGTCGGCACCACCCTGTATAGCTGCCATCAGCGATTCGTATGAACCGACCGGAGCCATTATTTCAAATTCTTTTTCGTTCAAAGCTGTTTGGTTTTAAATTAGAAACCACAAAGATAGGGGTTTCTTCCTATATTTCCTGAATAAACACCGTTAACTTTTAGTACCTTATCTCAACAGACTTGCACACGTTCCCACCACAGTGGGTATTTATCCCCATTGCAGTGGGGAGTATTCCCCATAATATAGGGGATTATTCCCCACATAAATAAAAAAAGTGGGGAATTTTAACTAAGAAAACATTCCGCGCCGGAAGAAACCATATCATGTTCTGAGTTTTAATAAAGGAATGCTCAAATGTAACTACAAATTCCAGTAGAGATTCGGCCTGATTCTTTCATGTTTCTAACCGGAAAAGCAGTACTTTTGTAGACTATAATAAGAAGGTATGAAGATAGGCTCAATAGATTTAGGTGAACGCCCGGTGTTTCTGGCACCGATGGAAGATGTGACAGATATCTCTTTCCGTTTGATGTGCAAACGTTTTGGTGCAGATATGGTTTATACGGAATTTGTATCGAGCGACGCACTGATCCGTAGCGTGAACAAGACACAGGAAAAACTGACGGTTGCCGAAGACGAACGTCCGGTAGCCATACAGATATATGGTAAGGAAGTGGACGCGATGGTGGAAGCTGCCCGAATTTGTGAAGCTGCCCGCCCTGATATTCTCGATATCAATTTCGGTTGTCCGGTAAAGAAGGTGGCAGGTAAAGGAGCCGGGGCAGGTATGCTGCGGAATATCCCTCTAATGCTGGAGATCACAAGAGAGGTAGTAAAGGCGGTCAATATTCCGGTGACAGTGAAAACGCGTCTGGGATGGGATGCCGATAATAAAATAATCGTCGACCTGGCCGAGCAGTTGCAGGATTGCGGGATTGCCGCCCTCTCCATACATGGCCGTACACGGGCACAGATGTACACCGGCGATGCGGACTGGACGCTGATCGGTGAAGTGAAGAATAATCCCCGTATGCATATTCCTATTATCGGTAATGGCGATGTGACGTCTGCTGAAACCTGCAAGGAACGTTTCGACCAGTATGGTGTCGACGGGGTAATGATCGGTCGCGGAAGTATCGGCCGTCCCTGGATATTCCGTGAGGTGAAACATTTCCTGACGAACGGTACACCGCTGCCCGACGAAAGATTTACCTGGTATCTGGATATCCTGAAACAGCAGGTCAACCAGAGTGTGGAACGTCTGGACGAGCGGCGCGGCATTCTTCATATCCGCCGCCATCTGGCAGCGACTCCCTTGTTCAAGGGTATTGCCGATTTCAAACCGACTCGCGTTGCCATGCTCCGTGCAGAGACTGTAGCCGAACTATTTGATATTATGGATTCTATTCCGGAAAAGTTTGGAGTTATAGAATAAATCGATCAAAAAATGTAACATTTGAATCATAAAGTGACAAATTTACAATAAATTGATACAATTGTTTATTGCACATACTATAATTCCTCTTATATTTGCATCGAGTTTTTTTCATAGTATTTTAGATCTAAGGTTAACAAGTCTTTGCAAAGGAGGAATCGTGAGATTGCTTCGTTGGGAAGCAAAGAGACCGCATCCGTTATAAATACGGGTCGCGGTTTTCTTTTTTTTATTATTTTCTGAAAAAAGTGCTTCCAATATGCAACCGAAACCATATCTCCTTCGTCTTATAAAGAAAGAACTAAAAATAAATCAGATGAAAACAAAAGTACTTCTTCTTATTGCTTGCCTGCTGACCACTCTGACAGGCTTTGCCATCACTGAAAAAACAGTCGATGGAGACGGAAACGTGATTACTAAAGAAATTTCAATCAGCGATTATAATGAAATATCGACGGTTGGCGTCATGGAGTTTGTCTATGAACAGTCGGATGCGGCTCCTTATCTGAAAGTAACTATTGACGAAAACCTGTTCCCTTTGCTTAAAATAAATGTGGAAGGCAAAGAGTTGAAAGTCGGCCCGAAAAGAATAAACGAAAGTAGCCGTAACGGAAATACTTATAACCTGAATCCGACGACATTCAAGGTGGTAACGAATTCACGCGAGATAAAGGAACTGAACGTTGTTTCTTCCGGCGATTTTATTATCACCAGCCCGATAAATATAAGTAAGCTGGAAATCAACATGGCCGGTAGCGGAAATGTCCTGCTGAAGAAGAAAGTGGAAGGAAACAAGTTGGAGGTGAACTTGGCAAGTTCTGGTAGCGTTGTTGCATCGGATATCGATCTGAGAGGTGTTGAATGCAGCCTGGCCGGTAGTGGTTTTATCCAAATAGGTGGGAAGGCCGAACAAGCAGAATACAATCTTGCGGCAAGCGGAAGTATAAAAGCTTACGACTGTGTCACAGGCAAAGTGGAATGTAATATTGCCGGTAGCGGTAATATCCAGGCTTATGCCAAAGACCGTCTGGAAGCAAATATCGTAGGAAGCGGAAACGTATATTACAAAGGGGATCCGACTACCAGCAAAAGTATTATTGGTTCCGGCAAACTGAAAAAAGCAAACTAAATATTAAACTTAAAAGGAAAAAACAGTATGAGAGCAATTGCATTAGCATTCATCGGATTAATGACACTGGGTATAGTTTCGTGTCATGCAAAAAAGGTAAAAGGAAACGGTAATATCATCACCAAAGAAATTCAGGTATCCGACTATAAGGAAATTAAAGTAGGGCAGGGTATTGAACATAGCGGGATGTCTTTCTCGAAGAAAAATCAATCACCCCGCTTTAATTATACGCAACAGTCCGGAAGCGCAGGTTTAGAGATCACAATAGATGAAAACCTGCTTTCGCTATTGGTCATCGAATCCAACGGAGGTGTTCTACGGATAGGAACTGAAAGAGGTACTCAGATCAATCCAAGTCGGTTGGTAATAAACAGTCACTCCAAAGAGTTGAATAAGCTGGGCGTTTCCGGAGGTATGGATTTTATCCTGCAAAATAAACTTACCGGAGATAACCTGGAAGTAAGTGCATCCGGCGCAAGTGATGTATATCTGGAAAACGCTGTTCGTATTTCCAACTTATGTAAGATCAGCCTGAGCGGAGCAAGCGACCTGAAAGCGAGCGACCTGGAATGCGACAAGATAGAATGCCGTTCTTCCGGTTCAAGCGATATTAAAATGTCGGGAAAAGCCAATGACGGTGAATATCATTGCAGCGGCAGCAGCGATATCAAGTCTTACGACTTTGTAGTGAAAAGACTGAGATGCTCGGCCAGCGGTAGTAGCGATATCATGACAAATGTTACTGAAAGACTGGACGCTTCCGCATCCGGCAGTAGCGACATCAAATACAAAGGTAATCCGGAAGTGAAAAAGAGCTCGAGCGGATCCAGCGATATCGATCATGTGAATTAATACAATATAGGGAGAGTTGTAGTAAACCCGGAATTACTTTTCGCGCAAGTGTTTGCAGAAAAGTAGTCTCCGGGTTATTTTTATGCTTTTTATTCTATCCAATCTACATATTCCAGTCCTTCCACTTCTGTGTAATGCAAGCCGTCCCATTGAACGGGAATGCAACAAAATTGCCATTTACGCTGTCCGTTATCTCCTTTCCAATGCCCGAATACACTACGGATAAGGACTTTATTCAACCCTTTCTTCAGCTTGATTCTCACAGGGGGACGATAGAAGTAGCCTTCTTCTGTCAGCGGTGTTTCTATGCGCCCTTTTCCCCAGCCCGTCCAGGGTAAACTTTCGAATGGCCAGTGAGGAGGACTCACCCGCTCGTCGTTGAGCCAGATATCACCTCCACTGAAATCCCAGCTTCCTTGCTCAGGTGCTCTTGCCGTGCGATATCCACCGGAATGTCCCCACATACCGTTCAGTCCGAACATCAGATAGACATCCTGCTCTTCCGGGCTGTTTATGTAAGTCAGTGCGTAGCAGGTTCCATCACCTTTGCCAACGGCAGGCGACATCGCCGTAGGCCAATGGTCCAACCGGTATTTGCCCTGATGTGCGTTGAACATGGCATACAGATTACGGATTTGAACTTCGCCTCCATAAATGGGTGAAGGGGTCCATTTCATCAAGGTATTATTTACTATGTATTCTTTTTTTATCAATCTCTCCGGTTCAAAAGAAGTATCGTTTATCCCTTTATGATCGAAAGGGCCGATTATCCGCCACTTTATTTCAGCTTGTTTTACGTAAGCAAATGGCGTGTGTTTAAAATAATGATCCCGGTGATAAACCAGGCGATCTTCAAACTCGGCAAAAGCACTCCATTCCGGTGTGCCTTTAGAGGGAACCTGTGCCATCAGGTCGCGTCTCTTCTCTCTGCTTCCGCGCCAGATACGTTCGGCAAAGGTTAGCATGCAAGGATAGAAAGGATATTGTTCCAGTAAACGTTGTTCAGAACTTAATGCCCCGTCTGTCCAGACACACATGATGCTACCCAGTGCGTTGTCATTGCCAACGGGTACTTCGCAAGGTTGCTGGAAGAAGGTTTGCAGCATACCCCCTTGTGAGTCCATATAATCCATGTAAAAACCATTGCTGTCGATGTAGCCTGCCGTTTTGTCAATGGGATGTGCGGCTTCATTCTCACCCCAGCACATTCGTATAGCCTTGCGGTCAGGCGAATATCCCGGATACCAGGTTACCACTTCCTTCCCTTTGCTACGAACGTATTTTATCATTTCGGGCATAAAGCTATCCATTTCAAAATGAACTTCATCCGAGCCGATATGAAAAAAAGAATCTTTGAATAAGGGAATTACCTCGTCCAATGCCTTTTGAAGTGTAGCCATTCCTTGCTGTGTCTGAAGTTTCAGGCCGGTTGCTTTTTCGAAATAAGCACTGTGCCCCGGCATATCCACTTCCGGGATGATTCGCATATTCAACGTCGTGCAATAATTTTCGAGTGATATCAGTTCTTCCTGTGTATAATATTTCCCCGGCTGGCGGGTTTTCCAGAAGGAAGATGGAGTTGTCAGTTCCGGCATTCCTTTTACTTCGATTCTCCATCCCGGATCATCGGTCAGATGTAAGTGTAATACATTAATCTTGTAATAGGATAGTTTTCTTATCATCTCCTTTATAAACGGCGTGGCCGCATAATTACGTCCGACATCCAGCATTACGCCTCTGATGGAGAAAGCCGGGACATCATTAATAATACAATTAGAAAGTTCGTACGCATTGGAAGTTTCTTTGATCAACTGTCGTAATGTTTGCAAGGCGTTGAAGAACCCGGCAAAACTGTTCGCTGAAATCCGGACGCTGTTATCCGAGATAACCAACTGATAGGCCTCTCTTTTTAATGCATCCTGTTCTTCGGGGAGTTGTTCAAAGTAAACTTTGCATACAGTTGGCGCCTGTTCCGGCATATTCCAGAACATACAGACTTCGTTCAGTTCTTTTCCGACCTGTTCATGATCTTTTATCTTATCCAAAGAACCGATATCAGCTTTTAGTGTAGAAAAGCTGAAACATCCTTTTTGCCGGATCACCTCATCGGGATAGGGGATCAGGGCTGTTGGCAGCTTATTGCTATCCGGAGTCGGTAGCGTCCATCCGGTGTCCTGTCCGTAAAGAACTGTTGAAAAGAAAATGCTACAGAAAAGGACTATTTTAAATCGTACTCTCATAACTGTTCTGTTTATCAAACTCAAAGTAAACAAAAAAGCAACCGGAAGATATACTGATCCTATCTTTTATCCGGTTGCTTCCTTCCTCTTTTACCTTAAATCCTGTTTATCTATCAATAATCGTTTTGTGTCAGATTCGGGTTCAGATTAATTTCACTGGTCGGTATCGGCAACAATAACTGACTGTTAGAAACAAACGTTGAACCTTTCTTCTTCATAGCATCGATATAAACTCCATGACGGATTAGATCGAGACGACGATATCCTTCCAGATATAACTCCCATCCTCTTTCCTGCAGGATAGCAGCACGCAACGCTTCCTTCGTACCGTAATCAGCCAGTTTTAAGTTGTGGGTTTCGTTTCCGAATGCGCGTGTACGGATCTGGTTGATTAGGTCGATTGACTCCTGATTGGGACCGTTCAACTCATTCAATGATTCGGCGCGTGCCAAAATAATATCAGCCAGACGGATCAGCACGACATCTGTTCCTTCAGTCCACCCGATATGAGCCGGGTCAAGTGGGAACTTATTCGGTATCGGCCCTTCGCCACCGCCATGACCAATCTCCTTGCGGATATTTTGTCCGTTGGCATCTTTCTCAACACTGATGTATGAAGTCAGCATGTCTGCTCTGCGTTTATCGGCCGGATCGAATGTATTATAGAAATCCCAGGTACAACGATAATAATCCCAACCGATAGAACCACCGCCTTCAATAAGGAAGTCTGCCGGATGAAAATGTGCAGCATAAGCCGAATGCTGATAGCGGGGAGGTAAACAGGGGATTGAGAAAATCGTTTCTATATTCTTCTCATTCTCCACACCCCATAATTTACCCCAGTCAGATACAAGCTTATGAGGCGAATTATTAATAATCTCGTTTGCCATATCGGCACATTCTTTCCACATCTTGGCTTCCAGATACATTTTACAAAGCTTGGCCTGGGCGGCTGATTTCGTAAAACGGCCGTAATCTTCAGCCGGATAGCTTTCGGGAAGTTTCTCAATAGAAGGCAGAATCTCTGAAATACAAAATTCGATGATCTTATCTTTCGATTCACGTTTGGGTTTCGATGTTATATCAAACTTTGAATCTGTGATAAAAGGAACATCTCCGTACAGATAAGTGAGGTCTGCATAAAACCAGGCTCTAGCTACACGTGCTTCTGCTACAAATTGTTCTATCAGCTTAGTGTCGTTTGTCTCCACTTTTCCCAGATTGTCGATTCCAATGTTGGCACGGACAATAGCCAGGTACAAATCGTTCCAAAGAGAAGAGGTTACATAAAAGTCAACTCCCCATTCGGCCATTTCATACTGACTGCCTTTGCCGCTCTGTGCTCCGGGACCGAAAATCAGACCGTCGGCCGCTATTTCATTCAGCATCTGATACGCATATTCGCCTGCGGGGATGTAATTACGGGCACTTCTATCACGAAAACCGCCATACACACCGTTCAGATATGCCCGTGCATCCGATTCCGTATTGAAAAAGTCGTCAACAGCTATCTCATTATACAACTGTGTGTCCAGACAGGAAGAAAGTAAGCAAGTTAAACCTGCCAGCAAATATATTTTGAGTGTCTTCATAATTGTAACTTTTTAAAAACTGATTCTTAAACCTGCCATGAATGTACGGCAAGCAGGATATGTATTATAATCGTTTGTGCCCCCAATTTCAGGATCGTAACCTGAATATCCTGTTATGGTAAACAGGTTTTGGGCGTCGACATACACACTGAGAGGGAAGGACTGAATCTTCGTGTTGTAAGTCAGCCTGACAGATTTCAGTCGTAAGAACGATGCATCTTCTACATAGAATGTATTCATATCGCCACCATAAGGGTTGGCGGCTCCCGAATGAATCTGGCTGGTTGTATTTGTCGGAGTCCAGCGATCCATCACACTGCTGAATGCATTGAAACCTTCGTAAACTCTTACCGGGTTTTCGTAATAAGCACGGAACTGATTGTATTTCTTACCACCCAGACGGGCATTGAAGAAGATATTCAGATTCCAGTTCTTATAGGTCAAGTCATTGCCAAAACCTAATTCCACCTTAGGATCTGGAGTTCCCAGGTAACTTATATCCGCATCGTTAATCTTTCCGTCCGGCCCCGCAACAAAGTTTCCGTCGGCATCGCGTCCTCCAATATCCTTGAAACGGATATTTCCGGGTACAGAATTTGGCTGTGCACTGTTTTTGATATCATCGCCTTCCTGCCAGATACCATCGTACGTATATCCATAGATTGCATTCACCGGATCATTTTCGGAAGCCCCGATATATGGTTTAGGCAATCCGGCACGATCGTTCCATTTGTTCTTGTTGTGAGAAACGGTCAGTAAAGTTTCCCATTGGAAGTTACGGGTACGGATATTAGTTGTATTCAAAGTAAACTCCACTCCACGGTTGATAATCTCACCTGCATTTCTCCATTGTGAAGTATATCCGGAATAGGCCGGGGTAGAGAATTGCAGCAACAGATTATCCGTATTGATTTGGTAATATTCAAGAGTTCCTGAAACGCGATTGTTGAAAAAGCCCATATCCAAACCGATATTAAACTGTTTGGCTGTTTCCCACATCAGCAGTGGATTACCTGCATTACCCGGAATGATCGTTGTAACCGGAGAATTACCGAAAACGTACTCATATCCTTTTTTCAGCAAGTTCTGGTAACTGTTGTTACCGATATCCTGATTACCTGTTTCACCATAACCGAGACGAAGTTTCATGTTCGATAACGATGTAAGTCCTTTCATAAACTCTTCGTTAGAGATGCGCCATGCGGCAGAGAAAGAGGGAAAATAGCCGAAACGATGCTCTTTGTCGAATTTAGACGAACCGTCCGCTCTGAATGTTGCGGTAAACAAATAACGGTCTGCGAAGTTATAGTTTACACGAGCTATGCCGGATAACAGTTTATTCATTCTTTTCGTAGTTCCCGGAGCACTATAAGTTTCACCGATACCGATATTATTGTATCCAAAATAGTCGGTAAAGAAATTTGACACCTTGGCTGTCAGTTCTTCATAAGTGAAATCCTGATAAGTATAACCGGCCATGATATCCAGTTTATGAACTTTATTAAACTCCTTCTTGAATGTAGCTGTTCCTTCAAACAGGTTGCTGCGTCCCTGAGTGGCTGTTACAGAAGCGATACCATTGGCATCGGCCCCGTTGCGCGTTGTTTTAGGATTGTAGTATTCACGTTTGGAGTCTTGCATATCCGTGCCTGCCTGCAATTTGATAAACAGGTAGTCGGTAGGAGTTATGTTTAACGATGCATTCAACATAGATCTCTTCGAACGGGTTTTGTCGTCGATATCCAGCAAAGATACCGGGTTAGGCAACAAGGCGTAGCGCGGGTTCTTTGAAAATTTGCCGTTTTCATCACGAACCGGAACATTTGACGGGAATGTATAGGCGCCGGATAATACACCTGTTTCTTCCGCACGTGTACCTACAGCTACATTCTTGTCCGATGTATTACTCATAAAGCTGGAAATATTCACGCTGAAGAGAGAGGATATCTTCTGTTCCAGATTTACACGGAAGCTGTAACGCTCAAAAGAACTTTCTTTTACTATACCGTTATTCAGATGATAGCTGGCCGATACCATATATTTGGTCGAAGCCGTACCACCCTGCAAAGACAGGTCATGATTAGTAACCATACCGGTATGCGTCACCTCGTCAAGCCAGTTTGTCCCTTTTCCGAATGCCGCAATTTCGTCATTGGTATAGTATGGGTTCTTATTATACAGGGAAAACATTTCATTAGTCACTTTCCCGAATTCCGAACCATCCAGGAACTCGAACCGTTTGGCGATTGTCTGAATACCGAAAGAGGAGTTCAAAGTGACCTTCGCCTTTCCTTCTTTACCCTGTTTGGTCGTGATCAGAATAACGCCGTTGGCGGCACGTGATCCGTAGATGGCCGTAGCTGACGCATCTTTCAACACTTCCATGCTTTCGATATCAGAAGGGTTGATACTATTTAGCGGGTCTTTCTTCGGGCCGTCAAACACATCTCCCGAACCCGGATAAAAGTTTGTATTATCCACAGGAAAACCATCTACTACATATAGCGGCGTTTTACTGGCATTTACAGAAGAAAGTCCACGGATACGCACATCGGCTGCACCACCTGGCTGTGTACTGTTCTGAGTGATAACAACACCGGCTGCACGTCCTTGCATCATCTGTACCAAACTGGAGTTGTTAGGTGAGTTAATTTCTTCGGCCTTCAATGAGACAACCGATCCTGTGAGGTCACTCTTTTTCATGCTACCGTAACCAACCACAATCACTTCATCCAACTTTTGCAGGTCTTCATTCAGTTTAATGGTGAAGGAAGTTTTATTCTTTACCGGTATCTTTTGTTCTATATATCCGATAAAGGTAACGGCCAAAACGCCATTCTCTGCAACCGACAGGCTGAAGTTCCCGTCTATATCGGAGACCGTTCCGTTTGTGGTATTGTCTTCCACGATATTGGCTCCGATAACCGGATCACCAAAGGAATCCAGCACTTTACCCGTTACGACTATTTTCTTTGTTTGTGCCGGATCGGGATTACCGGTTGCCGTTTTCTCATTTATTTTGCGCAACGAGATATAGTTGTTGGCAAATTTATAGGTAATATCACTGTCTGAAAAAATATCATTCAGAATATCGGATACCTGCCGGCTGCGTGTATTTACTTTTACCCGCCGGCTCACATTTATATCGCTCTTACTATAAATAAACAGATAATCGGTTTGCGATTCTATTTCCGATATCAATTCATTCAACGTGAGTGCTTCCTTGTTCAGAGCTACACTTGCCGTCTGTGACTGAATATTCTCGGCATGCAGCTGCATGATAAGCAGGAAGAAGAAAAAGGTTGATAATTTCATAATGCGAACTATTTTTCTTGATTTAAGTTCTCTTATAGCATAATAGCATGTCTGCAACAAGTTTTTTTTCATAACTTTGCTGAATAATAATGTTAATACTTTTTTTTTGTAGGTTACAACGCTAAGAAGATAGTATTGACTATTGCGGGGGAGTGGTACCAACACTCCCCTGTTTCGTCCTATCTGTTCATTACTGATATTTACATAGGCAATATTCTTTTTTAGTTTTACATATAAGGTTAATAAATCTCTATCTCGTTTTCCGTAATTATCCGGAAATTAAATTTCCCCACTTCCTGTATCGCTTGCAGGATATTGGCTATATCGTCGCTTTGGCGGAATTTGCCCGAAAAGACATATTCCCTGATCTCCGGCTTCGTTACAGTGAATTTGACGTCGTACCACAGTTCCAGTCTTGTCAGCAATTCGCCGAAGGGCTTATCTTCGAAAGTAAAGATACCGTTCTTCAGGTATTTTGATTGTTTGAAGTTTGAAGCTGATTTCAACAACGTCCCGTCTTTCAGGAAAACCTTCTCATCCGGTTTCAGGTAAAGGCCGCTCTCTTTGTCGTCCCTGTGATATACATATACAGATCCTTTCAGCAGATCGGTCTCAAAATCGGTACTTGTCGAATAGGCAAATACATTGAACTGTGTTCCCAATACCTGCACGTTATATTGTTTGGTTTTGACGATAAACGGGCGTTTCACATCTTTCTTTACGGCAAAGAAACCTTCTCCGTCCAGTTCTACGACTCTTTCTTTATTATTGAACTGATTGGGAACCTTTATTTTCGTACGTGAACTGAGCCAGGCTTCTGTCCCGTCGGCAAGCGTCAGATATACTCGCTGTCCTTGGGGAGCTTCTATCCAGATCGCTTCGTCCCGATGTTTCTCTAATGTATATTTCTCCGAAAGGAACCAGGTAGAGAAAAGCAGGGCGAAAACAGCCGCATACTTTAACGTCAAGCGGGATATATGAAGTACTCTCCTTTTGTTGGCCCGTCGTTCCAGTTCTTTGATCTTTCCGGCTACCAATTTTTGATCGCCTTCCTTATCCATCAATCCGGATAAGGCCATAATATTCTGCATATCCGCCATTTCATCTTTCAGCCTGGCATCATGTTCCATTTCCCGGAAAAGGTTTAACTTTTCGGTATCGGTAAGTGTACCTGCAAAATATTTATCGAGTTGTTCTTTCATAAAATTATATCTTCTTTACTCTTATGACGTAAAAGATAAGAATGCCGCCAAAAAGAAAATCAAAAAAATTTGACTTTAACATTTCAGGCACAGGCTCCTTCTTGCCAAAAGAACTTAAAGGGATTGAAAATCTTAGAGGGTACGATCAGATGATAAAAATAAACAATGGCACATAATCTTTCAATGTGACCTTTAGCTTTTTCAAAGCAATAGCGATCTGGCTTTCTATGGTGTTAACGGAGATATTCAGACGCTCGGCTATTTCCTTATGCCGTAAACCTTCCATCCGACTGAGTATAAAAATCTCTTTGCAACGGGCAGGTAATGAATCGACTGCCTGTGTGATAAGTGTGTCTATATCCGATACGGAAAGATTGTTCTCATCAAACTTCTGCAAAGAGTATAACTTAAATTGCAGTTCCTTTTCTTCCAGTTCCGACAGCGACTGTTTTTGTTTTCCGACCTGGGTTTGTTTGCGAAGGAAATCGATGCAACGGTTCTTTACAACGGTAAAAAGGTACGCATTCATATTCCCAAGTAAAGGTATCTGTTCCCGGTTTTCCCACAAATAAAGAAATATATCCTGTACTATGTTCTCCGCATCTTCTTTCGAAAGCAGATAAGTTTCGGAAAAGCGCACCAGTTTCGGAAAGTATATCGTATATACTTTCGAATAGTCTTCTTTACCAGAGCCAAATAAACGCTGTTCCATAACTTAATTCCCTATAAAAATATAGCAAATGTAGGAATTATAAATTAAATTACCCCTATTTTTGTAACCAACCGCATCCTTGATGCGTCTATTAAAAGGATAGGCAATACTAAACAAATAAATTATGAGAACAAAAGGCTTATTATCTATTATCATGTTATTAGGGTTGTTATTCACAGTCCAGGCAGCAGATCATGTGAAGGGAAACGGAACTCTTACCACTAAGAAGATAAAGATCGATGAATTTAATACGATCAAAATCGATGGTGTTATTGATTTTAATTACGAACAGTCGGATGCAGAACCCTATATCGAAGTAACGGTCGATGAGAACTTGCATGAGTTCGTTAATATCAATATAAAAGACAGGGAACTCTCTATCGGCTTCAAAGGAGCTAAAGTAGATCATTATACCAAGTTCATTGTAAAAACCAATTCAAAATGGCTGAAAGAAGTGAAGGCTTCAGGTAATGCCAATTTCATGGTTAATAGTGCAATTACCGGGGATGAAGTGAAGATTAAGGCTAACTCCAACTGTCTGGTTCAGTTGAAAGAAACCGTTAAAGTAGGAAAGCTGGAGCTGAATGTATCCGGTAGCGCCAATATGGTCGTTAACGAGTTGCAGGCCGATAAGCTGGAATGCAGCATCAACGGTTCCGGAACGATCAACCTGAAGAAAGGAAAAGCGGCCGTTGGAGAATACAGCATCACCAACAGTGGTGAAATAATGGCTTTCGGTGTGGAAGTTCCTGATCTGACATGTAAAATGACTGGTAACGGAACAATGGAAGTTCACCCCACCGACAATCTGAAAGCGAATATTGTCGGCAAAGGCAATATCCGTTACAAAGGCCCGACAGCCGTTCAGCAGAAAGTGATCGGCAAAGGCAGCGTTGAGGAAGTAAAATAATAAAACAATATGAAAACAACACTCTATTTATCCGTACTGTCCGTCATCCTGTTGCTCACTTCGGGATGTATCTTTATGCCGTCTATCAAAGGTAATGGTGACGTAATTACCCAGGCGATCGATGTCGCCGATTATGATGCGATTGAAGTACAGGGCTCTTCCATCATCTTCAATTATTCGCAGCAGGAATCGGCTCCGGCTTTGACTGTAACGGTGGATCAGAATATTTACGATCTGTTTGAGTTCAAGACGGATGGAAAGAAACTTGTTATCCGTCTGAAAGATCGCGACAAGAAACCGGTAAGGCTCCGTCCGACGGAATTTACGATCACGACTAATTCTTCTTCCTTGAAAAAAGCCGATCTGGCCGGGATTGACGTGTTTAATCTGAACGGTAAATTCGCGTCAAATGAGAAGGTGAAATTCAGTATGGCGGGTAATACGACATTAGAGTTAAGAGATACTGTGACTGTTGACCAAATGGAAGTAAGTTCAGCCGGAAAAGGTACTTTGAATGCAGATGCACTATATGCGAGGACATTTAAAGGAGAAATTGCAGGACAAGCCACATTCAACCTGAAAGGTGCAGGCGAAAAAGCAGACTTTGAAATAGCCGGAAACGGTAAAGTGCGTGCGCTGGATTATGAACTCTCGACCTTATCGTGCGAGATCGCCGGAAAAGGAACGATTGAAACGTATGCAAAAGACCGGATCAATGCCCAGATAGCCGGGATGGGAACAGTGAAATATAAAGGAAACCCTACCATAAAAATGGATAAGGCAGGGTTGGGTTCAGTCAAGAAGATAGACTGATTACAGCCACCCTTCCTTCCGGTACCATTCAATACTTTCTTCCAGTCCTTTACGTAAGTGATATTCGGGAGTAAAGTTCAGCTCATCCTGAAGCGGCGTAACATCACAAATCCAGTTACGTTGTTTCAGGATGATGTATTTATCGGTGTTCAGTGTCATGCTTTTGTTCAGCAACTTGCCGATCCATTCGGAACAATGGCAGGCAATATTGACTAATCCCAGCGGAATACGGGCATGCAGTACCTGTTTCTTTCCGAGTATATCCTGTATCATCCGGGCAAACGACTCGTCGGTATGCACATCCCCATCGGCCACGAAGTAGTGGCGGTTGCGGATCGCTTCGTTTTCCAATGCGAGGAAAGCCACGGTTGCCAGATCTTTTACATAGATAAATGTGATGCGCTGGGGAATAGCACCTACGGCAAAATCAAATCCGGATTTTACACTTTTGATCTCCATGAAATAATCCTTCTCGCCAGGGCCATAGACACCGGTCGGACGCAAGATCACATAAGGGAAATGAGACTGGCTGCGGATATAATTCTCGGCTTCGAGCTTACTCTTTCCGTAAGCCGTATCCGGTTGCTGCGGATCATCCAGCCGGATCGGACGGAAGGTCTTTTCGTCTCCCAGGCCGTAGCTGCTCAGGCTACTCATCAAAAGGAATTTCTTCGGTTTGCATCCGGCAGCAGCCAGTGCTTCTATAAAGTGATGCGTATATTCTGCGTTGATACGGAAGAAGCTTTTTTTATCCGTCGTTTTGGTCAGGCCGGCATTGTGGATCACATAATCCCACGCGCCATGCTCACGGGCAAAGTCGGCCAGTTGCGCTGTCAACGCTTCCGGGTTGTTATATTTGAGATCGATAAAACGGATCCGTTCATCCTGCAGGTTCTCCCGGCTACTGCTGGCACGTACACCCGCCCAGGTTTCATATCCTCTGCGCAACGCTTCTTTTACCAGAAAACCGCCGATAAAACCGCTTGCTCCTGTAATCAATATCTTCATATCTTAGTTTTTATTCTTCATATAATAGGTGTAGTAATACCACAACAGGCCGATCCAGTTGAGTACGACAATAATTACTATCCAGACGATCTTCTGTCCCCGGCTGATAAAAGGATTCTGCGAAACCGCCTTGCAGCCAAACAGAATAACAGCGATGCCAACAATAACGCCGAGTTCCGGCAATGAGATTAAACAAAGTGGGTGTGACATGGAAAAAATAGAATTAGTGTTCGTGTGTTTTCAATACCCGGTGCGGCAGGTTACCATGTCCGATCAATTCGATCGGGCAGGCATATTTCTCGCCCAGCCACTCCTCGGTGACATCCACGCCGGAATGATAGTGTGATGTTTCGTTTACGCAGGCTATATTCTTTACCATCGCCAGGACGGTTCCGATGTCGTGCGAAACAAGAATGATCGCACTCTCCTTATTGATCTCTTCCAACAACTGATAGAAACGCGACTCGAACCGCTTGTCGACATACGAATTCGGTTCGTCCAGAATAAGCAATTGCGGACGGGATACGATTGAACGCCCCAGCAGGACACGTTGCAGTTGTCCGCCCGACAATTCACCGATCGACCGGGTATAAAGGTCTTCGAGTCCCATCTGCCGGATCACTTCGTCGATACGTTGCTTCTGCGCCTCTGTGTACGAACGGAAACGGGGCTTTTCGGCAGCCAGTCCGGAAGCTATTACTTCCCAGACCGAGATAGGGAACTTCCGGTCGATATTGTTCAACTGGGGCAGATAACCGATCCGAAGAGAAGATACAGGCACACCATCCTGATAAAACCGGATAGAACCCGATACAGGCTGAAGCAATCCGAGGATAACCTTCAGCAAAGTAGTCTTTCCACCGCCATTCGGCCCGATAATTCCCAGAAAGTCATCTTTCCATACAGTCAGGGAGACATCCTTCAGGACAATTTTATTTCCGTAGGCGGCTGTTATCTTATCTATTTCAATGAGCTTGTCCATCTGCCAGTGCTTTTGCTATATGTATCATTTCTTTCGACCAGTGATAAGCCAGCGGATTGATCACAGTCAGTTTACATCCTGTTTCCTTGGCGATCAACTCTGCATTCTTCTGGTCGAATTCCTGTTGGATGAAGACTACGCGGGCATTGTTGTCACGGGCTGTCTCCACCAGCATCTTCAGTTGGGCCGGTGACGGCTCCTTGCCATCCATTTCGATACACAGTTGTGTCAGGTTGAATTCGTTGGCAAAATAGGTCAGGGCCGGATGGTAGATAATAAAGGTACGATCGGTCAGCGGGTCGAGTAATTGCTTGATCTCGCCCTCGGTCTTATCTATTTCATCTACCAGTTCGTTATAATTCTTCCAGAAATATTCCGTATTGTCGGGATCTAATGCGATAAAGGCATTCAATGTATTCCAGGCTACAACTTTGGCACCGGTGATGGAACTCCAGATATGCGGGTCTACTCCCCCGTGATGATGATGGTGATGCCCGTCCTCTCCGGCATGAGCACTGTGATCATGTCCGTCGTGATTATGATCGTGGCTGTCTTCTTCCGTGTCGGTAAGCAGGTTCATCCCTTCGGAAGTGTCGAACACTTCCAGCTTCGGGTTGTTCTCGCGTATCTTATCCATCCAGGCCTGTTCGAAACCGATAGGGCCGATACGCAGATAGGCCATACTTTTCCCTACCTGTATCATTTGTTGAGGTGTGGGATCGTATGTTTCGGGACTCTGTCCGGCTGGTACCACACAGTTTATTTTGAATTTGTCCCCTGCTATCTTCTCGGCAAAATAGCGTTGGGGTTCGATTGTTACTGTTACTATATTTCCTTCTGTCTGCTTGCTTACGCAGGCGGTTAGCAGAAGAATTGAGAGGAAAGTGATTATTATACTCGTTTGTTTCATGCTGGTTATCACTGTATTTATATACCGGATCGTTTATTTTATCTCAAGTCTACAAAGGTAGCAATTTTTTTAACACGGCTACCGGCGTATAAAAAGATAAACAAACGGGAGATAGTGATGGTTTATGGACGAAGCTGTTTGGGGAATTACCCAATGGGTTATGGAAATATTCCACACTTCCCGCCCCGGAACTGTTTTTCTTCTTTTCCGGCAGAGAATTTTGAAGAGAGACAAGCCGCGCGTTTACAGCCTGTTATCGAAAGATCTCTTTTGTCATTTGTTTTTGGCACGGATATTGATAAGTATGGGGGAATAGGTAAATTAAGGTATTAGGTTTTTAAGGTAAAAAAGAAAGTATGAAAAAGATTGTTTTAATGGCGATGATCGCCACGAGCGCCGCATTTATGTCACAGATCCAGGCCCGGAACACACCGGATAATGTTGTAATGCAAACAGAGAAAGTCGATAAGTTCTATGAAATAGATATCACGGAGATTCCCCAGATCTTGCTGGAAGGAGTGAACAAGGTCTATCAGGATTGCCTGATCAAGTCGGTTTATGTGTCAAACAATAGCACGTATGTAAAATATAAGGTTGTCCTGCTGACCCGCGAACAGAAAGAGTTGAAAGTCTATTTCGATGACAAAGGAAACGTAGTTAAAGAACACGGATATTTCGAGGGCGCAGCTATCTAAGTGTCCGACATCGTTTGAATTGATCTATAATAAGAAAGGCATTGCCCGCTCATTGAGCAGCAATGCCTTTCTTATTTCATCTTCCGGAGCTGGTCGGCTTATGGCTGACCGGCTCCGGGATTTGTTCATTAAAGTACCTGGATACCTTCTTCGCGGGCCTGTTCTTCTCCTGAAGGAGTGATCAGTTTGTAACCCTTACCGTGGATGTTGATGATTTCGATACCTGGATCATCTTTCAACAGTTTACGAAGTTTTGTGATATACACGTCCATACTACGGGCATTGAAGTAGTTGTCATCTACCCAGATTGTTTTCAGTGCATAGTTACGTTCCAGAATTTCATTTGCATGTGCACACAGAAGGCTCAGCAATTCACATTCTTTGGTAGTCAGCTTTGTTACTTTGTCGCCGATAGCCAGTGTTTGTTTTTGAGTATCGAACAAGAAATTACCAAGCTTGTAGAAAGGAATGTCTTTCATCTTCTTACCTTTCACACGGCGAAGGATCGCTTCGATACGAAGCAGCAACTCTTCCATGCTGAACGGTTTTGTCAGATAGTCGTCTGCACCGATTTTGAATCCTTCCAGGATATCTTCCTTCATTGTCTTTGCAGTAAGGAAAATAATTGGAATATCAGGATTTATTGAACGGATCTCCTGTGCAAGAGTGAAACCGTCTTTTTTCGGCATCATCACGTCTAATACGCAAAGATCATATTTGCCTTTGGTGAAACCTTTGTAACCAGCTTCTCCATCAGAGAAGAGATCAGTTACATAGCCTTTTGCCTGTAGGTATTCTCTTAATAGCATACCCAGGTTTTCGTCGTCTTCACAAAAGAAGATTTTCAGTTTTTCTTCCATAACTAACTTTTTATAAGAGGTAAAGTAATAATAAATTTTGTTCCAACATTTCCGGGACCGATCTCGGCACGGATCGTACCTTTATGGTCCTCGATAATTTTACGGACGTAGGCCAGTCCCAAGCCGAAACCTTTTACGTCGTGTACGTTTCCGGTAGGTACGCGGAAGAAGCGGTCGAACACTTTCTTAAGGTATTCTTTCTTGATCCCGATACCATTATCTTCAACAGCAATCAACAGTTTCCCGTTGTTATCGTTCCAAGTTCTAACCATCAATGTAAGCGGCACTTCCGGGCGGCGGTATTTCACTGCGTTGTCCATCAGATTGAACAGTACATTGGTGATATGCATTTCATCTACATAGATGGACGAGTCCGTTGCCTGTAAGTCAATGTCGAGTGAGCCATCATACTTTTCTACTTTCAGGACGAAGGTGTTCGCTACACTGATCACCAGATCGTTTGCATCTACTTCTTTCAGTTTAAGTGCAGCTTTCTGCCGTTCGAACAACGACATCTGAAGCACTTTTTCTACCAGGAAGCCCAGTCGCTTCGTTTCATCATTAATAACTCCTGATATGTGTTTGAACACGTCGGGGCTCTTGGTAATATCCGAATCTTTCAACATCTGTGCCGCAAGGGAGATCGTAGAAACCGGTGTTTTCAGCTCGTGCGTCATATTGTTGATAAAGTCGTTCTTCATTTCTGACAGTCTCTTCTGGCGGAATACTATATATATGGTAAAGACGAACGTTACCAAAAGTATCAGCGAGAAGACGACAGACGGTACAATAAATGTTACAGAACTTGAAATATAATCACCCTTTGTCGGGAAATATACCTTCAGATAATTCTGCTTCGAGGGAGGATCGTTCGGGAACAATACATACGTAATGATATCAGACGCAATAGGTTCCTTCTTTATTTCCCCACTCTGGTACACTGTTTTACCATCTTTGTTAATAACAAGAAATATGAACGGCAAGTTCAAACCGTTGTTAATAAATTCTGTTTTTAAGTAATTATTCAGTTTCTTAAAATCCACCCGTTCCTGAATAGGCTTAAGGTTTGGCGTGTATAACATACTATACACCACCTCTTTCATCAAAGCATCCTGATATTGAAAACGGCGCTTCAATGTTTTCTGCAAATCCTGCGAGGTACTGACAATGTTGTTGGATGCCTGTTTCTTATCCAGCGACGACAGCGGTTCGAATTTCTGGCTGAAACTGTGCAACTGCTCTATATGCAGGATATTTCCGTTGGCATCCTGTATCTGTAATTTCTGCTGGCTGATTGTCTGGGCAAGATTCTTCTGTGCATCCTGGCTGTTTTGCAGATACTCATTCTCATCACGCTTGATATCCTCTTCGAGATATTTACGTGTTTCGTCGAGCTCCAGGTTTTTTGATACCTGATGCAGGCTTCTTTTTACTGTTTCGTTGAATTGCTCGCTACTTTTTTTGAGTATGATGCTCACGTACTTAACCTGAAGGAAAAGCAAACCGGCAAATGCAAATGCCATTACAATAGCGAGTAACCAAATAGTCGATTTCCTCATTCGAAATACTTTCTCTTTTTAACAGAACAAATAACGCTCATTTTAGTTTAATATTCACACAAAAAAGGTAAAAAACGCAGGCTTATTATGTTAAATATAGTTTGCCTGTCCACCAGTTGTTTTGTATATCCCTTTTGAAAACAGTGCTTTAGCCTTATATTCTCCTTCCGAAAGGAATAGTTGTAGCTTCGTTCTTGTGTATAAAAACATAATTATTGATTATTTTGTTTCAACTTATGCAAAAAATATGAATTTGCCGGAGGCGGATACGGGCTCATATTCGGGCATACGGAAAAGGTATAATATATATGTATAACGGACGCAACTACCGATTTATTTTATATCCGGGCTAACGAACGGTAACAGAAGAAATTGAAACTTCTTAAAAACTTTTGCCGAATGCATTCAGTTTTAATTATTAGCTATATCTTTGTCACCTGACAAGAGTTATGTAGCATGGCACAAGAAGGTATTACACAAATTGATGTAAAACAGGTATTGCAACAGAAGGCTCCCTCGGTGGCCGGCAAAATTCCCGGTTTTATTGTCAATTATCTGATCCGTACCATTCACCAGGATGAATTGAATGATATCCTTACGCGGTATCATGATAAGGATGGGGTTGATTTTATGAAGGAACTGATCGGTTACTTTGATCTGACCCTGGAACTGGTGAATGAAGAAAATATTCCTGCGGAAGGACGCTATATCTTTGCATCCAATCATCCGCTGGGAGGACTGGACGGTATCTGCCTGTCGGCAGTGATCGGCCAGCATTATAACGGAAAGATCCGTTATCTGGTAAACGACCTGTTACTCTACCTGTCTAATTTAAGATCCATTTTTGTCCCCATCAATAAGCACGGTGCACAGGGAAAGAACAATGCCCGGTTGATCGATGAAGCGTATGCTTCGGATAATCAGATCGTGACGTTCCCGGCTGGTCTTTGTTCCCGTAAGATAGACGGGAAGATACAAGATCCCGAGTGGAAGAAATCGTTTATCCAGAAGGCCGTCGAACATAAACGGGATGTGGTGCCGGTTTATTTCGAAGGAAGGAACTCCAATTTCTTTTATCGGCTGGCTAATCTGCGTAAGGCGTTGGGGATTAAGATGAACTATGAAATGCTTTATCTGCCGGACGAAATGTTCCGGTGCAAACATAAAACGTTCCGTATCCATTTCGGGGAGCCTATTCCGTGGCAGACCTTCGACACAAGTAAGAAGCCGGGCGAATGGGCCGAATGGGTAAGAACACTTGTTTATAATCTCAGGAAATCATAGACTCTATTTATATGCAAGACATTATTAAACCGATTGATCGTGCAATCCTTAAGGCGGAACTGACGAAAGAGAAGAAGCTCCGCAGCACGAATAAATCAAACAATGAAATATATATTGTAACCGCCCATGACTCGCCTAATGTAATGCAGGAAATCGGGCGTTTGCGTGAAATCGCATTTCGTTATTATGGCGGGGGAACCGGCTTTCCGGTAGATATCGACGAGTTCGATACGATGGAGGATGCCTATCGTCAGTTGATCGTCTGGAGTCCGGAAGATGAACAGATACTGGGTGGTTATCGTTTCCTTTGCGGTTCGGATGTCAAGTTCGATGAGAACGGTAAGCCGATGCTGGCTACTTCCCACCTGTTTAACTTCTCTGAAAAGTTCAATAAAGAATTCCTTCCTTATACGGTCGAGTTGGGTCGCTCTTTTGTTACTTTGGAATATCAGTCTACGCGTGCCGGTGCAAAAGGTCTGTTCGTGCTGGATAATTTGTGGGACGGACTGGGAGCCTTGTCGGTCGTCGATCCGAGCTTGCAGTATTATTTCGGGAAAGTAACGATGTATAATACCTATAATACGGAAGCCCGCAACATGATCCTTTATTTCCTGGGTATGCATTTCCCGGATGCGGATAAGCTGGTGACACCTGTCTACCCGCTGCAGACGGATATGGATCTGGAGAAAATGAAGGCTTTATTCCGGTATGATAATTTCAAGGATAATTACAAGGTGCTGAACCAGGAAGTACGTAAGTTCGGTATCAACGTGCCGCCGCTTGTAAATGCCTACATGAGCCTTTCCCCAAAGATGCGCGTATTCGGTACGGCCATCAACCACGAGTTCGGGGATGTGGAAGAAACTGGTATCCTGATCGCCATCAATGAAATTCTTGAAGATAAGAAGAAGCGTCATATCGAAACCTACCTGAAAGAAGAAGGACAAACAGCCGACCTGATCCGGAAAGCGGAATAAGTCGGGCAGCCGGAAAGATTAGCTTTTTCACGACATTAAATTATCAATTTAGATAATTTAATGATGTGTTTATATTATCATATACAACAAATCCATATCTTTGTACAAAGAAAAGTATCGCATGAATATCTATACCGAAGACGAATCGCTGGTTGAGTTGTTGGAAGAGGGTTGTACCAATGACAAAAGATATAAGAAACTACCTAAAGATGCAGTAAGAGGGTACATTAAAGCCTATAACCACTTAAAAGCCGCCCGTAGGATTGAAGATTTATTCAGAATAGGAAGCTTGCATTACGAACGATTGATAGGGAATCTGAAAGGATATGAATCTGTCAGATGCAATTCCAGATGGAGGCTGATCTTTAAAAGCTCTGCGTTAGGAGACTCATTAATAATTACAGAAATAGAATTAATTGAAATATCAGATCATTATGGCGACTAAAATTAAAATGAATGATTGTGTACCTTGTGTTGCCATTCATCCCGGTGAGATCATAAAGGATGAACTGGACGCAAGAGAGATGAAGCAGAAAGAACTGGCTTCACTGATAGGGATGCCTACCTCCGTACTCAATGATATTATAAAAGGGCGCCGTTCCGTAACTCCCGAAGTGGCAGTCCTGTTACAAGAGGTTTGGGAAATAGATGCAGCTTACTGGTTGTCATTGCAAAACCAGTATGATATAGATCAGGCACGTATCAATGAGAAAGTAATAGAACGTAAAAAGAATATCGAGATATGGAAGGTCGTATCCCAGTATTGTGATGTGAAATATTTTGAGAAATCGGGCATTATCGGGACCAGAATAGCAGAAAATATAAAAGCGATTTATACTGTATTTTGTGTTACCTCGGTGGAAGAACTGATTACCCGGTTTTCTTCAGAAAAAGAGATTTCTTACTTTAAAAAATCGGAACGGCTAAAAACAGACCCGATAAATATTTTTTCCTGGAAACATTTCACTTTCTACCAGAGTGCCCAACTGCCGGATCTGCCGGAATTCGACAGTAATACCCTGGAAAGCCTTGTTAAGGAACTGAACAAATTATTTCTTGTCAATAAAGAAACAGTCTCTCAAACGAAGACTATTCTAGCTCGTTATGGTATCAAGTTCCTTACTGTGCCCAAATCGGATAAAACCCCAATCGACGGTTTTTCTTTCTGGAAAGGGAAAAACCCGACTATCGTATTGACTTTGCGGTTAAATAAAATAGACAATTACGCCTTTTCGTTATTACATGAGGTTTATCATGTTTACAAACATCTGTCTATTGACAGGGAACAAAAATATATTTCTATCGAAGGAGCCGAAAAGAATAAATGTGAGGAAGATGCAAACCGGTTTGCCAAAGAGACACTGATCGGTAAAGAAATATGGAGCCGCTTTTTAAAAGAACATTCGATGATTTCACCCCACTCGATGCAGCTGAAAATTAAGGATTTTGCTCATAGAAATAAGATAAATGAAGCAATCGTCCTGGGTTTTTACCAGCATGATATAAATTTGTATTCCATGAAAAGTTCCATATCGAGAGAGATACAATAAAGAAGGAAAATTAGCATTGTAATCTACCTTTTCTACCCTATACCCTGCTCCCCACCTCCCTATAACGTATCGCTTTTCACGTTATAGGGCGTTGACCGGCAGGCTATAGGGTAAATTTTGTGAGATAGATGAGCGAGGCTTGCGGCACTTACGGCATTTACGGCATTTACGGCATCCCCTCTGTTTTGCGGTAGACGCCACGCGACAGGCGGGTGATGAAGGCCGGTTGCAGGCGCGAGAGATAACGGCGCACGGCTCGTTCGCCGATCCCTGCCGACTGGCAAAGCGGGTAGAGATCCGATAAGGTGAACTGCTCCGGCAAACTGTTGAATATCTTCCGGAAATTGTCCGGGCAACTCAGTTCGGGCGTCTCGGTATCCACCTGCAACTGCGTCATCAACAGACGGCTATGCTCGATGCAGACTCCGGTAATTGCCATTGCCGCCCGGAAATGACGGTCACTGCAGAAACGCTCGTCCACCCCGTAATCGAGGCCGGCCACATCGAGAGCGGTAAAGATCATACAAAGGCGGAACGTGATCAGCCCGTAACGCTTCACCACACTCAGGAAATCATCGCTGCCAAACACATCCGACTCGCCCAGCAGACGGCCGAAATGACGGTTCAGCTCTTCCCACTGCCGCGCAGTGAGGCGTACCTGCAAACGACGTTTACGCAATAGCTCGGCGGCATCGGCCATCCTTTCGGAAAGACTGTCCAGATGAGACTCGAAATCTTCCGTATCTTCCGTGGGCGACACATCCTGCCAGACAGCCTTACTGCGGCAGGTGTAGAGCAACAGGCGGCTGACCAGTCCGTTCTCCGTATCAGGTATCAGGCGCGGAAACTGTCCCGGCGTCCCGGCCAGCAGCACGGCCAGACGGGGACGGGGGATACGGATCATTTCATTATCCGTCTTACGCGACGAAGCTACCGGCTCATGGTGGAACGCCTTGCGCAGCAGGTCGTCGAACTGTCCGTAATCCTGTCGCGAGGCGCTGATCAGGGTATCGATCTCGCTGTCGACCATCAGGCCGCCTGTTTCGCCGTTGTCGGCCAGATGCACCAATAGCTTGGCCTTCGTTATCTGGGTAGGGATCAGGAAGTAGCAGGTAGACTCTTTCAGCGGGGCTTCCGCTATCTGTACCGCTTTGCCTTTCCGGTGGGCAGTCGTCTTTTTCAGTTCCCACTCTTCTTGTGCCTGCCGGTAAGCCTCTTCTTTCCGCTTCGTCTCGATCTCGATCAGCGAAGCATACCTGTCGGCCAGGCGGCGCATATCGTTGATACACCCTTTGCCGTTGGCTGCCGGAGCCACCTCGACGGTAAAGAGGTGGGGATAGACGCGTTTTTTGTTATACACGCCCCAGACCCCCGGCAAACAGGCGCTGGCTACGGTGCAGGCTGCCAGCAAGGCCATGTCGCGTTCGCGCGGATCGGTATAGAAACGAATGGCCTCACCCAGGAGAGACGGCAGATGGTCTGTCAGGTCGGCGGGCAGGAGAGGGGTCGATTCGCGTAGCTCTTCCCCCGAAACGACGGGCGATGCCGTAAGTGCCGCTTCTGGCCGTAACGCGGGTAGGCGGGAAGATCGCTCGTCGCTATTTCCCTGGTAAGCAGAGGATAATGCCAGACGGATCTCTTCTTCCGTAAAGTCGGGGGCGGTTAACAGGGCGGCGCAAAAAGTGGCTGTCTCGTCGCAGCCGAAGCCCCGGCGGTTGGCCTCGCAGCCGAGGCGGTAGACCGTCTGGTTGCGGTTGCCCTCGAGGGCCGGATGGTTGCGCAGCCAATCGTGAACAAACACTTGTGTCGGGGCGATGGTGGAAGGGGAGAAAACCTCGGCTTCGGGGTTGTAGTAAGCTTCCGGATCATAGCTTACGTAACAGCAACGGCTGATGTCTTTGCAGGCACGGTCGCAGAAAAGTCCCGCCAGTTGCTCGTAGCAGGCAGCCACTGCCGCGAAGGTGGCAGGGTGTTCTCCACTGTCGGTATCGACGGCAACGAATACTTTCAGCCCCTGTCCTCCGGGACTGATGAAGAGGGCCAGCGTGGTAGCCAGTCCGCGCAACCGGGCAGCCAACCCCGAAGGGTTGGCCACATGGTCGAAATCGAGTCCTGCGATCTGCGAGTAAGCTTCCAGCTGGTTAGCCCGGTGGCCGCCCTTGAAGAGTCCCGAGGGCGTGAACCCCGGCAGCTGCTTCTTTTGTTCCCGGGCTCCTTCCTGGTCGCCTGCCGACAATGCGGCGCGGTAGGCAACGATCAGGTACTCCCAGCGGCGGCTACGGATCAGGATAATGATTTCTTCCAGCGTGT
>ULWH01027928.1_pt1 | contig 31632 bp, 25 predicted proteins | sample 1960201 | NCBI WGS metagenome assembly ULWH01 (sample SAMEA4835808, study PRJEB28245) | human gut metagenome | biome: gut microbiome; material: fecal sample | place: Denmark | collected 2008
ACAAAGGACGACATCGATGTTGTTGGCTTTAGCCAGTTCGGCCATCGAGATGATGTTGCCCAGGATATTTTCGGGAGCGATATAGCCGTTGTTCTGGGCGATATCGTTGGTACCGGCCAGGATCACTACCGCTTTAGGTTGCAGGTCGATCACGTCGGCACGGAAACGAACCAACATCTGGGCGGTCGTCTGTCCGCCGATCCCACGGCCTATGTAACGGTTGTTCTTAAAGAATAAAGAGTCGGTATTCCACCAACCGTCCGTGATGGAGTTTCCCATAAAGACCACCCGCGTAGGTGTCTCGACCGATTTATTGGCTTCCGCATAACGACCGAACTGCGCCCAATCGTTCTGCTGACTAAAGAGTGAGGAAGTGGCCAAAGTACACATGGCCAACACAAACCATTTTCTCATGTTCTTCATACGATGAATTTCTTTTATTAGGTTACAATAGGTACAAAAATAGTCGTTTTATCATTATCTTTGCAGCGATACTGAACAAAAACACTTATAAGGCTCCATGAAAAGCTATTTCAAACGAAATCGTTTCTTTCTTCTATGCATTCTCCTCTTTGCGGCAACCCTCTCTCCCATCGCTGCTATGGACGGGGCGGGAATGGCATTCAAGGTCAGTTTATCCGGGAAGATATACCGCCGCTTCTCCTTCCTGGTGGAAGAAGATATACGTCCCCAAAGCGACTTCCGGCAGGCGGAGTGGTTCCTGACCACCGGAGAGGTGAACTACACTTTCAACCGCTACTTCAAGACAGGCATCGCCTACATGCTGCTCTGCCAGTATAAAGCATCCGAAGAACTGCGGAACCGTTACTACGTCTACGCCTCGGCCAACTACCCGGTCGGCAACTTCACCCTGTCGCTCCGCGAACGTTTCCAGAGCACATACAAAACAGGTGGCCAGCATCCCAAGAACTATCTCCGCAGCATGCTCACCCTCTCCTACAAGATCCGGAAGACAGGCATTTGCCCTTTCGCCTATGCCGAGGTATTCAACGACACGGGGTATCAGGGGCGGATGCATGCCGACCGGATACGCCTGTCTGCCGGAAGCGACTACAAGATAAACAAACAGAACTCGCTGCAACTGTATTACCGCTACCATATATTTAATGTATACGACCCGGTGAACTATAAACATGCAATAGGCCTGACCTATGCACACCGGTTCTAAAAAAATACTTATCTTTGCCCCCGAAATTAAAAGACATGATACGGAAAGCCCCGGCTTTCCCGAGTGCTTGATAAACCTCGTAAAAAACAAGAATTATGCAGAAGACAACTGTTTCAATCCCCTTCATGCTGCTGGGCATCCTGTTCAATATATGCCTGGTCGCTTCCAACCTTTTGGAAACCAAAGTAGTCCAGGTATTCGGCATCACTGCCACTGCCGGGCTGATCGTTTTTCCTATCTCGTATATCATCAACGACTGTATCGCCGAGGTATGGGGATTTAAAAAGGCGCGCCTGATTATCTGGAGCGGCTTTGCCTCCAACTTCCTCGTGATCGGGTTCGCCCAACTGGCCGTTATGCTTCCCGCCGCCCCGTTCTGGGAAGGGGAAGCAGGGTTCAACTTCGTATTCGGGATGGCACCGCGTATTGCCATTGCCAGCCTGATCGCGTTTCTGGTGGGTTCGTTCCTCAATGCGTATGTGATGAGCAAGATGAAGATCGCTTCCAAAGGGAAAAACTTCTCGCTGCGTGCCATCGTTTCGACACTGGCGGGCGAAAGCGCCGACTCGCTGATCTTCTTCCCGATCGCTTTCCTCGGACTGATACCGCCCCGAGAGCTGCTGATCATGATCGGGACACAGGCCGTACTGAAATCGCTTTATGAAGTACTGATCCTGCCTGTCACCATCCGCGTGGTGAAGTATATCAAGAAAGTGGACGGGAGCGATGTGTATGATATCGGGACGTCTTACAATGTGTTGAAAGTGAAAGATATATAAGAAGAAGAAAAGCCCCGCGCCTGTTACAGACGCGGGGCTTTTGTTATGTACGGGAACGGGTTACTATCACCTTTACCACTTCCCCATTTTCAAACTTGACGATGTAGGCACCGGAGGGCAAACCTTCCACACGCGTCTCGCCGTCAGGCAGGCGAAGGTTGCGTTGCGAACGTCCGGCCAGGTCGAAGATGATGGCGGTCGTGGCCTGCGGGACAGTGATCGACAAGGCACTGCCGAAGACGCGGACAGTGGCGGGGACGGTCGCCAGGGTTTCGTTGGCCACCGGGTTGTTCTTCACGATGCCGTCGATGAATATATCGAGCGGTTGACGAACATATTCAATGATATATGCACCGTCACTCGTACGGGGGGTGATGGTTTCGCCACGACTGGTCGTTACTAACGGAACTGACTGGTCATACTCCTTGTCGAGCGAGAGATAGAACCGGAAGCTACCCCATGACTCCACTTCATACGCTCCGGCAACCGGATCGGTTACAGCTCCCTCAACGACCGGTAGGGTAACATTGTAATAGACCGTTGCAGGTGGTTCAGGCGGTGTTATCTGTTGTTTGAATGTAGCGGAAAAAGCGACTGGGCTTTCCAGCATCGTGTATGTGCTGTTGTTACTGAGTGTTGCTGCCTGACCACTTTTCGGGGTGGCGGTGATAGACTCCAATGCGTAGCCGGAAGCCGGAATTCCACTGACAGTAAGTATGGTATTGCTTGCTACCTTATCTTGATTGCTGACGGTAATGTCAGTACCGGTTGTAAGAACCAGCTCGTTTCCGTTGCCCGGATCAAGTACGGTCACGAGATAAGTCTTTTGCAAAGGTTGCTGAGTGGTAGTTTCAGCCGTAGCACCTTCTTTTACGACAACAGTTCCTATATTTTCCATGCCGGAAGTGGTTAACTTTGTATTTGCTTCAGCAACCATGGAGGCTTGGGGGTTCACTTTGATCCCTTTGTCACTATCGGTAGTCGTGTTAGTCGCTGTGATTTCTGTATTTTTTCCGGTGATTGTCAGGCTACCGTTATTTGAGATACCATACTGGTTGGCCTCTCCGGCTTTCACTTCTAAATTACCTCTGAAAGACACCTTAGCTCCGTTGGCAATTGTCAGCGCAGGGGCAGCTGTTGTTGATGAGTTGATTTTTGCATTCTCGAACGTCAAAACGCCTTGGGCGGTTTCATCAATCAGCATGCGTTTTGTGTCGGCAAGGGTGTTTTTTATTGTGCCGTTGAAAGAGAGTAAGGAAGGGGTTGACCGGGTAATTGCAGCTTTCATGTATTTCCATATATTTCCGTCTTTGGAGATGGTGATGTCTTCGTTCTTTTCATTCAGATCTAAAGGCTGTATCTCAAATTCTCCTTGGAAAGAGGCATCGGCTGAGAGTGTGAGTGTGCTTCCGTTTGTGATGGTTGTTTCTCCATTTTTGAGGGTAGCAGTGATACCTTCATCGTTAGGTGTAGCTGTAGGTGTGATATTTGCCGTATTCGGCACCTGATCGCCATCTTCAAGCATCACGTCCGTTGCGGCATATTGATCCCATTTTACGGAAATAGTCCCTATGCCTTCTGTTTCGGGGGTGGCAATACCTACGGTATATAGCGTTTCCTCTGCTTTCTTCAGACGGTAAGTATGACCGGCTTTGTAAATAAGAGTGGTGACAGGGGTAATGCCACTCTCCAGCCTTACAAGCCCTGCGAAGGTGGTTGTTTTAGGTAGATTTCCAGTAACAACCAGAGGTATATTAGGCGGTAAAGCACCAAGATCCATTGTTTGAAGTAAGATGTCGCGACCGACTAATTTACCGTCACCACTGATGTGTATAGGATTATCTTCATTAAAAGCAAATCCTCCCAAATTATAGGAACCACCTTCGGTTTGAATACTTCCTCTGCATGTTGCAATCGTATTATCGAGAACCAGATTGTTTATTCCTCTTATCTGCGGTAAGTTATAGGGCTGGTTCTCACTGCCGATACCTTTTAGTGTCAATGTACAATCTTTGTACTCACTTCCGTGGGGTTCATTGCCGGACATGATGGATTCTATGACGCTTCCTCCTTCTATGGAGATGCTTAATTTACCCTCTACAGCTATGGCTTTTCCTTGCATTTGTCCTCTGGCTGCTCCTACTGTTTTTATAGTACCATCTTTAATTACTATACTTGCATTGCCTTTAACAGAGCCTTTATTTCCATTATAATTATCACCACTTCCCCAAGCAGCGTCAATTGTGCCTCCTTCAATGGTTACACTAGTATTTCCAGTCACACTGGAAGTGAGACCACCACCAAAAACATTCACATGATGACTACCTTCTTTCAGCCCTTTTATCAAGACCGTTGCAGAGTCAACTTTGCCTTTGTCATCTTCGCTGTTAAAATATCCAAATCCACCACCGTAAATACTACCACCCATATAAATGTTTGGCGAACCTGATTCTTGTTCCGGATCTATTTTGGCTCCATCCACTATTATAGAAGAAAGACCGGCTACGATGCCGTGGAAACCTCCTGTGTAAATATTACCTTTGAATGTTCCGCCATTAAGTTTTACCTCTGTGCTTCCGCAAGTACCGGAATCGCTACCGCCAAATACGGTTTCTTTAACGACAGCTGTGTCTGAAATGGTTAGTTTAGCTGTGTCGGTAACGTCGCCTGCTTCGCCTCCTCCGTAAATCCAGTGGGTTGTCCCTCCTGACATATTTACTATGGTGTTATCGCATGTTCCTCCATAGCCTCCTCCAAAGACAGTGCCATTAATGGTACCTCCGGTTATTGTTACGGTTGATGTACCGGTGACGTCTCCGGAATTAGCAGGATCATTATCTGATGTTGTACTTCCTCCTGTAACCCATCCGAACTGACCGCTTTTAATAGTGATGTTTGTGTTTTCAACATTGCTATTGTTATCTGTACCACCCCAGATGTTTCGGATGCCGGTAATTTTCGCATTATCAATAGTATATCCACTAGCAACAGTCACTCCTTTATCAAATGTCAATGCATGTCCATTCGCAGCAATCTGCCAAACCCGAAGCGTAATATTCTTAAATGTAACAGGTGCTGACATTTGGATTCTTGTGAGGTAACTATTATCATCGATATAGGTAAAATTAATGTCTGTTGTTTTACCACTAATTGTACAAGGCTTGCTTGGCATTGTTTTAGCATCCATGACATGATTTATCAATACAATATCAAAGTTTTCCTCTGAAGATTCGTTGATTGCTGTTACTGCATCCGCCCAGGTTGCATATTCCGTTTCATTAACAGAAACAGCATTGCTGGTACTTCTTGTCATAAGGGGCATGATTGGTTTTTGAGAAGAACTGGCGTTTGCAGCAGAGCTACCTCCTGAAGGTGATCCTCCTCCCATATTTCGGTTCTGTGCTCCGATCGCCTGAGCTCCGGTCAGGCATAATACAGACAGCATCACCATAATTACATGTGCTGTCATACTCTTTAAGTACTTATTTTTCATGCGTTGTTATTATTAAGTTGATAATAAAAGATTCACAGTTTTAACATTAATTCATAAGGGGTATATCAACAATGTTGTTGAGGTCGGTGTCAACAACACTGTTGAGTAGGGTGGGAACAACGTTGTTGAGGTAGGTGGGAACAATGGTGTTGAGTATAGTGTCAATAACGTTGTTCCCATCCCCCTCAATAACGGATTACTCGATAACCGGACGATCATCTTCGCCACCACCCGGCTGACTGCCTACACTCAATAAAATAGGGTATTGGTAGGTACGAGGTTCTTTTACCAAAGAATAGCCTGCACCTGCCTGTGTCGTGATACTCAACAGATATTGTCCGTCAGGCAATGCCGGGATCTGGATAATGATCTGCGAAGTGGTATTCGATACGATCAGGCTCACTTTTACAGGTGTTTGGTCGGCTCCATCAGGTGTAAAGTAAACGCCTACCGACGGATCGTCGCCCTTCAAGAGCAGGCCTGCACCAGAGATAATACCCGGAGCATTGGGAGTCAATACCTGGCTGACAGATTTGGTAGTCGAGTCGGTGAAGCCGTTGATAACCGGGCCCGTTTTGGCCTTGCGGAAACCGGGCACCAACAATTTCAGCGCTTTCAGCAACGCCTTTCCGGGTGTAAAGGTGACACCGAATCTATGAACGTCGGAGTTAAAGATGGGGCTTTCTCCCTCGAGCGGCCCGCTGAAATTGAGTAGCCATTGGCCCACGCCGTCTACCACGCTCTTGCCCTCTGCAATGGCTTCGATCTTTATGTCGTCTGCCATACCGAGGATGTTCAAAATCGTTTCCGGGCGGTACTCGGTACGTGCCTTAACGATACGTTCTGCTATATCCGAATTGTGGATAGTACCGGTGATGGAAACTTTGCCTGTAAAATCATTTGCTTTTTCTGTCAGTACGTTATCGTACAGGTCGACAGTGAGAATTGTTTTTTCTGCCATGATATTATTATTAAATGTTTCATTCACTCGTTAAAAGGGAATGATATTGTTGTTTATTTAGTAGAAACAGAGTAGCTAATTGCCTGATTTTATCCTTCAAATTGAAATGAAAGGCTGTAACAGAGACCATCAATGTCCTATTTTTCATATTACACTATTTTAGATTAGTTCATAAAGAACTATGTCTATCCTTTGTTTATTCAGGGTATTAAGCCGAAAAAAGTGTTGTTATATACATGTTTTTTCATGGAAAAAGACCATAAGGCAAGAGCCCGGAATCCCGCATTGGTATCACGGGAGAACACACAAAAAAACACAAAAGGGCTCTGTGAAGCAAAAATACACACAGAACCCCTGATAATTAATCATGTCAACAGTTGGAATCTGCTCATAATTACTATATTTGCAGAAGCAATAACATAGTTCTTTATGGACTCCGGTGCAAACAACTTATTCCATCCTGCTATCCAGTCAGCCTGCCGGCAAATCGATCGTTTCAGAGCTTTCCGTCCAGTCCACCACTTCAAAGCCGTCGGAAGAAGTTTCTTCGGAATACAGATCACCTAATGTGATAGTGAGGTTCAAGCGGTTTCCGGCGGTCAGGGCATTGGCCAGGGATTTCCGGAAATGTTTTACCTGCCCGTTTTTCAGTGTCAGCCGAATGGTCAGCGGAGGATTGTCGGAAGAGGGAAAGACCATGACGGTCGAGTTGGCCGACATCGACAGGCTATCGGACGACATGGTCAGAGGGAAAGCAACAGTCTTTGTGAAGTCGCTGGCTTCGGCTGTATAGTAATTCAGCCGCGAAGCGATATTGCCGATCAGGATACGGGCGGAAGCGATGCTGCTGTCCATCTTGTCGCCGTCTTTATTCGTCAGCGCCACTTTCAGGCCTGCTACGGCATGTTGCAGGGTCGCTTTCATCTTGTCGGTGCCGACTTTGATCGGGCTGACGGCATGCAGGTAATCGTAGACCGGCATATAGGTCGTATCGCTGTAGTCTTCCTGATACATCGTCATATACAGATCCGACAGGTCGGCTCCCAGGCGCAAACCGGGTTCGCGGATGGCGGCGGCATCATACACGGAGTCGCTCTGGCTGTTCTTGGCCAATCCCCAGTAGAGGAAATTGTAATCGCCCAGGGGAAGCCTTACAGGGGCGGTTGCCTTATAGATAGACCCGTCTTTGATGGTGTAGGTGGCGTTGATAGGCCACAGGTCGCCTTTGAGCGAATAGTTGCCGTAATAGATGCTGGCGTCTTCCTGGCAGGGGTAGACCATCAGTACGCCGGTAAAGGCGGTTGTCACGTCTCCTGTCGTGACCGACATTTCCGCCAGTTCGGGAGTAATCAGGTCGTTCGTGTCCACGCACCGGCAGTCGTCGTCTTTCGAGCAGCTGCCGAGGATGGCGGCCAGCGCGAGTGTTGATAATACTAACTTATTCATAATCACCAAATGTTTGTTTAGATTTATGCTTATAGAAACAGCACAAAAACCGTTTGGTTTTCTGAATAGGGTTAATTAACGTACCGGAAGCAGTGGATTCCTAGCGGAAAAGGTGCGACCAGTCTTCGCGGGGCTGGGGGGCGTAGGTGCGGATACCCAGTGCTTCGGCGGTGCGGCAGTTGGGGATGGCATCGTCGATAAAGAGCGTTTCGGCGGGGTCGATGGCAGCATCCTGCAAAACGTACTCAAAGATATCGGCGTTGGGCTTCACCATGTTGAGCTCGTACGAGAGGTATATCTTGTTGAAGAAGTCGCCGGCCTGGTGCCCGTTGTGGGCGAAGCTGTTCTTCTCGGCCCAGAGCCAATGGATCTCGTTGGTGTTGCTGAGCAGCATGGTGTTGTATTTGGAACGTAGCTCCATCAGGAGATCGAGCTTGTAGGCCGGCACGTCGTCGAGCATGGCGATCCAGGCGGCATCGATCTGCTGGTCGGTCAGGTGCTGCCGGGTCAGATGGCGGATGCCGTCGCGGAACTCGGCGGAAGTGATGGTTCCCATCTCTATCTGCATAAAGAGGTCTTTGCTGTTCAATATCCGGTCGCGCACGTCGGGCACGCCGAAGTTCTCGAATGCTTCCACACAACGATTACGGGTCAGGTTGATGATCACCCCACCGAAATCTATAATCAGGTTCTTAATTCCTTCCATACTCACAGGTAATAATTACCAGCGACGACGCCGGCGGCGGTGACGCTGTTTTTGTTTATAATCGCGTATCCTGCGGTAGACTACCCAGACAAAGAGCAGGCCGAATACCGCAAAGATCAATAAGACAATACCGGTGTTGAGGTTGTCGCCTTTCACACGGCTCCACATTTCAAGTACGAGCTCGGTTTCATCCCCGAAGTCGCGGATCATGGCGCATCGTTCCACGACCTTCCGGTCGGGGTATTGCACCCGGTCGATCCGGATGCTGTCGTTGCCGGGGCCGAAGAAGTAGCTCAGGTTGGAGTATTCTTCGATCGTCGTGTCGATTTTCGCTTCCAGTATCTCGGGGGTGGCAACGGCGCTTACATAGCCGTTGGCATCCATATTGCGCAGGGCGATGTCCGGACGGCAGAGGTAGTCGAGGAAATAGCTCGCCGCTTTTACATTGCGGGCGTATTTGGGGATCGCCCAGCCGTCGTACCAGATGTTGCTGCCTTCGAGGGGGACTTCATAGCCCAGCTCCACGCCTACCGCTTCGGCTTCTTCTATGGCCCAGACGGCGTCGCCGCTCCAGGTGAGGTTGAGCCATGCCTTGTTCTTGGTCATCATCTCCTTACCGAAGTCGGCTTCCCATCCGGCGATGTTGGGCTTCATGCGTTTCAGGTAGTCCTCAGCGATGGCGATGGCTTCGGGGGAGTTGTCGTTCATCAGCTGTTCGACCGTGACGGTGCCGTCGGCCAGTTCCTTGGCATGGGCGTAGATGATGGCTGTGCCGTAGGCATCGCGGTAGCTGTCTTTCATCAGGATCTTGTTCTTGTACTTGGGATTCCAGAGGCAATCCCAGGTCATGACTTCGTCCTGTGTGACAAACTGCTTGTTGTAGAGCAGGCCGGCTGTTCCCCACATGTAAGGGACTACGTAGTCGGTCGTCTCCATGCCGGGCTGGCTCAGCTTGTTGAGCTGCTCGCGGATATAGGGGGATATGTTGTCGAGGTAGTCCGGTGTCTTGCCGAAATTGCGGTCGATGGGGAGCAGCAGCTTCTTCTTCAGCATACGCTCGATGATGTATTCGGAAGGGCATATCAGGTCGAAATCCTCGTGGCCGCGCTCGATCTTGGTGAGCATGATCTCGTTGATGTCGAATACCTGGTAGATGATACGGATGTCTTCGCCGGTCTGCTCCTTATACCAGACGGGGAACTCGTCGAGTATTCCTTCGTCGATATAGTCGGCCCAGTTGTATATCTTCAATATCTTGCTGCGTTCCTTGTCCGTGCGTGCACAGGAAGAGAGCATTCCCAGGCAGGCGGCCAGTACACATACTATTTTAATCAGTCTATTCATTCTTCTATACTATTACTTTGCAGCGGATTTTTCGGCACGCTTGTTAATCACGATCAGGAGCACCAGTACGGTGATGAAGATAATGGTCGACAGCGGGCGCAGTTCGGGTGTAAGACCTCCCTTGCGGGCATCCGCATAGATGAAGGTGGAAAGTGTTTCCAGTCCTTCGTTACCAATGGTAAAGATCGTAACGGCAAAGTCGTCGATCGAAAGGGTGAACGCCAGGATAAAGCCGCTGATCATCCCCGGACGTATCTCGGGCAGGATCACTTTGCGTAGAGCCTGGAACGGGGTCGCCCCCAGGTCGAGTGCCGCTTCGTACACATTCTGGTTCATCTTCTTCAAACGGGGCATCACGCTCAATACCACATAAGGAGTACAGAAAGTGATATGCGCCAGCACAACCGTCGTAAAGCCCTGCGAAACCCCGAAGCTGACGAACAGCAGGAAGAGGGAAACCCCGGTTATGATATCCGCATTCATCATCGGTATGGCATTCGTGAAGTTCATCACCTGCCGCGGACGTGTCCGCAGGTTGAAGATACCGATGGCCGCGATGCTGCCTAATATCGTGGAGATGGATGCGGCCAGCATGGCGATGGCGAATGTATTCCACAAAGCTCCCACCAGCGAACGTTGCACACCTCCGGTAAACAACGAACTATATAGTTTTGTTGAAAAGCCCGTCCAGTTACCCAGCACTTTGGCTTCGGTAAAAGAGAAGATCATAATGATCAGGATCGGGGAATACAGCAGGAAAAGAAGCAGCCAGAGATAAGTTTTAGCCAGTATCTTCGTCATCATATCACACCTCCTCCTTCGTTTGAGGCGCTGTCTTCCTCGTTGGTAAACAGGATGGTGACTCCGATCAGCAGCAGCATGATAAGAGACAAGGCAGCTCCATAGTTCCACATTCCGTTATTGATGCTTTCTTGCACGGTCGAACCGAACAGCTTGATATTGTTCATTGTCAGCAACTCGGCAATGGCAAAGGTCGATACGGTCGGCATAAACACCATCACGATACCGCTCATCACGCCGGGCATGGACAAGGGGAAGATTGTTTTTATAAAAACCTGCAACGGATTGGCTCCCAGATCCTGGGCGGCTTCGATCAGGCTGCGATCCATCTTCTGCAAGGTGTTGTAGATGGGATAGATCATGAAAGGAAGAAAGTTGTACACCATACCGAATATCAACGCCCCCTCTCCCAACGGCAGGTTCAGGAAGTCGAACAGGGCGACGGTTGCCAGCGTACGGATCAGGATATTCACCCACATCGGGAGAATAAACAACACGACCATCGTACGGGAAGTGTTGAAACGTGCCTGGCTCAGTATATAGGCAGCCGGATACCCCAGCAGCAGGCAGACCAGCGTGGTGATAATAGCGATCCCGATGGAATAAACGAAGGTGTTCAACGCTTCGGGATGCATCATGAACTTGCGGAAATTGGCGAAGGTAAATGCGCCTTCGGCATCTGTAAAAGCATACAGGACGATCAGGAGCAACGGCATGACTACGAATACTGCCAGAAATAATGCGTAAGGGATCGTCCAGTTCCTGCGACGCATAAAGAATGCTGAGATGTTATTTATCACTTCCCTTCCTTTTAGTTATGAATAATACGAATGTTCTCAGGGGCAATCCGGATGCCGACGCGGTCGCCGTCGTCCCAGACGTCTGTCGTGTCGACAAAGATATCTTCGTCCCAGTCTGTAAACACGGTCAGATGATAATGGTTGCCTTTATAGAGGATAAATTTCACTTCTCCGGTCAGTTTGCCGTCTTCTTCGTTGTCTTCGAGGATGACGTGACGGAAATCGACTTCCACCTTGACAGGGGTGTCGGGGTCGATACCGGATACTTCCGTGCATTCGAAAGTATTGCCCAGGAATTCAACGTGGGTCGGATCGATCAGCTTGCCTTCAAACGTGTTGCATACGCGCTCTTTCTTCATGACGTGGATATCGAAGGGCTTCACCAGAAGGCCGACTTCCCGTCCTGCATCAAAGCTGTGGTAATCCTGTACCATGAACTCATAGCCTTCGGGGGTCTGCACCATCATTTCGTAGTGCACGCCTTTGAAGATAGAAGAAGTAACCGTACCGGTCAGCATGGCTGCTTCCGATGGTTCGAATATGTATATGTCTTCGGGGCGGATCACCACATCCACCGGAGCTTGCTCGCCGAAGCCTTCGTCCACGCACTCGAAGTCATGTCCGGCAAAGGAGACTTGTTTATCTTTAATCATCAATCCGTTCAGTATATTGCTCTCACCGATAAAGTCGGCGACGAACGAATTGATGGGTTCATTATATATATCGATGGGGGTTCCGATCTGCTGGATGCGGCCTTCGCTCATCACAACGATGGTATCGCTCAGGGTCAGTGCTTCTTCCTGGTCGTGGGTCACGTAGACGAAGGTGATACCAAGGGATTTGTGCATTTCCTTCAGTTCCATCTGCATGTCCTTACGCATCTTCAGGTCGAGGGCTGCCAGGGGTTCGTCGAGCAACAGCACTTCGGGCTCGTTGACGATGGCGCGGGCGATGGCAACGCGTTGCTGCTGGCCGCCGGAGAGGGAGTCTACATCGCGGTATTCGTAATCGGTCATACCTACCATCTTCAGGGCTTGTTTCACCTTCTTCTCGATAACTGCGGCAGGCAGCTTTTTAAGCTTCAGGCCGAAAGCGATATTGTTGAATACATTCAGGTGAGGGAACAGCGCATATTTCTGAAACACGGTATTGACCGGGCGTTTATGCGGCGGCGTCTGTGTGATCTCTTTTCCTGCTATCGAAATCTCCCCTTCTGAAGCGGTCTGAAATCCGGCGATCAGACGCAGCAAGGTGGTCTTACCACAACCGGAAGGCCCCAATATCGTTACAAACTCGCCCTTGCGGACAAACAAATTCACATCATTCAGAACGGCCTTGTCCCCGAAAAATTTAGACACATGCTCCACGCTGATGATGCAGTCGGACTTTTGCATAGACTTATCCCTTATTCCTTATAAGTTAAACATATAATCGCTCCCATTTATAAAAGCGGCACAAAGGTATACATTTTAAGGAAAATTCAAAGTGTTTGGAGCGTTAAGAGATGGATATAACAGGGAAGTCCTGCTATCCATTGCAAAATAAAAGATTATATTTGCACGAGTATAAACAGAATAATCTAAACCAAGAATAAGAATATGGTACAGAATAAATTCCATAAGGAAACAGCTTATTTTGCTTCCGGCTGCTTCTGGGGGACGCAATATCATCTGGGAAAAGTAAAAGGAGTAGACAGCACGCATGTCGGTTATATGGGTGGAACCTTGAACAATCCTTCTTACCCTGAAGTGAAAACCGGAACGACCGGCCATGTAGAGACAGTCGAAGTGGTCTTCGATCCGACACAGGTCAGTTTCGAGCAGTTGCTCCGCCTCTATTTCGAGACGCATGATTTCACGCAGGTAGGCGGACAAGGGCCGGACATAGGAAGCCAGTACCGCTCCGTTATCTTCTATTGCAGTGAGGAGCAAAAAGAAATGGCGGAGAATTATATCGGGAAGTTATTCGGCATGGGTTACAAGGTTGCCACAGCACTGGAACCTGCCGAGAAATTCTGGATTGGAGAGGATTACCATCAGCATTATTACGACAAGAAAGGGGAGACTCCTTATTGCCATATTTATAGAAAGATATTTACGGACTGATTGTATTCCTTCCGGGAGAAAATAAGAGTTCCTTCGGATGAAAACAAAATTACATCCGAAGGAAACCTGAAAGACCTTTATCTGAAGTTTTTCTTTTCGTCGATAATATACTCGGGACGCGCCTTGATCTCATCGAACAGGATACCGACATATTGACCCAATACGCCTACCGTCAGCAATTGCACACCGCCAAAGAATATAACGGAAGTCATGATGGAAGTCCATCCGCTTTCCGCATTACTGAAGCCATATAGTTTACCTAAAGTGAACCAGGCTGCCAAGACAATTCCGACTACAACGGCTATAAATCCGAGGCTGGTTGCCAGACGCAACGGCTTCTTGGAGAAATAGAGCATGGCGGTCGATGCAAACTTCCACATCTTGCTGAAAGGGTATTTGGTCTCGCCGGCAATGCGGGCTTCCCGTTCGTAATAGAAAGGAACCTGTTTGTATCCCAGCCAGCTGATCAACCCGCGGATATATTTACCTCTTTCCTGGAAGCGGTCGAACTGATCCATGATCTTACGGTCGATCATACGGAAGTCGCCTGTATCCAGCGGGAAACTAACGTCACTCATATAATTGAGGAGACGGTAAAAGGCCTTTGAAGTTATCTTCTTGAAAAAGCTCTCGCCTTCACGCGACTTGCGGACACAATAGACAACGTTCGCATTTTCCTTTTCCTGCAACTCAAGCATGCCGGCTATCAACTCGGGTGGATCCTGCATATCGGCATCCAGAATCACGGCTAGATCGGCATCACAGTGGTTGATCCCGGCGGTTACGGCAGGCTGATGGCCAAAGTTCCGGGAGAAGTGGATCACTTTTACCTGTGGATCGGCGGCTGCTATTTCATCCAGCAGCTCACGGGTCTTATCCCGGCTTCCATCGTTAATATATATAATCTCAGTAGCAATAGGGAGCGACTGTAAAGCCTCTCTCGTGCGGCGGTATGACTCGCCGATAACTAACTCTTCGTTGTAGCAAGGAACTATGACTGAGAGCTTCTTCATTTCCATTAAGCTTTAAAGGTATAAAACTTGTTTATTATAAAATTGATCATCGTATAGAAAACCATTCCTATCAAATGATTGTAATAATGATCGATCGTCAACTGGGAATTTAAGACAAGCACCAGTCCATACTGCAGGATGTAACACACCGCAAACGCGACACCGAAACGGATCGCCCCTTTTATCCATCCGGTAGAACTTCCCTTGAAAGTCCATTGTTTGTTCCAGATAAAACTATTTAGTAACCCCGCTACATATCCCGTCAAATTCGACAGACCTTCCCGACACCCGAAGAGTTTCATCATCACCCAGATAACGGCCATCGTTATCAGGGTGTTGCTCACTCCTACCACTCCATATTTAATGGCTTGTTTTATTGTTTCCATTCTTATTTATAATATCAGTAACTTCCTGTTGCGTCAGTTCTTTTACGTTCGTTATCGTAAATATATCCGAAAGGAAATCACCATACTGGTTACATTCATTGATAACCCTGTCGAGGGTTAACTTGATGTCTGCACGCACCGGTATTAAAAATACCAGTTCAACATATTGTTCACCGATTGTAAGACGTTCGATCTCACAGTCTTCTTTAGGTAAGAAATAAGCGAACTCGCGATCAATCACTTTACGCTGATAGTCGAGGAAAGGACTTCTATCCTTCGATAACATCAATACATAAAAACGCAATTTCTCGCCTTTTCCACCTAAACCGGTCGAAATATATATCTGTTTCTCGTCCGACAGTTCCGACTCCAGCGAAATGCGGCTTTCCATTAAAGCCATATAAGCCCAGTTACTCACATCTTCATCCGGATGCTGTACATAATCTTCCAGCATTCGGTATGCTTTTACCTGGCGGGAAGTTGCTAACATGGATAATACATATCTCTTATGATCTGTAGTCGACCCGGGATCAGACAGACTTTCGCGGAAGGCTGTATAATCCATATCATCTAAATCCTGCTTTACCTTACCTTTGCGAACCTGTTCGGAGTATTTGAAATACTCCATCTGAAGTTCAACCGGCACCCGCTGTTCCAATATATGAAAATGTCCGTCCATCTTGCTAAAAGACTCCCGGAACTTCTTAAATACATCACCTTCTTCTTTCATAGACCTGTTTGTTTAGTTATATACTATACCCAATAAACAAGAAACTAAGACAAAAGTAAAGCTTTTTCCGGATATTTCTACCTATTCACCTGTAATTCTATAAATCAAGCCCCGGCATAGATAAGAAAAGCCAGCCCTGTAATGAATAAAACAAACATGCCTGCATTCAAATAATCGGATGATTTAGGAGCGCCTTTGAACTCATGCCAGATCAAAATACCCCATAAGGCCGATACCAAAGTGGCTCCTTGTCCCAATCCGTACGAAATGGCAGCTCCGGCCTTCTCCGATGCGATCATGCTGAACGACTGCCCGATACACCAGATGACACCCCCTAACACTCCAACCAGATGAGTCTTCATATTTCCTTTGAAATAACCGGACACAGAGACAGGCTCTCCTTCGACAGGCTTTTTCATCGCGATTGTATTGAACAAGAAGTTACTGGCAAAAACGCCTAATGCAAAAATAAAGACAGCCGTATAAGGCGTTAATTTCCCTACCGCGGGATCAGCGAAATTATCCAGATCCATCGAAGCCGCAACAAAACGATAGAAGAAAGCCATGATTACTCCGGCCGCCACGGAAATAAACAGACCTTTCCCCGATACTTTCTTCGATCCTACAAGCGCCTTTTTATAAGCCAGCCCGTTCAGAAGGATCGCAACAGTTATTAAAGCGACACCGGCAAAGATATATAAAGGCTCTCCCTTTGCCGCACCGCAATAATTGATCAGAACGCCCAAAACCAGGGCTAGACCCACACCGACAGGGAATGCCACCGACATACCGCAGATGGCAATGGCCGCAGACAGTAATATATTGGATGCATTAAAAATGACTCCTCCCCAAAAGGCACTACCGATACTGAAAATATCCGCTTGCGCCAAATCCGGTAAAAAACTGCGCCCTTCCGCACCGAAGCTTCCCAATGTGAAAGCGGAAAGGATAGAGAACAAAAGTACTCCCAGAACATAGTCCCAGTAAAAGAACTCGTATCTCCATGTCCGGGATGCCAGCTTCTGCGTATTGCCCCATGATCCCCAGCAAAGCATGGTGACCACACAGAATACTATTGCTAATGAATAACTCTGGACTATAAACATACCACAATCTTATTTTAAAGTGGGTTGATACATCATGTAATTATCAATCAATCCGGCCATCTGAGCGGGAGACAACTTTTCTATCAAGCGAAGGTGTTTACCTGCAGCGTCAGGTGTCCAGGAGTTAGTGCCTTCATCATCTACGATATTGAAAGTTCCTCTTTCTACATTATAATAAGGTTCATATCCTTTCACTGCCACCAACACGGCCGTATGATCCCAGCTCTGCCGTCCGTCAGGATCACCTTCTGCAAAACATTGGGCATAGGCGTCTTTCACAGGACTGTCAGCGATATCGGATGCAACCAGTTTTTTCCCGGTCAAGATGGCATTGCCAATCTCAAAACCGCTGAAGACAATCTCCGTAGGCCATTGTTCGGCAACGACTTTTGAGGCTGACGTATCGCAAAATACATTAAACTCCCGTCCTTGTGGGAAAAGGCCGGCCATAGACACCAAGTGCTTTACCTTTTTGGCTACCAACTCTTTTCCCGGCAACGGGCTATATTCATCCCCGGCAGAGAGCAACAGGTCTTTCAGGTTGGTGAAAAAGCCGATGGTGCAAATCACCACACTGTTATCAGGTTGCGAACTCAATATTTTACGATATACTTCAACTGCATCCGGGGCATCTGATGTTTTCTTTGTCTTATGAGGATACTTGGCAGGCAAAACCTCCGTCCATTTTATCTTATGACCGGAAGTCATCGTAACGCCTCCCTCGCTTTTAGGCGCCCCGAGCGGAATATCCGGGCGGTTGAAATACGTATTCAATACATCTATACAAGGAATAACCGATTCATCGTGGTTGGATGACAAGGTAGCGAGAATATCCACATAACCGCTATCGGCCAGTGCATGCAGAACGGCCATTGCGCCGACATCATCATAATCGGGCCCCAGATCGGTATCCAGGATCAGATTGACTGGTTGTATTGCCGTTTCCTGCACGGCTTTCTTCGGTGAACCGTTACAGGCCACTAACAAGGATAATGCACAGATTAACAAAAAGGAATGTTTCATGATATTATGTTATTAAAGGTTTGTTTCATTCAAATATATCGACTTCGTTTCTATAAGGAGCAGACGATTGAGCCCCTACACGCGTAACAGAAATAGCCGAAGCTTTACAGGCAAAACGAACAGCTTCGAGTTGACTCCTCCCCTCTGATAAAGCAACGGTCAGAGCACCGTTGAAAACATCACCGGCAGCCGTTGTATCCACAGCCTTTACTTTCAATGCGGGTACTAGTTCGGCTCCTTCGTCGCAATAAACCAGTGCCCCTTTTGAGCCTAGCGTAATGATAACATTTTGTACTCCCATTTCCGATAGAATACGCGCTGCCTTGACAGCCGACTCCTGATCGGTTATTTTCACCCCCGAAATCATTTCTGCTTCTGTCTCGTTAGGCGTAATCATATAAAGACGTTTTAATAATGAGGGAGATAACGGGTGTGCCGGAGCGGGATTCAATATGACTTTCTTATTCTTACGGTAGGCTATTTCCGCCACATATTCCACAGTTTCCATCGGGATTTCCAACTGCATTAGAACGATATCCGCCTGGTCGATAGCTTCTTCTGCTTTCGCCAGATCGGAAGGTAATAAATTGGCATTTGCACCGGAAGCCACAACAATGCAGTTTTCGGCATGTTCGTCCACCGTTATCAGGGCTACACCGGAAGGATGTTCCGAGTCTGAAAAGATATAGGAAGTATTAATACCTTCCTCTTCAAAGAGCTGTTGCGACTGATGTCCGAAAATATCACTCCCGGTTTTACATATAAAAGTGACAGATGCTCCCAAACGGGCGATAGCCACCGCCTGATTTGCACCTTTACCTCCGGGGTTCATAAAGAAAGTCCCTCCCAGAATAGTTTCCCCTGGACGGGGAAGATGTCCGGCCTTGATCACCATATCGGTATTGCTGCTGCCTACCACCAGGATATTATGCCGGCTTACTTGTTCAATGTCCATATCTATACGAATTTAAAGTCTGCAATGAAGCGATACAAATATAGTTGTATATTCTCTATTTTTTATGCAATAATTCTTCCGTGCAGATAATCCCAAATGAAAAACTTTCCCTAAATTCGTTCCCTGATAGAACCTCAAATCCATACAGAATAAATCCGGAAGAGATATGAAATACACAAATCCAGATCATCTGATACAACTTATACAGTCTCTGACAAAGGCAGAAAAAAGGTACTTTCGCCTATATACCAACCTGCAAAGTGGCGAAAAGAACTATCTCTATCTGTTCGACCTGATCAATAAAGGGCTTCCTTCCGATGAAATTTACAGGCTTTATTGCCAGGAAGAAAACAAGAGTAATTTTGATATGGCAGCCAAACATCTCTACCGGGTCATTATGGATTGTCTGGTACATTTACGAAAAAAAGAAGATGTGCAGGCGGCTATCTTCAACTATATAACGAAAGCAGACATCCTGTTTGAAAGAGAGTTGTTTGAAGAAGCTTTCAACCAATTGGATAAAGCCAAAAGCCTTGCCGTAACCTATGAGAATGATCCGCTCCTCCTACTGATCCGCCGAACAGAGCTGAAGTATCTCAGCTCACTTGGCTTCAAGGGTATATCCGAACGGGAGTTGGTCAATAAACAGATGAAGATCAATGATGTCATGAAGTATTCGAGAAACGTCAATCTTCATCTGCAACTGTATGATATTCTGAAATACCGGATCACTCACAAGGGTTACATCCGTTCCGATAAGCAAAAAGACAACTTGAACGATTTGATTTTAAGCGAACTGAACCTGATAGCCAATAGCTCGTACAAAGGGTTTGAAGCTAAAAAGCTACATCTTCTATTTCAGGCAACCTATTACCTGAACATTGGCAACTATAAATCAGCCATTCGTTTCTATCAGGAGCTTATCACCCTCTTTGAATCCAACCAACATCTGATACTGAACCCTCCCATCTATTATCTGAGTGCCATAAAAGGTGTACTCGACAGCCTTCACCTGGCCGGATTATATCAGGAAATGCCCTTTTTCATCGATCGGCTGAAGAAAATACAACAAGGTGACTACCCAACCGAATTCCTTCTGGAAATCAGCGCTTCCATATATCAATACGAACAGGCTAGTTACATAAATACAGGCAGGTTTGAAGCAGCAATGAAGTTATTTTGTGACCATGAAAACGGTCTATTCAAAAAGATGGGTCTGCTTAGACTGGAAACACAACTAAAACTAAATCTAAGTACAGCCATTCTATATTTATCCCTGGGAAAAACGGATAAAGCCCGCAAAAGCATGAAGAAGATATTCAGTTCGGGTAAACTATACAGTGCCCTACCCTCCTACAAAACAGCCCGATTGATCAACTTACTGATACAAGCCGAAGTCGGCGATTATAGTTTCTTTGAGAATGAGATCAATTCCATAAAACGTAATATACGCTATGAGAAACAGACCTATCACACAGAGAAGCTGCTGTTTCGCTTCGTCATGTCTTATCCGTTACCTTCTTATCAAAAAACACGCGATAAACTATGGCAACACTACCAGAAGGAAATAATTAAGATCAGACAAAATAAATATGAAAAACAATTACTTAAGACATTTGATATCCTATCCTGGATCGAAAGCAAATTAACAGACAGGACACTTTCCGAAATACTGGCTGATAATAATATGACGTTATAATCAGTAGCATTTATACACATATTCTAACAATCCCACTCTATTTACCTTAAAGGCAGTAATAAGTAATTCTTCAATACTGGGTTTCGTATGTCCATAGGATATATAGAACCCATCTTGTGTGATACAATATAAGTATTCCACAGATACCACTGCATCCTCCCTCAACTGGTACGAACTGGTCTATGTTTTATAACATTATAATTTTAATCAGACCAGTTCGTATCAGTTTGGAAATAATATATATATTTGCAGCGTCTCAATCGGATACGTGAGATAAGGAAAAGAGAGAAAGTACAAGCAACGAAAAACTTTGTAACAAATAAATCGATCATATATAGTTAACGGAATTTTAATAACCTGTTAAAACATTCTGCCTATGGTATAAAAGTAAAAAGTATTTATACACAAACAGGAAAAGTCATAATACTTAATCTAAAGTAATAGATGACTATCCTTAAATTTCTAATATTAATAAAACACGATCATTGTATGGAACAAATTCGTACAGGGAATACACGATCCCTTTTAAACTCACACAACAAAACAGCTCGAACAACAACGTTAGCTTTAATTGCACCCTTCTTTTTTATCACGGGTGTATTTGCTTCTGAATCTCCGGGTACGATTAATAACGGGATACAAGAAACAAACATGACACAACAAAAAAATCAGACTATCACCGGTAAAGTTGTCGATAAAAACGGCGAACCGATTATCGGTGCCAACGTCCTGGTAAAAGGAACGACCAACGGAACTGTAACCGATGTCGACGGTAATTACACACTGGATGTTCCAGAAAACGCCGTCCTGCAAATATCATATATCGGTTATTTAACACAGGAAGTTCCTGTGTTAAATAAAACAGTGATCACTGTTCGCCTGGTAGAAGATACGCAAAGCCTAGATGAAGTGGTAGTAGTCGGTTACGGTACCCAGAAAAAAGGGGAAATTGCCAGTGCCATTTCAAGTGTAAAATCGGATAACTTCGTAAAAATACCTACGACAGATGCCGCTCAATTAATCCGCGGACAGGTAGCAGGTTTAAATGTAGTTACACCAGATGCCAACCCGGTAGGTAAATCTCAAATAACATTACGTGGTGCCGGGACTTTGAAATCTTCTACTACACCTCTTGTCTTGATAGATGGTGTTCCGGGTGATATGGATACAGTATCACCGGATGCAATCGAACAAATCGATATACTGAAAGACGGTTCCGCTGCTGCTATTTACGGAACACGAGGTACCAACGGCGTCATCTTGATTACGACAAAGAATGCCAAAGGCGAAATGCCGACAGAGATAGATGTAAATGCATATCTGGCAACTCAGCAAATAACCCGCCGGTTATCTTTCTTCGATGCAGACGGCTATCGCAACCTGGTTGCTCAAGGCAAACCGGGTGCACAGGATGACGGCGCATCAACAGACTGGCTGGATGAAGTAATGCAAACCCCATTGACACAGATTTATAATATCTCTTTACGCGGTGGCAGTAGAAATACAAATTATGTAGCCAGTTTCGAATACCGTGGTATAGAAGGTATCATGAAACGTACTAAAAATCAGATGTACTATCCCCGTGTAGACATTACACACCGTATGTTTGACAACAAATTGAAAATCACGGCACATTTAAGCGGTTACAAACAGACTTACTTTGCCGGTTCCGATGATGATAATGGCTTTAATAAAGAAGTATACCGCAATGCCATTACATATAATCCGACTACTCCGGTAAAAGATGCGGATGGAAAGTGGTCTGAAAGCCCATCCAAAACCGATTACTTGAATCCTGTAGGATTGATAGAAGAAGTAGAAGGAGAAAACCAAGCTACCAATCTACGTATGCATGCTTCCGCATCATTTACTCCGATAGATGGATTGGAAATAAAGTATCTGGTGTCTTCAAACAACTACAACCAGGTACGTGGTTATTACGAAACAACAGATCATATATCTTCCTATAAAAACGGCAGAACCGGTTTTGCTTCGCGAGGTACCAAACGTAAAGTGGATGATATGTCAGAACTTACAGCATCTTATCGTAAAACGATCAAAGATCACACGTTCAATATATTGGCTGGTTATAGTTGGATGCGTACAAACTATCAATTCTACTGGATGCAGAACTTCAACTTCCCGTCGGATGATTATACCTACAACGGGATGCAAACAGGACAAGCATTAAAAGATGGGCGTGCTAATGAAAATTCCGAACAGAAAGAAAACAAACTGATCGGATATTTCGGCCGCTTCAATTATAGCTATAAAGGTAAGTATATGCTTGCTGCCAGTATCCGCCATGAAGGTTCTTCTAAATTTGGTGCAAACCATAAATGGGGTAACTTCCCATCCGTATCCGGAGCATGGAGTATCAAAGATGAAGCATTCCTCGAAGACACCAAACTGCTAAGCCAGTTAAAATTACGTGCCGGTTATGGTATCACAGGTACAGAGCCGGATGATCCATACATGTCATTGAACACCCTTGACTTCGGCACATATGTATATTATAACGGCGGTTTCATTAAAACGACCCGTCCGGGATCAAACTCGAACTCAGACCTGAGATGGGAAAAGAAGAAAGAAACGAATGTCGGTTTGGATTTAGGCTTTTTAGAAGATCGTATCACTGCAACAATCGACTTCTATAACCGTAAAACAGAAGACTTACTGTGGGATTACAGTGTTCCTACCCCTCCTTTCTTATATAGTAAAATGACTGCCAACGGTGGTTCTATCCGCAATAGGGGTCTTGAAGTTTCAGTAACGACTATCCCTATTCAAACACAGGACTGGCAATGGATAACCTCTATGAATTATTCTACCAATAAGAGTGAACTATTGTCTTTATCAAGCGACCAATATGTGTCCAATGACTATTCAGACCAGGGAAACCTGCCGGAACCTTTACAGATGGCAAGCCATCGTATTCAGGTAGGCGAACCCATTGGTAATTTCTACGGCTATAAAAGCATTGATATCGATGAAAACGGACATTGGATTATCGAGGGAGCAGACGGCAACCCCAAACCGATAGAAGACCAGGTTCCTGATGACAAACAGGTTATTGGCAACGGCGTTCCGAAACATTATCTGAACTGGAACAATACCGTACGCTTCAAAAACTTCGATTTGTCTGTTACCATGCGTGGTGCATTCGGATTCGATATATTGAATACTCCCAGAATGCGTTTCGGGGTTCCTGTGATGTTATCCCGTGGTAATGTACTTGAATCCTCTTTTGATAATGTGTATGGAAAGAGACCTTTGGCTGACGATCAGGGCATACAATATGTCAGCTATTATGTAGAAAAAGGTGACTACTGGAAAATAGATAATCTTACTCTGGGTTATACGATCAACTTCAATAAATGGCTGAAGTCGCTGAGAGTTTACGGAACCATTTCCAACCTGGCAACTATCACCGGTTATTCCGGTATCGATCCAGAAGTTGGTATCAGTGGACTAAATCCGGGTGTTGATGACATCAGCCGCTATCCGGCAGCAAGAACTTATACATTAGGAGTCTCTGTTAAATTTTAATCGGAAATAAATATGAAAACATATCTCAAAATAGCTGCACTTGTACTATGTACAGGAGGTTTTATCAGCAGTTGCAGCAATAATCTGGATGAAAAGGTGTATTCATCAGTAACTGAAGAAACCTATAATTACTCGTCGGAAGATTTTCACCCAACTGTAGCCAGTGTATATAGCTACTTCCGTTTTATCGGGCATGATAACTATTGGGCAACCCAGGAGCTGACAGGCGATTGTATCGTAAATCCGCCTAACTCATCCGGTTGGGACGATGGCGGTACTTATCGTATGCTACACTATCATAAATGGACTTCAGAGCAGAACCATGTAAAGGTAATGTGGGAGAAATTTTACCAGGGTGTTATACTATGTAATACAGTGATCGACCAGATTGAAAACGGAGTACTTCCGGCACCGTCAGACAATGAAAAACAGAAAGGACTTGCCGAGTTAAGAGCTGTTAGAGCATATTATAACTGGCTGATCTGTGATAACTTCGGAGAAGCCCCATTACTGAAAGAAAGGACATCCGAACTACCAGAAAAGAGTTCCCGTAAAGACATCTACCAGTTCATTGTGGATGAATTGAAAGAAGTGATCCCCAGTCTGGATGAAGAACAAGGCGGCAATATGTACGGTCGCATGAACAAATGGGCTGGAATGACTCTATTGGCTAATGTTTATCTGAATGCAAAAGTTTATATCGGTGAAGAACACTGGCAGGACTGCCTGGATATTTGCGATCAGATCATTACAACCAGCCCCTGCGGACTGTCAGAAAACTATAATGCATCTTTCCGTGCAACAGGTACTGAAAGTTCCAAAGAGATCCTGTTTACAATTCCGTTCGACAAGACATTGGCTGGTGGACAATCCATACACATGTTCTCCTGGCATGGTGAATTGCAAAAGAAATTCAAACTAGAAGCAACACCATGGGGAAGCGGCTCAGGAATGGCCCTGACACAATTCATCGATACCTATGATGAAGATGACACTCGCCTCACAGATACATGGCTGATGGGTGACCAATATACTCCCGAAGGAGAATTGCTATTATGTACTTACGATATGAAAGGTCAGCCGCTCTCTTATGTCAAAGACGTAAAAGATGGTAACTATACCAATGAAACAGACGGATACCGTATGTTCAAATTTGAAGTTCCAGCAGGAACTACAGGGTCATCGGATACAGACTTCCCATTGCATCGTTATTCAGAAATACTGTTGATGAAAGCTGAATGCCTGTTGCGGTTAGGTAAACCCGGAGCCGGCGACCTGGTCACTCAGGTACGGATGCGTAACTTTAAAGACAATCCGGAAAAAGCAGTCGTTACCGATAACGATCTGAAGGCTAACAGCAGTTACCAGTATGGTACGGTAGTCAACTATGTCAATCAGCACAATGGCGACCAGTCGCCTATCGAATTCGGTCGTCTGTTGGATGAACTAGGCTGGGAGTTTTCATGGGAAATGCATCGCCGCAGAGATTTGATCCGTTTCGGTATCTATACGAAGAAAAGCTGGTTGTCTCATGATGCAACAGGTGAAGGTGATTACCGAACGGTATTCCCTATTCCTGAAGCAGCTTTGACTTCTAATCCGAAATTGACACAAAATCCGGATTATGCATCCAAGTAGTTTAATTCCTGACTACAAGATATATATTTAACAGTAAGGAGGTGTTATTCGAACATCTCCTTACTTAAAACTGATTGTAACAACCAACCATGAAAAGACTGCAAATATATAAGCTAATCGCCATCCTGTTGCCATTCCTTATTTTAGTGGCAATAGAGTTAGGTTTGCGTGCCGGAAATTATGGATATAACACCAAACTATTTACGACCGATGAAGATGCCCGCTTCTGGGTGATGAACCGTGAAGTCTCCCAAAAATACTTTACAGTCAGTCAAAACGCCACAATCGGTAACCAGGAAACATTTTATAAAGTAAAACCTGCCGGAACCCTCCGCTTCTTTATCCTGGGAGCTTCCTCCGCAATCGGTTTCCCTTACATGCACAATGGAGCCTTCCCTAGAATGCTTAAATATAAACTCCAGTTCTTATTTCCGGAAAATAACATTGAGATCATCAATGTATCGCTAACAGCAATCAACACATATACCTTATACGATTTTTCCCGACAGATCGTGAACTATCAGCCTGATGGTATCCTGATCTATGCCGGGCATAACGAATATTACGGAGCATTAGGCGTAGCCTCTTCCAGCCGGATCGGCCGGGATCATCGCCTTATCGAAATCTTGCTTGCTGCCAAAGAACTCAAACTGGTACAGGGACTAACCCGGCTGGCAGAAAAAATACGTCCGGCGAATAAGGTAATAACCAATCAAGACTTGACCTTGATGGAACGGATGGCCGCCCATCAACTGATTCCTTACAATTCGGAAGCATATACTGCCGGAATTAAACAATTCGACAGGAACCTCGGTAAAATACTTCATCTGTTCCATGAACATCATGTACCTGTTTTTATCGGAACCCTTGCCAGCAACCTGAAAGACCAGGTTCCATTAAGCAAGGAGACTACAACTACCTATAATGCTCCGGAAGAATATATACAAGGAGAACAAGCATATACCCAGGAACAATATCCCGAAGCGCTACAACATTACAGGCTATCCAAAGAATATGACCAGCTTCGTTTTCGGGCACCCGAGGCATTCAATAATATCATACAAAAATATGGAGAAGAACTCGACAATGTATATGTTGTCGATGTCTATAAGCGGTTTGCCGACAACTCACCCAACGGCATCATTGGAAAAGAGTTGATGCTCGAGCACGTCCACCCGAACCTTACAGGCCAACGGCTTATTGCCGAAACATTCTATGAGGCTCTCTCCTGCCATTTCTTTGCAGGAAAGGAACTGCAACCAGACAGTTACTCACTTAATCAGACGGTTTATCCGGTTACCCTTTTCGACTCGATCTATGGTGATCTGGTGATAGCACAACTCAAACAGCAATGGCCTTTCAACGAAGCTCCTGCAACACTCAATTATGATAAAAAAAGTATAGAATACCAAACTGCCGAACTATTCTTTTCCCGAAAAATAAACTGGGGACAAGCAATGCTGCGTCTGAACAACCATTATATTTTATCGAAAGACCTTCTCAATGCACTGCGTATTGTCGAACAAATGTGCCTCGAACTACCACATGAAAAAGTATTCCGACAGCAAGCCGGATCACTCTGCATCCAGCTCAAAGAGAAGGAAAAAGCAGCTTATTATTTTAATCAAGCAAAAAAGCCATGACAAACAGAAAGAAAAATATAGAATTCGGCATTGTCCTTTCGCTGGTATTGGTCATTGTATCAGCCTATTGCCAAATTACATCAACCATACCGGTTATAATAGCTTTGGCGATAACCTTGCTGGCCCCGGGAATATATACCCCATTTACCTGGTGCTGGTTCCGATTGGGCGATCTGTTTGGCTTAGTTGTTACACACTGCATTCTTTTCCTTTTGTTTTTTGGGGTAATAACACCGATCGGAATACTTCGACGCCTGATGAAAAAAGACCCCTTCCATCTGAGACAATTCGGCAAGGGTTCCGATAGCACATTCATCAAACAGGAAAAGAAGTTCAATATTCAGGATTTAGATAAACAATATTAATAAAGTAAAGCTATGGTCGACTTCATAAAAGAATTCTTCAGCTTCCTGATTACCCGGAAAAAATATTGGTTGATACCGATAGTTATCATCCTTTTATTACTTTCATTGCTCATTGTTATCTCGCAAGGGACTGCCTTGGCACCGTTCATTTACTCTATCTTTTAGTACGATGACCGTTATACTTGGCATATCCGCATTTTACCACGACAGCGCTGCCGTCTTACTAATAGACGGAAAGCTGGTTGCCGCTGCACAGGAAGAACGTTTCACTCGGCAAAAACATGATGCCTCCTTTCCCCGCCATGCAATCGGATATGTATTGCAGGAAGCCGGTATAAAAGGAGAAAAAGTTACCCATGTCGCTTTCTATGAGAAACCTTTTATTAAGTTTGAACGCCTCTTGGAAACCTATCATGTATTTGCTCCAAAAGGTTTTAGAAGCTTTGTCAAAGCAATACCTCTCTGGATAAAAGAAAAGCTATATATAAAGAAGTCACTGCGTGAGAACCTACAGCAATGGGGCATTCGTGCCGCTATCTTTTTCCCGGAACATCATTTGTCGCATGCAGCCAGTGCCTTCTACCCTTCCCCTTACCGGGAAGCGGCGATACTGACGGTAGATGGAGTAGGCGAATGGGCAACGACAACCATCAGTAAAGGATATGGAAACACAATTACGCAACTTCGGGAACTGCAATTTCCACATTCATTGGGTCTGCTATATTCTGCTTTTACCTATTACTGCGGCTTCAAGGTCAATAGTGGAGAATATAAGCTGATGGGATTAGCCCCTTATGGTAATAATTCACCAATGGCTCAGGAGTATATCAGTAAGATAAAAACACATCTAATCGATATACGTGATGATGGTTCTTTCTTGCTCAATATGAACTATTTCAACTACACGACAGGGCTGACAATGACTAATTCCTCTGCCTGGCAGCGACTCTTCGGTATCCCTCCGCGTCAGCCAGAATGTGAGATATCGCAACCTTACATCGATATGGCGTATGCAATCCAGTTTGTAACCGAAGAAGTTATGTTAAAACTGATAGTCACGGCACATACCATAACCGGGGCAGATCATCTGGTGTTGGCAGGTGGTGTCGCCCTGAACTGTGTTGCCAATGGCAAAATAAGGAAAAACAATATCTTCAAAGATATATGGATCCAACCGGCTGCAGGAGATGCAGGAGGAGCCATTGGGGCAGCCTTTGCCGTCTGGCATATTGTACTGGGAAAAGGACGTGCGGAGATAAAGACTGATCTTATGTCCGGCACCTATCTCGGCCCGGCTTTCACTGATAATGATGCAGAAAACCTTATCCGTAAAACCGGAGCAGACGCCAAATATCTACCACAGGAAGACTTATATCAGCAGACAGCCAGCTTATTAAGTAACGGGGCTATCGTCGGTTGGTTCCAAGGGCGTATGGAGTTTGGCCCCAGGGCACTAGGCAACCGTTCTATCCTGGCTGATCCCCGTAATACAGATATGCAACGTAAACTGAATCTTGAAATTAAGAACAGAGAAAGTTTCCGTCCCTTTGCGCCCAGCGTATTAGAGGAAGACAACAGGAAATATTTTGAGACAGATGCTCTCTCCCCTTATATGCTGATCGTGGATCAAGTCAACCCCAACCAGCTCACGCCCCTTCCAAAGACATATAATAATATGCCGTATATGGAAAAACTATATACCGTACGGTCGTCCTTACAGGCAATTACCCACGTCGATTTCTCGGCAAGGGTTCAAACAGTATCAGAGCAAACCAATCCGGTATATTACAAGCTATTGCAAGCATTCAAACAAAAAACAGGTTGTAGCATATTGGTTAATACCAGCTTCAATGTAAGAGGTGAGCCTATTGTCTGTACCCCTGAGGATGCCTATCGATGTTTCATTAATACCGGGATGGACTATCTCGTTATCGGCAACTATCTATTTAAAAAAAAGAATAACAGAAATAATATCCAACTTCAAATTAAAAAAACATGAAACAGTACTTATTACTACCGCTCGCCTGCTTCGCCCTATGCGGATGCCAGGAGCAACCAGCTAAAGAAACACCTTTCAAGATGATTGAACAGGTTGATTTCTCCCATGTAAAGATAACTGATAATTTCTGGTCGCCACGCCTCAAAAGCCATGTAACGACAACTCTTCCCGTCTGCATCGATCAGATCGAGAATCAGACAGGCCGTATCCGAAACTTTGAAAATGCAGCCAAAGGGGAAGGTGAACATTCCGGTATCTTCTTCGACGACTCCGATGTGTATAAAGCTCTTGAAGGAATGGCTTACAGCCTCATCAACAATCCTGATCCGGAACTTGAAAAGAAAGCGGATGAATGGATTGATAAATTCGCCGCTGCCCAGCAACCAGACGGTTATATCAATACGTTCTATACATTGACCGGGCTCGATAAACGCTGGCATAATATGGATAAACACGAAATGTATTGTGCCGGTCATATGATCGAGGCTGGTGTTGCCTACTATCAGGCAACCGGAAAACGTAAGCTACTGGATGTCTGCATCCGTATGGCTGACCACATGATGAGCCTCTTCGGCCCTGATAAACGCCATTGGGTGCCCGGGCATGAAGAAATAGAGTTAGCCCTCGTCAAATTGTATCAGGTAACCAACGAAAATAAATACCTCGACTTTGCTAACTGGCTGATTGAAGAACGTGGACACGGACACGGAACAATGGGTGGCGAAGGTAACTGGGATCCATTCTATTACCAGGATGAAAAGCCCGTACGTGAAATGACGGATATCGCTGGTCATGCCGTACGCTGCATGTACCTGTATTGCGGAATGGCGGATGTAGCTGCTTTAAAGAAAGACACAGGTTATGTGGAAGCATTAAACCGTCTGTGGGACGATGTCGTTTACCGCAATATGTATATCACAGGCGGCATCGGTTCTTCCCGTCATAACGAAGGCTTCACTGAAGATTATGATCTCCCGAACCTGGATGCTTATTGCGAAACATGTGCCTCTGTCGGTATGGTTTTCTGGAACCAGCGGATGAATCAGTTTACAGGAGATGCCAAATATATTAATGTGCTGGAACGTTCGATGTATAACGGAGCCCTTGCCGGTACTTCCCTGGCTGGTGATCGTTTCTTCTATGTAAATCCGCTCGAATCGAAAGGTGACCACCATCGCCAGGCCTGGTACGGTTGTGCTTGCTGTCCGAGCCAGATTTCGCGTTTCCTGCCTTCTATCGGTAATTATATTTATGGGACATCCCATGATGCTATCTGGATCAACCTTTATATAGGAAATAAAGCAGCGTTTAAAGTGGATGGAAAAGAGATCGAATTACATCAGGAAACAAATTATCCGTGGGATGGCGCTGTAAAACTGACCATATCAACTTCCTCTCCGGTACAAAAGGAAATGCGCCTTCGCATACCGGACTGGTGTAAACAATATACCCTTTCAGTGAATGGAACAGAAACAAAAGCTCCTATAGAAAAAGGATATGCAGTGCTTAACGGTAATTGGAAAGAAGGAGATATAATTGTCCTGAATATGGCAATGCCTGTTGAAATTGTAGCTGCTGATCCAAGAGTAAAGGGAAATATAGGAAAACGAGCTATTCAACGTGGCCCACTGGTATATTGTATGGAAGAAACAGATAATGCCAAAGACTTTGACAAGTCAGCCATATCCCCGGCAACTTCTTTCAACAATCGTTTCGACGTTTCCTTATTAAATGGAGTTGTTACCATCCAGGCCAATAACGGAGATCAGAAATTATCACTTATCCCCTATTATTCGTGGGATAATCGCGAAGCCGGAAAAATGAAAGTCTGGATAGATTATAAGGAATAAGACAAACGAACCATCACCCCTTCACCTTTCACTCATTCAAAGATCTTTTGAT
>ULWH01026671.1_pt1 | contig 31610 bp, 24 predicted proteins | sample 1960201 | NCBI WGS metagenome assembly ULWH01 (sample SAMEA4835808, study PRJEB28245) | human gut metagenome | biome: gut microbiome; material: fecal sample | place: Denmark | collected 2008
TTCTGCCGTACTGTTCAACCCGCAAACGGGTTCTTTATGGACAACCCAACGTTTTAACAACGAGTTGTGGGAAGTGTCTCCCGATACAAAAGAAGTTACGAACCGGATCACCGTTGGCCGCGAACCGGTGGATCTGGTGGCTTTTGCCAACGATAGCTTATTGCTCGTCGCCAACAACCTGCCGGAAATGTCTTCGCTCACCTATCCAATTGCCTGCCAATTGGATATCGTAGATGTAAACAGTAAAAAGGTGGTAAAGCGGTTACAATTACCCAACGGCTCGACGGATGTCAAGGCACTGGCTACCGACAGCAAGGGCGATTATGCCTATGCCGTTCACTTACTGGCGCGTTACCAGCTTCCTACCAACCAGGTAGACAGGGGATGGATGAGTACCAACGTGCTGTCCGTTATCAACCTGCATTCACAGGAAGTGGAGAATACGGTTCTGCTGGATACGCCGCAGAAAGGTGCATCCAATCCCTGGAATGTCGTTGTCTCACCGGACGACAGTAAGATATGGATTTCACTTTCCGGCACACACGAACTGGCTTCGGTGGATAGAATATCGCTGCACGACCGCCTGGCACGTGTCAAAGCCGGGGAGAAAGTGACTCCTTCGACCAAAGATGCTACCCATGTACAGGATGATGCAGGTTTCTTATATGGCATCCGCGACTTTTACAAGACAGCCGGCAAAGGCCCCCGCGCCTTGTACGTCACTCCGGAGAAAGTATATACAGCCAATTATTATACCGGAGAAATGGTCGCCTTCAACGGCAACGGCAAAGAAATGACTGCGACTGTATTAGGCAGTCCGCTCGCTTCCACCCAAAAAGGGAAAGGGGATATGTATTTCCATGATGCGAGCATCGGTTTCCAGGAATGGCAGAGCTGTGCCAGTTGCCACCCGAACGATGCACGTATGGACGGATTGAACTGGGATCTGATGAATGACGGGATGGGGAATCCGAAGAATACCAAGACATTGGTTTTATCGCATCAAACTCCCCCTTGTATGATCTCCGGAATCCGTAAAGATGCGGAGACGGCGGTTATCTCAGGTATCAAGTATATCTTATTTGCAGCCAATACAGAGGAGATTGCTCCGGCTATCGATACATATCTGAAGTCATTATCCCCGGTACCAAGCCCTTATCTGGTGAACGGGAACTTATCGGAAGCCGCCCAACGAGGGAAGGAACACTTTGAGAAAGATTGCGCATCCTGCCATGCCGGTACTTATTATACGGATATGAAGCAATACAAGGTCAGTTGGACAAACGGGGCGGACAAGAATACAAAAATGGATGTCCCCGCCCTGAATGAAGTCTGGCGAACCGCTCCTTACCTGTATGACGGACGCAGTTACACGATGCAGGAGATGCTGAAAGTTCACGGCCCCGTTGAAGCGCTGACGGAGAACGAACTGAATGACCTCGCAGAATATGTATTATCTCTATAAATAAGAATCATGAAATATTTCGCTTATATATTTGTGTTTTCCTGCATGCATTGCCTGAGCGTACTGGCACAATGCGGGAACTTTGCCGGAGCCGATTATTCCCAGGGGATCGTTTTCATCATGGAAAACAACAAGATCGTCTGGCAGCATGAGGCTCCGGAATCGAATGATCTTTGGGTGCTTCCAAACGGCAACTTACTGTTCTCGATAGGCAAAGGCGTATTGGAAGTGACCCGTCAAAATGATACCGTTTTTCATTACGCCTCAGCAAGTCCAGTCTTTGCCTGCCAGCGTCTGAAAAACGGCAATACGTTTATCGGTGAGTGTAATGCAGGCCGCCTGCTGGAAGTCTCCCCCGCAGGGAAGATCGTCAGCGAGGTTTGCATCCTTCCGGAAGGCGTTACCGACGGCTCGTTCGCTTTTATGCGCAACGCCCGCAAACTGGACAACGGACATTATCTGGTAGCGCATTACGGCGATGAGTATGTAAAAGAATACAATTCAAAGGGTAAAGTCGTCTGGCAGGTACAGGTACCGGGCGGCCCCCACTCAGTGATCCGTCTACCTAACGGGCATACGCTGGTAGCCGTAGCCGACAAGACGCAGAATCCCCGTATCATAGAACTGGATAAGAAAGGGGATACCGTATGGGAGATCTCCAACAAGGATATTCCGGGAGAACCGCTGAAGTTCCTGGGGGGTATGCAGTATTTCCCCGATGGACGCTTACTTTTCACTAACTGGGTCGGACACGTAAATCCGGAGAAACGGGATCATCTGTTCCTGGTAGACCGGGACAAGAACATCCTTTGCACATTAAAGGACTTTGAAGGGATACAAACCATGTCTTCCGTATTCAGTATGGACAACAACGGCAAGTCTTATCATTAAACGATAAAAACTTCATTAAAAATAAGAGACTGCGCCAAATGCCTTTTGTGAGGCTATCTCCAGCAGGTAAAACAAAAGGCTATCTCAAAATGAAGTACACTTCAATGAGATAGCCTCTTTTACTTTTCATCTTACGCTAAGTCAGATAACAGAAATTATTTCAATCGTACAACCGTTGAATAAATGGCTTGATCAGCTCCATTAGCCAAAACACCGACACGAGCATATAACGCTTTCGCTTTGGCTATTTCAGCATTATCACTAATGTCTGCACTCAGATTTACTGCACCGGCTGATACTTCGGTTATATCTTTACGAAATACATTATTTACATCATCAGCAAACTGTGTCTTGCTTAAAATCAACATCACCTTGTTGATCGTTGCAGTTGAAACAATTTGGTTGATTGTAAAAGAAGCCGTCATCGTCGTACCGGATACGGCTAACTGTTCGTTAGATATCATGAAATAAGGAGTGACTTCAATATTCACTTCCGAATGTCCGTTCAAATTAACCGTTACCGTATCATGCCGATTCATCCACGGTCCGTTACCGTCTCTAGTTACCAGTTTGTATTCCCCATTAAACAAAAGAGCGGAAAATTCCCCCTCCTGTCCGACAAAAACAGAAATCGGATCATGTTTTTCATAACCATCCTGATACAATTGCAATTGAATTGCTTCACCGGTACCACGTAAATTCAACGCTTGTCCTTGATAAGTTACTTTTCCGACCAATTTGGATTCCGGTGCATCATAATTATCTTTTCCACAACCAGTAAACAGAACCAGTAGTAACACTAACGAAAAAATATTTGATATAATCTTCATATTCAATTTGTTTTAATTATTGATACGGATTCTTCACCAATTTGGGATTATTATTGATCCAACCCAAATCAAGGAAGTTGTAATAGTTCTGCATTCTAAAATAACGTGCATTCGGGGACATAAATAAAAAGTCTTCTATGAATACCCACTTTCCGTCATTCGGGTCACCCGGTGCAACTACACGATAAGGCCACAAACGACGATGACGGGCCTGTTCATCATTGTTATTGCCATTCCAGACTTTATCCGCCAAACGCCAGCGTTTCATATCCCAATAACGGTGATCCTCAAAAGCAAATTCAACCCGGTTCTCGTGCACGATATTATCGAATGTTACTTTTGTCAAAGGTTGTACACCGGCTCTTTCACGTACGGCATTTATATAACCTTCGGTTTTGCCATTATTCAATTCAAACGATGCTTCTGCTGCAATCATATATGCTTCCGCTACACGAAAACGAGGCATCCACATCTCAGAACCACGTCCACGAGTTCCGGCAGACGGAGTTTCATCCAAATACTTACGTACATAAAAGCCCGTTTTATTGATATACTGTTCGTTCGATTCTTTAGGACCGTTCATAGCAGTCAACAGATTCCCCTGCCCATCCTTTGAATCCAAATCACCTGTTAAAAACTCCCAATTTCCATTATTCTGAACCAACTGTCCGGCTTGAAGAATTACAGGTATGCTCTTAAATTCTGCACCCGGATAAATAATAGTTCCCCACAAACGCGGATCACGGTCTTTGAAAGGCTCATCAGCCGTATTATAAAATTTGTATGTTCCATTTTCCATCGTTTGTACCAAGCTCTTTTGCCCGGGAGTCTGAGTATTGATCAATTCATAATCCTCCACCAAATTTAATACAGCCCCCAAATAACTATTATCAATATCCTCTGCATGAGACTTTGGAGCATTGTTAGTAGTAAAGCCATGTGTTTGTCCCGGGTATTTATAATCGCGTGCCCAAATAACTTCCGTATTATTGTCTTTTACACAAACTGCTTCATAAAAATTCTTGCCTCTATCATCAGGGCGCTTATTCTGCAGCTCATACGGACTGTTATTAATTACATCTTCTGCAGCAGCCAAAGCCATCTGATAATAACCAGATGCCTTATCAGCCGGGATACCGACCTCGCCACCATCCGTACGGATCGGTTGCGCCATTTTATTATTATAATTGGCAATAGATGCCGCATACAAAGCCGCACGGGCTTCCAACATTCTGGCTGCCCATTTATTGGCACGAGCCGAGTTGATTTGCTTATCGGCCGGAAGCATCGAATAAACAGCCTGACATTCAGAGATGACATAATCGTACGTAGCAGCTTCTGTTGAACGGGGATACTGCATAGTCGTAACATCCATGCCCGGTTGATAATCGAAAATCTCGTCCCCTACTATCGGCATGCCTCCCAAACTACGACACACATTAAAATAATACCATGCCCGCAAAAAACGAGCTTCTCCTTCCAACGGAGTTTTTTCATCAGTAGTCAAAGCAGTCGTTTCACGAACTCCCTTTAAAAACTGATTGATATCACGAACGAGTGTATAATCGTACACACGCCAACGATCATCTTCAAAAGTAGAACGATGATCCGGTCCACCATTACAAAAAGCAGCTTCATCCAAAACCGTCATTGCCCCCCAATCAGCAACATGTTGTCCCCATGTTACCCGGCCATAATAATTTGCCAAAACAGATTTAATCATAACCGCATCGGCAAATATCTGATCGTTCGTCATAATCCGATCCGGTTCACGATCCAGAAAATCACTACAAGCAGTTATCGATAACATGCAAGCAACGATTGCCGCCATTATATATTTCTTCTTCATACCACTTAAAATTTAAGGTTTACACCAATATTTATAATTCGCGTCGTCGGATATGCCAATCCATTCCCCTCAGAGGTTTCAGGATCAATGCCAGGAGCATTCGTTAATGTAAACAAGTTTGTTCCGGCGACATAAAAACGTAAATCCGAAATCAATGCTTTTTCCACAATATGTTTCGGTAACGTATATCCTAACTCCAAATTTCGTAGCTTGACATAACGCACATTCTTTTTCCAGAAAGTACTGTTCCAATAATTACTATGCGAACTATTACCGATCAACAACATCGGATATTTTCCTGGTATTAATTCACTGTCAGCATCCCAAATATCAGCCAAGTGCCATGTATCCTCCATATAATACTGCGGGTTATTACCTCCGTCATGGAATGGGTTACGCTGTTCCCAATCCTGATACCAAGAAGCCATAGCTCCACCGGTCAAATCAAATGCCAGGTCAAAACCTTTCCAACCAAAAGCAAAATTCAAACCGAAGTTCAATACCGGAGTAGCTCCTTCTCTATAACCAACCGGACGTTCATCCATACTATTGATTACACCATCACCATTCACATCTTTATATTTTATATCACCCGGACGAAGCGTTTTATTACCCTGACGGTCATTATCGATTGGATAAGTAGCGATTTCTTCCCAGCTTTGGAACTGTCCGATAGCTTCCAATCCCCAGTTTACATATCCAAAACGATGGTTGATTGAATTACGATACACATCCCAAGAGTTGGAGAAACGAGGTTTATACTGCTCCCAATCATAAAAACGAGAATAAGTGATATTACCACCAATAGAGTAAGTGAAATCTTCCACACGGTCTGACCAACGTACAGCAGCATCATACCCCATATGTACATCTGAGTTCAGATTTTCTTTCGGCAAACTGAATCCTACTTCCGATGGTAACAAAACATCATAACGGGAAGCTGGTAACCCATCACGCTGACGACGGAAAAAATCAAACTGTCCGGTCAAACGATTATCCAGAAAAGCAACATCAAGGCCAATGTCCAGTATTTTTACTTTCAACCAGGAAATTGTCGTTACCGGCAGACCACGAGGAACAGAACCTATTGTATAAACACCATCGATGACAGAGCCTCCGTTCTTATAATTATAACCACTCATATAGTCAAAAGGACGATATAAATCTCTATTAGGGTCACCCGATGTCTCCATATCATCTCCCACCATACCATAAGAACCACGAATCTTCAAATCACTGAAAATATTCGCTAACTTACTTTCTTTCCAAAAAACTTCTTCAGATATCCTCCAACCAACAGAAGCTGAAGGGAAAAATCCCCAACGCTGATTAGGCGGGAATTTCCAAGAACCATCATAACGGGCAGAAAACTCAACCAAGTATTTGTTTGCATAATCATAATTTCCACGAAACATCCAGCCTAAACGAGCCTGTGTTTCATTCCCATAATCATCATAGGTATCCATTGTCGGATAATCAATCAAGTGTAAAGAATTTGCAGTAGGTACGGAATGCAACCAGGAATGTGGAGTATCACGTTTGATCGCTTCAAAACCAACAATTGCTGCAACAGAATGATCTCCGAATTTCTTATTATAAGATAATTGAATATTCGAGCTTAATTCTTCCTCATGTCCAACTTCACGTTCTCTCCACGGATTGGTATTCTCAAACATTACGGGATACGTGTCTGTTGCTTCGTCATAACTATACAATTTATACGTATACTCCTGGTTATTCTTTACATGGTAGTTCAAAAAATAACCAACCATTGCTTTAGCTTTTAAACCATCCCAAATATCATATTCTGCCGTAGCCTGTAACTGGGCCACACGCCAGGTTTCCTGAAATTCTCCGGACAAATCATAATTCAACCATGCAAAATTCGTAGCTGCATTTGAAGAGGTCATTGTTGGGTAATTTGGATTATCATTTGCATAGGGACGTTTGGTCGGTAAATTCCGATAAGTTCCAAAACGTGGCATCCAATAATCATCAACTTCAGGAACACCCGGATTCTTTATATCTTCTATACGCCCATTCATTGTTGCCCCAACTTTCAGACGATTATTAATTTGTGCATCAATACTCATCTGCACATTCGTACGCTTAAATCCACCATAATTTACAATCATGGCATCTTGATTCAAATGACCGACAGATAAATAATAATTAATTTTGTCTGATCCCCCGGATATATTAGCATTCAGATAATATTGCGGATTAGTTTCCCAAATAAAATCATACCAGTCAAAAGGAACATATCCTTTTTCTTTGCCTGCTAACCATTTTTGATAAACCTCTTTACTATATGTATAATCTGTCTTTCCCTGAACAGTCTCGGACTGAACATAATTAGTAAGATAAGTAGCTGCATCCGCTGGTTTTGGGAAAGTTGAAGGGTTCTGCCAACCGTAATAAGCATTCAAAGAAACCGTATTTTTAGTATTCCTTTTACCCTTCTTGGTCGTAACGACAATAACACCATTTGCCGCACGTACTCCATAAATAGCAGCAGAAGCATCTTTCAATACGGAAATACTCTCGATATCGTTAAAATCGATATTATTGAATTGCTTTGAATCAGACTGAATACCATCGATTACATACAACGGATTACCCATATTACGAATCTGAATGCTGGTCGTTGCTCCCGGACGTCCGTCTGTCTGACGGGTATTCAAACCGGCAATCTTACCGACCAATGCCCCGGAAGCTGTAGAAGCAACAGAGCGGCTGATATCTTCAGAACCGACTTGTGTGATAGCTCCTGTCAACGTAGCTTTCTTTTGGGCTAAACCGAAACCGGTAACCACGACTTCCTCCAACGCTTGAGAATCTTCACGCAACGTCACACTGACCACCGATTTCCCTTTTACCGGGACCGTCTGAGTGACGTATCCTATATATGAGATTTCCAATACGGCATCAGGAGAGACATGTAAGGTAAATGTACCGTCCAGGTCGGTAATAATACCGTTCGTCGTTCCTTTCTCTACAACATTTGCCCCGATAACAGGTTCCCCCAAAGGATCGAGCACGGTACCCTTCACCACTTTTTGTTGTTGCTGTGGTTGAGGAGTCGAAGGTACTATAGATTTAACCGTATTACCTTTTTCACTTTCCGGTACTAATACAATCTGGTCGTTTGAGATTTCAAAAGTCATCCCCGTAGAATCAAGAATATTAGCCAGCACATCTTTTACTGATTTATTATCAGCATTTACACTTACACGATGTGACAAATCAACTTTATTCTCATCATAAAAAAATGAATAACCGCTTACCTCTTCGATCTGATTAAGCACTTCACTTAATGATGCATTTTCTAAATGAAGAGATATAGAACGAAGCTGCATCTTTGCTTCGATCATTCCAGGGTAACTAACCCATAATAAAAAAACAGTTAACAAAAGTGGCATTCTCCATTTTAAAATACCACTGGTACTAAAGAACTTTCGTTTCTTCATAACTTTTTAAGATTTAATAATTTACTAATCACTTATTCAATGCTAAAAAATTGTATTTCTCTTGTGTTCTATTCCATAGGCATTACGATTTTAATTGTTACTACTTATTTGTTATTCTCACTGCATTGTTTTCATCGAAGCTGTATTGTATCGGATTTATCCTGGCAATCAACCGAAGTACCTCTTCTAATGATTCGTGTTTGATCGAAAACGTATATGCCTGGTCAGTCGGAACCTGGGGATCCAACACAATCTTCACACCATACCATTTCGATAAATATTCGGTTAACTCACGGATTGATTTTCTTTCAAAACGAATAGATTCATGAGCCCAAATGGAAGAGAAAGCGACATCAAATCGTTCTGTTCGGATACTGGGCTTATTTTTAAGACAGACTGCAACATCCCCGGGTGTAAGCATTTGAGATGCTCCTGCATTTTCAACAAGGATCGATCCGGACAACAGGCTTACATTTACATTCTTGTCATTCTCTCTCGCTTCCACATTAAAAACCGTACCATACACTTTTACAGCTACTCCCCCTCCATTAACGACAAAGAGACGCTCCGAATCTTTTGCTACTTCAAAATAAGCTTCACCTTTCAAAAACACATTACGTTTTTTGGACCATAAAGAAGTCGAATATTCAAGCGTAGATTCTGCATTCAACCAGACCTTCGTTCCATCAGGTAAAATCACTTTCGATTTACCGTTTAATGAAGAATAAGTCAAAACAGCAGAACTGGTTTGATACCATTCACTGATCACATAACTTGTTGCAGAAAATAATAAAAGCAGAAAAACAGAAGCAACTCCCAACAACCAACGAAAAGAAGACAAGGACATCTTTACTATTTTAGGTTCCTTTTCTTTTATACAAAGTTCCATCCTCTTCCATAAAGCATCGACCTCCGAAACGTAATTTGTACCTTCCGCCATAAGAGACAACCATACGGATTGCAATTCAAGAAACAGGGTATGATTCGCTTTGTCTGCAAACCACACCTCCAGTTCAGTCTGCTCCTCAGCCGAAATCTCATGCTTGAATCTCCGTATAATTAAATCCCATGGTATGTTTCTATCCATTTTTGCTCTATATTATACAGCGTGAGACTCAAAAAAGGCCGGCATCCCCTAAAACAAAATGATTTTTTTTCACTTTTTGTGTAGAGACATAACAGACAGCAACATTACTATGCTAGTTATCCTAACACTACTATGCTATTCCAACCAACACTACTGTATCACCTCTACCAGCACTATAGTGCTGGCTATGTTAGTCTCATGTCTTGTGTCTATTCTGATTTTGGTACAGATCTCCTGCTATATTTCACCGCAACTCCTCCCCGTTCGGCTTTTTTACGTATCTTAAAAGAATTATTATCGACTTTTCCTGTAATAAATTCAGGTATATTATAAGATTTCATCAAGAGATCGTAATAACCGGTATCCTTTTGAGGAAGTACAAAAGGCTTGGCAATAACACCGGTTTCAGCTACATAAGCCAAAAAAGGACGCGTATATAAGCCATCCATACGCCGGCTGCTAAATACAATCCAACGGCTATTTGACGACCAGGAATGATAACTCTCAGTATCATCACTATTTACAGCGTCCGGATAAAAACTTCTCTTTGTTCGTAAATCGATCATATACAAATCGGCATCTTTATGCCAAACAGGGAAAGTTCCGTAAGCGGACAACGTGCAAAGCATAAACTTGCCATCAGGAGAAACACGTGGAAATGAAACGCTCTTCCCATCGGTGCAGGCATTATAAAGAGTATCTGCTGTATTTCCGAAGGTTCCTGTTTCCGGATCAAAGGATAAATAACATAAACTATATGAAAGTTTTCTTATTGAATCGGGCATGGGACAAGCCGGAGCACTACAATAAAACAATGTCTTACCGTCTGGAGAAAATGTAGGAAACGTTTCGAAATTATTTCTAGAAGTAGTTAAGGGAGTTGATAAGATTGTATGTTTCTCTATATCGTAAACAACCACATCGGAAGCTGTATCATATACTTCCGTACGTTGAGTCGGATGCAAATCCTGGGTTGTTTTATTCACGGAAAAAGCAATATATTTGCCGGAAGGATGCCAGTAAGGGTATACCAATGCAGAAATCGTTTCTTCAACTTTTGTTTCCAAAAATTCAATCTCTCCTTCATCGATCAAGACTGTCCCGCCCATTTTGGCCCTCATATGGAAAAGCATTTTATCCGGACTATACTGACAAAACGAATGGCAATTCACACAATTATAATTCGTTATCTTATTTTCATAGACAGAAGTTTCTTCATACGATTCCAAATTCCGCTGGAAGATTCCCATTTTGTTCCATAATGAATATCCGGGATCTATCAAACGATAAGCGAGATAAGGATCTACCGCTTCTTTCGTCACATACATCGAAAAAGGGGAATAGGCAATCCATTTGTCTTGTTCTTTTTTTGCAATCGTTATCTCTATTGAATCGCCTTTAGCTTGGATCAGTAAGTCTTTCCACTTCTTTTCGGGAATACAAACTTCTCCATTTCTTCCTTCTACTTGAAACTCTTCGTCTCCATATCTGAACAAGGCAAGAATAGGCTGGCCTGAGGATTGAACAGAGAAATTTAACGGAGCTATATTATAAGGGATTGTCACATTTACATAATCCGGAAATATAGTAGGTAAACTTTCCATATTACCTGATATTTGTCTATCTTTTGCACAAGCCCAGAAAAAAAACAATAGAATAATAAAATAGAACTGTTTCATCTCACCATTATTTATTTTTTAAATACCAAGTAAAACCAATATGTATCTCCAAAAGAAGCAGCCATTACATCCCGATAGTTTAGATAGCCGCGCTTGTCATTCATGTCTTGGTTGAATGCTCCATACCTCTGTTCCACTTTCAGACCTACTCCCTTCTGTGCCCACACGGCCGGCTGATCTTGAAACAAAGCTACAATTGCCTCCTGATGGCTAATAGACAAAGATGGCCAAACCTCTGTGTGATAATATTTTTCATATAAAGCATTAAACTTTTTCAGTGTTTTACCCAATATATGATATCCCAATAAATATTGAAAAGCGATCTGGTTATTCGGGTTATTTACAGCCAGTTGTTCCAACGTTTTCAATATCGTAGAAGAAACGGCATATGTGCCTTTTCCTATCAAAGCCTTTCTTTTTCCTCCCAGCAATACATCTTCATTCACTAACTTATCATTATACAAATATTTTCGTTGTTCATTAGCCCATTGGCGATAAAACAAAGTACGTTCCAAGATATTAATATATTTTTCTGCTACCGGATAAGCGCCAAATATCAGATTAGTTTGTACTAAACGTTTTAGGAAATAAGAACTTCCGGTTATCGATGATACATATCCTTCAAATGCAAATTTCTGTGCCGAAGCAATATCTCCTACATGAAAACAGATTTCAGTCAATACGATTGCACAAGGTAAAGAGCTGTCCCAATTTGGTAATAAACAGTCTTTACTAAATTGAGGATAATGAAATAGTTTATCCCCTAGCTCACCTTTACTGGCCAATGCCAGATTTAAAACATTTATCGTTTGCAGATTTGCCTTTTCTGCTGAAAACATAGCTATTATTTTATCCCATTGCTCAGTTTTCAAATAATAATCTTGCTTCATATTCTCTTGCCACACCGGCTTTCTTTGGCTTTGCATCCAAAACAAGAAGAGTAAAATCGGAAGTAACTGACAGGCGACAACTACAAAGTCTTTCACTCCCGATAAATTGTTTTTCTTTCTCAAGTAACCGATTAAAACGATACAGACAGGAAAAGCAATCCATGAATAATAGATCGTTCCGGTAGTCAAAAGCGGTTCGTAATAAAAATCCGGTAATAAAATCATCCGGTATTCTCCTTGCCAAGCCAGATAAACAGACAAATAAAATAGGAAAATCAATTCCGACAATATCAAGAATATATAATACCAATACATTTTACGATATAGGAGTTCCCAAAGAAGTATACTCATTCCCAATAAAAACACAACTGATCCTGCCATTCCCAATAAAACCGGTAACAAAAGACAACCTATGAGAAACCGGAACCTAAAATCCTGTACATTTATATACAAAAGAAAAAAAACGAGCATTAAGAGGTAAGACACCGTACCTTGCAATCGATAATTTATGTCCAGGTGTAAAGGTAGAAGTGATAAAACAGGCAATAAAGAAATCAAATAAGAAAAATTAGTCGGAGCAATTTGCCTGCAAATTCGTTGCATCAACAACCCCACTATTAATAATAAAAAAGTCGTAATCAATGCACCGACATACGGTAATCTATAAAACTGAGAAAGAAAACCAGATAGATAAAAAGCGAATCCACCAGGTTGACCTGACGTATCCCAAAAATAGTCCCATGTGAATGGAAATATTTGCAATTGTTCTATATAATAGAAATAGAACTGGTAGTTATACTGCAAAAAAAAGAATAAACTACAGCATACAATTCCCCAAACAGTAATATCTTTATATTTCATAATAATATTCGTTAGCTTAAATCTTTATTATTAATAAAGACTCAAAACCAACGAATACCCCTTAAACAAGGGGGATAAATTTATTCGGTCATAGGGGACAAAGTAATCCTAAGGCGTACTACTCCTGTCGGATAAGACTAATCCTCCTAAAAAATAATTTTTACCACAGATATGAGTACGAGTCTCCCAGATAAACCCTGATCTTCTTAAGTGCGATCGTTATCTGCCCCTCTACTGTCTTTTCCGAGATGTGAAGCAGCTGTGCTATTTCCTTATTAGTAAGATTCTCTTCACGGCTTTTCTTAAATATCTCCCTGCATTTCTCAGGCAAAAGACATACTGCTTCTTCTATCAAACGGTACAGTTCCTGCAATTCCAAGTCTGTATTATAGTCTTGTCCTATTTCCAGAGAAGAAACATCCTCTAAATAAACAGGGATTTTTTTATCACGGATATAGGTAAAAGCCTTATTGCGAGCTGCCTGAAAGAGATAAGCCTTTAACGTTAACTTTATCTCAAAATGTTTACGATTTTCCCATATATAGGTAAAGATATCCAAAACTAACTCCTGTGATTTTTCCCGGTCATGGATATAATAGGTAATGAAACGCTCCAATGAATCAGTATACTGATAAAACAAATGCTTAAAAGCAATTTGGTCACCCTGCTTTATCAGTTTCAGCAATAATATATCGTCGTTGTTACTGCTCATCCCTAAATTCATTGATTGTTTTTACAGGTTTCAAAGATACATAAAGATTCAATCTTTCCTTAACAAAAGATTCTTTTATTTAATATTTACGCTTTAAAACGTAATATTTGTTCCTAAAGACGTTCCAATAGAAAATAAAAAAGTCTCATAAACTTATAGCTTATAAGACTTTTTATATTCAAATTGTGATTCCGGAGCGATTCGAACGCTCGACCCACGCCTTAGAAGGGCGTTGCTCTATCCAGCTGAGCTACGGAACCATCCTTATTTGCGGTGCAAAGGTAGTATTATTATTTTAATCTGCAAACCTTAAAGCCTTTTTTTTCATTAGAAGGGATAACCTACTGCAAAATGCCAGGCAAAATTACCTTTCAGATTCGGATCCAGGACAGCCCAACGCTTTTTCCCACGCATCTGAGGATCATAAGCTTTCATACCCGTATCAAAACGCAGGAGGAAAAAGTCGAAATCGAGACGTAACCCCAAACCATACGATACTGCGATCTCTTTATAAAAACGGGCAAAGTCAAAATTAGCATTCTCACGGTCTTTATCCTTATGCATTGTCCAGATATTTCCCGCATCCACATAAGCTGCCATTTCAAACTTCCAGAACATCTTTGTCCGATATTCCACATTCAGATCCAAACGGATATCCCCCACCTGATCGGCAAATGTGCCTTCCGAACCGATCTGCATACTTCCCGGCCCCAACGAACGGACAGACCATCCTCGGACACTGTTTGCCCCTCCTGAAAAGTAACTGCGTTCAAACGGTAACATCTTGGCATTACCATAAGGGTAACCCACTCCTACTCCCGCATGAAATGCCAGTTTATTCCGGCTGTCCAACACGATACTTTTACTAAAGTCGATGTCTCCCTTTACAAATTGGGCATAATTGATTCCAAACAAACGATACAAACCTGCTTTATCTTTATCCGCATGTGATAATTTGGATATTGCATAAAGCATATTACCTGCCATTTCAAACGAAACACGTAAGGAATGGGTATTCCTCAAACGGTTCTGGGGATTATAATTAGAGAATGAATAAGTATATCCGGAACCGACTACAAACTGATCGGTGAAATTATAAAGTTTCATCGACTCAGGTAGATCCGCCTCAAAATCAGCATCTATCTTTGGCAAATGAACATAATCTATATCCAGTAATTTGAATGTATGCCGTGCCTGCATATTTGAACGATCCTGCCAAATGTAACTCCATCCGCCGGAAAGAATGGCACGACGGTATTCGGGACGTGTCTGAATGCCATAACTCACTTTGAATTCAGTAGATGCACGAATCTTCCGTTTAAAATTATCACTTACGAAAGGAAACAGGAAGCGCGGAAACAAAATAGAAGACTCCGCCCCCAACTCCCAGTAACTACTCCCGTCCGATTGCGAAGACAAAGCCTCATAAGCCCCCCGCACCTTGGCTGAAAACACTTCCGACCCTTTGAACAGATTCCTGTGCTGATAGTTCAAACTGGAGGCAAAACCGAAATCACCGGCCGAGTTCGTCCCTTCCAGGTCGACACCAAACCCTTGCAACTTGGCAGGAGAAGTCAGGATAGTGCAATTCAGCTTCATGGTATCCCCTTCCTCCACTTCCGAAAAGCGTATATTTACATTTCGCAATGCACGAAGAGCAGCAAAAGAAGAATAGGTTTGCTCTACAGCACGCTCATTAAACAAACGTCCCGGAGTAATGTAAGTACTCTTCGATAAAATACTCGGCCGGATACTTTTCCCGTTCTTTCCATATAATATCTGCAAATCACCAACTTTTATCGTATCCGACAAAGCCAGCGTTAAATCGCTCTGTACCTGATTCAGCGGATCATAATCCGTTACGATGGTTACATCCTTTATATAAAACTGACGGTGCAACGTATCGATTACCGAACCGTCCGGCTTAAGCTGACGATAAGGTTTCAATACCATATCCAGATCCACAATATTCCGATTATAAGAGCTGTCTGCCAAATAAGCCAGATAGTCGCGATTAAAAGCATAATATCCCCTTCGACGAAGCAATGTCGTGATCCGCTGACGTTCCTTATCCAATATATCCCTGTCAAACAAAGCACTGTCTTTTATCAGAGAATTATAATCTTCCGGAGAAACACGGAAAGCAGATGATATGGCAGAGCGGCGGGGTGCCTTCAAATGAGCGATACTATCGATCTTCGGATCATCCAGATTCATTGTATAATCATGTATCCGGTAAGGCTCATTGGAGTTAATCCGGTAAGTAACAATTGCCTTCTTCTGCCTGGATGTATCCAATACAGCAGACACTTCGGCATTCACATAGCCTTTGTTGATAAAGAAACGCCGCAACTCATCCGTCGATTGGTCTACCAACGTAGTATCGAGGATAACAGGAGGTTCGCCGATACGGCGAAGCTGTTTACTAAGCCATCGTTTCTCGTTTCGTCCCGACCAGTCGTAGACGAAAAGCTGCCATTTCATCAGTCCGAACACCTTAAAGTTGGGTTGCTGCCTGAGATAAGGCTTCAACTCATTCGCTTTATAGGATTTATTATCGGAGACGATTACCACTTTATCCAGCAGATATTCTCCGTCACCGACATATTTCGTCGTACTGCAGGCGGCCAGCACCCAAACAAGGCATAGGAAATATAGTATATGGAGGATTCCCTTCATCATTCAACCTTTTACGATCGCAAATGTAGCTGAATTTAAATAAAATCCTGTACTTTTGCTTTGTAAAAAGAGTAAAGATGCTGAGTAAGTCTAAAGTAAAACAGATCCGTTCGCTGGAATTAAAGAAGTTTCGTAACGAGTTGAATGCATTTGTGGCAGAGGGAAATAAACTGGTTGCCGACATGTTGCACGCATTCGAATGTGACCTGCTGATCGCCAAACCATCCTGGATGGCAACACAGGGAGACATTCCGGCCAAAGAATTACTGGAAGCCGATGATGAAGATATCCGCAAAGCCAGTTTCCTGAAAAACCCGCAGGATGTGCTTGCCGTCTTTAAACGCCCCGCCTGGACGCTGGAAGAAGCAGACCCGGCAAAGCAACTGATCATCGCTCTCGACGGGATACAAGACCCCGGCAACCTCGGTACGATCATCCGTCTGGCCGATTGGTTCGGAATCGAACATATCGTATGCAGCCAGGATACGGCAGACGTATTCAGCCCTAAGACCGTGCAGGCCACCATGGGAGCCCTGGTTCACGTAAAAGTACATTATACGGATCTACCCGCTTACCTACAGGCACAAGCCGGGAAGAAAATACCTTTATACGGTACCTTCCTCGACGGAGAAAATATGTACACGAAAGAATTATCCGAGACAGGCATTATCATCATGGGAAATGAAGGAAACGGTATCCGTCCGGATATAGAAGCGCTTGTTAATGAGAAATTGTATATCCCCAACTATCCACAGGAACGGGAGACATCAGAGTCGCTGAATGTGGCAATCGCCACTGCCGTTATCTGTGCCGAGTTCAGACGTCGCGGGGGTAAAGCCGGTTAACCGGTATACTGATACCGGAGTCCCCTTTGTTACCGTATCAGCAGCAGAAATCCATTGAGCCGGAACGAAACCTTCCCCGGCCGGAAAGACAATATCCGCCGGAACCGGTATCAACGTTCCATCATAAAATTCCGTACCGGCTATCTCCTGCTCCAGAGGATATACACCGATAAAGCATCCTTCCGCATCCAACTCCAGGTAATGCATACGATACCATTTCCGCCAGTATATATAATGTGAAGCTATCCGGCGCATACAAGATTTATTTTACAGAATCTTTGCCCGCTATATTGACAGAATCCTTAGCGATACCCGGAAGGCGTCCGTAGTTGTAACGCATCAGGTTCAGGCTATCCACATATACCTTGAAATAAGAAGTCGAGTCATCTTTTCCATCCAGACGGATAAAACCATAGATACTCTTAACCTGTTTGGTCGGCAACGTACGTAAAGTCGTTTCGTGATAGCCGTCTTTCAATATTTTATCATTAACGGTAATGACCGTATCGCCCTGATTAGCACTCAGACGGATTTCCGGACGATTCTTCATCCCGTCATTCAATCCCCAGACACGCAATCCCAGGACAAAGGAACTACCGGAAGGATAATTCGTCTCCGGCTTGATATCGATCGTTACTCCGTTAAACAGAGCTTTCGGCTCAAAGGTGAGATAAGTCAGGCGCGGCCAGATATCTACCGAGTCCTGCTTGGAAACAGGGGCGGCGCTAGCCTGCACATCGCCCAACGCTTTTTGGCGTTCATTCAGTTCCGCCAGTACCAGATCGTACACCTGCATATAGATATCCAGGTTACGTCCATACCAAACCAGGGAACTATCATAAACAGCCTGTTCTATTTTATGCTTACGGAACACAGCCTGATAAAGCGCCTCCTTCTGTGCATCATCACTGTACGCCTTATAATCCGTATTGATCACCGCCTCTGCCAACTGCATATCGATCAATACAGCCTTCATCTCCTTTTCAGAGAGAATACCGTCAGGAACCTTACTGCATGAAAACAGCAAAGCAGCACCAAACAAAACGACGCCATATCTGCGCAAACTATTCCGCATTTATTTCTTTTCCTTTTCTTTCGAGAGACTGTCCGACAAGGTATGCCGGTAAAAAATCAGCAACAGAAAAACACCTACACAGATAGCAGAATCTGCCAGGTTGAAGATCGGACGGAAGAAGACAAACTCCTCTCCTCCCCAGATCGGGAACCAATCGGGAAACTCCGTCTGGATTAACGGGAAGTAGAACATATCCACCACCTTACCATGTAGCCAGGTAGCATATCCGCCATCGGCAGGCATAAAAGTAGCCAGCTGCCCATAGCTATGGTCGAATACAACCCCGTAAAATATTGAATCTATAATATTACCGATAGCTCCTGCAAAAATCAACGCGACACACGCTATAAAACCAAATTTGTACTTCTCCTTCACGAGCTTATACAGGTAGTACCCGATAAAGCCAACTGCAACGATACGGAATACAGATAAGAACAGTTTGCCAATCACCTCGATCCCGAAAGCCATTCCCGGATTTTCAGTAAAATACAGATAGAACCACGGAGTGATCTCTATACTTTCGTGCAACTGCATATGTGTCTTGATCCAAATTTTGAGAGCCTGGTCAAGAAGAAGGAGCAGCATTACAATCAACACTGCTCCCCAGCCTTTGGAAAATTTCATTTATCTTTTGCCTCCTTGTTTTGCTTCGATACTCAAAGTTGCATGAGGTACGGCACGTAATCTTTCTTTCGGGATCAGCTTGCCTGTTTCACGGCAAACGCCGTAAGTTTTGTTTTCGATACGGATCAGAGCCGCCTGCAAGTTCTGGATGAACTTCATCTGGCGTTGTGCCAGACGTCCGGCCTCTTCCTTCGATAAAGTAGCAGCACCCTCTTCCAACACTTTAAAAGTCGGAGACGTATCAGCCACATCATTCCCATCAGAGTTGGTCACACCTGACCGCAGCAAATCGTAATCCTTCTTCGCCTTATCCAACTTCTCTAAAATTATGGCGCGGAACTCCTCGAGTTCTGCATCCGAATATCTTGTCTTTTCTGCCATGGTTCAATAATTTTAGGTTCAACATTCATAATATAACATCAGGCGATCCAAAGTCGCAGTCCAAATATACGACAATATTTATATGCGGCAAGGGACGCCTTTCTTTTTTAATAAAAAATCATTCTTTCTCGATACGAACCGACAGATTGAAGTCTTCAAAATCAAGCACGGTGGCATCGCTTATCGCATGATCTGTTATTTCAACAGATACAGCCAGCACCTGGTTTGCAATATATTCATTATATTCTTTAATCGCTTCATCCATTTCGTCGGAAGAAAGAACCGTAACAGTGATCTTATCGGTTATATCAAACCCATTGCTCTTACGCAGGTTCTGGATACGGTTCACCAGTTCGCGAGCCAATCCTTCCTTACGCAATTCTTCTGTTACCGTGATATCCAGTGCGACAGTCAGACGGCCTTCGTTAGCAACCAGCCATCCCGGGATATCTTCCGAAATGATTTCCACATCCGTCCGTTCGATAGTCGCTTCCTGTCCTTCCACATTCAACGTGAATGTACCGGCAGCTTCAAAAGCCATGATATCTTCCTGGTTCATGCCCTGGATAGCGGTAGCCAGGCTCTTCATGATCTTACCGTAACGCGGGCCTAACTTCTTGAAGTCCGGCTTGATACGTTTCACCAGAATACCGGCGGCGTTATCGACAAACTTCAGTTCCTTCACATTCACTTCGTTCAGGATCAGGTTCTTCACCGCCTCAATGCTTTCCTGCTGGTGGGCATCCACAACCGGCACCATGATCGTTTGCAGCGGCTGACGCACCTTGATATTTACTTTACGACGCAGAGCCAATACCATAGAAGAAACATCCTGTGCCATCTTCATACGTTCTTCGAGATCCTTGTCGATCAATGCTTCATCATATTTCGGGAAGTCCGACAGGTGTACGGACTCTACCGTTTCGCGTCCGGTAACGGCAATCAGGTCGCAGAACAGCTGATCCCCGTAGAACGGAGCGATCGGCGACATCAATTTGGCTACAGTTTCCAAACAAGTATATAAAGTCTGATAAGCAGACAACTTATCGGTCGTCATGCCCCCACCCCAGAAACGGCGGCGGTTCAGGCGTACATACCAGTTACTCAGGTTATCGTTTACAAATTCGGAGATAGCACGTCCGGCGCGTGTCGGCTCGTATGTCTCATAATATCCGTCCACATCCTTCACCAGTGTATTCAGCAACGACAAGATCCAGCGGTCGATTTCCGGACGCTCGTTCAATGCCACATCCGGCTGCGAGTAATCGAAGCCGTCTACATTTGCATACAGGGCAAAGAAAGAATAGGTATTATATAATGTACCGAAGAACTTGCGGCGTACTTCGTCCATACCGTCGATATCGAATTTGATATTATCCCAAGGTGATGCATTCGTAATCATATACCAACGCAACGGGTCGGAACCATACTGTTCGATCGTTGAGAACGGATCGACGGCATTTCCCAGACGTTTGGACATCTTGTTACCGTTCTTATCCAGCACCAAACCGTTTGAAACAACCGCTTTGTAAGCCACGCTGTCGAACACCATCGTTGCCAGCGCATGCAGGGTAAAGAACCAACCGCGAGTCTGGTCTACCCCTTCGGCGATAAAGTCGGCCGGATAAACCGTACGGTTATCCAGTATTTCCTTATTCTCGAACGGATAATGGATCTGAGCATACGGCATCGCACCCGAATCGAACCAAACGTCGATCAGGTCTGTCTCACGTTTCATCGGCTTACCGCTTTCAGAAACAAGGATCACCTCATCCACATACGGACGGTGCAAGTCGATCTTCTCGTAATTATCCTTATTGTATTCGCCCGGATTGAAGCCATTCACCTTATAAGGATTGCTTTCCATAAATCCGGCCTTAACAGCTTTCTCTATTTCGTTGTACAGTTCTTCCACCGAACCGATACATATTTCTTCCGTTCCGTCTTCCGTACGCCAGATAGGTAACGGGGTACCCCAATAACGGCTACGGCTCAGGTTCCAGTCCTGCAGGTTTTCCAACCATTTACCGAAACGGCCCGTACCGGTACTCTGCGGCTTCCAGTTGATCGTATTGTTCAGTTCGATCATACGGTCGCGGCAAGCTGTAGTGCGGATAAACCAGCTATCCAGCGGATAGTATAATACCGGTTTGTCGGTACGCCAGCAGTGCGGGTAGTTGTGTACATGCTTTTCGATGCGGAACACGCGGTTTTGCACCTTCAACATCATACATATTTCGATATCCAATGTTTCGTCTTTGTCTGTCTTTTCCGGATCGTACGCATTCTTGACGAATTTACCCTGGAACGGATCATAGTCGGCCGCATTCATACGGGTCTGTACGAATTCAGGATCCAGGTCTTCCAGCAGATAGAACTTACCGGTCATATCCACCATCGGACGTCTGTTGCCATCCTTGTCGATCATCATTAACGGAGGAACGCCAGCTGCCTTAGCCACACGGTCGTCATCCGCACCGAAAGTCGGAGCGATATGTACGATACCCGTACCGTCTTCGGTTGTTACATAATCACCCGTAATTACACGGAAAGCACCTTCGCCCGGATTTACCCAGGGAATCAGCTGTTCATAATGCATGCCAGCCAATTCCGGTCCTTTCCATTCGCCAACCACCTTAAACGGAATCAGCTTATCTCCTATCTTATAATCAGACAGTTCCAGACCGGCAGCTTTCGGATTGAAATGTGCATCCATCAAATCCTTTGCCAACACGACAGTCATCGGCATACCGGTATACGGATTGTACGTCTGAACAGCCACGTAAGTGATATTCGGACCTACGCAAAGAGCCGTATTTGAAGGCAATGTCCACGGAGTAGTCGTCCATGCCAGGAAGAATGCATCACCGAACTGTGCCATTTCGGGCTTCGGATCAAGGATATGGAATTGTGCCGTACAGGTCGTATCCTTCACATCGCGATAACAACCCGGCTGGTTCAACTCATGCGAGCTCAACCCTGTTCCGGCTGCCGGCGAATACGGTTGGATCGTATATCCCTTGTACAGCAAACCTTTCTTATATAATTCTTTCAGCAGATACCACAGCGTTTCGATGTAACGGTTATCGTAGGTGATATACGGATTTTCCATATCCACCCAGTAGCCCATCTTATCGGTGAGGTCTTCCCATTCTTTGGTAAACTTCATCACATCGCGGCGGCAAGCTGCATTATAGTCAGCGACAGAAATCTTCTTGCCGATATCTTCCTTGGTTATACCCATGGATTTCTCCACGCCCAACTCAACCGGCAGGCCGTGCGTATCCCATCCTGCCTTACGGTTGACCAGGAATCCTTTCATGGTCTTGTAACGGCAGAAAATGTCCTTAATCGAACGGGCAATAACGTGGTGAATACCCGGCATACCATTTGCAGAAGGCGGTCCTTCGTAAAATACAAATGAGGGGTATCCTTCGCGGATTTCAAGACTCTTGTGGAAGATGTCTCCATCCTGCCACTTCTTCAGCACCTCTTTATTGACATTCGATAAGTCAAACTTAGAATATTCGGCAAATTTCTTACTCATTTCGCGTTATATTTATCTTTCTTCTAAAAATGCCGCAAAGTTAGTGATTTAATTCCAATTAGGCAATAAAGAAATTCGTAGAACCTGATTGGATTTTACAAAGCTAAGTAATCTCCTTTTCAAAAAAATATAACTATCTTTGACCGCATAAAAGGTAACTGCTATGAAATCGACAAATGAATACTTGACACTATTACGGCAATATATGGATTCCCATGCCGGTAAATATGGTATTGTCCGCATGGGGATTTTCGGCAGTGTTGCCCGTGGCGAGCAAACAGAAAATAGCGATGTGGATATTTGTTTTGAAGCCCCTGCTCCCAATCTTCTCACATTAGCCCGTATCAAATTTGAACTTGAAGCTTTGCTAGGATCCAAGGTCGATCTGGTAAGATTGCGTGATCGTATGGATGAGTATCTGAAACGAAATATCGAAAAGGAAGCTTTGTATGTTTGACAAAAACAAATCAGAGGTCAGACATCTAATAGACCGTATTGCAGAACAACTCGAAATCGTTTGCGAACGTTGCCGGAACGTTCAGTCTGTAAATGACTTTTTAGGATCAAATGAAGGAATGTCTTTACTTGACGGTGTTTGTATGAAACTTATCGCTGTAGGAGAAAGCATTAAAAATCTCGATAAACTAACAGATCGTCGTTTATTGGTAAATTACCCTCAGATACCTTGGCGTGAAGTTATGGGAATGAGAGATATTATAGTTCACCATTACTTTGAAATTGATACTGATGTTATTTATGCAACAGTACGTGAGAGTGTGCCGGAATTACTAAACGTCATCCACATTATCAAAAAAGATATTGAAGCTGAATAAATAGAAAGAAATATGCAGCAAGAAGCAACACATATATCCCGACCTGTCGACGACAAAATCATGGAGTTTGTGGTTTTTGCCATTGAAAGTGCAGCACAAAAGACTGGTATTCCCGCTCCCGTCCTTTATAATCGACTGGAAAAGGTCGATCTCATCTCCCGTTACCTGATCGAGGGATATGACATGCTTCATACTCAAAGTCGGGAGTATATTGCAGATACATTGATAGAAGCATTGGATAACTGGGAGAGATATTATAAAGAAAGAGGAGAACAATTATGATAGATGTTTTAGTATGGAATAAATACAGCCGGATCGTGATGCAATTGGCCAAACACTTGAAGGTATCTCCGGTAAAGGCTTTGCATCTGTTCTATAACAGCAATATATACGCTCTTCTACTTAACAAGGAATATCCTTTAATTACAATGAGCGATGCATATATTACCGATGAAATTTTAATCGAGTTGCAGCAGAAACAGTCCTAAAATGAGAATAAAACACCAGAATAAACATCAGAATAATAAACTGGAGACAAATCCTTGTGAATATACTCTTGAAGATGTTCGCCAACGATTATCCACTACAGGTAAGGACGCTATTGCCGGAATAGGTATCAGCGGAAAAGAGATGGAACGGCGAATGAAAAGTATTATATGATTGCCGACGTAACCCGGAACTTCTTCAAAGCGAAATAAAAGGCCGTAAGTAATATACAACTCATGATTTCTAAGTCAACGAGGCATTTTTTCGTTATAAACAGTTGTTTATTTAATCGTATCTACTATCTTTGCAGTATTACAGAAAGTGCAGAAGCTATAGCGTTAGGTTCTGTTCTGTAGAAATATTTAGAATAAGGCATTTTAAAATATTATCTCAGTTCCTTGTAAACATCCAAATATATGCACAACTGAGATAGTAGCAACAAAATGCCCATGTTATTTGTATATATGTAATTATATATGATATGACGTGGGCTGTTGCTTACTATCAGTGTGCAAGGGAGGGATACCCACAAGGGCTGAGATGTAGCAATAGCGCCACGTTTTTTTATGCCTTTTTCAAGCTATACTTTTTACAGCCCATACACTAGATAATATATTAAACAATCATACAATTCAGTAAAAGGTATAGTGAAGAGGGGACTCTACAACTGTCCGGTTCGGGAGAATAGGATAGTATCTATTATATAGCAAATAATATATACCATATAAAACGTTTCATTTTATGATTAACCTGTTGACTAAAATACGCGATTATGTAAAACTTCTCCTCCCAAACGATCAGAAGCCAACCCTTTTAGGGAATGTACTCCCCGATCCTAAAGCTGAAATCTGGGAAGAAGCCTGTATCGTATCCCCACCGGTAAACCTGCCGGAAGAGGAAGAACGACCTACACAAGAGGATAAAGATAAAGAATGTGACTTCATTATTGAAGCATTTAAAAGCTTGTCGCCCGAATATCTATTGATCGTTTCGGAAATGAGAAACCTACTTAACTCCGATCTTAAGAAAATAGTATTCCATGCATTAGCCACAAAGTTAAGCGTCGAAGAGGTTGCGACACATTTAGGCTTTACTCCACAAGAAGTAAAAGATATATTCCAGGCAGCAATTATGGATATAAGTATCCAATCCGGATTTGTAAGAGAATACCTCAACAATAGGATTCAAAAGGACAGAGAAATCAACGAATTGAATTCAAAGTTACAATTATTGAGAAATCAGTTAGTAATGGAAGAGATCAGACATCCGGCCAAAAAGAAAACTGTTTCTAAAATACCTTATGACAGACAAAAGAAATTGTTATCAAAACCATTAACCCAATGCTTGGATCTGGAGACAAGAACCTTAACTATTTTCAAATCAGTGGATATATACACATTAGAAGATTTACTGAGATATATCTCGACCAAGGGTATCGCAACACTGACGCTGCAAAAAAACTTCGGAAGCATATCCTTAGATAGATTGGAAAAAGAATTAATACGAAAAGGGATCTTTGACTCTAATGGTCATTGCGAACTATATCAAGATATGATTAAGAGGTAATAGCTAATATTTTTTTTCTGAAACTGCAATACAGTTATAAGCCATCCGGCTTGTGAGAGTCGAATGGCTTTTTTTGAAAAATATTCCTTCAATCCTTCAGCCAAACCATATTTATCTAGATATAAACAGTTTATAGCTGAAGGATTTTTACAGACATATTAGCAAATGAAGGAAAATCACTCTATTTCCTTCACATAATACAAATTCCCCCGCACAGTATGCCGGCTCCGGACGTTGTTGCGACGCAGCAAACGACCGAAAGCATTTATGCTCGTGTTACTAAAGGTCAGGTGACTGCGCTTACGAATACGCTGCATGATCTCGGCGGCGGAAAGCCATTCACCGGTTTCATCTTCTTCAGATAATAGCTTGAAATACTGTAGGAAAAGCTGTTCTTCTACCGGAACCTGTTCAAATACTTCATTCTGGAGAGTAATCGTTTTTTCTTCCTCACGTGTCAGCCAATACCGTTCGCCGGCACGGAGTGCATGGATCGCCTGCGCATACAGTTGGTTATGATCGATAAAATGCTTGCGGTCTATCTCACCGTTGATCTCCACACATAGGAACCGGCGACTGCCGGTCGGGTCGGACAGCAAATCCATGTTATTACAGGTTCCGACAAATCCGGCATATCGCTTCAAGGCCCGCACACTCGCCTTATAAGCACGGCGGGCATTCACCTCCGGTTTTTGGAGCAGGTGTTTCAGAAAAGACTGGCGGGAACTTCCTATCGAGTCGAACTCGTCGATATTAATCAGGGCAAAACGGTGCAACATCAGTTCCGCATCGCGACGATTCCCAAAATCGATACTGTCGGTATAAAACTCACGCAAGACAGGTGGCAACAGGTTACGGCACCAGGTGGATTTTCCGCATCCCTGATCGCCCACCAGCAAAGGCAATACACTGTTGGCATGCACACCGCCCATCTGTTTCCACTGGGCAACCAAACCCAGAAACCAGATATAAAAATGATCGCGCCACAACTTTGAGGATGTCGGCACCGTATCCGCCAGGGCACGGATATGGTCTTTCCCGTCCCATTCCGGCAAGTGATCCAGATAATCATCCAACGGATTGAACAGCGGAATCTTATTGGAATAGATATAACGTTTCACATCGCGATCCCATAAATCGAGTCCTTCCTCCTGTGCATGCAGGGAGATCGTATTGAGAACCTCATCGGTGACCGGAAAGAAACTATAATAATAAGAACGACGTTCGCGATATTCCACCTCGCCTTTCAACTCGTTTCTCCGCAATTCGTAGCGGCGTTTCATAAACTCTTCCATCCGGAGCACCAGATTCTGACAGGCCGGCATGACCTGACCGACACCATAATACTTATCCAGCAGATAAGCGTTGTGTACCGCCGCCCGCAGTTCCATTTCGTTCCGTTGGAAATGTGCATTCGCATACGACCATTTCACCACATCCTCCTCCGGTATACCTGCCCGGAGACAGTTCTCCGCCAGCCGCACCAGCAAAGCATCCGCCGTCGTATCGTCCGACTCCTTCCCTACCTCTTCAATCGCCTTTTTCAGAGCCACCTGATAAAGCAGGTAGACAGAATAACTGCGCTCGTGCCCTGCTTCCATCCGCTGAAGCGGCAACGGCTCCTGCTGTTTCAGCTCGCGGAAAGTAGGTTCGCCCGGCATCTGCAAAGGTTGTTCAAGAGTTGCCGGCACAGCTGCCGGATTATAATAAAGATCGGGATCGTAGGATATACGGCAAGCCTGCACCACAGTAGGCTGCCGGTAAGGAATTTCCCGTTGCAATTGCATCCGGTAATAATTCAAAGCCAGTTGATAAGCATGCGCATGAAACCACTCCGCCAATTCGCGGTTACAAGGTAAAGAACCGTCCGGCAATGTAAAAGGAACAACGATCTTTACGCTCTTACGGCTCGAACCGATAAAAGCAAGCAGGGTTTGCAGCGAACCGATAGCCTTCCGCCGTATCTCCACCGCTTCCCTATAGTCCGTCAGGTTATCGACTTCGAGTAGAACAAGACCGTTATAGGCCTTCATTTCTACGGCTTCTTTTTTCTTTTGTAATTCTGCTCCAAAAATGATTTTGGGAAGTTTGTTTGCCCCCGGACAAGGATAACCCGGTGGATATTCATCCAGTTTTTCCCGGAATTCTTTCACTATACGTCCGGATGCCGGGTCTTTCATCGTCTCGACTAATTCACTAAGGGAAAGCGTCTTAACGGATTTATTTCCATCTTTGCATTGGGTGATGTTCATTTGCTTGTTGTTTAAGGTGTACTTTCTGCCTAAAAGTAAGAAAAAAAGCCATGTATAACAAGGCTTTAATCAATTATTATTTATATCTTTAGTCCGTTATTCTTCCTTGTTTGACAGTTGGCAAACGCTTGTTCGACAACTATCTTACAAGCGTTTGTCAGCTGTCGAACAAGCGTATGACGACTGACAAACAAAATAAAGTATAGCACTTCAGGGTTACTGGATAGTAAGTTAAACATTAAACAGAAAGCAGTATGTGTGCAAGATATCGAATGGTTCGCAATCCGAACCCTACGGGAGATAAGAAAAAACAGGCGTTGCATCCGCGGGTAGTGCCTTATGGAACACTCCATACCGACGAGGTAATAAAAGAAGCAGAAAGTCGCTCCGGAATGTCGGGAGCAGATATTAAAGGAGCTCTACGAGTTCTAGCCGATGTGATGGTCAGTCGCCTGGATCAAGGTTATAATATCGAACTGGATGGTCTTGGCTTTTTCAGCGTCTCGCTTACTTCGCGCCCGGTCATGGACAAAAAGGAGATCCGTAGCGAGTCGATCCATTTCAAGAACGTCAACTTCCGCTGCGGGAAATATCTGAAAAGCAAACTTAAAACGATGCACCTGGAACGCATACCGGAAGGGAAAGGCGTTCTTCCTCCTTTCGAAGAACGGGTACGCCGGTTGACGGAGTATCTGAACACACACCATTTTATCACTTGCAGCGACTACCGCGACCTGACCGGATGCTCCAAATACCGGGCACTGGAAGACCTGAATAAACTGATAAATGAAGGAAAACTGGAGAAAGGGGGGTATAGGAGTACGAGGGTTTATTCATTTCCTTCAGTGATAAATAGCTGATAATAAGCCAAGAGTTTGTATGGCTGAAGGATTGAAGGATAATTTTTGAAACATTTTATTCGAGTAATAGAGGTTGAATCCATTCTTTTGTAATGGATTCAGGACCATAGTGCCTCATAAGGTAACACTATAGCCCTGTTAAAAAGTACGGCTTAAACCCTTTGAAGATAAAACTCCGAGTAGAATAATGCCAACATTATTCCTTCAGTTTAAAAAAGACAATAAACGCATCATTCCCTTTCTTTACCCCAAAAGCGAGTAATTCAGGTTCTCCATTTTCGACATAGACGAAAGGACGTTCCATCCGATCCACTTTCATTATTGTTCCATCGTTCAGTGGGACTTCCTTCTTACAAACCACATAATGCTTCGCTTTCTCCCAGTTAGTCCCGTCTTCAGAAGTTATCAATCCTATAAAGTCACCACCATGAGCATGGAAAATAGCATAAAACCGTTTCCTGTTTCCATCATACCACATCGAAACATCTTCGGTCGGTATATCGTCAAAAGCAGGTTTATCTTCCAACCGGAAAGGGCCTGTCGGTTTATCCGACGTTCCTATTGCCTGTATTACACGAGGTTTCTGCGCCTTTTTGTCATCACCTTTGATTATTAAATAATACCTGTTATCAGGCCCAACACAGACCGCCGGGTTGACAGTTACTGTTCCAATAGGGCCATGAGGCTCTATCATCGGTTTATCCGATTTTTGCCACGGGCCATCCAACGACTGGGATACGGCAACACCAGTCCGCTGATTGGAGCGTAATAACGTCCAGTACTTATGAGAATACCCTGTTTTCCCAATTTCAACTAATTCCTTTTCCGACAACGTCTCTTTGCCGGTATTAGTCGATGTATAATACAGATAATAACTATTATCGAACTTTTCAACCTTAACGTTATGAGCGGTTACAGCATCCCAACTTCCTTTACCGGCTTTCAATACAGTTTCTCCCATAGGGTAAGGACCTTCCGGACGGGTTGCCGTGGCGTGTACTATTTCCGAATGAGTTAACCAGGAATAGAAACCAATCGATTTGGGCCAGCGGGAATAGAAAAGATGATACCTCCCCCCATCATCCTTGATGATAGAATTACACCAATTATAATAGACTGAGTCACGAACGAACAACGCCGGATCGGCAGGTCTGATCATAGCTGATAAATCTAGATCATCCGTCGATCGGGCGTGAACCGTCATACTTAATACAGAAACAAAAGTAATTAATATAAGTTGTTCTATTTTCATAGGATAAATGATTACTTATGATAATTAGTCAATCACACAGCTTCCCCACCAATCTTTATTGGGTATGAATGTTTTAGATAGTTGAAAACGTCTTTCTTCTTCGAGACGTTGTAAGACTTTTGTAGCCTGTATTTCTTTATATCCGGCTTCTTTGACCGGATCATATTGAGGATCGGGTGTCGGATATCTAGCTCCGGCTTCTGTCAACCATACGGATAACTTCTGACTCAAAAACTCCACTTTATCCGGATACTGAGCATTCAACGGCTCTGATTCCGTTTCATCTATCTTCAAATTATACAATTCGTTTCTCCCGTCTTCATAATAATGAATCAGTTTCCAATCACCATCACGGATTACGGAAGAGGGTTCGCCTCCTTGATTCCCGTAATGAGGATAATGCCAGTACAAAGCTCTTGCCGGTAATTTTCTTCCATTCAGAACTGGTAGTAAACTTTGTCCATCAACATGTTGTTCCGGCAATAACGGCAAGCCAGCATACTCAAGGATGGTCGGATAAAAGTCTGTACCGATAGCAGGGACATCGGTCGTCGTTCCATGAAGTGGACAGTCCGGATCCTGAATAATAAACGGGACACGCAAGCCCCCTTCCCATTGACGACCTTTTCCACCACGCAACGGCAAGCAAGAGGTAGAATAATTGTCACCAGAAGATACCCCACCGTTATCACCAGTAAAAATAATAAGCGTATTTTCCGTTAATCCCAACTCTTCCAGTTTGTCCAAGACCACACCGACAGCATCATCCATTTGTTTTATCAGTCCAGCATAGATCGGATTATCCTGCTTTTGGCGGACAGGCAATGTACGATCCACTTTAAAACCCTCCGGAGCAATACCCATCGAATCTGCTTTATTACGATAGTAATTCCAGTTATCTTCCGTTGTTTGTATAGGGCCATGTACGGCATAAAAAGAAAGATAAGCGAAGAAAGGCTGTTTCTTGTGTTCCTTCGTCTGTCGCTCCATAAACTTTGCCGTTTCATCGGCTAACCTCATTGATAGGTTTTCCCCAGCAGGCCCATCCGGTAATTTCGGATTTTTGTAAGGAGAGAAATAACCACCCACAGGACTACCGGCTTCAAAACCTCCTATATTAATATCAAAGCCATGATCTTCCGGAGTAGAGCCTTCCCCTCCGATATGCCATTTCCCCGCCATGAATGTTTTATATCCATGTAGCTTCAACGCTTTCGGCAATGTCTGTTCTTCCTGCGACATTTTCCAGGCGTATTCTGCCGGCAGGAGTTTGGAATGACGTCCCATTTCCCGCCAGGCCTCTCCTGAGGCCTCCCCGATCCAGTTGGTAATGCCATGACGTGCTGGGGATTTGCCCGTCATAATACTGGCACGTGACGGACTGGATACCTGGCAGGCGGCATAGCCTTGCGTAAACATGACTCCCCGGCAAGCAATCCGGTCGATATTCGGGGTTTCATAAAACCGGCTGCCGCC
>ULWH01056926.1_pt1 | contig 31358 bp, 22 predicted proteins | sample 1960201 | NCBI WGS metagenome assembly ULWH01 (sample SAMEA4835808, study PRJEB28245) | human gut metagenome | biome: gut microbiome; material: fecal sample | place: Denmark | collected 2008
GATTCATATCCAAGCTTTTCTACAAAATCACTCAGATATGAATCCTAAATCAATTGTAATAAAAAAAGAATATTGGACTACACTAATATTCAATATTAAAATCCAATTCCTTTTCTTTACATTCCTCTGAATCTAATCAAGCTCTAGTCTACCACCACCAACAATAAGTAGACAGCTTAAATAGCCAGCAACACCTCCTACTCCAAAACCAGCAGCAACGCCAGCCAAAGCACATCCAGCGTGTTCATACCATTCCCAAACTCCACCCGTGAAGTTTTCCATTTCTTCAAAATTCAATCTTCTCATAATACTTTTTATTAAAATAACATCCTACTCTATTCAGGCTTTTCGGTACCACCTTTTATTATTATCAATCAAATACTATTTTTCGATACTTATCAAAATCATTAATAGCCATTCCTTCTGACAAAAGAATTGTATTAAAAAAATTACGATATATCTGTTCTTTTTCTGAAGGCATGTATTTCAATAAAGTATCCACCCCAAAAGGCACTATATATTCCTTTGATAAAGAGAGTGCAAAGCTAATCGGATTCAGACTTTCTGCTTTATGGTAATAAGATAAAGCATTGGCTGTATCTCCTCGATCTTCTTCTATCCTCCCTAAATAAAGCCACGGTTCACTCCACATAGGCATCATCTTTGTTACTTTGTTCCACAAAACCTCAGCATCATCCTTATCTCCTTCATTCCACAACATCTTTGCCAATCTTGCCATAACCAACGGTTTTTCAGTCTCACCATAAGATTTCTTCAGATAAGACAACAAATTATTCTTTATCCTTACTCCTAATATGCTATCCCTGAACATTAAGTTAGAATACAGCAAAGAATCAAACAAATCAGGAGAAATGGACATTACTCGGATATAATACTCTTCAGATTTTTTCTTATCACATTTCTCATAAAGAAATGCAGATATCAATAGATACCAAATATCGTTTATATTGTCTGAGACTTTTTCTATATTTTCAATTGCAATCTTTAAATCTCCTCTTAAAGCATAGAGCAAAGCTAAATTCTGGCAAAACAAAAGATCGTTATTTTTCAACGACTCCGCAATATGATAATAAAATATTGCTGTATCCAGCTTACCAGAATGAAGTACGTTCCCAGAATACAAATTATTTAAAGTAATTGAACTATCCATCCGAGCATAAAGTAAGCCTAGATTAGCAAAATATAAAGGATTATCTCTATTCAAATAGACAGCTTGATCCAGCAAACTTATTGCCGAACTACCTATACCAATCTTACAGGCTCTATTATTCAATCTATTTGCATAGGAATTCCGTAGCTGAAAAAATCCCAGCATCAAAACGACTAATAGCAAAAAGTTCTTTGCTAATATTGACTTATTTAGAAACCTCAAGTAATTCATAATTACTCTCTATTACAGATTGAACAACTAATAAAATCAAAATAACAGATAACACCAATAACATATCAATCTCAAAAAGAGATGAAAATGTGATCTCTCTTACACTTAATGCTATTAAAGTTGAAAAACAAAAAATTGTTACTAATATTCTTTTGTTTAATACATTCTTTATACCCAAAACTACCAGAATTAACAGACAACTACAATATCCAACAATACCTACGATTCCCTTTTCAGTTGCAATTTGCAAATAAGTATTTGTTGATCGAGTAGTAAATAATCCCAATCTCTTTTGCGGATAACAATCTGAAGCTAAAGCATAATTCCCACCACCAACACCTGTAGAAGGGAAAAGAAGAAATAAATTAACCGCTTCTTTCCATTTAGTAAAACGCCCTTCGATACTCCGTTGCTGAGAAACAGTTTTTGATATGGCACATGTCGTTATAATAGCTTTCCGTTCCGGATAAACAATAATCAAAGAAACTAACCAAATAAAAACTGTTACGCTCAGTATCTCTTTCAACTTGTTCTTTTTTAATAATATAGTCCACAGAAACAATAACGCCCAAAACAAAAATACAGCCCAATATGCTCCTCGAGAAAAACTCACTAATAAAGCGATAATATTCAGGACTCCAATCAACAAAAAACAGTATTTCCACCAACTTCCAATAAAAATGAAAATCGAAGTCAATGTAAAAGGTAATAAGCAAAGTAATACTGTTACCCAATCATTCGATAATTGACCCAAAGGACGGTAATATGCTCTGAAATCCGTCAAATCCTCAAAACCTACACTATAAAATTTATTTCTGTGAACCAGAAAAAACAAAAGTGTTATCACCGACAATATCCCCGTAAGACAAGATATACCAATACACAACCAATCAAACTGACTACGAAAACGTATGAAAGTACGTACAAAGAAATAGAATATAGCCAACAACAATATCCGTAATGTTGCGGATATACTATTAGGTTTATAAATTGATGTAATGCAACATATCAATTCAACCAAACAGATCAAATATACCGCATAATCGAGTATACATTTTTCTGTACTTTTCTGATAAAGACAACCATGTTTAAAATCATACACATAAAATGCAATCACTATCGGAAGCATAAACAATAGCCAAGAGAGAATATTGACAAATCCCGTCACAACAAATAAACACATCGACAAAAAAGCCAACAAGTTCACCTTCTTATTATGTCTGATCGCATCTGTCATTCTATTCTATTACTTTTATAGTAGTCAAACTATCTATACCGGAAAGAATCTCTGTGTAAATTCCATCGGAAATACCGGTTTTAATATATTGTTTTCTAAATTTACCTTTTTCGTCTTTTACCTCCACATAAACAGAATCGTAACTGAACTGGAAATACTTTTCTTCCAATGCCAATACATTTATTTTCTGCTCCAAAAGAACGGTTGCATTGGCCGTACATCCCGCTCTCACAATCGAACGAAATTGTTCAGGGACTGATAGATCAGCGGTTAATTCAAACTTCGCAACACCATCCTGTATAAATCCTTTCGGAGCAATCAAGCTGATAACTCCTGTCAGTTCCAACTCTTTGGATGGACCTATCGTCAATCTCAAAGGCATATCAATTTCCAATTGAATGACATCCGATTCCAACACATTCCCTTTAAATATCAGGGATTGCAAATCAGCAATCTTTGCAATGGTCGTACCTTCATTCAGGGTTCCCCGAGCCATCACCGAACCTCCTTCTTTGACTGGCAATTCCAATACAGTGCCATTATCAGTAGCAGTTATGATATTGGATACCTCTTTCAAGTTATATTTTCCCTTTGTCATATCCAATTCGGCCGCAATAGCCTGATACTCGGATTGTACTATTGACAAGCTCGTCCGTTCATTCTCATATTCTTCCAAGGCAATTACGTTCTTATCGAATAATTCCTGAGCCCGCTCAAAAATCTTTTCCTCATTCTTTAAACGGGTCCCGGCCACTTCCAGATCTTTCAATAAACGTTTATATTCAAGCGGATCTTTCACGAACTGAACTCGCGCCAAAGGCTGACCATAAGTAACCTTATCTCCTATCTGCACAAACAACTCATCCAATACTCCCGAGATCGTCGACTTTATTTCTATCTCTTTCAATGGCTGAATTACCCCAGGAATAGTGAGAGTTTTCTCAATATCCCGAAATTCAGGGAGAATAATAGCCGCTTCACTGCCTCTATTACTTTGAACAGCCCGATAGATTATAAATCCTACAAATCCCGCCATCAGTATTAATATAATTGTTTTTACAATATTCATTTATCCATTAATTTTCATCTCGTAATGCGTCAATAGGATTTAATTCGGCCGCATATAATGCAGGCTTCAATCCTGCCAATGTCCCGGAAATCACTAAAATGACCATCGCTGCTACTGCCGTTGGAATATCAATACCCGGCTTATCCATCATCATCACATCATCCGAAATAAACCAACCAACAGCTTTCAACACACCCCAACCGGAAAGTAATCCGAGACAACCGGAAATAAAGGTTAATGCGATAGATTCCCACATGATCATAGCTTTTATACTACTAGTATTTGCTCCTACCGATTTACGTATGCCTACTTCACGTGTCCGCTCTTTGGCCGATGAATACATGATATTACCCACTCCGATAATACCGCTTACTAATGCACTGACTCCCATAAACCAAAGAAATTTACGCAACATCACGAACAAATTGCTGAAAGCTTTCACCTGTTCTTCCATACTGTTGAAATAAAAAACTTTTTCATCTGTTGGATCAAACCTATATTTTCGGGCCATCAAGCATCTAACCCGGGTATGAATTTTTGGTGTTTCGACCTTACTTTTTAGAGAAAAAACCAGGGTTGTAAATTCACGAGCCGCATTATTTGAGTTTAACCAAACGGAGTAAGGTATATAAACAGCCCGGGCCTCCATGTTATTCAACAGTGTATTTTTTATGATACCAACTACTTTGTATAGTACTTGATTTATCTGAATCATTTTACCTACAGGTTCTTGTTTTCCAAAAAGTACAGCAGCCACATTCTTTCCTATCAATACCACATTCCGGTTTTCTGAAGCATCCAAAAAATTGAGTGTACGCCCCTTTTCTGTTTGCAGCAACTTGATCGCAAAATATTCAGAACTAACTCCTTTCGTTTCAAACCACCCTCTCTCATCTGCCACAGACACCACATTCCATTGACTCACTTCCGGAGAAATTTTGTCTATCTGTGAAATACTGCGCTTCAACATCTTCATATCGTCTTCTGTAAATGTGATCTTTCTGCCAACCGAAGTACCTTCATAACTCATTGTCGTTTGGGATGCATATACATAAGTCATACTTTTGGAAAATCCGCTGAACAGTTTAAACACACCACGTTCAAAACCGGAACCTATTCCGACCAGAATAATCAGAATAAAGATTCCCCATGTAATACCAATTCCAGTCAGAATAGCCCGGGTTGGTTTACGTTTAACGGATTCGTATATTTCGTACCAAAAGTCAACGAACATATATTATTGTATTACAAATTCACCATATAAACAAACACCTGTCGCATCTGTGAAATAAACAGTGTATACTCCCGGTTCTATTTCGCTTAAGTCAATATCAACCGAAGTTGTTTGAGGAGAAACGATTTGTTGATAAACCTGTCTAGCATCCAAACCAACAATCGAGATATTGACATCTCTCAATAAAAAGAGAAAATCTATATGGATCACTTTATTATTCAAATAAACGGAAAAGCTAGATACATCTAATAAGATGGAACGAACACTTCTGGAATTTTTCTTTGCCTTTTTTATATCAACTTGATCTGCTTTAACAAAAAATGTCGTACAACAAATCATCATAATGGTCAACAATAAACTAATCATTCTCTTTCTCATATTTGCTACTTGTTTTAATTTTTAGCAAAGATATTTTGAGGAGAATTAATATAACAAGCTTTTAATAAATTATGTTACAATAGTTACTATTAATATACCAAATCCAAAAACGACTAAAAATCAACACATTACATTTATACATATTTGATAAAGTTAATATTCCACTTGGCACGATTCACTATTAACATATAGAGACATTAATATTTAAATCCATTTAACACTTCGACACTAGTTTTTTTCTAAAAAAATAACGATATCCGCAGCATCAGGAGCATTCAGTTTTTTCCGTATATTAGTCTTTCGTGTACGAACTGTATATATACTTTGCCCCATTATACAAGCTATTTCTGAAGTATCTATATTTGCCTTAAGTAAACAACAAAGTTGAATTTCTTTTTCCAGTAAGATTTTTCCATAACGATCTTGTAATTTATTGGCAAAATCATCATACAGCAAATCTACTAACGAATAAAATTCATTCCAATCGATCCCTATCGTATGTTGTCCTTTATAAAATAAGCGATTGAATTCTTCAAGGAAAGTCCTGTCCTCATCAGAACTTTCGTCTAATTGTGCCAATACTTTTGCTATATTTAATTGCATCAACAATGCTTTTTTTACCATCTTATCCTTCTCCTCACCAGAACAGTCAGATAATGTTTGGTTTTCTTTTTCCATCTTTCGTAAGGTTTCTACTGTTTCTTCGGCATTTGATAAATCCAGTTTCTTCTTCCATCTTTTCCAGACAACAACAAAAATAAGAAGTAGAAAACTGCCCAAAGTAATTCCCCCAATAGTAATAGCATTATGTTGTATCGCATTTAGTCTTTCATTCTCTTTCTGATACTTAATATAATTATAGATTTGCTCTGTTTCTGCTAATGAGCTTTTACGCTGGAGCTGATAAACAGAATCGACACAGGCCACATATCGCTTTTGATTAAGATATGCTGACTCATAATTTCTATTTGTCGCTTCTGTTTCTGCCAAGGCCAAATAATAAATTGCTTGTAATTCTAAATCATCCGATGCTTCCACGACAGATTTCACTTCTTTCAATAAAAACTGCGCAGAATCTGACTCGTTCAAATATGCATGAATTTTCGCTAAAGTTATTTTTTGAATGGCTGTCCAACTACTATCATTCTCAAATGACAAGGATTGATACAGATAATATTTTGCTTTTGGATATTGGCTGTCTTCCCGCAGATACAGTCCTATATCATTATATATAGCAGCCATTTCTACAGAATCATTCTGCTCATAAGCTATTTCCAATGCTTTATCCAAATAATAATAAGCACTGTCCCGATCACCATTTATCCCATATCCAGAACCTATCGAATGCAGTAATGCACTTGTATATTTATCTCCGGTAGTTTTGCTGTAAATAACATATGATGTTTTATATGCCTCTAGGGATTTATCAAAAGCATACTGTTTATCATGCAATTCCCCTAAATAAAAATTAGCCATCGTTCCTAACAGATAATCAGGGATGGTAATTCCATATTGAGCCGCTTTCAAAAAATACAATCCGGCGTCAAATAGACTTCCAGCTTCCTGATAAACACGCCCCGCATAATAATTAGCCCAACCAGCCTGTTTACTATCACCTTTTTTATCATAATATTTCAATGATTTCAATATAGAGATTGTGTCTTCGGACAAATCCATATAACATTTATCCTTCGCCTTCGTATACATCAACTGATAAGCGGCAAAGTCCGCCTGGTTCAATGTTTCCGGATGAGGGAAAGACGATAAAAGTTCCAATGCACGATCCGGGTCATTCTCCATTAGAGAATCTGCCTGCTGTAATACTTTATCGAGTTGCCCTGAATGACAAGACAAAAGGCCAATCACAATAATAATAAGGTAAACTTGCTTAAACGGTTTCATATTCAGAGCATTTAGGTCAACAATTCTCGTTATGTGGCAAATATAAGATTTTATATTACATTAATATGTAGATCGAAACAATTTCTTTCACAGAATTTCAAGGCCGCCCTTTCATCCATTAAAACAAAGTCGACAAAATACTGTTAGGAATCATTATATTAATAACTGACTTTTTAAAAGAAAACCCGGATAATGATTTTTAAGAAAGCAAAATCTTCTTGCAATACAGATATTTTATCCCTATCTTCGCCCATCAAAGTTATTACCTCATTACCAGACATTTGCCCTATCCTCTTCTTGAAAATATTTGCTGCATTTTAATGGCTGATAATTGTCAGCCGTATGGTTTATAATTATCGACCATACGGTTGACAATTGTCTGTCAATCGGCCGAGGGCTATCAACCGTTGATTAGTCGCTGGGGTAATTTGAATTAGTACCCGTAGTAATCACAACTTCCCCGATTACAATATTTATAAAGATAACAGTCTAACCAACCGATTAAAATCGTATTTTTGCAAACTGTTAGAGATAATTGTATAATAAATAAAGTATCTATGTCAAACGAAGCAATCGCCTGCATCCTGCAGCAGGAAGCTGCAGCAGTCCTGAATATTCCCGTTAGCTCCGGCTATGAAGAAGCTGTAACCCTCATTGTAAAACATGTTCACGAACTGGGGGGGAAACTAATTACCAGCGGAATGGGGAAAGCCGGGCAAATTGCAATGAATATTGCCACAACCTTCAGTTCCACGGGAACACCCACCTCATTCCTGCACCCCAGCGAAGCACAACACGGCGACCTCGGGATTGTACGGAACAACGATATCATGCTGCTGATCTCCAATTCCGGAAAGACACGCGAGCTGATCGAGTTGGTAGACCTGACCCGCGGACTCGTGCCGGATATGAAATTTATCGTTATCACCAGCAATGCAGACAGCCCGCTGGCCAAAGAAGCGACCGTGCAGTTGCTTACCGGAGCCCCCAAGGAAGTTTGTCCGCTGGGCCTTACTCCTACCACTTCTACGACTGTGATGACAGTTATCGGGGATATCCTGGTAGTCGGTACGATGAAAAGGATCAATTTCAACAATAAAGATTATGCGAAACGCCATCACGGCGGTTACCTCGGTTCGAAAAGCCGCGAACAGAGCAAGCACGAATAGTCTATAAACAAACCAACATATATGAGAAAAGTTATTGGCATTGGAGAAACCATTCTCGACATCATTTTCAAGAACAACCAGCCGCATACAGCTGTGCCGGGCGGATCAGTCTTTAACGGATTAGTATCGCTGGGTCGTCTGGGAATTCCGGTTTCTTTTATCAGCGAAGTCGGCAACGACCACGTCGGCGATATTATCCGTCAGTTTATGGAAGAGAACCATATCTCTACGGAATTCGTAGACCGTTTCCCCGATGGGAAAAGCCCTATATCGCTGGCTTTCCTCGACAAGGAGAACAATGCCAATTACACATTCTACAAAGATTACCCGAAGCAACGGTTGGAAGTACCCCTGCCTATCATCAACGAAGACGACATCTTTATCTTCGGCTCCTATTATTCCCTAAATCCGGTTTTACGCGAACGGATGGTAGAATTTCTGGAATATGCCAAAGAGCGGAAGGCCATTATCTATTATGACCCGAACTTCCGCAAGGCGCATGCGCACGAAGCGATCTACCTCACTCCTACTATCCTGGATAATCTGGAATATGCCGACATCGTACGCGGCTCGGATGAAGATTTCTTCAATATCTTCGGTAAATCGGATGCCAAACGGATCTATACGGATCATATCAAGTTCTATTGCGACCGTTTCATCTCCACCCACGGAGCCGATGGCATTAATCTTTATACCGGTAAGCTGGAAGAACATTTCGATACCACACCTATCCAACCGGTCAGCACCATCGGAGCCGGAGATAATTTCAATGCAGGCATCATCTACGGGCTACTGAAATATAATATCGGATACCATGATCTTTCGACCATGAGCAAAGAAGCCTGGGCAAAGGTCATCCGTTGCGGTATCGACCTGGCCACCGAAGTATGCCAGAGCTACGATAATTACATTTCTAAAGAATTCGCCGCCTCATACGGCCGGTAGTCTTAAATATCATTAACTCTGGTACTATAAAGAGCTGGATTTATTATCTTTGTAAAGTATGTATGCTAGAAAGACAATATTTGTAAGAGTTTCATCATTGCTCGCCTGTGTAGCACTATTGATAGGCTGTTCGTCCAACAACCCTGAAATACGGACGATATGCCTGCGCGATGGTATAGGGAACTATATTATCAAGTGGGAAACAGAACCGCAGATAGACGGCATCCTAAAAATGTATGTGTCCGATGATCCGGAAACATTCAACAAATCCCTTCCGGCAGGATACGCCAATATCAACGACGGCGTTTTCACCTACATTACCAACGACAATATGTCGCGTAAATACTTCCTGCTGTCTTTCAACGATAAATACTTCAAAACAATCGGTGCCCGTTCCGTCGGAATGGACAGCATACAGAATGTACGCGAGATAGGCGGTTACGGAACCGTCCACAACCATAAAACAACCCGCTGGGGACAAGTATACCGCTCCGGACAGCTCAGTTCCCTGAGCGAATGGGACTCTATCCGCCTGAACAATCTGCATATAAAGACTGTTATAGACCTGCGCGGAAACGATGAAGTGGCCGTCAGTCCACTGCGTTATTCCAATGCAAACATTGTCCGCATCCCTATTCCTATCAAGAATATGGATAACGTGGTCACCCGCATTCAGGAAGACCGTATGCGTAAAGGAGACGGGATCCTGTTTATGCAGGACACCTATTTGCAATACGTGACCGATTACAGCGAGCAATATGCCAAGGCTCTCGATGTTTTTCTGGATAAGGACAATTACCCGATCCTGATAAGCTGTTCGATGGGGAAAGACCGTACGGGTTACCTGACAGCCATGCTGCTGTTCGCCCTCGGGGTACCGGAAGAAACCGTAGTGAAAGACTACATGGCTTCCAACGAGAATATCAACATCGGACACCTGGCCTATATGGCACGCGACCTGAGTACAAATGCGCAGGAAACGATCACAGCGTTGCTCACGGTCAATGATGGGCTTATCGACCTGGTTCTGAAGCGGATCAGGAAAGATTACGGTTCGGTAGACAAATATCTGTCAAAAGGCTTACACCTGACCGACAAGAAACGGGACACATTAAAAGATATCTTACTATATTAATGTGAATCCGAATAATTTATCTACCTTTGTACCCTCTGAATTTATTATATATACATATATCACATTTTGAAAACATTTGAAGAATTAGGAGTTGCCGCCCCCATATTGAAGGCAATTCAAGAAATGGGTTACGAATCACCCATGCCGGTACAGGAAGAAGTGATTCCTTTCTTGCTGGGAGAAGACAACGACGTAATTGCATTAGCACAAACGGGAACAGGAAAAACAGCCGCATTCGGTCTGCCCATCCTGCAGAAGATCGATGTGACAAGATATCAGCCTCAAGCACTTATACTTTGTCCCACCAGGGAACTTTGTCTGCAAATTGCGGACGACCTGAATGACTACTCCAAATATATCGACAACCTGAAGGTACTGCCGGTATACGGAGGATCAAGCATTGAAAGTCAGATCAAGACTTTAAAACGCGGCGTACACGTAGTTGTAGCGACTCCGGGACGTCTTTTAGACCTGATGAACCGCAAGACGGTAGATCTGGGCACCGTGAAGAGTGTCATCATGGATGAAGCAGACGAAATGCTGAACATGGGATTTACAGATAGCATCAACGCTATCCTCGCTGAAGTTCCGCCGGCTCGTAACATGTTACTTTTCTCCGCTACCATGCCGCAAGGTATTGCCAGCATCATGAAGAAGTACATGAAGAACCCGAAAGAGATCGTTATCGGGAACAAGAACGAAGGTAACAAGAATATCAAGGATATCTATTATATGGTACAGGCAAGAGATAAATATCTTGCACTGAAACGTATCGCCGATTTTTATCCGAACATCTACGGTATCGTTTTCTGCCGCACTCGTAAGGAGACACAGGAAATTGCCGACAAACTGATACAGGACGGTTACAATGCCGACTCTCTGCATGGCGAACTGAGCCAGGCACAGCGCGACTATGTAATGCAAAAGTTCCGTGTAAAGAACATCCAGTTGCTGGTTGCTACCGACGTGGCTGCCCGCGGACTCGACGTAGACGACCTGACACACGTAATCAACTACGGTCTGCCTGATGAAGTAGAATCCTATACACACCGCCGCGGACGTACCGGGCGTGCCGGTAAGACAGGTATTTCTATCTCTATCTGCCACGTAAAGGAAAAAGGTAAGATCCGCCAGATCGAGAATATCATCAAGAAGAAATTCGAGAAAGGCGTTATGCCCAGCGGACACGACATCTGCGAAAAGCAGTTGTTCAACCTCGTCGACCAGATCGAAAAGGTAAAGGTAAACGAAGAGGAGATCGAAACGCTGATGCCGCAGATCTATCGCAAACTCGAATGGCTGGATAAGGAAGATATCATCAAACGTGTTGTTTCCCTGGAATTCAACCGTATGATCGACTATTATAAAGATGCCGACGAAATACAGGAGGTAGACGAACGCTCAACCCGTACGGATCGTGGTGAACGCGGAGGAGAACGTGGCGAACGCCGTACTTTCACGGCAGAAGAAGGTTACTCCCGTTTCTTCCTCAACTTCGGTAAGGCTGACGGCTTATATCCGAACCAGTTGATCGAACTGGTCAACAAATGTGTACCGGGTAAAGTACGTATCGGAAAGATCGACCTGCGCGACAACTTCTCATTCTTCGAAGTAGAAGAAGGCGAAGCACAACGTGTAATGGATAGCATGAACGGCTTCGAAATAGATGGACGCCGCATCTCCGTAGAGCCTGCACAAGGTAAAAGCGAAGGCAGAGGTAGCCGCGGTGGCGGTGGATTCAGCCGGGGCGGAGGTAGCACACGCGGTGGTGGTGCCGGTTCCAGAGGTGGTTACAAAGGCGGTGGCGGCTATAAAGGTAAACGCGAAGGGGGCTTCAGCGGTAGCACGACCGACAGACGTAACGGCGAAAAGCCTTGGAGACGTGATACGGCCGATCGTACTGCCCGTAAGAAAAGATACTAATCTATACTATACATAAAGCCAGAAGGGCGGAGTTCGGAACTCCGCCCTTTTTATTTGCATTTAACCGTTCTGCAGTACATCTTCTTTCTCGGGCGCATCCGGCTCGGGAGTAGAATCGGGATTGAACGGATTAAAATAATAGATATCGAATGTATCGAGGTATTGCAGGAAGTAAGGCAACTTCTTCATAAAGAGACTGCTTTCTTTCGCTTTTGCAGGTGTCCAGGCCGACTCGGCGACAGCCGCCAGACGAGGGAATGTCATATAATCCAACCGCTTCGCATCTGCTACACGTTCTGTCCATAAAGAGAATTGCATACCCATCACCTGGTCTTCATAATCTTTCGTCAGGTGAATGATCGGATCGGGGAAACGATAAATATCCTCGATAGGGTCGTAACCGTTCCACAGGCGTCCTACCTTATGAGTACTGTATTGTACAAAGTCGGCATACAACGGACGGCGCGGGGTCATAATCACACGGAAACCGTTCTCCAACGCCTTCACCAACTGATGCTTGCGGTCGTGGCGCCACCACATGATAACGGCTTTATCAGGAGAAACACCTGCATCGATGATTTCATCCCAGCCGATCATTGTTTTCCCTTTAGAGGCTACGATATCGGCTGCACGTCTTACGAAGTAATGTTCCAGCCCTGTCTCGTTCTGTAACTTCTTATCCTTAATGAACTGCTGAATCTCCGGGTCGGTGAACCAGCTTTGATTGCCGTAATGTACTTCATCCCCTCCGATATGGATATAGGGAGACGGGAATAAGGCCACGATTTCGTCCAGTACATCACTGATAAACTGGTAAGTCGTCTCTTTACAGGGATGGAAAGTGAAACCGTCCCATTTACCTTCTCCCCCGCCCGACAGTTCCGGATAAGAACGGCAGACAGCCGTTGCATGCCCCGGCATATCGAATTCCGGAACGACCATGATATGGCGGTCGGCTGCATAAGCAACGATCTCTTTGATATCTTCCTGTGTATAGAACTGTGCCGGTGCTTCCGGATCGTGCCAGTTACCGACAGCGCCGACGGATGTCAGCTTCGGATATTTCTTGATCTCGATACGCCAGCCCGGTTCGTCGGTCAAATGCCAGTGGAAGACATTCATACGGAGAGATGCCATAATATCGAGATATTGTTTTACCTTTTCTTTCCCGAAGAAGTGACGGCTTTCGTCCAGCATGAAACCTCTCCATTCGTAACGCGGCTGGTCTTCGATCCGGCAGGCTTTCAAGGTACCGTCGCCAAAACGAACCAACTGCAACAGGGCTTCTTTGGCATGGAACAGTCCCGACTCGGAAGAAGCTTCCAGTAAAACTGTTTCCGGTAAGATATTCAGGGAATAGGCTTCGTCAGCCATCCTCAACTTCTCGTCCAGCACCAGACGGATCTCTCCTCCGGTAGCGGAAGATTGCTTTCCTGTAGCCTTCAATTCTGATTGTAGTTTCTTTGCGAGGACATCGGCATACCCGCCATTTCCGCTAATCTTCGGATTTATTCCTACCGTAAACGAGCCCTTTTGCCCCACCACTCTGGCTGGGGTAGGAAACATCGCCAACTGTGCCAAAGCCGGCAACGTAAGGAATGCCAGCAATAAAACGACTGAAAATAGTTTTCTCATGGTAATTATTATTGTTGTGTTATCGTGCACATTACAGATTTGGGCAAATATATGTAATTATTCCGATACAGTTTGTATCTTTAACGGATAAATCAAATGACGAACACATGAACAAACTGTTTATCTTAACTCTTACACTTATCTGCCACTGCCTGATCTCATCTGCGCAGGAGATAGAATACTCCCAGCCGGTGAACAGCCCGGAGAGTTGCACTAGTATTATGGTCGGTAAAAAAGCCTCGGCAGACGGCTCCGTAATGACCAGTCACACCTGTGACTCCAACTACCGAACCTGGATGGATATCGTTGCCGCCGCCACTTACGACCGCGACACCACCGTTGCCATCTACACAGGCCGGATGCACACGGAATATCCGGGTGACGAAACGAACGTCAGGCTGAAAGGAACCATCCCGCAGGCCCGTTCCACCTATCAGTTCCTGAATACCTCCTACCCTTGTCTCAACGAAAAGCAATTGGGCATCGGCGAGACGACTATCTCCGGCCGCAAGGAAATGGTTAACGAAAAGGGAATGTTTATGATCGAAGAACTTCAAAAGATCGCATTGCAACGCTGCTCGACAGCCCGCGACGCTATCCGCCTGATGGGAAAACTGGTGAAGGAGTATGGCTACAGCGACTCCGGTGAATGCCTGACGATTGCCGACCCAAACGAAGTCTGGATCTTCGAGATCTTCGGAGAAGGGCCGGACAAGATTGGCGGTGTATGGGCTGCCGTCCGTATTCCGGACGACCATGTCAGCGTATCGGCAAACGTTTCCCGCATTTCTACCTTAGATTTAAAGGACAAGGATAACTATATGGCTTCAGACAACGTGTTCGACGTAGCCAAAAAGATGGGCTTCTGGGACGGAAAAGAACCGTTCCGCTTCTGGAAAGCATATAGCGGCGGAAACTATTTCGGCGAACTCAAATCGTACAGCCTCCGCGAATTCTTTATATTGAACAAACTGGCTCCTTCCCTGCATCTGTCTTACGACTCGGAAGAACTGCCGTTAAGCGTAAAGCCTGACAAGGCCGTTTCCGTAACCGATGTAATGGCACTTTTACGCGAAACATACGAAGGTACCGAATGGGACGTGACGAAGAACCTGAAAGTGCTGGCCAAGAAGAAAGACAGCCAGGAAAAGGACTCGATTACCAGTGCGTCGGCTAATCCGTGGATGACAACCGATATGATCAATATGCTGAACGGTGTGAAAGAAGGGACTGTAACCCGCAACCGCCTGGTGGCTGTGCCGCAATGTTCTTATTCCCACGTGATCCAGTTACGCAGCTGGTTGCCCGATGCTATCGGCGGTATTGCCTGGATGTCGTTCGACAACCCGGGACAAAGCCCGCGTTTCCCCATTTTTGCCGGTTCCACCGCACTTCCTCCCTCTTTTGCTATCTGCGGACAGCACCGTCACCGCGATGATGCAGCGATCTGGTCGTTCCGTGAAGCCAACAAGCTGGCGACCGTACGCTGGGGACTGACCAAAGAAACCATGCAGCATGCCATCATGCATTTTGAAGACAAAGGACAGCGGGAATTGCCTTTCGTAGAAAGCCAGTACAAACAGATACAGCAAGCAAAAGGCGATGATGCCGCCAAAGCATACCTCACAGGCTACACCTCCGACTTTGCCGGAGCCACCATGCAACGCTGGGAAGACATGGCTGACGAATTCTGGAAGATGTTCGCTAGAGGTTTCTAAATTATAAACACAAACAATTAAATCATATCTTATGAAAGCATTATTTATTTCCTGCGCCTTGCTGCTTTCCGCTTTAAGCGCATTTGCACAAGGCTATCAGTTTACCGAAGTGGTAACGGTTCCGGCCACTCCTGTAAAGAACCAGGCGGCAACCGGTACTTGCTGGTGCTTCGCCACGACTTCATTTATGGAGTCGGAATTGTTGCGCATGGGAAAAGGAGAATACGACCTTTCCGAAATGTTTATCGTACGCCAGAAATACATGAACCAGCTACAAGATAACTACCTGCGCCGCGGGGAAGGCAATATCGGACAGGGAAGCCTTTCGCATACCTTCATGAATGCTTACCGCCAGGTCGGTATCGTGCCGGAAGAGGTGTACAAAGGTATCAACTACGATTCCGAACGCCATAACCACAGCGAACTCGTTCAATACATGAAAGCGATCGCCGATGTTGCCGTAAAGAACAAGAAACGCAGCCCCGAATACGACAAGCTGATCGAAAACCTGTTCGATACTTACCTGGGCAAACTTCCGGCTAAGTTCACCTACAAAGGAAAAGAATATACCCCGAAGTCATTTGCCGCTTCCCTGGGACTGAATATGGACGACTACATCGAGCTGACCAGCTTCACCCATCATCCGTATTACGTAAAGTTCGACGTGGAAGTACCCGACAACTGGGAACATTCGCTGATGTATAACCTGCCGCTCAATGAAATGATAGAAACGGTAGATTATGCCTTAAACAACGGTTTCACCGTATGCTGGGATGGCGATGTAAGCGAGAAAGGCTTCTCTTTCAAGAATGGCGTAGCGATCAACCCGGAAGTAAAGAAGGTGGAAGACTTCTCGAACACCGACCGTGCCCGTTTCGAAAAGATGGACGAAAAAGAACGTCTGGAAGAAGTATATAAATTCGAACAGCCTTACCCGGAAATCCAAGTAACTCCCGAAGTCCGTCAGGATGGCTTCGAAGCATTCGTCACTACCGACGACCACCTGATGCACCTGACCGGTATCGCTAAAGATCAGAACGGCACAAAGTATTATATCACCAAGAACTCCTGGGGCACAGACCGCAACAAGTTCGGTGGTTACCTGAATATGTCGGAAAGCTTCGTCCGTGCCAAGACTATTTATGTAATGGTACACAAGGATGCTATCCCGAAAGCAATCAAAACAAAATTAGGTTTATAAGGAAACGCATTCATCGGGTTCATTCAATGAATCTTTCCTTAATTATCAATGTATAGCAGATGAAGGCACATCTATATAGTGCCTTCATCTGCTATCATTTTGAAAAACAACTATCATACTATCACTACTTTGAATAACACCAATATAATCAAACCCTACGGTAGTGATAGTTACCATTTTCAACTATCACCACTACTATCACACTATCACCTTATCTCGTCCTGAAACCAAATACATGCTATCCTCTTTTATGCAACTATATGACTTATTTTCAGAAAGATAGTAACTTATCTTAGTTGACACCCGGGTCTTGACATCCTCAGCACCCGGATGTGAGCATCGTCTACATGGGGGTGTAAAACAGGCCGAAACGGGCATTCCGGCAACAAAAAGTCTGTATTCCGGTGAAAATAACCTACGTGTTTCGCGAAAATAGAACGGCACCACCGAATCAATACGGTTTCTATATCGTTCGCATATGCAGCTCAATATAAGCAGAAAGCATTCCGGACAAACAATACGGCATATTTATCAGAGTAAAACTCTTTCCTTCAGAAATCTTAATTTCTTCCTGATGATACCCTCCGGCATACAAACGAACAGCCAACGGAGCTCCTGACAATTCCATGTACATCAACAACGATTTCAAGTGACCGGTAGCACCCGCTTTCACTTCCACAGGTATATGACCATAGGTAGAAGGGTATAAGAAATCTACCTCTGCATTGGAAGTTTTCTGTTCTCTTACCCAAAACTGAAGGGGTTGCAGATAATTATCAGAGTGGGCGATCAGTTCCTGCCCTACGATATGCTCGGCAATCCGTCCTTTGTAAAGATTATTCAGATCCTTAGATGTAAACACTTCCTTCTGTATATTGGAGAAATAGTTAAGCATCCCCGTATCTAATACTTGTAAACGCGGCGAACGTTTAATATCCGGAATAAAAGGAAGCATCGTCTGCGTTGTCGGATAAGTAAGATGCAAAATTAATGCCTTACGCAAAGTACGCATCGCTTCGCCCACCTCTTTTGAAGAATAGGCAGACTCCCCAAACCCGGCAAACTTGATACGCTCACCGGCTTCTGCAAAACAGGAACGGATACAGTGGCGCATTACTTGTACCTGGTTAGTCGTCGTCGCATATTTCTCCACGTCATCCAAATAAGATAAAAGAAGCGTATCATAAACCGGTTTGACCTGCGCCAGATCCTTTGTGACAACATAACGATACACCGCTTCAGGCATCCCCCCGACCAAAGTATAGGTATGAAATAACTGCATCAATTTATCAACAGCATAATCAGGAACCGGGACTTGACGATAAGCACTCAGCACATTCTTTTCATCCAGTGCCTCCAGGAATTCATCAAACGAAAACGGATACATATAAAGATAATCCACACGCCCCACCGGAAAACTGACATCCCGGTCAAAAAGCGATTCCAACAAAGAGCCGGCAGCAATTACATGATATTCCGGATATTCTTCATAAAAATAACGAAGCATATTCAAAGCAGACGGAACTTCCTGAATTTCATCTATAAAGATTAATGTATCAGCCTTCCCCTTTTCTGCATCTTTCAGGAAGAAGATCCGGTCAACTATTTTGTGTATATCACGTTCGCCCTCAAACGATTTTGCATCATCTGTCTCCAGATTCAGGTAAACAAACTGTTCGTAATTGACGGCAAACTGCTTTACAGCCGTAGTCTTCCCTACCTGCCGGGCTCCCCGTAAAACCAACGGTTTCCGGAAAGGGGACTGGCTCCATGCCTTTAACTTATCTTCTATGTTCCTTCGAAATGCCATATATCCTACTGTTATACAATAACAAAGATAACAATTATATTCATCCGAAGCACAAAGTAAGGGTAAATTATGCGCCAAAAAGGAACAAAGTAGGGGTAAATATGCCCCAAAAAAGGAACAAAGTAAAGGTAAATCTCAATCCGAAGGAAAACGATACTCCGTGATATGGCGGTACTCTTCCGTTTCATCGATCAGGATGGAAGGGAAAGAGGGGTGGTTGGGAGCATCCGGATAACCTTGGGGTTCGATGGCGATACCGGCACTGGCATAATAGGGAGTTTGATCCTTTCCAATATCTGTTCCGTCCATAAAATAGCCGTTATATACCTGGACAGAGGGTTGATTGGTATAAATCTCCATCTTTCTTCCGCTGATTTCATCCGACAGACGGGCAGCAAAGTTCAATCCGCCATCCTCCGCTCCGTCCAAAGCATAGGCCAGAGAGAAACCTTTACCCTTTTGTATTTGCGAATGTTCCTGCGTTAACGACGAGGCTATGGTACGGGGCGCACGGAAATCCAGCAACGTATTATCAACCGGAAGCAGCCGGCCTGTCGGGATCAGCTCGCTGTCGCAGGCAATGATAGCAGAAGCATTGAGGGTAAGCAGATGGGATAAGACATTCTTTTTTTCGGACATTCGGGAAGAGGATTGCAGGTTGAAGAAAGCATGATTCGTCAGGTTAACGGGGGTCGGACGATCGGTCGTTGCTTCACATTCCATCCGGAGAGTATTATCTTCCTTCAGCAGGTACGTAACTTTTACTTGCAGGTTGCCGGGATAGCCCTCTTCACCGCTTTGTGAACTATTTGTGAACTCGACAGCTTCCTCTCCAGAGAGAGTAATATATGTACGGGATTTCCAGTAACGGTTGTGAAAAGCATCGATTCCACCGTGTAAATGGTTACGAACAGGTGTACCGTATGCATCGTTGGAAGCAAGCAGATATTCCTGTTCTCTTATTTTGAAACGGGCATTACTGATCCGTCCGCAAACACGGCCAACGATAGCACCGTGATACCTTTCACCCGCTGTCAGATAACCATCGATCGTATCGAAACCGAGGATAATATCAGACAGGTTCCCGTTACGGTCGGGTGTCCACATACTGACCCAGCGGGCACCATAGTTGGTAAACTGGGCAACAAGCCCGTTACGGTTCCTTAATGTAACCAATTCAGCGGAAGAAGACTGGCTTCCTCCGCTGAAGGTTGATGCAGATAGTAATTTCATCAACGAGACTATGCTTTATTGTTTTACTATTTTAAATATCCGGCTCTTGAATGCACCATGCAAAGGGAATTCCACACCTATATTCATCAGCTGGCTACCTTTATAAAGGCCTTCTATTCCTTCGATCTGATAGGAAGCATCCGGTTGCAGTCCACGTAACTTAACGTTTTTAGGACGTTTCGTTTCCAGTATCGCGTTATTGGGATATTCTGCCAGATTATATACGAACACGATGGATTCGGACTTCGGCTTATTTACAAACTGAAGTACGCTCCGATTATTCTCATAAGGTGAAACCAGGCGGTAATGATCCCCTTTATGAACGGTTTCACGGATCTCTTTATACCGGGCGATCTTCTCACGTGCCACCTCTTTCTCCTTATCTGTCCATTTCGTTATGTCATAGCCAACACCCAGTACACCGCACATGGAGACATCGAACTTAAATTCGAGCGGATGGTTCTGGCCGTGCCAATCTTCCTGTGTCACCCAACTGATCATCGAGTTAGCCGGGAAAACATTCAGGAAGGAATGCTGTATAAATGTCCTTTCCACCGGATCGGTATTATCACTTGCCCAACAGAAATCAGTACGGGCCATCATACCCAGATCCACTCTACCACCTCCACCGGCGCAATTCTCAAACCATACTTCCGGAAATTCCGACCGTAATGTTTCAAGCAGACGGTACAGGTTCTCGACATACTTAATACGGACAGCACGTTGTTCATCAGTCGGAGCAGCAAGGAAGCCGGGCTCAGTAACGCCCCTGTTCATATCCCATTTGATAAACTTGATATTGTTTTCACGCAATAATGTAGAGAAGCAGGTATATAAATACTGATAGACATCTTCACGGGAAAGGTTCAGCATCAACTGGTTACGCGTTTCATGACGGGTACGGTTCGGATAATGGAACACCCAGTTCGGATGCTGACGATACAGGTCGCTGTTGGGATTAACCATTTCCGGCTCTATCCAGATCCCGAAATCGAGTCCCATATCGTTGATCTTTTGGATCATGGGCTGCAAACCGTTGGGGAACTTGTTCTTATCCACTGTCCAGTCACCCAGACCGCCCTTATCGTTGACACGGCCTTTAAACCATCCGTCGTCAATCACAAAGATCTCCACACCCAGATCTTTTGCAATCTTAGCCAGTGCCAACTGATGCTCTTCGTTTACATCGAAAGTAGTGGCATACCAACTGTTATATAAAACCGGACGAACCTGGTCACGATGCGACGGATAAAGAACTTTTTCACGAGTATAGGAAGCTAGGTTCTGAGAAGCGCCTTCCATTCCACGATCAGAATAGCCAATGATCATTTTAGGAGTAGTAAAGCTCTTACCCGGTTTGAGCATCAACGTCTGATCCCAGAAATTAATACCGCAGGTAGCCTGAAGTTCACCCGGTGCGAACTTTTCAAGGTCGACACGCCAGTTACCGCTGTATTGCAACGTACCGAACCATACTTCGCCACAGGTCTCTTCCTGTTCACCCTCGGGACGTATCGCAAAGAAAGAAGAACCATACGAACGCAGGTCTTTTGTTTGAAGCGTTTTCAGTCCCTGTGTTAATTTTGTTACATTCTGCTGATACTCATATCCCCATCTACCGGACAGATGCGTCAGTTCGTAAGCATTTTTCGGAAGGAAGAAAGTTCCCGATTGGGCATTCTCTATTTCAATATCCCCCTTCTTCCCCGTATTGCTAATTTTCACCCATTTCTCTAACAGGTCGTATTCCGGCAAAACACGGATATATTCCGTTACAGACAACGGGTAAAAGTTATCTTTCTGATGGATAGCCAACACTGTATATCCATCTCGCGTCTGTATTTCAGAACCGGCATAAGTCAATTCGATATCCCGCACACGGTCTTTAAAGATCGCTTCCAGCATAGGGGTTGTAGCAGAATAGCCACCACGTACTGTCACTTCTTCACCTAACGGGTTATTGAGCATATCCGGATTCTGGTTCTTATCACCAAAATAAAACATATTCACCACCCCCTGGTTGGAAACACGGATCTGATAAATAAACGAATTTGTCGTCAACGTCCAGGATTTCCCATCATTGCCGACTGTGACAGGCGACTTCTGCGCCCAGGTAATTCCTGTCACAAAAACAAATAACACAACTAAGAGCTTTTTCATATAACTTCATTCTTTATATTAATAAATATCTTCCGGTTTGCTCACACCCGAAGGTGCTCCACCCAGACGTAATTGAGATAAAACATCCGATTCCATCGCAGATGACGGATGGAAAGCGTCACTTTTCATGTACTCCAGCAGGCTGAAGTATAGTTGCCGTGCTTCAGGACGTTGTGCCCAATCGGACAGCAGATCCATAGAGCAGAAAATCAGTTTACCCTCTCCCACTTTTGCCTCAAAGAGATTGCTCAGTCGGCGGTTGTTAGCGAAGTTATCGACAACCTCTACTAACGGGGTTACGGAAGAAAGGCTATCCAGCACGATCGTTTTAGACTGCTTCAGAAGCGACCACCATTGCCAGTCGGTATAGTTTCCTGTCGGGAACCGGCCGAATGCCGGATGGTTGGCATCACATAAGATGCCCATCGAACCGGCTTGTTTCGGGAAATGTACGGGGCTCCAGAATACCGGAACGAATTTTCCTTCCAGACCTGCGGTCTTCTTATAATCCGGATTATACAATACTTTCTTTCCACCGGCCAATGCTTTTCGGGCTTCATCCAGGTCACGGGTAACAACTATTTCCCCTTTATCCGGACTCAGTTGAGCCGGATATACCCATACGCTCCATTCATTTTTGTAAGGAGTATTTTCCAAAGCAAGCGATAAGGTTAACCGTGTTGCTTCAGGCTGATCCAACGGGCTGACGATCGTTCCGGACAATTTGTTCAAACCGATGGAGAGTGACGGACAAGCAATCGTCCCTTTATTCACTTCTTTTCCCTTTTCATCCTTCAATGCCCAGGAAAGAGTCTGATCTTTTAATTCCCGGTCTGTAAAGTTGGCAACCTCAACCGCAGCCGTAAAAGACTCGTTACTGGTATATACAGCTTTCGGGAAACGCACCAGAGGAACTACCGGAGAGCTGGCCTGACGGAACGTAGCCGCATCCGTTACCCCCTTGCTATCCCAGAAAGCATCCAACAAACCGACCAAAGCCGTTCCTTGTCCGGGGAAATCATGCAGGTCGAGCAACTGGAAACCACTGCATCCGGCCGTTTTCATCGCACGTTCAACTTCTTCTTTATATAGAATAGTTGCCAGGTAACCGGACGCTTTCAAATAATCGTCAGCTTTATCCAGCAGGCCTTTCTTTTCCAGTTCTTGCTTCACTCCTTTAAAGTTCAACGGATCGAGTACACCGGTGTATTTATCGATCTCCTTCAGATTCGGGTACACCGAATACTGGCCGATCTCATGCGTTACCAACGGAACGGTCATTCCTTCTACGGAAGCCACATAATCTTTGTCGAACGAAGGAGACTCGCTGTCGAATACACCCTGACCGCGCACCCACCCTTTCTTCGTTCGTTGGGTGATAAAGAAATCGTCGCCCGGCTCAGGCCAGTCACCATGCCCACTCTCAAAAGTGAAAGCGGTGGTTGTATATAAATGACGTGAGTCTTTTGCTTTTACATAACCCAACAACTGAGACAGGAAATTAAAGTCAGGCTGCAACTCATTCCCCAGACAGAAGAAACTGAAAGAGGGATGATTGCCATATTCAGCCAGGATACGGTCAGCTTCGGCATACAGAAATTCATTCATATTCTTATCCCGCCCAACATTTACCGACCAGAGCGGAAGCTCTACCTGCAGATAAAAGCCCAGTGAGTCAGCCACCTGAAAAGCTGCTTCGGGCGGACACCAGGAATGGAAACGCAGATGGTTCAACCCCCATTCGCGGGCAGTCAGGAACACTTTCTTCCATCCTTCCGGCTCCATCGGCGGACGTCCGGTAAGCGGGAAGATACAACATTCGAGCGTTCCCCGCAGAAAGACCTTCTTCCCGTTTAACAACAGATCTGATTGGTTTCGGCTGAATTCGCGCATACCAAACTTAGCACTCCCTTTTGCCTTCACCGAACCGGCCTCCACCTTCAGATCCAATTGATATAATGTCGGAGTAAACTCACTCCATACCTGCATCGAGTCACCCATCGGACAAGTGATATCCACCAGCGTTTCTCCCGACGGGAATTCCATATCACGCGTTACGGTAGTCACCGGAGTATTCTTCCGGTCTTGTACTATAGCCTGTAAAGTTCCTCTTGCCGCTTCACCGGTATTGTTTACTTTCCCTTTCACATGGATTTGCCGGCCGGTAACATCCGGATAAACCTGTAAATCCTCGATGGAAAGGGCTTCTTTTGCTGTTAGGGATATTTCGCCAATGATACCGTTCCACATGATCTGTGTTTCGTTGGTATAGGCATGAGCCATATCGTTGACAGTAATATCATATCGTTTCCGGTTGTCTACACGAACGGTCAACTGATGTTTACCGGGTGTCAGATAGCCTGTCAGGTCAAAATAATGCGGACTGATCAGGCTTTCGCAGCTACCCGGAACAGGATTTCCGTCCACCCAGACCGAGGTCTGCCAGATAACACGTTCCAGCTTCAACTCGATGGATTTGCCTTTCCAGTCTGCCGGGATCGTTACTTCCCGCGAATACCAGGCCGGCCCTATATAACTGTTCTTACGGGTAAGATGAAGGATCTGCGGTTTCTCTACCGAAGGCGGCAAGCTGTTAGGAATACCGTACCCGGCTTCGTCGGTCGTTCCCGGTAGCCGGATCTTATCGGCAAACGAACGGTCGAACCATTTCTCCGATAGACCGACATCCGTACTATCCATCGCAAACTGCCACTCCCCGGCCAAAGAGATCACCGGTGATGTTTCCTTACAAGCAGAAAACATCAACAAGCTTATACATACAAACAGAAATTGCTTCATCTTACTTTTCATAATTCAAACCCTTATTTAATCATTTCCCGGTGTATCTGCACGCCCTGATGGTTATTATCCATCCCGGCAGCGGCATTGAAATAGGTCATAGCCTTTTCATTATTCCCCAATCCCAGATGTCCGAGTGCCATCAGATAGTTGCAATGGATACGGTTCTTCTTGTTCATATCATCTTCCCATATCTGCAAGTCAGGCAAAGAAACAGCAAAGTAGTCCATCTTAAAGACATCATACAAATGCTTCTCTCCGTAAGAGATCAGGTTATTGAAACGGCCGCGGGCCTCCTCCTCACGTCCCAGTTTGCGCAAGGCCAATCCCTGATAGAATATCTTATCCGGCTTCTGGTCATTGTAATACATGGCGGCAGCCGGCTGGCTGTTTCCTACGCTGGCTTCAAGGAAGAGAGTTTCGGCTTCTGCCTTCTTACCCAGACCCTGCAGTGCACAGGCCTTATAATAATTGAAGTCGTTCTCCTGAGCACCGTACAGTTTTCCTTCTCCGAGGTTATGCGGATAGACGAAACATTCTTCGATCAGGGATAATGCTTCCGTATATTTTTCTTCAGCCAATAGTTTCTTAACCAGTTCGACACGTGCCAGTTGATATTGTGCCGGCACCTTTCCTTCTCCCCCTTCCCACGGATGGAACTTACGGGCATCGATCATGCGGATCGCTTCTTCATAACGGCCGAGCTGATTCAACAGGGTCAGGTATTCCAGATACAGGTCGTCACGGCCGAAAGCTATATCCTTATATTTGTCCAGGAACGTCAACCGTTCGGCATGCGGACGATTCAACCGCTTATATAATTGATCGAGCTCCATCAGGATGCGGGCGTCGGTTGTATCCAGGGCGAAAGCTTTTTCCAGTAATGTTACGGCTTCCTCCTGTCTGTCCAGCTTGTTAAAGTAAGCCAGCGACAGGTTACGCAATACGGTCGGGAAGGTATCATCCTGTTTCATGGAAGTCTCCCAAGCTGCAATTGCTTCCGGGTATTGGCGTTTATCGTACCATAAATTACCCAGATAATAGAGCGCCTTCGGTGTTTCAGCGGTAAAATCGATCACCGCCTCAAGAGCAAGGATAGCTTCCAGCACATTGGGGAAACAGCAATCCGGAATCTGCTGTTCTGCCTCATGGATAGCGGCCAATGCCTCTTCCTTCCGATCCAGACGGATCAGGAACCAGGATTTGTAATAATGCAGCATTGTCTGACCCGATACATTCAGGCGGATCGCTTTGTCAGCCACAGCCAGTGCTTCTTCCCAACAACCGGCCGAAGCATAGTCGAGTGCCAGTTCTTCATAATTATGAGCTTCCGGACGCATCAGGGAGACCAAAGCTTGCCAGTCGGCATCACTTCCGGTGAGCAAGAACTTCTCAAAACCGCAACCGAAGTTGAAACGGTCGATACGAAGCGATTCCTCAATTAGTGACAGGGCTTCCTCTTTCCTTCCCAAGTGGCGAAGGATAGCGGCTTTCAAATGACGTCCGCGCAAGTTATGCCAGTTGCGGAGCAAAGATTTGTCGATTTCACCGAGTGCTTCTTCCCAATCACCACGGGCGGCAGATAACTGTGCCAGCGAATAATATCCGGCATCCTGCCAGGCTGCATTCCAGCAAGCCTTGTAGAAAGAGTCGTAAGCTTCTTCCGTCTTGCCCTGGTATTTCAGTGAAAGGCCGAGGTTATACAACGGTTCGCCGTCGTAAGGGTTCGGATTCCGTTCCGTCAAGGTCTTTACTGCCTGGCGCAAATAAGGTTCAGACTTGGCGAACTGTCCTTTACGGATCAGCCACAAGCCCATCGCATTATTGTTGCGGACATCGGTCGGGTCACGGCGGATAGCTTCCGCGTAATAATCGGTGGCCGAATAAGTGGCATGGCGATATTGTTCCAGGTGCAGACCTGTCAGGTACAATTGTTCCGTGGTACGGACATCTGCCGGATCGAGCGCCGCTTTGGCCGGTTCGGGCACTTCCTTGATCACATCGGGCTCCGGCTCCCAGGCAAGCATCTGCTTTCCTTTGGCATTGGAGATACACACTTTTACATCTGTGAGGCTGTCGATAGGGACAAACGCTTCGAAGATGTTTTCGGGGGTGATGTCGCCAGTCATATCCAGGCAGATCTCGCCAGATTTCTCCACTACGATATGCAAGTCCTTCTGTACGGAAGTAGCAAATATTTTTAGTAAAGACCCCTTTCCATCGGGTTCGATATTCATCAAAAGCTCGGAAGAAGCATTCTTCACCACACCCAGTTCCCGGTAAGGCATAAAGTATTGGGTAAAGGTTTTCTCTTCGTAAGGCTGCAACCAGGTGAAGTCGGGCTGATTGTCGGTATAGACACCGGTCATGAGCTCGATATACGGGCCGTCCGAGTCTGTCAGGTTACGATCCCAGGCCTGGCCGAAGTCACCATTTCCCCAAGTCCATTGCTTCTTACCCGGTGAGATATGATGGTTTGCCACGTGTAATACACCGGCACGGGTGTCATTCTCATAACCGCCCACAAAGTTGTAGTTGGAACGGATCGCCATATAAGAGGTAGGAACCGGGATATTCTTGTAACGGGAGATATCCACACCCGCTGAATAATCCATCTTATAATACGTGCCTGTTGCGATCGGATAACGGGACACATCGCGTTTGCCATGATCGAACACCGCATTTACGTCAGCGGGGAAGACCGATTGATAGGCATCGTTCACAGCCACCGCCGGATTCGCCCACCAAAGGAACGTCTGAGGTATCGGAGTGGGATTGTACAGTTTACCCTGTATCTCCAGCACGGCCCGGCCCGGGCGCAACGTAAAACCAGCCATTCCTTTCTGGTGGAACATACGTTCGCGTTCGCTCACCCAGACAATGGCACTGCCGTCGGCACAACGTTCGATTGTAAAGTCAATCGGAAGGAACGTGCTCGGACGGTGATGCTGCGGCCAGTTAAACTCGATACCACCGGAGATCCACGGCCCGGTCAGACCGACCAAAGCGGGTTTGATAACATGGTTATAGTAGATGAAATGGCGTTTTTTGATCTTATCGTACGCCATCTGTACACGTCCGCCCAGCTCGGGCAGGATCATTACCTTTATATATTCGTTTTCCATCCATACGGCATGGTAACTCTTATCTTCGCAGGTATCTTCTATCTTTTCCACTACCGGATAAGGATAAACCACCCCGCTGCTTCCCTGGTAGACACGTTTCTCCAGGAACATCGGATTCTTTTCGGCTTTGCCAATACCGTAGGTAGGAAGAAGGATATCTTCTTCCCAAACTTTCACATTTTCAGTCATTTCAGTATATTTATTTTGTTAATTCCTTTTCCAGTTCTTCCAGAGTCTTACCTTTTGTTTCAGGGAGTTTGGCACGGATAAAGAAAAATCCGGACAGGCAGATAATGCCATACAACCAGAAGGTTCCCGAAGCTCCTACCGCTTCATTCAATATCGGGAACGTATAGGTTAGCACGAAGCAGGCCACCCAGAGGAAGAAAGTCGAGATCGCCATCGCCATTCCGCGTATCCGCACCGGGAATATCTCGGAAAGCACAACCCATACAACCGGGGCCAGCGACATGGCATAGCAGGCAATGGCCATCACCACCAGCAGCAACATCGGCCAACCGCTTATCCCGAAGAAATAGCAGGTACCCAGAATAGCATATATGATCGCCAGTCCGGCCGAGCCGACAAACATCAGGCTTCGTCTGCCCCATTTGTCCACAGTATAGATGGCAACGAAAGTAAAGATCACATTCGTCACACCCGTCACCACGATATTCATCAGGACATCAGATACGGCATAACCGGCTTCCGAAAAGATCTCGTGTGCATAATTAAAGATCACATTGATACCGCACCATTGCTGGAAGATGGCCAGTACGATCCCGATAATCAGCACATTCCGTACTCCCGGCTGAAGCAAAGCGTTCCAGTTGACTTTCTCTTCCTGCTTACCCGTCAGTTGTGCCAGTTCGTTCAATGTCTGGTCGGCATATTGGTCGCCGCCAATACGTATCAATATATTCCTGGCCTGGGTCGTCTTCTGAACCGTTGCCAGCCAGCGGGGACTCTCCGGTATAATAAAAGAAAGCACGAAGAATAATCCGGCCGGAACCAGTTCCGCCCAGAACATCCACCGCCAAGCCCATTCCACACTTTCGGCACTCAGCACTTCACTTCCTTTGGTAAAGTACTCTCCGATCTGCCAGTTAGCCAACTGCGCCATCAGGATACCCAGCACAATAGTAAGCTGGTTCAGCGAAACGAACTTTCCGCGAACCGATGCCGGAGCCACTTCCGCAATATATACAGGAGAAATATTCGATGCAATCCCGATGCCGAAACCGCCAAGAATACGATAGATTATAAACCAGGTGAAACTATCGACCGCCCCGGTTCCGTAGGCCGACCATACAAAAAGGAAAGAAGCGATGATCAGCATCTTTTTACGTCCGTACTTATCGCTCCATTCGCCGGACAATAAAGCACCTGCCAGGCAACCGATCAGTGCACTACTCATCGCCCACCCGCGGAGAGCGGCAGAACCTTCCAGCCCGAAAAACGGTTCATAGAATATTTTAGCGCCACCGATCACCACCCAGTCGTAACCGAATAGCAATCCTCCCATAGCTGAGACCAGACAGATAAGTAATAAGTAAGCAGTTGTACGCTTCATGGTAGTAGTATTAAAGTTATGGTGCAAAGAAACAGTCTTTCAGGAAACTACAAAATAGATAAAACCGACTTGAAGATGGATTATCTTACGATTTCCCTCCCCAGGCCGGTACTAAAATGAGCGTCTTTGTTTCTAGCCGATCACTCCATTTTCTTAAAGCTTATCCCTATCGGCGATCCGTCCACAGTTACGTCAGCTTCCAGCTTTCCGGCCTTCTGCTTAAATGAGATGTTCACATCACTGCCTTCGATATTCAGGTCGCATTTGTAAGTATCCCCCGCTTGCTCTATCTGATCGATGGTGATCTTATTATAACTGATACTAAGGATCACGTTCAGTTTACCCTCTTTCGTCTGGAATTCGATATTCCCTGTTTCATATCCGTAAGGAACATCCGTGGCGCTAAACTCCCATTTACCGGATAAACCGTCTGTTTTGTCCTGTGCCGACACAGTCAGCGAGAATAACATACAAAATAAAATACATACGATCTGTTTCATAACAATTCACTTTTTAATGATTACTAATCTTGTTGAACTCAACAGCGGCAAAGATAGAGGCCTTTTCCTGCAATGAAGAGGTTTTCGGGGTAAACAGCACCATTCCGGGACGAATGGGCAAAGGGGCAAACAGGCTATATCTCCAGCGCCTCCTTCACCAGTTCGACATACCCCCGGGAGACCGGGACAGTACGTTCCATCCCGCTGATCTCTATCTCATAGGTACGCCCTGACTTCCGCAGACAATGTATGGCTTCCCTGTTCACCAGATAGGAACGGTGGCAACGAAGACTACCCAAAGGTGCCAGCATTTCCTCCATATTCTTCAATGAGTTCCTGATCAGCTCCCTGACGATCCGCTGTTCCTTTCTGAAATAAACCAGCACATAGTTGTCGGCCGATTCAATATACAGCAGGTCGTCCGGCTTGAGAGAAAGACGTAATTGGCCGTTTTCATCGGTAATATTGATCCTTTCCGGCAAAACCGGCTCTTCTTTGAACGACTCGGCTTTCTGCAAAGAAGCCTTCTGTTCCCTCCTCAGCTTCAGCAAAGCCAGCAAGTTGAGCCCGACCAGATAATATAGGAACAGGATGGGTATAACCATCCGGGCTGTCTGGAACAGATTCGTTATCCAGGGATTATCCGGACTACGGTATAAGATCCCCAAAGAGACGATCAAAAAGAGCGCATCCAAAAGGTATCCCAGAAGAAGGTGAAGCATTATCATCGGTTGCTTTCTCCAAAGAAAAGCCTGCAACAACTGTGAAAACAGGATGGCCAGGCATCCGATAGCCAGTAAGCCGACTAAAGCGAACGACCGGAAAGGAGACAGGTATCCGATCCAGGAGATTATATTGAACGGAGAGAAAAGATAGAGAAAGAAGGTACAGAATATCCCCATGCCGATAGCAAAAAGCATCCGCATCCGCAAAGACTCCAACAAGTCGAATGGTTTATTCAGTAGTCGTATAACCGGCTTCATTCTTCTCTTTTATTAATCGGGGATAAAGATAAATAATATATCTTTGCACACATCTATAAATCCGGTACCATGATCAAACGAAAAGACGGTTTTAGCGGCGAACGCGCGCTTGTACTTCCCCAATCGGTCGTACAGGAGATGGAGAAAGATGCGCTTTCATCGATCCTTCACATTACAGACATCGGCTATTATCCAAAGGCGTTGCATCATTTTCGCGAACGCCTGGA